>Ga0082212_10000039_pt1 | contig 179108 bp, 154 predicted proteins | sample TergutNt197P3_FD_71548 | JGI IMG/M metagenome (GOLD analysis project Ga0082212, IMG submission 71548) | Neocapritermes taracua P3 segment gut microbial communities from Petit-Saut dam, French Guiana - Nt197 P3 | ecosystem: Host-associated > Arthropoda: Insects > Digestive system > Gut ... | reverse complement strand
TACAACGGCGTGCGCGGCGTGTTGACCTCCAGCACCGACAAGGCGGGCACGGGGCTTGCCAGCGGCACCTACGGCCCGATAGGCGACGCTGGGTTCAGGGGCTTTTCCAACAACGCCCAGTGGTCCTACCAGCCCCAGCACTACCCGCAACTGAGAACCCATGCCGCACCGACCACAGCAGACGGATGGCTTGTGAAAGAGCTTGAAACCATAGAAGCCTGGTCGAAGGCATCGACCGCCACGGTGTTCTTGGACACCTGGGGCGAGGGCTACGAATGGAACACCACGGGCATGCGCACGGCGGATAAGGTGCCGTGGAATATGCGCGATGGCGGCAGCAACCACCTGGGTGGCATCTACACCTATGACACGGTGCGCGACATCATCACCGACTTCCCGGTTACCCTGATCGCCGAGAACGACACAAGTTGGGAAAAGATGATTCCCGGGGGCGCACCTTCCTTGGTGAACAGCGGGATTGTTGGCAATCCGGGAACCATCACGACCGACCACATCACTATCGGGAACACGGACCGTATAACCATCAACCATCCCGGCCTCGACTGGGTGAGCGTGAGCGAGTACGTCGCCTCCGCCAAGGGGCACCGCCCCCTGCGCCTGATAGCCTACATGAGCGTGTATGCGGGCGAGGACCAGACCTTCATGTCGGGAGAGACCTACAACCACCGCCTGGACGTCGAGATGGCGATGATGGACAACCTCAAGGACAACCTGGTCATCGGGCTCGACGATGCCAAGGCGTGGTCGGAGTCCTTCGACATGGGATACCCGCACATCACCCCGATAACAACCCCGTCAACCCCGCTTGAGGCGAATAAGGACCTCCTGACCTCGAAATACTACTTCGCCCCATCGAACTGGACGCATTTCACGGCCAGCCAGGGGGCCTGGGTGAACACCGATATCTGGCGGGCGCAGAAAGACCCCACGGGGATGTATTACGTGGATGCGGACGGCAACATACTCACCGAGGACTACGATCCGGTGTACGGCGACATACAGCTCGTGCCGCAGTACCTCATCGGCGTGGTCGGCCCGAACACGAACAACAACACGACCCTCGACGAGAAGATGTGGAACGGGGACAACCCCCTCTACAGCGGCATGGCGAGCGAGAACAAGTACATCGTCACCTACTACTGGGTCCTGGCCGACGGGCGCTACCGCGTCGATGAGAAAGTCATCACCATCAAGCCCACCGAATACGACCTGCGGGTGAACGTATTCAACAACAGCACCCAGGCGCCCGAAAGCAGGTTCTTAGAGCCCACCGCCTCGCAAGACGACGGCCCCGACCTGGGCTTTACCTATACCGGCACCACGGCACAAAACGCCGCCGCGCTCGACAACCCCCAGGCTACCAACATGTCCGCGAGCTGGAAAAAGGCAAACGGGAGCGTCAAGGTCAAGAAGATCGAGCTTACCATGCGCGAGCGCGACGGCACGGTTGCGGGCCGGGCCGAGATAAGTGCAGACAGCATCGTGGAGGGTGCCGAGATAGAGATCCCGCTCGACTACTACTTCTTCGAGGAAGACCTCGAAGAGACCCTGGGCATCATCCGCACCGTCATGTACCATGCCTCGGCCACAGTCACCTATATCGTTATGAAAGACGACCAGGGTGGCTACTACCTGCACTTCAACAAGATGAAGAACCCCCCGGCAGGTGAGGTCGAATACGTGCAGTGGCATACGGACAGCACCGGCATCGTGGCGGAGAGGCCCGCCTATGTCAACGACATCAACCACCACATCACCGTCGACCTCTACGTCGAATGGAGCAACGACCTGGTGATCGAGAAGAACCTGACCGCGCCGACGCGCCAGGAAGAGACCTTCGTCTTCCGCGTCGAGCAGCGCGAAGGCGACAAGCACCTTGTGGACGGGCAGACCGGCGACATCTCGGACGGCCAGCCGGGAGACCTTATCCGCACCATGTTCGCCGTCATCACCATCCCCAAGGGCGGGGACTATGGCTCGGTTACCTTCGCAGACATGGAAGACGGCTGGTATACCGTCACCGAGCTCGGCTCCAACTGGACCCATACGCTCCTGGTCGGCCGCCTTGCCGACGACCACGTCTTCGAGAGGGACGGCGCCACCACGAGGAACCCGGTCGCAGTCGTGAGCGAGGCCGACAGGAACGTCTCCCTGTGGTCGGAGGACTCGAACGCCCTTTATACCTTCTGGAACGACCGCGACGACGTCCCCTGGGTGCATGAGAAGGACCGCATCACCAACCACATGCCGCCGGCAGCGCTGGCAGGAGGCACACCATGAGGAACGCCCTGACACACGCACGGCTTGCCCTTGTCCTGCTGCTCGTTGCGGCGGTGGGCGTGGGGACGATAGCCTACCTGGCCACGCTGACCAACACCGAGACCAACTACTTCGAGATAGGGAAGAACCCGGTGAAGATCGACGAGAACGACTATGACTGGGATACGAAGGAGGTCCGGCTCACCATGGGCACCGGCCCCACCGACGTGCCCAGCGTCGTGCGCGCCATGATAGTGCCCTACATTCTGGATTCAGACGGCAACTACATCGCCTGCGACCTGGCCGACTTCTCCGAGCCCGTCAACAACAAGATGGCCCTCGGTGACGTCGTCTTGGAGTTCGCCAGCGACTGGTCTGCGAAATGGGTCTATGGCGACGATGGCTACTTCTATTACGGCTCGGTGCTCTACCCCGAGGCTGGCAGGAACCAGACGAGCATCCTGCTGACGGGGGTGTCGCTGGCCGACAGGGACGGCTTCATAGCCAAGTACGGGCCCGACGCCGAGGTCAAGATAGAGGTCCTGGCCGACAGCCTCCAGGCCGAGGGCGACTCGGACGAGAAGTGGGGCATCACCATCGACCTGACGACCGACCCCGGCAGGGTCACGAGGCCTTAAGGAGGGAGGAAGCAGGTATGATCAAGAGCAAGAGAACCATACTTATCCTCTTAGGTGCGGCCCTCGCCGCAGCCGTCGTGCTCGGCATGACGCTGGCGGCGCTCGGCGCGACCACCTCACAGCACGAGAACATGTTCTCCCCCTCGCCCAACATCACGGCCAAGCTGAGCGAGCCCAACTGGGAGGGCGACGAGGCCATACGGCTCGTGCCCGGCAAGACCGTACGCAAGGACCCGATGATAACCAACACGTCCCGGGTGGAGGAATACGTGGCTATGAGGCTCACCTTCTGCTACGCGAACCCCGACCCGGACAGGCCCGACCCCCATACCCCGATGTCGGAAGCCGATCTGGACAGGCTTTTGGCCTGCCTCGAAATCGAGTGGAGCGACAGCTGGACTCCCTTCCGCGGCCTGTTTGCGCCTCCGGACCCGCCTGTGGCACCCCAGCCGATGGCCTTCTACTACAACTACCCCCTGGCCCCCGGCCAGGCAAGCGAGCCGCTGTTCAGCAGTGTGCGCATCAAGAACGAGTTCGACGACCCGCCCGACGGCGGGCTCACCGAGGCCGACCTGGACTTCCTCAAAAGCCTCGGGCGTTTCAGTTTCTATATCGAGGGTGCGGCCGTGCAGACGGTCGGCTTCACCGACGCGGCGGATGCGTCAGAGACCCTCTACGCCCTCTTCCCCTAGAGGGGGGCACCCTGGTATATGGGCCGCGTTAAGGCTTCCATATAGAGTTGACAAGCAGCACAGGACGCGAGTACAGCAGCAAAGACGAGGGAGAACGGCACGCAAAAACGCCAAGGACAAGGGGCAAGGATAAGGTACGGACAAGGAAAGAGGGGGCACGGCCCCCAAGCAACAAAGGAGGCACGGAAGATGAACGGACAAGGAGCGAGTACCATGGACCCACGGAAGAAGAAGAGGGCGATAATGCTCTCGGCGGTGCTGGTAGTCTTGCTGGCACTGGGCGCCACGCTGGCGTATCTGTCGGCCATCACTGACCAGAAGGAGAACGCCTTCTCCTTCGCAGAGAACATCAAGGGCATCTTAGAAGAGCCCAACTGGGATCCGAAGAACGGCGAAGACCTGATACCGGGTGCCGAGATACCCAAGGACCCCTTCATCAGGAACGTCTCTAACAACGGCGTCGACGAGTGGGCCGCTATCCGCCTGAACTTCACCGACGGCCACGGCGACCCCCTCTCCGACGACCCCGACGACCCTGACGGTCGCTGGGTAGTGCGCCTGCTGCGCCTGCTTGACATCGACTGGAACACGGCCGATTGGGAGCTCATCGACGCGAGCAACACGGAACTGCCTGACAGCGACATGGCGGATGCCATGGAGCAGGTGTGGGCCTACAAGGACAGCATCGCCCCCGGCGAGGCTACCACCCCGCTGTTCACCACCGTTACCATCAAGCCCGCCTTCACCGCCGAGGACTTCGAGAAGTACGGCGACGACCTCGACTGGGACACCGAGTTCGCCTGGCTGGCAAGCATGGTCATGGACCACACGGACTCCTGCTATGAGCTCGGCACCTGCGACTGCAATCCCACCTGGCGCCATCACCCGAAGTGCGCGATCTTTGACATGACCGGCGCTGAGAACGTCGCCCAGGGCATGCCGCTCAACGACGTGGCCTGCGACTGCGTGCCGGTGGCCAACCATCGCCTTGCCGATCCCGATGCCGACCCTGCCGTCCTGCCCTGTCCGGGTGCCATCGCCATGCTCACGGGTGACTGCGGCCACACCGGCGAGGGCATCGACGGCTTCCAGATCATCGTGCGCGGCGCGGTCGTGCAGGCCTACGTCGACGGCATGGACGCCTGGAACTCCGACAGCACCTTAACAGCTTTGGTGGCCCTGTTCGCGGCCAACCCCTATACACCTTAAAGCACACGAGGACAGGAGACGAGTGACATGACTGTTATGACTGCAATCAAGAAGGACAAGAAGCGCTTTGCCGTCCTATCCCTGCTGCTGGCCCTCGTGGTCGCGGCCGGGCTCACGGCGGCCTACCTCTTCACCAAGACAGAGCCCCTGACCAACGAGTTCACCTTCGCCGAGAACATCGACGCCAAGCTCACCGAGCCCGGCTGGACCGACGGCGACCCGGATAGCGACGACCCGAACGACTGGCCCGGCTGGAAGCAGGCCCAAAACCTGGTTCCCGGCAAGGTAGTGCCAAAGGACCCGCAGATCACCAACACGAGCGAGAACGGGGTCAGCGAATGGGTGGCTATCCGCCTGGTGTTCACCGACGGGGACAGCGTGCCGCTGAGCGGCACCGACGACGCCGCAGACCGCTACATCGGCAAGCTGCTCAGCCTCATAGAGATCGACTGGAACACCGCCGACTGGCAGCTGGCCGACCCGGCTATGGCCGACAAGGTCACCCAGGTTTGGGCCTACAAGTACGAGCTTGTGCCCGACGAGACCACCCCGCCGCTCTTCAACACGGTGACCATCAAGGACAGCGTCACCCCTGCCGAGCTGGCCTGGCTGCGCGACCACCTGGGCGGCTTCAACATAGTCCTCCAGGGCGCCGCCGTCCAATACGAGGTCTTCGAGAACCTGGCAGCTGCCATACCGGCACTGCTGGACGTCCTCGCGCAGGCCTAGGAAAGAACCACCCATCCGAGGGGGCGCCGGGCCTCACCCCGCCTTGCGCCCCCAATGACAGATGGTTCCTCTGTCACGTTGCCAGGACAGGATTTCGGGTCAAGCCCGCAATGACGGGGTAGCCCTCCGTTCTGTAGAGGGTGACAGGGCAAGGGTGACAAGTGACAGAGGGAGACAGGGGGACAAGGGGAAGGAGACAGAGGGACGGTTCCTTTGCCTCGCAGGTTCCCCGTCATTGCGGGCCCCGACCCGCAATCCTGCCCTGACGGCAGTGATGGGGCAGGGGAAGAGGGAAGCCCCCCTCCCCGTCATTGCGGGCCCCGACCCGCAATCCTGACCCCGCAGCGGCGGGGCGCGGGAAGAGAAGAAGAGAAGGAGCTAGGACATGATAAAACAGCTGTTTGCCGACAAGAAGACGCTCGTCATAGCGGGCCTCGCCATCGCGCTTACGGGCGTTGTTGCCTGGGCCGTGACGGCGGCCTTCTTCACCGACTTCGACGAGGTGGAGAACACCTTCACGCTCGGCAAGATAAAGATAGGGCTCGACGAGCCCGGCTGGACCGACGGCGACGGCCTTGACCTCGTGCCCGGCAGCGTGCGGGTGAAGGACCCGACGGTCACCGCCGTTGAGGGCGCGAGCTACATGCGCGTGCGCATGGAGCTCCACGACGGGGCGGGCGGCCTCATCACCGACCAGGCCCGCATCGACCTCATACTGGCTACGCTCTTCTATGACCGCGCCTATGGCACGGCCTCGCCCAGCATCTCGACCGCGGGCCTCTACTCGACCGCCGACCTCGCGGCCTTGGTGGCTGCGGGAAAGGCGCACGCCGTCTACAACAGGGACGACTTCACGGCAGCGGGGCACGAGGCCGGGAGCCCGGGCGTGTCCTACTACAACTACAACTACATCTTTGACGTGGACGACCCCGCGCACGACACCGCCGTGCTCTTCACCAACGTGGTCATCCCCATCGACTGGAACAACGCAGAGGTCTTTACGCTGCACGGATCGACCTTCGAGACTGCCGCCAGCGGCAGCGTCGAGGTGGTCGAGCCCGGCAGCGGCTACCGGATAGTCATAAAGGCCGAGGCCATACAGTCCGCCGAGATGCCGAGTGCCGAGGCGGCCTTCGCCGCCCTCGACGAGGCGACCGGCGTGACGAGGGTGCCCTAAGGGACCCCGCCACAGGGACGAGACCAGGGAGGCAGGAGCCGGCATGGCCCACACAGACACATATGATGCAGGGACGCGGGACGCCCCGCAGGCCACGGGCGGCCCGCAGGGCAGCGCGGTGGCCCAGGCCGCCCGCGCCGCACGGCCCTGGCCCCTTATGCTTGCGGCCCTGCTGCTTGCGGCGGCCTTCGTGGCCGGGGCCGTGGGCACCACCCAGGCGGTTATCCGCTTCATTGGCGAATCCGTCCACATAATCGACACCGCGGGCGTGGCCGCCCGCATAGTCGAGGACTACGACGAGGCCCGGGGCATCTACCCCGGCGCAACGGTGGACAAGGTCGTCAACGTCACCAACACCGGCGAGGCCGACGTCCTCGTGCGCGCCCGCGCCGAGAAGCGCTGGGGCACGCCTGCGGGCGGCCTCTCGCTTGAGGCTTTCACCGGCGGCCCCGCCGCCACGTCCGCGCCGCCGGTGTCGCTCGCGGCGCTCCCCACCGACAACATCACCATCCACTACAACGAGACCATGTGGCTCTTCGACCCGGCTGACGGCTGGTTCTACTACAAGGGCGTCCTCGCCCCGGGCCAGACCACCTCCGAGCCCCTGTTCGCCAGCTTCACCGTGGACGCCGGGCTTGGCAACGAGTACCAGGGGCTGGAGGCCTTCATAACCGTCAGGATGGAGTGCGTGCAGGCGGCGGGCGGCGGCATCGCCTTGTGGGGCAAGGAGCTTTCCTCTCTCGGGATCCTCTCCTACGCCTCGCAGCTCGGGCAGCTTTCCGTCACCCGTTCCACCTTCGTGGGCGAGACCCCGGTCGACTTCGTCTTCGACCCTGTCGGCACGGACCTCTTCGCCAACTTCAAGCGCCTCATGCCCGGCGAGACGCGCTCGCAGGCCATCGAGGTCGCCAACGCCTACACCCGCGAGGTCGAGATATTCCTGCGGGCAGAGGACATCGCGCAGGGGGTCGACCCCCGCGCCCTCGCGGCCCTGGACACGGGGGCTGCCATGCCCGCAGTCCCCGGGGGCGAAGCGGTTTCGCCCCTCTTCGACACAGCGGCACTTGAGCTCATCGACAGGCTCCTGCGCGAGCACGTCGTGATAGTCGTGACCGACGCCTCCGGCGCCACCGTCTACGACGGTCCCGTCTGGGGCCGCCCCGACGCCGACGAGCCCAACCCGCACGCCATGCGCAACGACATCTCGCTGGGCGCCTTCGCCCCGGGCGAGATGCGCACCCTTACCGTCCAGCTCCAGGTGGACCCGACGCTCGGCAACGAGTACCAGGACCTTATGGGGCTCATCCACTGGGTGTGGACGGCAGAGCTCCAGGAGGAGCCCCCGCCGCCCCCGCCTCCGGCTGAACCTCCGGCTGAACCTCCCGTGGTGCCTGTGGCACCGCCCGCGGCCCCCAAGACGGGGGATGTGACAGGCATCGTGCTCTGGGCATCCCTCATGGTTTTGAGCGGCGCCGCACTCCTCTTCCTTGCTGTCTACTCCAGAAGGGTGTCTTCCAAACGCCCGGAGTGACAGGTTCTGCCCCGACCGGGGCGGTGAACCCTCACCTCTCACCGTCCCGGTCACCCCATGGCACGTCCAGGGCAAAGGCCCTGCTCTCGCGTCGTTCTCCTACCACACACTATGAATGCATTATGAAAACTAGAACGGGTCGGAAAAATTCCGAAGGGACATGATATAGTGGTAGATTGGAGTTATAGGAGGACGCATGAGTGTAACCGAAGCCTTAAACCTTGTATTACCATTCGCTTCCGTGTTGGTAGTCGTCACCTTGATATGGTTTGTCATAGAGCTGGTCCTGATGGTCCGGCGGACCCGTGCCGCAGTCAACGATATACACAAGAAGGTCTTGCCGACCCTGGAGCATGTCGAGCGTATCGCGTCGTCGCTTGAGCCGGTCGCCGCGAAGGCCGACCCCTTGATGGAGCGCGTCGCGCTGACGGTTGATGCCGCAAACCTCGAGCTCATGCGCATCGACCAGATACTTGAGGACGTCAACGAAGTGACCGGGACCATCTCGTCGGCCGCCAACGCGGTCGATGCGGCGGCGAACGCGCCCATCGAGCTGGTGAGCAATGTCACCACCCGCGTCCGCAACGCCTTCAAGCCGCGCAAGGCGAGCCCTGAGTCGGTCGCCCTCGGCGACAGGAGGATGGGCGAGGCAGTTCCCGAGGTCGTCCCCTCCGCTCCTGTCGAGGCGCAGAGGCCCCCCGCCCAAGCCCCTGGCCAAAAAGGCAGGGAGGCCGTACAGGCGGCCCAGGGCATCCGTGAAGGAAAGCATGCCGCGGCATCCATGCAGGGCGAAAGCGCTGCTGCGACCGCAGCGGCGGCCGCAAGCCATGCGAGCCTTGCACCCGAGGGCGTTTTGGGGCAGATGGATGTGATGGAAGACCTTGAAGCCGCCCAGGAGAAGTATTTCACCTACGGAGCCCAAGGCCAGGCCGAGGCGCTCGGCGCCCAGGCTGCCGAAAGGGAGGCCCAGGTGACGGCAGCCCGCAAGGCGGCAGAGGAAGCGCAGGCGGCGGTCCAGGCGGCAGAGAAGGAGCGGGTGGCCCAGGCGGCCGAGCATGCCGCGGCCCAGGCGTTGGAACAGGCGCGCGCAGAGCAGGCGCGTGTGGACCAGGCCGTGGCCGAGGCGACAGCCCTGACCGCGGAGGAAGTGCGCGCGGAACAGGCGGCGGCGGCCCGCAAGACAGTCGAGCAGGCCCGTGCCGCCCAGGCGACGGTCTCACAGCAGAAGGCGGCCAAGAAAGGCCGCGGCGAGCAAGCACCGGCCAAAGCGCAGGTCGAACAGGAACCAGTGCCGTCAAAGACGGCTGAAGAAGTCCAGGTGGCACGGGAGGCGGCGGCCCGCAAGGCGGCCGAGGACGTGCGGGTCGCGCAAATGGCCGCGGCACGGAAATCGGCCGAAGAGGCCCAGGCCGCACAGGAGGCGGCCGCACAGGAAGCCGCCGAAGAGGCACGCAAGGCCGAAGAGGTACGGGCGACCCAGGAAGCGGCTGTCCGCAAGGCGGCCGAAGAGGCCCGGGAGGCCCAAAAGGCCGCCGAAGCAGCCCAGGCGGCCCGGGAGGCCGCAGTGGCCCGTGCGGCGCAGATCGCGCAAGAGGCCCAGGCAGCACAGGCCGCCCACGAGGCCGCGGTGGCTGCCCAGGCAGCCCAGGAGACGGCCCGCGCGGCCGGCGGGCTTCGGGGGTATCCGAGCCCGTCGGGCCTGCCCACCGAGATTCCGGGTCCCCTTGGCTCTCAGCGGGGCTAAGGGATACCGGCTGTCGCTGTTGCGACCCTGCCTTTCAAAGGACAGTCCTCTTTGTGATGGGTTCTGTGGCCTCCGGGCGTGTCTTCGCCTGCGCCTGTGGGCGAGAACCGGGGATGAATGATATGCTGGTTGCGACGATGTGTGGGCTTTTCGGGATGCAAGGATGACGGAGTAGGGTTGTATGCAGTTATTTGACGATTCACAGCAGGAAGAAATAAGGAAGTACCGCTCGCAGAGGAACTGCTTCCGCGTGTGGACGATCATCGGGTCTATCATACTCATCTGCGCCTTCGCCTACGTGATGAACATCCTCTCGATGCCCCTCTCGGTCATCGTATGGACGGCGATCATCGTGTTCTGCCTCCGCACCCCCGTGAAGAGCCTGGAGGAGCGGGGGGTCAACCGCCTGCTCGGGACCTCGATAGCCTATGTCGGCGCGGGATCGCTGCTCGTGGGCTTCAGCGCCATGCTCTTTTCCCCGGTGTTCGGCGTGGGCGACCAGTTCAGGAGCCTTGCCGAGAGCATCCCCGCATATTTCCAGCGCCTGGTCGACTGGGCCTATGAGATATACGCCACCTATTTCGGCTTCCTGCAAAACGACTTCATGGAAACCTGGGTCAACGAGGCGGCGGTCACCCTGACCACCTGGGCGAGCGGGATAGCGAAGAGCTCGGCCGACGGGCTCATGAGCCTGGGGAGCTCGCTTATCGGCCTTTCGGTCATTTTCGCCCTTGCACTGGTCATCGCCTTTTGGATACTCATCGACCTCCCGGCGCTGGGAAGGGAATGCCGGCGCCTGATATCCGGGAAGCACGAGCAGGACATGGAGATGCTGCATGTCACCATCACCCGCGTCATGGGCGGCTTCATCAAGGCGACGCTCGTGCAGGCCATCATCTCGGGACTCGGCTGCGGCATCGCCATCGCCATCATCGGCCTCCCGAACGCCGGGGCCCTTGCCGGGATCATCGCGCTTTTGAACATCATCCCCGTCCTCGGCCCCTGGGTCGCGGCCATCCTGGTGGGCATCGTCGGTATATTCGTGAGCCCCCTGACCGCCTTTATCGCCTTGGCGGCCACCGTCGCCATCCAGCTGTTCGTTGCCGCCTTCGTCACGCCCAAGCTCATGGCCGACTCCGTCGACGTCCATCCCGCAGTCGTCTTTATCGCCTTGCTGGCCGGCTCGGCCCTCGGCGGCCTGATGGGCGGGTTCATGGGGGGCCTGGTGGGCGTGCTCGTCTCGATCCCGGCCGCCGCAGCCCTCAAGGCGGTCTTCGTGTACTACTTCGAGAAGAAGACCGGCCGCCAGATCGTCGCGGAAGACGGGGTCTTCTTCAAGGGGGTGCCTGCCTGCTTCGACGACGAGGCGATCAACCCCATCGCGGACGCGACCTCGCCCTCGCGCTCGGTCCAGCCTTCCCCGATGGCGAACCTCAACCAGGCCGCGAAGGGGCTCTCGGAGATACGCAGGGGGCGGAAGGCCGCCGACAGGCTGGGGGCTGCGGGCAAGCCCGGGGCTGCGGGCGAATCCGGGACTGCGGGCAGGCGGAAGCGCCCGGCTGCCGGCACCAAGGCCGCCGACACAGGGGCCTCCGGCACCAAGGCTGCCGGCCGCACCGGCCGCACGGGCCGCACGGACGCCCCGCATGAAGAAGACTAGCAGGGCAAGGGAAAGGGAGCGGGCCCCATGGAATACCTGACCATTGCGGAGATCCGCGAGAAGTACCTGAGCTATTTCGAGGGGAAGGGCAACAAGCGCATGCCTTCGTCGTCTTTGATACCCGACGACCCCTCCCTGCTCTTGACCAGCGCCGGGATGGTGCAGTTCAAGCCCTACTTCCTCCAGCAAAAGCAGCTTGAGGCCCCCTATGTGGGAACGACGACAGTGCAGAAGTGCGTCCGCACGAGCGACATCGACATCATCGGCAGGACCGGCCGCCACCTGAGCTTCTTCGAGATGCTGGGGAATTTCAGCTTCGGCGCCTACTTCAAGAAGGAGATGTGCGCCTGGGCCCTTGAGTTCTCGACCGACGGCCTGGGGTTGGACCCCGACAGGCTGCACTACACCGTCTTCGAGGGCGACGACGAGACGATAGGGATATGGAAGGCGCTCGGGGTGGCAGAAGAGCACATCTCCCGCCTGGGCGAGAAGGACAACTTCTGGCGTGCGGGCCCCACCGGCCCCTGCGGCCCGTGCTCGGAGATATACTTCGACCAGGGGCCGGACTTCGGGTGCGGCGAGCCCGACTGCGCCCCCGGCTGCGAGTGCGACCGCTACCTTGAGTACTGGAACCTCGTGTTCACCCAATACGACGCGCAGGACGACGGCACGCTCGTCGAGCTGCCGAAGAAGAACATCGACACCGGCATGGGGCTTGAGCGTATCGCCGCCATCCTGCAGGGCGTCCAGTCGAACTACGAGACCGACGTCATGCGGGGGCTGCTCGATGTCGGGGAGCGGCTTTCCGGGAGGACTTACGGCACAGACGCCTCCGACGACCTCACGCTGCGCATCATGGCCGACCACGCCCGCTCGGTCACCTTCATGATAGCGGACGGCATCCTGCCTTCCAACGAGGGGCGGGGCTACGTGCTGCGCCGCCTTTTGCGCCGCGCGGTCATGAAGGCCACCCTCATCGGCGTGGAGGGCAGCTTCCTGAACGGCTATGTCGACGAGGTCGTGGCGCGCATGGGCACGGCATATCCCGAGCTCGTCGAGAACCACGAGCTGGTCAGGCGGGTGGTGCTCTCCGAAGAGGAGCGCTTCGGGGCGACCCTGCGCCAGGGCAAGGCCTACCTTGAGCAGGCCCTGGGGCACTACCGCGCAGGCGATGTCCTCACGGGCTTCGAGGCCTTTACCCTGCACGACACCTACGGCTTCCCCATCGAGGTCACCGAGGAGATTGCGGCCGGGGCGGGCATAACGGTCGACGCAGGCGAGTTCGCCCGCCTGATGGACGAACAGAAGCAGCGGGCGCGGGCACACGCGAAGGACGCCCACAAGGCCTGGTCAACCTATGGCGGTGTCATGAGCGACATCCTCGCCGAGGTCGGCCCCTCCGCCTTCGTCGGCTACGAGCAGGGCACCGCGCACATGCGCGTAAAGGCCCTCGTGCGGGACGGCGAGCGCGTCACCGTGCTGAAGGCCGGTGAGAAAGGCCAGGTTATCGGCGACGTCACGCCCTTCTATGCCGAAAAGGGCGGCCAAGTTGCAGACCGGGGCACGCTCGGCGCCGAGGGCGTGAGCCTGGTGGTGGACGACGTCCAGGAGCCGGAAAAGGGCCTTGTTGCCCATGCGGCCGAGGTCGTCGAGGGCAGCGTATCGGTCGGCGACGAGCTTGAGGCCCGCATCGACGAGGGCCGCCGCGCGCGCATCTGCCGCAACCACACCGCGACCCACATCCTCCACGGGGCCCTGCGGGAGGTCTTGGGCGAGCACGTCAAGCAGGCGGGCTCCCTGGTCGCCCCGAACCGGCTCCGCTTCGACTTCACACATTTCGAGGCCGTGACCCCCGAGCAGCTTGCCGCCATCGAGCGCCTGGCGAACGAGGCGATCATGGAGAGCCACCGGGTACGTGCCTACGAGACCGGCATAGCCGCCGCCCGCGAGGCGGGGGTCATCGCGCTGTTCGGGGAGAAGTATGGGGACGTCGTGCGCGTCCTCGACATCGAGGGTTTCTCACAGGAGCTCTGCGGCGGCACCCATGTGGGCGCGACGAGCGAGATAGGCTTCGCGAAGATAGTGGGCGAGTCGAGCGTCGGCGCCAACCTGCGCCGCATCGAGGCGGTCACGAGCTTCGACGCCCTAGCCTATATGAACAGGGTGGAGGCACAGTTGAAGGAGGCGGCCGCGCACCTGCGGGCCCCGCTCTTCGACGTGGGCGAGCGGGCGGCTGCCACGGTCCGTTTGCTTAAAGAAGCAGGCGGCAAGCAGAAGCAGAAGCAGGACGGAGGCTCTGTTGCAGAGGGGAGCCTTGCCTCTCTGGCGGAGGCGGCTCTCGACGTGGGCTACCCCCTGGTCGTCGCCTTTGTCGGGCCCGCGGACACCGGTGCGCTGCGCAACGCCTGGGACGTCGTGCGTGCCCGGCTGCCCCGGCCGGGAGCCTGCGTCCTCGGCGCGGACAACAAGGGCACCCCGCTCCTCCTTGCGGCGGGGACCCCCGAGGCGGTCGAGGCCGGCTTCGACGCCGGGGCCCTTATCAAGCAGATATCCCCTGCCATCAAAGGCGGCGGCGGCGGCAACGCGGCCATGGCGCAGGCGGGGGGCAAGGACCTTTCCGCGCTCGAAGGGGCACTCGACGCCGCACGGGCCCTCTGCGTCCCGGCTTCCCGGCTCTGAGGCCTTGAGGCGGCCGGGGCATCCCATGAGGGTTATGGCGCTCGATATCGGCCAAGCCCGCGTCGGCATCGCGATAAGCGACCCGGAGCGGCGCGTTGCGACCCCGCTCGGCGTGCTGCCTGCCGACGAGGTCATCGGGTGCGCGCCATCGTTTCGGCGCCTTCTTGAGGACTGGGAGCCGGAGCTTTTCGTGTGCGGCGTCCCCTACACGCTGGCGGGCGAGGAAGGCCCCCAGGCACAAAGCGTCAAGCAGGTCGCAGGCAGGATAGCGTCCCGGGCCGCCGTTCCCTGTGAATTTATCGACGAACGCCTGAGTTCTCGGGAAGCGAAGCGGAATTTGCGTAAAAATGGCTTAACGGAACGGGAAATGCGAGGTAGAATTGATATGATTGCAGCGAGCATGTTTTTGCAGGCATGGCTCGATGCCCAGCGTTCACGACCAGAGGACTGAGAAGGAAAGATATGGCCGCTCGAAAGATCACGTACTCGTCCCACCCGAACCACGCCGCCCGTTCAGCCCACGCAAAGGGCGAGCGGCAGTTCAGAACCTATGACACCAGTCATATCCGCCCGAAGAAGAGCAAGATACCGATCCTCGTCGCCAGCTCCTTGGCCGCGGTCGTGTTCCTCTTGCTGCTGTGGGGCGGCAGTGCGCTGATGAAGGGCTGCAGCATGAGCACGCTTGCAGAGGGCGAAGAGGTCGAGATCAGCATCTCGGAGGGGTCGGGCGCCAAGGACATCGGGACCATGCTCCAAAGCGAGGGGGTCATTGCGAACGCGAACGAGTTCGTCAAGCGCGTCGGCGAGCTCGGCGTCGATGCCGACATGAAGCCCGGCATCTACGTCTTCAAGGGCGGCATGTCGCTTGACCAGGTCATCGGCGTGCTGCGGATAGGGCCTGAGGCAAGCTACGAGACCTTCACCGTCCCCGAGGGCTTCACGGTCGCGCAGACGGCTGCGCGGGTGGAAGAGGCCACAAAAGGGCGGATTTCTGCCGAGGACTTCATCGCGGCCGCCAGCGACGCCCGGGCCTATGAGGCGGACTTCCCCTTCGTCGTCGGGGCCTACAACAACTCGCTTGAGGGCTTCCTCTTCCCGAAGACCTATCCTATCAGGGGCAGCGCCACCGCGGACTCCATCATCCGCACGATGCTGACCCAGTACCAGACCGAGACGGCGACGCTCGACTACGCCTTTGCGGAAGGGCACGGGCTCTCGCGCTACCAGATACTCGTCATGGCCTCCCTGATCGAGCGCGAGGCGACCCTTGAGGATGAGCGGCCCCTGGTTGCGTCGGTCATCCACAACCGCCTGACCGAGGGGATGCTGCTCCAGATAGACGCCGCGGTGGCCTATGCGGTCGGCGTCGTCGAGATAACGCCGAAGGACCTTGAGATAGACAGCCCCTACAACACCTATCTCAACCTGGGGCTCCCGCCCGGCCCCATCTGCTCGCCCGGCCTTGCGTCGCTCCAAGCGGCCACGGCCCCGGCAGCGACGAACTACTTCTACTATGTTGCGAAGCATGAAGGCGACGGCGGGCACTTCTTCAGCGAGAACTACGAGCAGCACCAGGAGTATATCGGCCAAGGCTAGGGCTTTGGGGCCGGGGCCTGCTGCGGGGTTGCTGCCTGGCTGCGAGCGGGCCTGCCGCGGCTGCGGGCCGCGGGCCTGCCGCGGGCAGGGCTGCTGTTTCGGATGACGGGCCCTTGAGGCCAGACGGGTGTGCCATGAGCTTTTTCGCGCCGGACAGGTATTTCTCGCGCATCAGCGCCATCGATGTCCAAAAGGACATCCTCGGCGCGGGCTTCACCCACGTCCTGCTCGACATCGACAACACGATACTGACACGCGACACGCATGAGATCCCCCGCGACATAGGGTTTTGGCTGGGACATGCCCGCGATGCGGGCCTGAGGTTCTGCCTCGTTTCCAACAACTGGCACCAGGGGGTCCACGACCTGGCCCGGCGGATCGACCTGCCAATCGTGTCGCATGCGATGAAGCCCCTCCCGCCTGCGCTTTTGCGGGGCATGGGCAAGGTCGGGGCACGGCGGGCGAGCACGGTCATGATAGGGGACCAGCTCATCACCGACGTGATAGGCGCGCACCTCGTCGGCGTCAAGGCCTACCTGGTGTGCCCGTTGGTGAAGCAGGACCTGAGGCATACCCTGCTGCTGCGCAACCTTGAGCGGGCCTTCATCGGCCACCTCCAGCCAGAGGGCGCCAGCTGCGAGGCGGGCGTCCCCGAGGCGGCCCGGGCGGCGGCCCCGACGGGCGTGCCGGGCGTGTCGGGCGGAGTGAAAGCAGCAGCCTCGCCGGGCGCTGCGGGAAGCGCAAAAGCAGCCCACGCGGCAAGTGGCCCGAGGGAGGAGGCGCTGTGCGGGAACGACTCTACCTCTTAGGCCATCCCCTCTCCCACTCGAAGTCCCCCCTCATGCACAACGCCCTCTACAAGAGGCTGGGCCTTCCCTGGGAATACGGTGTGATGGACTGTGCGGACAAGGAGCAGGCGCAGCGCTTCCTCGACAAGCGCGGCTTCCTGGGGCTCAACGTCACTACGCCCTACAAGCCGACTGCCTTTCAGGCGGCGACGCTCAAGGGGGCTTCGGCGAAGCTCGCCCGGGGCGCCAATGTCTTGGTATGCAGGGGGGAGGCCCTGATCGCCTACAACAAGGACGGGGAAGGCTGCGTGTCCTACCTTGAGCGGCAGGGCTTTTCCTTTCGCGGGGCGTCGGTGGCCGTGTGCGGCACCGGGCCCACCGCGCTTGCAATCCTCCATGCGGCGGCATGTGCGGGCGCACAGGGGCTTGCCCTTGTCGGGCGCAGCGAGCAGCGGGCCGCCGCAGCGCTCAAGGCCTACCGCGAAGAGTTCAAGGCCATGGCCTACGCGACGATTGAGCTGCCCGCCCTGCGCGAGGGGCACCGCAGCTTCCGCGAGGCCTACGACGAGGCAAAGTTCACCTCCGGCAGCTACGATTCGGTGCCGCAGCTGATAGCCGAAGCCGACCTCGTTGTCGACGCGACCACCCTGGGGATGAAGGCGGGGGACGCGTCACCCTTCGACACCGCCCTTCTCCAAGAACACCAGACGGTCTATGACGTGGTGTACGGCCAGGCCCAGACGGCCCTTGTGACGGCGGCACGGGAAAAGGGATGTCGCGCCTTCGACGGACGCGGGATGCTCGTCGCTCAGGCCGTCGCATCGGCGACCGCCTTCTTCGAGGTGAGCGGCATCGAAACTGACGCGACGGAAGATGAGATGTTTGCCATTATGGCGCGTGCAGCCGGTTTCGAGTGCTAAAATCTCACGTGACCTGTTCTTTGCGAGAAGGATGATACATGCACTACATTACTGCAGGTGAAAGCCACGGGCCGGTGCTCACTACCATCGTGAGCGGGGTTCCCGCCGGCTTGAAGGTATCCGAGGCCCAGATAAACACCGACCTTGAGCGGCGGCAGTGCGGCTATGGCCGCGGCGGGCGCCAGGCGATCGAGGCCGACAAGGTGAAGATATTGTCGGGGATGCGCTTCGGGAAGAGCCTCGGCAGCCCCATCGCCCTGCAGATAACGAACAAGGACGGGGAGAACTGGTGCCACGTCATGGCGGCCATGGGTGCCCCCCCGGCCGACCTCGTCCGCGAGGTCACGCCGCGCCCCGGCCACGCCGATTTGGTCGGTGCCTTGAAGTACGGCACCGACGACTGCCGCAACGTGCTTGAGCGGGCAAGCGCCCGCGAGACGGCGGCGCGGGTCGCGGCAGCGGGCATCGCCCGCGAGTTCTTGGCCGACCTCGGGGTCGAGGTCTTCTCCTACGTCGTCCGTATCGGCGAGGTGGAGCTCGTCGAGGACCAGCCGATGCTTGCCGCCCCCGACTACAAGCCGCTCGACATCGAGACGAGCGAGGTTCGCTGTCCCGACTCGGGGACGAGCGAGGCCATGAAGGCTGCGATAGACGAGGCGCACGAGGCGGGGGAGAGCCTTGGCGGTGTCTTCCGGGTCGTCGCCACGGGGCTGCTTCCCGGTCTGGGGAGCTATGCGGCCCCTGCCGAGAGGCTCAACGCGCGCCTCGGTGGGGCGCTCTTCTCGATCCCGGCGGTGAAGGGCGTGGAGTTCGGCATCGGCTTCGACGCGGCGATGCGGGCCGGCTCGGATGTCCACGACCCGATTGCCATCAACAAGAAGGCGGGCTTCGTCCGCATCGGCAACAACGCAGGAGGCCTCGAAGGCGGCATGACCACGGGCATGCCCCTGATAGCAACGGTCGCGATGAAGCCTATCCCGACGCTTGCACACCCGCTTCCGACCGTGAACATGGACACCCTCGAAACCGAAGAGGCGTCGACCGAGCGCAGCGACACCTGCGCCGTGCCGGCCTGCGCCGTGGTCGCCGAGAGCGAGGTGGCCTTCGTCCTGGCCCAGGCCTACCTTGAGAAGTTCGGCCGTGACACCATGGTTGACATCAAGGCGGCGATCAGGGCCTACAAGCAGCGCGTGAGGACCATGTCTCGATGACCTCTGCCTTCTCGCTGAAAAGGCCTGTCTTTTTCATAGGGTTCATGGGGGCGGGCAAGACCTCGGTCGCGCGGCGGATAGCGCGGGTGTGCTCCTTGGTCTCGATCGACATGGACACCTACCTTGAGCGCCGCGAGGGTAAGACGATAGCGGATATTTTCGCCGAGGCGGGGGAGGAGGGCTTCCGGGCGCTTGAAAGCGAGGTGCTTCGTGACCTTGCCACCCGTGCACCCCAGATGGTCTCGTGCGGCGGCGGGGTCGTCCTGCGGCCGGAGAACCGCGCCTTGTTGAAGGCCCAGGGCTGCGTGGTCTACCTCCGGGTGTCTGCTGAGACGGCCGCACGGCGGATAAGCGACATCTCGACACGTCCCCTGTTCCGAAGCCTTGAGGCCGCCCGTGCGACAAACGAGGCGCGGGTGCCGCTCTATGAAGGGGCAGCCGACATCATTGTCGATACGGAGAAGAAGGCTGTGAACGCGATAGCGGGCGAAGTGATTGCCGCGCTGCAGAAAGAGGGGGTCCTATGCCAGTCACCAAGGTAGTCGTCAATTTGGCCGGCGAGCCGGCCTACGAGGTGAGGGTTGGCCCGGACCTGCTCGGCGGGCTCGGCCAACACCTGAGGAAGGGCACCTATACGGGCGAGAGGGTGCTCGTTTTAAGCGACAGCAAGGTCGCGCCGCTGTACCTTGCGGATGTGAGGCAGTCCCTGGCGTCTGCGGGCTACCGGGCCATGGACATCGTCGTGCCGGCCGGCGAGGCCTCGAAGTCGGTGGCGTGCGTCGCCGAGATATGGGAGGCGATGGCTCGTGCGGCCTTCCCGCGCGACGGCCTCGTGGTCGCGCTTGGCGGGGGCGTGGTGGGCGACATCGCAGGTTTCGTTGCCTCAACCTATATGCGGGGCCTTGCCGTCGTCCAGGTTCCTACGAGCCTGCTGGCGATGGTCGACTCGTCGGTGGGCGGAAAGACCGGCATCAATCTTGCCACGGGCAAGAACCTGGTCGGCACTTTCATGCAGCCCCTCCATGTCTGCGCCTCGACCGACACCCTGGTAACACTTCCGGCGGCCGAATGGGCCTGCGGCTGTGCCGAGGTCGCGAAATCCGCCGTGATCGACTCCGACGACTTCTTCTTCTGGCTGGTGGACAGTGCCCCCCGCCTCGCCCAACACGACGAGGCAGCGGCCCTTGAGGCCATTACGCGCTCGGTGGTGTTCAAGGCCGGGGTCGTCGCCCAGGACACGAGGGAGGGCAGGGGTATCCGGGAATGCCTGAACTACGGGCATACCTTCGGCCATGCGGTAGAGGCCTGCGCGGGCTTCGGCAGGTTTACCCACGGACAGGCCGTCGCCGAGGGCATGCGCTTTGCGGCGCGCCTCGGGGCGGCGCTGCTCGACACGCCGCGCGACTTCGTTTCTGCCCAGGACGACCTCTTGGAAACCCTGGGGCTGGGAGTGCTCGGCTGGTCGGAGCGCCCCGAGGTGCTCCTGGAGGCCATGCGCGGGGACAAGAAGGTGCGGCAGGGGGCCCTGCGGTTCGTTTTGCCCCGCGATGTCGGGAATTGGGAGTTGGTCGAGGTTGACGAGGCGACGCTGCTCGAACACCTCGCGGCATGGGAAAAGAGCGCGCGATGAAAAGGATGCTCTTGTTGAACGGCCCGAACCTGAACCTTTTGGGGACACGCGAGCCGGACGTGTACGGGCATGACACGCTTGCGTCGATCGAGGAGGAGGTGGCTGCCTACGGCGCGTCGAAGGGCGTGGCGGTCGACTGCTTCCAGAGCAACCACGAAGGGGTGCTGATCGACCGTTTGCACGAGGCCCGGCCATGCTATGACGGCATCGTGTACAACCCGGGCGCACACACCCATTACTCCTATGCCCTGCGGGATGCCGTCGCGTCGATCGGCCTGCCGGTGGTGGAGGTCCACCTGTCCGACATAGAGGCGCGCGAGCCCTTCCGGGCGCTGTCGGTCATTGCGCCGGTTTGTGTCGCGCAGATCAAGGGCAAGGGGAAGGCAGGCTATAAGGAGGCCATCGATGTCCTACTCGGATATGCGGATCGCACGGCTTCGTGAGAGGCTTGCGGCAGAAGGCCTCGGGGCGCTGTATGTCCGCAACCTTGCGAACCTGTGCTGGCTCACCGCCTTTGACGGGGTCTTCGACGGCGAGGCCGCCCATGCGATGCTCGTGACGGGCTCGCAGGCGGCCCCGGGGGCCTTCCTCCATACCGACTCCCGCTACGCTTCGGCGATGAAGGCGGCGGCACGGGGGTCGGGAATCCAGGTCAGCGCCTCGGGCACGTCCCATGCCGAATGGCTGGCCTCGCTCGTGCGCGACGGTGCTGCCGGCACGGCGGCGATAGGGGTGGAGGACGACATCACGCTTGCCGAATACCGCAGGCTTGTGGAGGCCCTGGGGAGCCAGGCGCACCCGGTGCAGGAGAGAGCCAGGCTCGTCTTGGGGCTGCGGGCGGCGAAGGATGCCGACGAGGTGAGGCGCCTCAAGGCCGCGCAGGCCATCACCGACGCGGCATTTTCCCATATCACAGGCTTCATCGCGCCGGGCATGACCGAGCGTGAGGTGCAGATAGAGCTTGAGGACTTCATGGTTCGCCACGGCGCGGAGGGCCTGTCCTTCCCCTCGATTGTCGCGACCGGCGCCAACGGGGCGAGCCCCCATGCGGTTGCGGGCGCGGCAAGGCTTGAGGCGGGGCAGGTGCTCGTCCTCGACTTCGGGGCCCGCGCACAAGGCTACTGCTCCGACATGACGCGCACCGTGGGCATCGGCGAGCCCGACGCGCGTATCCGCCAGGCCTACGAGGCCGTCCGCCAGGCAAACGAGGAAGTGGAGGCTGTCCTGAAGCCGGGCATGACCGGGGCCGAGGCGCAGGAGTGCGCCGAGACTGTCCTTGCCGCGGCCGGCTTTGCCGGGGCCATGGTGCATTCGCTCGGGCACGGGGTCGGCATCGAGGTCCACGAAGAGCCGCTGCTGTCGAAGAAGAACACGGAGCCGCTTTTAGAGGGCAGCGTCGTCACCGTCGAGCCGGGGGTCTATTTCGAGCAGGATTTCGGCATCCGGTTGGAGGATTTCGGCATCGTCACCCGTGATGGCTTCGAGGTTTTCACACAATCGACCCACGACATGGTTATAATATAGCAGCCGATTCCCCGCTGCCCGCCTGTGTGGCAGGGAGGGGCATAAGTGAAAGGATTTCATGTATGGCTATCTCAACGGCGGATTTCAAGAACGGAATATGCATCGAGTACAACGACAAGCTGTGGACTATCGTCGAGTTCCAACATGTGAAGCCCGGCAAAGGCGGCGCGTTCGTGCGCACGAAGCTGCGCGACGTGAGGACGGGGCGCATCGTCGACAACACCTTTAACTCCGGCACCAAGTTCGAGCAGGTGCGCTTGGAGAACAAGACCATGCAGTACCTCTACAACGACGGCAGCACCTATTACTTCATGGACAACGAGTCATACGAGCAGGTTGATATTGCTGCCGAGGTCGTGGGGGGTGCCGCCCAGTGGCTCAAGGAGAACGACGACGCGACCCTGCTCTACGCAGGCGAGGAACTGATCAGCATCGAGCCGCAGATGTTCGTGGAGCTTGAGGTCACCGAGACCGACCCCGGCTTCAAGGGGGACACCGTGCAGGGCGGCACAAAGCCGGCGACGCTTGAGACGGGCGCTACCGTCCAGGTGCCCATGTTCATCAACACCGGCGACAAGCTCCAGGTGGACACCCGCGACGGGCGCTTCATCAAGAGGGTCTGACCGGCCCTGTTGCCTGTTGCGCCCGCCTCGTGCCCGCGCCGTGCCAGAGGTGCGGGAGGTGGGGAGCGCGGCCGACGGGCACGGGAAGGGGGTTTCGACGGCTTTGGAGGGCGAATCCTACACGACCGTCCGCGGGCGCTCAAGCGCCGAGGTGACCGAGAAGAAGAGCCGGTTCATCGCCGCTCTTGCCCCGGCGGCTACCGAAGAAGAGGCGCTTGCCTTCCTCGAAGGCGTCCGTGCCGAGCACCGCATGGCGAAGCACCATGTGTTTGCCTATGTTCTGCGGGCAGGGGGGCGTGTCCGCTATTCCGACGACGGGGAGCCTTCGAGGACTGCGGGGCTCCCGGTGCTGGAGGCGATCAACCATGCCGGGCTGACCGACGTGGTTGTCGTGGTGACGCGCTATTTCGGCGGCACGCTGCTGGGAACGGGCGGCCTTGTGCGCGCCTACACGCAAGCCGCGCAAGCCGCGATCGCACACGCCGAGACAGTGGCCATGTCCCGGTGCGTCGATATCGAGCTTGATATCTCCTATGCCGACTACGACCAGGTTATACGCTTGGCAGGGCTCTCCGGTGCCAAGGTGGTGGGCACCTCTTTCAGCGACACCGTCCACCTGTGCCTGCGAACCCGTGCCGAAGAGACGGCCATCGTCGAAAAGCTCACCGACCTGCTCAAGGGAAGCACCCCCATTGTCCTGACCCCGCCTTATACCGCCGCATTTGAGGGCACACGGGAGCATGAAGGCGGCTCCGGTGGTTCTCGCAAGCGGCAATGACTGAACTGAACCGAAGGGGGTGCATTATTGTGAAGAATGGTATGCTTCAGGAACGATGTGTTTCAGAAAAGCTGCGCCCGCCTAACCCAGGTGTACAACAGCTTGTAAGGGATCGCCTCATCAAGCAGGTATCCCAAATAAAAGACGGCCCATCGGTCCTTCTTTTGGTGGCTCCCGCAGGCTACGGCAAAACAAGCCTCGTGTCCTCGTGGCTGACCCGACAAAAGTATTTCTTGCATATTTGGCTTTCTCTCGACACGGTTGACCTGGATATGAGCCGCTTCATGAGATACCTCCTTTTAGCTTTTTCAAAGGTCAGCGAACAGGCCCCTATAAAAGCACAAACAGCTTTGCCTTTGATTACTCTAGAGGAGTCGATTTCTCTTATCGATGACCTAATCTGCGAAATCGGGGAATTGGATCGGCCCATCGCCTTTGTCCTTGACGGTCTTCACAATATTGGCGACGAAGGCCCACCCCTCAAACAGATAGTAGCCTATCTTGTTGAGCACGCTCCGACAAACCTGCGCATTATTCTTCTTTCCAGGCACATGACGAGGATCGGGTTGTCAAAGCTACGTCTTGAGAACAGGCTTTTGGTGATCGATGAATCGCAGCTAGCCTTTACCCAAGATGAGACAAATGAGTTTTTCAGGCTACAAGGCATTAATCTCCCGGAAGCCCATACACAGCAGATACAGGCCGACACTGGCGGATGGCCGGCGTTTGTCAAGTTGGCTGCCGATACCCTACTCCTGGGCTCAAACCATGGAGCCTTGCTCGGGGAAAATCTTGAGTTTATCGATGCCGCCGCCGAATACATGAACGAAGAGGTTGTTTCGGCTCTGGACAAAAAGACAGTTTCTTTTGCGCTTGCGGCATCACTCATTGAGCCGCTGAGTGCTTCGCTTGCAGAAAAGATCACCCGCTGGGAGAGAGCCGAGGTAAATGCCGCTATCCGCACCTTGGTCTTTGAGCGACTTGTTTTACAGAAATCAAAGAGAAGGGAAAATGAGCCATGGTTTGTTTTCCGCCCCCCGATAGCGCTCGTTCTTCAGCAGCAGTTTCATAGACAGTCGGACATGTCGAGTAGGACCATATTTGAAAACGCAAGCCTCTGGTTTGAAGAGAACGGCAAGTATGACCTTTCTGCCCGGTTTGCAATCAAGAATCGAAACTGGAGACATGTTGTAGAGATGATTAACCAGCATTGGCAAACTATGGCTTTAGAGGATAAGTTGCATTTGACGTATCAATGGGGCCGGTCGTTGCCAAGGGAGCTGCTCCTGACAGAGCCAAGGACCTGCAGCATCTTATCCTTTGCAGCAGTTTTATACGGGGACGCTGCCTTTACGGCATTTTGTGAAGATGTCGCAGGTAAACACTTCACAGACCCACATGAGGATTTTTACACAGAGTCCGTTGTATTCCATTTGCAGGTTTGCAATATTCAGGGAAGATATGAAGAAGCACGCCAAACCCTGCCTATTGCATTGTCACGTATTGGCGACATGGACTTCTTGCTCGTACATTGGGTTCGGCAGCATGAAACGGTGCTGTCGGAAAATCCGGACTGGCTTCGGTTCAGGAATATGATCCTCGAGTTTCTTCCCCTCACGCAAATGTATTGTTCTGAAACATTTGTGAGCAACAACTATTCCATATTGAGCATGTGCGAGTCGTTTCTTGGGAATTTGAACAAGGCGCTTGATTATGCCTTGTTGGGAATGCACAGTACCAAAGAGACCCATAATGCAGTTCGAGCATCATCGGTAAACATACATTTTGCCCATATGATTGCAGCCTTTTATCGTGGTGACATAGCAGAAGCCGAGTACCACCAGGAAAAATACGATCAGACTCTGCGCGAGTACCGGCTCCCATATTTCCTCTCACTCTCTTTAGCTTATAAGGCGACATTCAAGTTCTTTTCAAGCGACAAGGCAAGTGTCGGCGATTTGGTCGCCGCTTCGGCCAAGGCATCGCCCTATGGCCTTCTCATGGCTCCAATGTCTATCGAGATGATACGCAGCATCGCAGGTGAAAAGGCTTTCGACTTCAGGGGTTTTATGGAAACGACCTGTGTTGGCCACGAGCATTCATTTGCGTGGCAGCGACTTCGCTTCGTCTATGGCTTGATCGACGAGAGGCAGGAGCTTTTGCCTGAGTTGAGGGAGCTTATGGATACGATAGAGGAAGAGCGGACACTCGACAGGATCAATGCGTACCTGCTGTATGCGCTCTATTGTCAAAAATACGGGTCTGCCGAAGACTCGCTCCAATCCTTCCGTTCTGCGCTGGAACTCGCAGAACCGGAAGACATCATCCAGCCACTCTGCAATGACTTTGCTTGGTATATCCCCATCCTGAGCCAACTCGACGAGATAAGCGAAGTTGACTCCTTCGCGCAAAAACTCTTCGTCAGGCTCTCTCAGCTAGCCCATGGAGAAATCAGCATGGTGAGAAAAATAAAAGAGGTATCCCTCACGCCAAGAGAAGAAGAGGTTTTGTATCAGATAGTTTCCGGGTATAAGACCGACTGCATCGCTGAGCGCCTGGGGATATCAAAACAGACAGTCCGCAAGCATATCTCGAATATCTATGAAAAATACGACGTACACTCACGCACCCAGTTGCTGCTCCGTACCCTTTGAGCTTTTATCACGTGTGGCAGCAGGTTTTTTTATGGCCGAGGCTGGGCCATCCTTATCTGTTTTCTTGTCCACCATCGCTTTGCGAATGCGCAGAACCGCATATCCGACAAAGATGGCGGCGTAAACGATCAGGTTGGTCAGGGCGACCGACGAGCCCTTAATGGCAGGAATAATCAAGAAACCGGAAAGGTGGAGAAAGGTCAGGCCGAAAAACAGGTAGGCCAGAGCCTGTATCCTTTTCCAGGCGGCCACGCTCATTTTTCTTTTTACGGCGTTGAACGAGGTAATAGTGAGAAACAGGAGCAAAACCAATAGAACAAATGCAAGTACAAGCGAGATCATCTGGTTTACCCCAAGAAGCAGCAAGCTTGACGATATCTTCAAGTAATTGCTGATATAGGGTGCCAGGTGGGCAAGGATGAGGATTGCGCCCATGATGGATAATTCTGCGCGTATCGGGTTAAAAAAATCTCTGATAGGCGACGTTTTGTCAAACACGCCCACAAACATTACCAGCGTAAAGAAGGAGAGCCCGACATGCCCTTTTTGAATGGCGAACACAAAGGTCCGCATGACTGTGTTGGGGACTGGGTTTAAGGTGAAATAATAGCCCGCGACACCGATTAGAATCGCAATGATATAAAATACCGCCGGGAAACGCTTTATCGGTTTGCGGAACACAACCGAAATGGCTATTACGGCAATCAAGGTAACAAGAAAGTTCATTCCAACCTGCTTCCCAGTGACAAACGGATACGCAGCCACTCATCATTTTTCCGACAGCATCCCCTGCATAAAAGCAGACCCTATTGCTCCTAAGGCCTGGTAATAGGGATGCAGGTTGCTGGTCTTGCATTTTTCAAAGAAACGTATGCCCCATTTACTAAAATGATAGTAGTTGTATTCCTGTATTAAGGCTTCCGTACGTTCGATTTCCGCCCTCACCTCTTCAGCGGCTGGATTCTCGTCGTCTTTGTCTTGTTGCTCAACGAGCTTTGCCTTGTGATCGTAAAGCTTGCTCATGAACTCAAGTTCGATAGACATATGGTCTGCGGGTTCGTTGAGGTCGGCCGATTGAGTCAGGTTTGCTTTTTTGTAACAACGCTCCGCATCAAGTGCTGCAGGGCTGATGAAGGTGCGTGGCGCTTCCCCGTAGCTTGCCTCGGGGTTTTCGTCCCAAAACAAGAACTGGCTTTCGTAGATGAAGATCGAGGGCTTGACCGGGTGAGTGAATGCTTTTGTGTATGCGTAGCGAAGATCCGGCACGCTCAAGGAGCCCTCTTCGGCCAGTTTTTTCAGCTCATCGAAGGAGCACCGCAGTTCTTTTTGCCTGTCTTTGTCAAATCCTGACTCGTGTATCATCTCGATGAGGCCTTCATGGAAGGCAGCATCAGAGAACCTTGAGACAAGGTCTTCCTGGGGAAGGCGAAGCATGAGTCCCAATAGAAGGTAAAAATCCGCGACGGCAGCAAGCTGTTGTGGGTTCTGCTCAAGTTTCATACACTCCTCCAAAAGAGCGCCTAGGGATTGGGTTCGTAGATTCGAGGGAGGCAAAAGGGCCCCGGCGGCCCCTTTGCCTCGCATTCCCCTAGATGATATAAATGGTAGACGGTTCCGTTCCTTGATCCTCTTTCAGCTTCATAGTGGTCTTGCCTTGGATATACTGACTGATCTCACTGTTGGGATCATCCAGGTCTCCCCAATAACGGGCTCTGCCAAGACAGAGTTCCATGCAAGCGGGAATCTCGCCGCGGTCAATTCGGTTGGCACAGAATGTGCACTTCTCGACTTTGAGGGCCGAATGTGTCGGTGCATCCCAGTCCCCTAAGGGGAAATCGACAACATACTCAGGCTGTTGCTCGTTGATGAAGCGCACATCATAGGGACATGCCTCGATGCAAAGCTGGCAGCCCTCGATGCAAAGCTCGTTGTCCTGGGCAATGATGCCGTCATCCCGCACGCTGATGGCTCCAACGGGGCATACCGCAAAACAGTGCGGAGTGCTACAGTGCTGGCAGGTTACCGGAAGATAGCTCATGTGCAGGTCATTCGGGTAGGTGCCACGGGCTGTGTCGAAATACTCTCCGCCATCAGTCTCAACCCGGTTGTACCATTTTCCATCCGGAAGATTGTTGTTTGACTTGCACGACACACTACACGCATGACATCCAATGCACTTTCTGATATCAATCGCCATTGCTAAACGCATGGGTATCGCCTCCTTTCTAAGCCTTCTCTACTTGAACAAGGGTATCGAAATGCGCAGTTGCATTGATAAAGTTGTTCACGGTGCCGTTGGTGAGCGTTGCGTAGTGACCATCTTTGTAGCGTTCCTGGTACCACGTGTGCTCGGTATCAACAACGCCGGGTCGGATGCCTGCATGCATATGAGCCTTAAGCACAGCCATTCCACGGTCATTGACAACGCGCACATAATCCCCTTCACTTATTCCGCGCGCTTGAGCGTCCACAGGATTCATGTTTAACGTCGGCTCTGGATTGAGCTCTTCGAGCCAGGGAGTCAAGGAGAAGGTCGTATGGACCTTGAACTTGTCCCTATGCGACATAAGCGTAAGAGGGTACTTCTCGAACAGTGGGTTTTCGCTCCATGCTTCGTCCGGTACCTCCCAGCGGGGAAGTGCCCAACGCTCAAGATCGAGGGGTTGGCCATATATGTGCTGCGGCGTTACGTTTTCGAAGTAGAATTCCAGGCGTTTTGTCGGCGTCGGGAGCGTGTAGTTCTCTCCGAAGATGAAGTCATCGGGCACGATCCGTATGTTCTTCTGGTCCCGCAATGCATCAAGGGTCAATCCCAGCTCTTCGGCAATAGGGTTGTCAAAGAGCAGCTGGAAGTAACTGTCGTTGTCAAACCCAAAGTGCTCACCATAGCCCATTTTCTCAGCGAGCATGTTGGCGATCTCGATGTCCTCCTTTGTCTCATACAGAGGATCGATCGCTTTTTCGCTGATTCGTGCGAAGGGGGTTACCGTTAGGTTTACGGCTTCAAACTCATACCAATGAGGCACCGGCAAGATAACATCTGCGTAACGGGAGGTATCGTTCATGACGGAATCTGCGGTTATGAAGAGCTCGATCTGGTCGATTGCCCTAATCAGGCTGTTTCTGTCAGGGAGGTTGCAAAAGCAGTTCGAGTAGTGGTTGAAAAGGCTTTTAATGGTGACGGGCATTTCGCCGAGCTTTTTTTCTGTAACTACCTGTTCAAGGTTCGGCAGCGGGAATGTCGGGCCAGGCGCGAAACCGGGAACTGCAACAATAGCGCCGATGTTTCCACCGCGGCCCATATTGCTTCCACCGCAGGATCCCTGGAAGCCGGTCCCCATTTTCCCAAACTGGCCGGCGATAGCGGCCATGGCAGAAATGGCATGGTAGTAGGTATAGCCGTAGACCCAGTGGTCCGGCCCCCAGTTCGTATAGAGGGTTGAAGGGCCTTCTGCATACTTGCGTGCCAGCTCATAGATCTTCTCTACGGGGATATCGCACATCTCGCTTGCTCGCTCCGGTGTCCATTCTGCTATAGAGTCGAGCAGCTTCTGATACGCTGTTACCACTTCCTTGCCCTCAATGGTATAGGTGCCTTTCAACACAGGCGAGGTGATGTTTTCCGGCACATCGACGGTTCCGTCTTTTCCCCTTACGACAAGGGGATCGATTATGGTTGGCTTGCCGCTACGGGGGTCAACAGGGCCTTCCGTTGGCTCAATTCCCATATCACTTTGACGGAGGTACTTGCCGTCGCTTTTAACGAGGAATGGAGCAACGCTTCCCTTTGCCAGATAATCATCATCCTGTAGGCCTTCATTGACAATGATATTGGTCATGGCCATGATGAGGAGGGTGTCAGTCCCCGGGCGGATCGGTATGAATTCGGTCGCCTTGCTTGCCGCACAGGTATAGTTTGGGTCAATGACTATCAATTCCGCGCCATGATCCAAGACAGCGCTTTGCGTCTGTGCCCAGCGGGTAGTCTCAGAAGTTGTCGCGTTCGCTCCGATCATGAAGATATATTTTGATTGGAGCAGGCTGTTTGGAGAGTTGCCGTGTAGGTAAAGCCCCCTTGTCACGGTTTGGGCAAGCATATAAAGGCCATTCTGGTCGTAGCCCTGATACGCCTCGACCCCTCCGAGCACAAAACGGAGCCTCATGTAGATGTACTGCTCCTGCGTGTAGCTGCCTGCGCCATACGTGAATGCTATGCTTGAGCCGCCGTATTCGTCAATGTAGCCCTTCCATTTATCGGTAATATACGTGATGGCCTCATCCCAGGTGAGCTGTTCCCACTCACCGCCACCACGAGGTGTTCCTTCCTTGCGCCGCATGGGATACTTGATACGCTCGGGGGCGTAGACCCTCAGAGCGTGGGTGAGGCCTCTTTGGCAGATGCGGTTCATGATGGGATCGACATCCTTGTCGATAATCACCGACGTCTTCACAACCTTGCCTTCGCGTACATGAACATTCATGTGACAGCCCCCGCCGCAGTTGCCCCGGCAAACTCCCTGGTAAAGAGTCTCTTCCGGTGCTTGAGTCGGAACCGTCGATCCCGACTCCGGTTTTTGTCCAGGCGTGCATGCAACGCTGCCCGACAAAGCAGCGGTGCCACCCATTACCGCCATCGCCTGCAAAAAATTCCTACGGGAAAGCCCTTTATTGGGCGTAGTGCTTTCGTGTTTCATCCTCATCCACTCCTTTCATAGTAGTCATGTGTGGTGTCAATAGAGAAAAACCGAGGCAAGAATCGCTTATCACCTCCTGTTTGCCCGGTTCTTGCAAAAAAACCCAACAACAGCCATTAATCGTCCCCTCTTTCGTTGAGTTCCTTAAGGTACAATTTATCATCGCATGAATAAATACACCATTATTCAAATGATGTAGGCAATGTTGTACTTTGGGGTACTTGAGTTGGCGGAGGCCCTGCGCGAACTGTTGAGGAAGGCTCAAGCCTCCATTGATACCGAACAAATGTACGGTTATAACACAGAATTGTCAGGAAAGCCTGCGACTATCGAAAAACTTTTAAGGAGATTGTTGCCGGTGCCCGTTTCCCGCCCCCTTCCTTTTGCGCTATCATTGAGCCACGCATGCAACCCACGCATGCAAGCAGTTGACACTCCGCGAAAGGATGGCTGATGATCGACGAGATCCGTGTGAAAAACGTCGCACTCATCCGCGATGCTGCGCTCATGCCCGCCCGGGGGCTCACGGTGCTTACCGGGGAGACCGGCGCGGGAAAGACGGCTCTGCTTTCGGCCTGCAAGCTGCTGTGCGGCGAGCGTGCCGACGCAACGGCGGTGCGCGAAGGCGAGGCCGACCTCGTGGTCGAGGGCCGCTTCTTCAGCGCAGGCGGCGAGGACCGGGTCGTTTCCCGCCGGGTGAGCGCCGACGGGCGCTCACGGGTGTCGATCAACGGCGCCATGGCAAGTGTGGGCGAGCTGCAAGGCGCGATCGGCCCCTTGGTCGACCTGTGCGGGCAGCACGAGCACCAGCGGCTTCTCAAGACCAGCACCCACGTCGGGCTGCTCGACGCATGGGCGGGCGCGGAGCTTGCCTCTGCCCTAGAGGCCTACCGGCTCGCCTTCGGGCAGGCCGAGGCCGCCGCCGCCGAGCTGCGGCGTATCCAGGATGCCGGTTCGGCTTCCGCAGCCAAGCTCGACGAGGCGCGCTTCGTGCTCAACCGCATCGACGCGGTCAACCCGCAGGAAGGCGAGTACGAGGAACTGGTTGCGACACTCTCGAAGGCAGAGCATGCTGAAGCGCTCGCCGTCGTCTCCGAGACGGCGCACACGGCCCTTTCCGGGGAGGGGGGCGCGATAGACGCCGTCCACCGGGCGGCCGCGGCGCTCGACGGGGCGCCGGCGGTCGATGCGAAGTTCGGCGAGCTGGCGGCGACGCTTCGCGAGGCGGGCTTCCTCCTTGAGGACGTCTCGCGGGAGGCGCGCAGCTACCGCGACGCCATCGAGTTCGACCCGCAGGTCCTTGAGGCCAACCAGGAGCGGGTTGCCGCGTTCCAGGGGCTGCTGCGCAGCTTCGGGCCGCGTATGGCCGACGTGCTGGAAAAACGCGAGGAGGCAGCCAGCCTGATAGCCCTCATGGACGACTCAGAAGAGCGGCTCCGCACGGCGCAGGCGGCGCTCGACGAAGCAGAGGAAACGCTTCTTGCTGCGGCGGACGCGCTCGACGACGCACGGCGCCTTGCCGCCCCCCGCTTTGCCGACGAGGTGAACGAGCAGCTTGCAGGGCTGGAGATGGCAGGTGCCTCCATCGTCTGCTCGACCGAGCGGCTTGAGCGGGGCCAGTGGACGAAGGTCGGCCCGTCCCAGGTGGAGTTCTTGTTCCAGCCTGCCGAGGCCATGCAGGCGCGGCCCTTGGCGCGCATCGCATCCGGCGGGGAGGTCAGCCGGGTGATGCTTGCCATCAAGGTCGTGCTCGGCCGCGCAGACGAGGTCGAGACCCTTATCTTCGACGAGATCGACGCCGGGGTCGGCGGCGCGACCGGCCTTGCCCTGGCGAAGGTGCTCACCGATCTGGCAGCGACCCACCAGGTGATCGTCGTGACCCACTTGGCGCAGATAGCCGTCGCGGGGCAGGCTCACTACCGGGTGGTCAAGCGGGAGGCCGCCGCCGACGCCATCCCCGAGACGGACCTTGTCGCGCTGGCCGACGACGACCGGGTACACGAGATAGCCCGTATGCTCTCAGGCGACGCAAGCGGGACATCCCTCGAACACGCAAAGGAGATGCTCGCAAAGGCACACGGGTAGGCAGGCCGCAAAAAAGCGGCAGAAGGCGACCGCATACGGCGAGAGCGGCGCGGTCAGCCAGTCTCGCCGATTCCGAGGATCTTGATCAACCTTGCATCGACTTCACGCATGGTGTCGTCCGAGACCCTTCCATAGCACTCTCCAAGATTGCTCAACGGAATGGCCATCAGCTTGTCAAGGCATATGAAACTGTCTTTCATCAGCCCGTTGTCCTCGGTCGCCTCTATAGGAAGCCGCAGGTTGCCGTGGACGTTTTCTGTGGTGGTAATCAAGGCGAGGATGTCGGTGTCTGTCAGACGGTATTTTTCAGACTGGATAACCAGGGCCGGACGTGGCTTGCCAACCAGCCCCGTCCACAGCACCGACCAAATCTCACCGCGGTCAATCTGCATATACAATCTTCCCGATGTCGTTGGCGTAATCAAGCATCTCGGCTTCTGAGCTGAATCCCTCTATCCGTTTATTCGGTGCTCTTTGAATGCTTCTGCCTGCAGCCGAAGAAAGGAAAAGCGCGAAGTCATAGACCTCCTGTGCCTTATTGGGCGGGAGTTGCCTAACGACTTCCAGCAACTGCGACTCGGTCATGGCCGTCACCTCCAAAAGCAGTAACGATTGCTGAGTAAGAGTATAGCATACATCGCATCATGCATGCCCGCCTACGGGGGTGGCCTGCGCCTGTGGGCGCACCTGCCCCTTCGCCACCCCTTCGCCGCTTTCTCCCTATGCGGGGTCCTCTTCTTTGGGCCTTGGGGGGTCGGCGTTGGCGATCTTCTCAAGGTCGTACTTCGAATGGATGCCCATTTTTGCGTAGATCCTCTTCAGATGGGCTTTCACGGTGTTCTCCGAGATGAACAGGGTTTCGGCGATGTAGCGCCGGGAGCGCCCCTCGCACGCGATGTAGAAGACCTCGCACTCCCGTTCGGTCAGCCCGTGCTCCCGGGCAATCTCTTGCCATTCGGCAAGGGGCATCGCGGCATCGTCCTGGTTGCGGTCGGCCTGCGCAAGCTCGTGGAAGAAGGAATGCGACTGGGAGGACTGGCGGCTGACCAGGAAGAACGCGACAAAGAGGCCAAAAAGGGCGATGAGGGCGGTGGTCACGGCCGCTTCCGCCCCGGCGCTGTTGAGCGGGAATACGAGCGTAGCCGCAAAATACAGGAGCCGAGGACAGCCGTAGCAGGCGCCCCACACCCCCACCACGGCGAAGGGATGGGACTTCGAGGCGCGCGTGATGTCGACAACCGCCATCCACACCAGCATGTAGATCAGTGCGGTGGCCACCATGAGCAATGCGGGAGGGATGTCGGAAAGCGCATGGGGTGTGAAGGGCTGCAGGAAGAACCCGACGGCGAAGACCGCAAGGAGCAGCTGCATCATATGGACGAAGGAAAAGGAGGCACGCCGCAGGATCACGGCCCAATACAGCACGAGGGCGACGAGGGCGGCCGTGTAATAGAGGATGACGATAGCCAGGTTCCCCGAAAGGAAGCTCACGGGGCTTCTCAGGGTAAGCACGAGGCTGTAGACCGCAAAGGCAAAAAGCAGCCTCAGGAAGGGGAGCTTCTTGCGGGGAGGGTCGGACAGGCTGCCTGCCGCCACGCTGCCGTCGATGCCGCCCGGCACCGCCCCGCCCGGCACCGCCCCGTTCGCCCTGCTCGCCCCGTTCGCTTCCTTTGCCCCGTTCGCACCGTCAGAAGAAGGGGCGAGGCTTGGGACAAGGCCCTTCCGCATGCCGTTATAGGCAAAAACCAGGCAGAGCGGCCCGCCGACGGCCAGAAGGGACAAGACGGGCAGGGCGGCAGCCGGGAAGGCCATATAGCAGAGGGGCTGCAGCAGGAAATTGATGGCATAGGAGATCAGGATATAGGACATGCTCTGTTCCAGGGGGAGGTCCTTGAAGAAGCTGCCCCAGACAAGCATGCTCGCCATGGCGCCGACAGCCCCGACGACGGCGCCGAGCAAGGCCACCGTTGTCGACCCGGCGAACAGGTCGAGGGTGAGCACGACGGAGGCGAAGAGCTTGCACAGGATGCTGAAGGCGCAGATTCCCACATAGGGCACCGCCCAGCGGTCGAGCCGCCTCAGCAAGAACACGGCGGCGACCGCGAGGGCGAACAGGCCGAAGGAGCTGTAAAAGGCGAGGTGGATGTCCGCCCCGCCGTGGTCCACGAAGTTCTGCCGCACTATCAAGGGGGTCCACAGGGTCTGGAACGCAAAGCCGAGCGGCCATAGCGAACCGATGGACAACGCAGGTATAGACCCGACTCCCCTCAAGCCCCACCCCTCCTTTGGTGTGCTCCTTGCCCTCTGTATCGAACAGCGGCCTGCCGCCGCATCGACTCAAGGAGTTCCCCTATCATACCAAAAACCGCCTCGTTTTCCTATATGCTTGAAAGGCATAAAACAGGCAGAAAACCCAGTTCCCCTGCGGGAAAAACGGAAAGTACCCGAAACGGGTGATATACATGACCCGCAACGGGGCTTTTCTATAGCCCCAGGGGGCATCACAATGAGGCCTGTGTATAAGAAGCAAGACCGACCAGGAGGGAATTTTTATGAGCATTGACAGGAGAGATCTACTCAAGGGAGCCGCCCTTATAGGTGGCGCAGCAGCTTTGTCAGGACTCGCGGCATGTACTCCGGCACAGAACAACGCCAACCCGTCCGAGGGGGGCAACACCGTCACCGGCAGCGACGTGAAGAGCTGGGACGAGGAATACGACATCGTCATCGTCGGCGGCGGCGGCGCCGGCCTGATAGCGGCCGTCCAGGCGGCCCAGGACGACCCGGATGTGAAGATCGCGATTCTTGAGAAGATGCCGACCCACGGCGGCAGCTCTATTCTGAGCGGCGGCAACATCGGCGCCATGGGGACCGACAACCTGATAGCCTTTGCCGAAGAGACAGGCGACGACATCTACCGGGACGACACCTTCGACATGTATTGGGAGGACAAGCTGACGGCTGGCTGCTACTACGGCCATCCCGAGATCGCGAAGCTCTTCACCTTCAACTCGCTGGACAACTTCAACTGGCAGGAGTCGCTGGGCATCACGTGGAGCGGCTCGCGCCCCTACGAGACCCCCGTCGCGATGCCGTCCGACTGGACGAAGTCGGCGGTCATGCAGGCGTCGCAGTACCTGATGACCTACAACGACGAGGGCAAGTCCACCATGATCAACCGCAAGATCCGCTACAACATAGGGTCGAAGTACAAGGACCTCAGCGGCGGCGGGGCCAACGTCCAGTGCTGGCTCGACCACGTGCAGTCGCATGAGAACACCGACCTCATCTTAGACTCCCCGGTAGAGACCATCATCCGCGAGAGCCAGTTCAGCGGCGATGTGCTCGGCGTCGCGCTCAAGGACGGCACGACCTACCGCGCAAAGCGCGGGGTCATCCTCGCTTCGGGCGGTTTTGCGGGCAACCCGGAGATGGTGCACCTGCACGACCCGCGCGTCGACCTGTCGATCCAGACCAGCGGCGGCGTCGGGAACACGGGCGACATGCTCGTCGCCGCGCAGCTCGTCGGCGGGCAGACGGTCAACATGCACTGCATCCAGATAGACTTCGGCGGCAGCGTGAAAGAGCCCTCGATGAGCGGCAACAACAACTCCAACCCCTTCAGCGGCGCGTCCGCCTATATCGACGTCACGAAGGAAGGCAAGCGCTTCTGGACCGAGAAGCCCAACGACGAGCAGTACATGGACGCAGAGCTCATGACCCTGCACGTGAACAAGATGAAGACCTGGTTCAGGCTCGGCGACAGCGGCTCCGTTGCGGAAAACAGGACCCCGGAGAACCTGGCCACCTTCGAGAGCACCTACGGCAGCGTCTGTGACACCATCGAGGAACTGGCTTCTGCGATAGGCTGCGACGCGGCAACGCTGAAGGAGACCATAGACAGCTACAACGCGATGGTCGATGCCAAGAAGGACACCCAGTTCGGCAAGGCGGTCGGCCACCTGACCCACAAGATCGAGACCCCGCCCTTCTACGTCTTCGAGGCCACCTACTACTGCCGCACCACCCCGGGCGGGTTGAGGATAGACACCAACTCCCAGGTGGTGGACGTCTTCGGCCAGCCTATCCCGCGCCTCTTCGCGGCCGGCGAGGTGACCGGCAACGTCCATGGGCGCTTCCGCAACAACGGCGGCGACTCCATGTGCGACATCACCTGCTTCGGGCGCCTTTCCGCCCAAAGCGTGGTGAAGCTCCCGCCATCGGCATAGGCGGTTGCCCAAAGCAAGCAGCGTTACGGCCCAGCTGCCCTCTCGCCAGGGCAGCTGGGCTTTCTCTGAGCGCGGCGCGTCCCGGCACTGAGCCCGCCGCACCCGCCGCGTAGGTCGCGCCCGCCGCGCCCGCCGCGCAGGCACGGTATCCCCTGCGGACGGGGAGGACAGGCCCGGCGTGAGGAAAGAGGGAACATGAAGAACCGAAAAGCCCCCCTTTGGCTGTGCGCCCTGGTCCTGGCCGGGCTGTTGCTCACGGTTGCAGCCTGCACCGCACCCCAGCCAGAGAAGGTCGAGGGCACCGCCACGCCGGTCACCGCGGCACGGCTCGACGAGCTGGGCATCAAGTCGTCCGATCAGTGGCGGGAGGCCTATCCCGAAGTCTATGAATCCTACATGATGAACGCCGACAAGGCGGAAAACCCCAGCTACCTGGAACAGTACCCCTTCCTGACCACGATCTTTGCCGGCATGGGGTTCGCAAAGTCCTACAACGAGGCGCGCGGCCATGTCTATGCCCTGCAAGACGTGGGGGCGACCGAGCGTGTCCATGAGACGGCGAACTGCCTCACGTGCAAGACACCCGCGATGAACGCCCTGGTCGCCGCGGACGGCCCCGGCATATATTCGATGCCCTTCGACGACCTCTACGCCCTGGTCGACGACTCCGTCAGCTGCTATAACTGCCATGAGAACAGCGCGGGCGAGACACGGGTCACGGCCGGCTACCTCAAAGACGCCCTCGGTACAGAGATGGCCGACGTGAAGCCCGGCCTGCTCGTGTGCGGCCAGTGCCATGTCGAGTATTACTTCGACCCCGCGACCAAGGCGACGACCCTGCCGTGGAACGACCTCGCCGGGATGACCCCGGATGCGATACTCGCCTACTACAACGCGATAGGCTTCTCCGATTTCACCAACACTTTCAGCGGCGCTGCCATGATCAAGATCCAGCACCCCGAGTTCGAGACCGTCCGGGGAACCGGCAGCCTTTCGATAACGGCCTGTAGGGCGACCTGCGTCGGCTGCCACACGGGCCTGGCGACCGACAGCGAGGGCAGGGGGTTCACCTCGCATCTTTGGATAAGCCCCCTGGAGAATGCGAACCTGCTGGAGACGAGGTGTGTCTCCTGCCACGTCAGGCCCGAGAACATTGCGAACCTCGTTGCGGGCATCCAGGCGGAGACGAAGGGCCGCCTGGTCGTCTTGGGGGAGAGGCTTGCCGACCTGCATGTCGGGATCGGCGCGGCCGCCGAGGAAGGCGTCCCCAAGGAGCGCCTGGCCGAGCTGCGCTCCTTGGTGAGGGACGCGCAGTTCTACTACGACTTCGTCTTTGCCGAGAACAGCTTTGGCGCGCACAACTCGTACATGACGAAAGACCTGCTCGACAAGTCCGAGCAGATAATCGACGAGGCCTCGGCGCTGCTCTAGCCTGTGACACCGTGACACCGTCCCCGTGACACCCGGGTGTCGCGGGTGACTCCCGATTGCGGCAATTGCGGCAATTGCGGCACGACTCTATGAAAAGACTTGACATTTCGGGGCGCTCTTCTAAAATGGGGTAGCTTTAGTAAATAGTTCCGCTGCCCTAGACAGCCGGTACCGAAAGGTTTAATCGCGCAAGCGGCCCGCCGAGGTGGTTGTAAAGAATCGTGTGCTTTACGGCTCCCCCTGTCTTTCGCAGGAGGGGTCGTTTTCGTTTGAGGCCTGGCCGAGAACCGACGATCCACCCCAGCACCGGGGGCGGAGCGCGAGTTTTTGAAAAGGAGGTGTATGGTAACCATGCCCAACCAGCAGAATCTTGACACAGTGGCCAAGATAAAGGAAGACCTTTCGGGGATCGGCGCCTTGTGGGTCGTGGACTACCGCGGGCTTTCCGTCAAGGAGATACAGGGCCTGCGCAATTCCATCCGCGAGTCGGACGCTACCATGAAGGTCTACAAGAACACCCTGATGCATCTTGCACTGGCCGACCTCGGCCTGCCTTCTCTCGACGAGGTCTTAGAAGGGCCCTCGGCCTTCGTCTTCACCGGCGAGGACCCGGTCGCATCGGCAAAGGCCTTGAAGGCCTTCGCGAAGACGAGCAAGAACCTCTCGGTCAAGGGAGGCATGATGGACGGTATGTTCCTCAACGCCGAGAAGGTGGAAGCGGTCGCTTCGCTGCCTTCGCGCGAAGAGCTTATCGCCAAGCTGCTCGGCACGATCATGAACCCGATGACCCAGATCGTCCGTGTGCTCAACGGCCCGATGGAGTCGTTCGCACGCTGCGTTTCGCAGATTGCGGAAGAGAAACCCGCCGCCTAAGGGCGGCATGAGGGCAGCGCAGGCCTACGGCACGCGCGCCTGCCCGAGACTGGAACACAAGGATTTCGGCACGAGGTGCTGAACAAACGAAAAGGAGTTTTGAAATGGCTGTTTCACGTGAAGAGATTATCGAGGCCTTAAAAGAGATGCCCGCGCTTGAGCTTTCCGAGCTCGTCAAGGAGCTCGAAGAGATATTCGGCGTCTCGGCCGCCGCCCCGGTCGCCATGGCCGTCGCCCCCGCCGGCGGCGGGGAGGCCGCTGGCGCCGCCGAGGAAAAGACCGACTTCGACGTCGTCCTCGAAGGCTTCGGCGACAACAAGATCGCCGTCATCAAGGTCGTCCGCGAGATAACCGGCCTCGGCCTGAAAGAGGCGAAGGAGCTGGTCGAGGGCGCACCGGCCCCGATCCAGGAGGGCGTTGCCAAGGACAAGGCAGAGGAGCTCAAGGCAAAGCTCGAAGACGCCGGCGCCGCAATCACCTTGAAGTAGCGCCCCACGGGGCCCCTGTGCCGGCCTGTGTTTGCCGCCTGCGGCCGCGAACCGGCCGCAAGCCGGCCGCAAGCCGCCGTGTGTATTTAAGAAATGATGTCGAAGGGGAGTGCCACTTCTCCCCTTCTTCGTTTATAGTGGGACAGGGCGTTTTATAGCAGGAAGGTATGCCTCCTTAAACGGATGGAAGGTGGTTGACATGCACATCGAATACTTCAGGACTGCTGCTGCTGACATCAAGAATTCTCCCGGCTGGCTGGGGAAGCTCTGCCTTCTCACGCTTCTGCTGGCCATCCCGGTTTTCGGCATTATCGTGGTGACGGGGTACCTCTATGGCTGGGCGCGCGATATCGCCTGGGGCACCAAGAACCCCCTGCCGCCGCGCATCTTCGGCAACGAGGACGGGAAGCTCTACGAGCGGGGCCTGTATATCTGCGTCTTCATGTTTGTCTGTGCGCTGATCCCCCAGATCTTCACTTTCGCCGCGATGCTTGTCTCGGGCACTGGGGTGGCGGTCACAAGCGCGGCCGGCTCTTCCGCAAACTACGGCGCAATGGCGGGCATGGGCGTCGTGCTCTCGTTGCTGAGCCTGGCAGGCAGCGTGGTGGCCCTCGCTATTATGCTCTACCAATGGGTCGGCTCCATGAGGATCAGCATCTACGGGCGTATCTCTGCCGGCTTCCAGGTCAACAAGGTCCTGGCGATGATCAAGAAGGACCCGAAGGGCATCTTCAAGATATTCGGCATGAGCCTCCTTGTCGGCTTCCTTATCGGCTTGGTCATCTCGGTCCTCTTCGCCGTGGCGGCCCTTGTTGCCATCGTGCCCCTGGCGGGGATGCTGTCGGAGATAGACGGAGGGTCCGCGGGCTCTGCCTTCGGAGCCCTTGCGGTTATGATGGGCGTTTTGCTTGTCCTGCTCTATCTTTCCATGGTCTTGTGCATGTGGCTTATGGCGCTTATTGCGCGGGCCCTCGGGTACTGGACGAGCCAGTTCAACGTGCCTGCGTGGCAGGGGCAAGAGGCCCCGATGCCCTTCGAGCTGGAGCAGGCCTCCTATCCCGCCCAGCACCCCCAGCAATGAGCGGGGCGTGCGGGGCCCTGCGGCGCGGCAGCTGCTGCCTTGTGCGCGGGTGACCGCATGGGCACACAGGATGCACAAAGCCCCGGGAAGGCCCGCCCGCGGCCGCTGACGGAGGCGGAGCTTGCCCGCCTGGCAGCTATGGGCTCGCCCCATATCGACTGGCTTGCGGGCTGGGTGAACCGGCGCTTTGCCTGTGCGCACTGTAAGAACTGCACGCACAGGTGCGAGGTCTTGGAGCAACCGGGGCTCGACCTCGGCCTTGTCGAGGACGACTACCGGCGTATCACGGGGCTGTTGCCCGAGGACCGGCCTGCCGCGGTGCTTGGGCTGGTGCAGGAGCGCCCCGAGCTCTACCAGGCGCTGCGGCGCTGCTGTTTTTGCGGGTACTGCACGGCGGCCTGTGCGGCCAAGGTGTGGGCCCCCGACCGGATGCGTGCCTGGCGTGCGCTCTTCATGCAGGCGGGGCTCATGGTGCCGGACGACTCCGCCCTGGTGATGGTCGACAAGGAATGGCATATCTTCAGCGCCTATCGGGCGGTATACGCCGTTGGCTACCCGGAGTTCGCTTCCCTGGGGGATGTGGCCGCGCAGGGCCCCGGGCAGGCGGACACGCTGTTCTTCCCGGGATGCTCGCTGGTGAGCTACGCGCCCGAGCTCATACGCGCGATAGGACAGTGGCTCGACGAAAGCGGCATTGCCTGGGCCCTGACCGACGAGTGCTGTGGCAGCCCGCTGATGAGCGCCGGACTCTTCGAGCGCTCGGAGGCGCTGCGTTCAAGGCTGCTCGACCAGATCCGTGCGGCGGGCATCACGCGGGTGCTCACCATCTGCCCGGGGTGCGGGGAAGAGCTCGGCGAGGTCATGGGCGGCGAGATTGACATCATGCCCCTGCCGGAGCTGCTGCTTGCGCACGCTGCCGAGGGCTTCCCGGGAGCGGGGGGCGCCGGCACGGGCGCGGGTATCGGCACCGGCATCGGCGCGGGCACAGGCACAGGCGGCACCGGAACCAGCGCCGACGCAGGGGGTTTCCCGGCATCGTCCCTGGCGCAGGGTCTCACCTTCTTCGACTCCTGCCACGACCGATACGACCGCCGCCACGGTCGTGCGACCCGCAGGCTGCTCAAAGCCTGCTTTCCCCATGCCGCACAACGCGAGATGCCCCACCGCGGCACCCACACGCTGTGCTGCGGCGCCGGCGGCGCGGTGGCGACCTACGACGCGGACATCACCCAGCGGCGCGTGTGGCGCATAATCGACGAGGCCCGGGAAACGGGGGCCGGCACGCTGGTGACCGCATGCCCCACCTGCACTTATACGATAGCCCAGGCATGCCTGGGCGCAGAGGCCCCGCGCGGCATCGACAGCCACCACTACCTTGAGCTGGTCTTCGGCGAGGCCATCGACTGGCCGCAGGTCTTCCACCAGCTTGAAGCCATGTGGACGGGCGAGTTCGGCCCCTGGCTCACCCAGACCTTCTTCTCGTAAGCCCCCCGCGACACCCCGCCCCCGCCGCCGTTGCGGGCCTGACCCGCAATCTTGCCCGTTCCGGCCAGGAAGGGCAATAGAAGCGGAAACCTTGCCGCTGGGCCCCTGACAGGGTGTGCCCCTAGAGCAAGAAGGCCGCTAGGAAGAGATTTTACAGAAACCAGGCGCCCTGTGCCTGACGCTTGGGCTACAATGTGGGGGATGTAAAGGTAGGGAAGGGGCCGCCCCTCCCCGAAGAGCGGCGGGGGAGGCGGCCGGCTTCCGGCATGAGGGAAAGGACCTGTGGTGGCGGGTTGCTTCTTAAGGCTCCTCCGTTCCCCGGCGGCGCTCGCCGCCCTCGCACTCTCCGCAGTCCCGGCCGTCCTCGCAAGCTACGTCGCCCTGCCCATGGTGCAGGGCGCGGGCCCCGCCGCCCCGGAGGGGCCCTGGGCCGCCTGGACCGCCCTGGGGGCGGCGGCCTTCCTCGCCGCGCTGGTCTTGCTGGTGCGCTCCGCCCGCCGCGCGGCGCTGGCCCCCGGCCATGCGGCCCGGCTCGCGGGCGGGGGCCTGCCAGGCACGGCAGCCTCCCTGCTGGTGCTGTGCCTCCTCCTCGCGCTGCCGGCCGCCCTGCTCTGCCTCGCCTGCGGCGGGGCGGCCGTCCTCATAGCCCGCCACGGTGCCCCTGTGCTCGGCATGGAGGAGGTCAAGGGGCTCGTCGGCGTCGCCGCCCAGGGCGCAGGCGTGCTCGCCCTGCCCTTCCTCGCCCTGCCCCTGGCAAGCCTCGCCTTCTTCGGGGGCGGGCCGGCCGGCGCCCTCGCCTCGTCGCTCGGGCGCTTCAGGCGCGCGTGGCCGGCCCTGCTGCTCGGGGCCGTGGCGGCGCTCGCCGCCGGCTCCCTGCTGTGGGCGGCGGGCCCCGCCCTGCCCCCGGCCGCCTCCCAGGCAGCCTCGGCCGCGCTGGGCGCCCTGGCCGTCCTCGGGGCGCTGGCCGCCTGTGCCTCCGTGCTGCCCGCGCAGGGGGGGAGGGTCTCGGGCGAGGAGCCCGACCCGGCCCTCCCGATGCTCTCGCGGCGCGCCTCCCGGGCGCTCCACGCCTGCGTGTCGGCGGCCCTGGCCCTCGTGCTGGCCTTCTCGCTCTTCGGCACGGCGCCGCTCGCCTGGGCCGACGGGGCCTCGGCCACCTACCAGACGGGCCCGAAGAGCTTCACGACCGTGGTGGGCGGCGTCGCGGCCGCCTACACGGACGAACAAGGCGGGCTCCAGGAGATAGACAACACCCTCCTCGCCCGCGCCCCGGAAGGCCCGGGCGGCCAGCCCTTCTTCGAGAACGCCGCCAACTCCTTCTCGGTGAGGCTGCCGGCGGGGGCAGGCGGCGCCCAGGGCATCCGCGTCGGGAAGGACGGCAGGGAGGTCGGGCTCATCCCCTTGGGCGCGGACCTCTCCCGCGCGTCGGCGCAGGGCAACGCCGTCCGCTACACGGAGGCCTTCCCCAACGTGGACTACCAGTACACGCTCATCGGCACGGTGGTGAAGGAGGACATCGTGCTGAACTGCGCGGGCACGCAGCACAGCTTCTCCACCGAGGTGGCGGTGGGGGAGGGCCTTGAGCTCGTGGGGCTCGACGGGGCGGCCTGCGTCTTCGAGGCCGGCGCCGACCCCGCCTGCGACGAGCCCTTCCTGGCCATCACGGCCCCCGTCATGGTGGACGCCGCCGGGGCCGTGTCGGACAGCGTGGGGCTCAGCTTCGAGCACACCGGCGAGGGCCGCGGGCTCGTGACGGTGGCCGCCTACGAGGGCTGGCTCGCCGACGGGCGCCGCCACGGCCAGGGCAGCTACCGCGACGCGTCGGGCTGGTCCTACACGGGCAGCTGGCAGGCCGACGCCAGGCAGGGCCACGGCACCCTCTCCCACGCCGACGGCTCCGTCTACGAGGGCTCCTTCGTGCAGGACCGCGAGGGCGGGCAGGGCCGCCTCAGGAGCGCCGCCGGGTGGTCCTACGAGGGCTCCTTCAAGGGCGGCCTCCGCCACGGCCAGGGAAGCGTCGCCTACGGGGACGGCTCCACCTACGAGGGCTCCTTCAAGAACGGTGCCGAGGACGGGCAGGGCGCCTACACGTCGTCCGAGGGCTGGTCCTACGCCGGCGCCTTCAAGGCGGGCCTGCGCCACGGCTACGGCCGCCTCGCCTACGCCGACGGCTCCGCCTACGAGGGCTCCTGGGCCTACGACGCAAGGCACGGGCAGGGCACCCAGACCTACGTGGACGGGCGGGGGAGCCTTGCCGCGACCTACACCGGCCAGTGGGCCGACAACCGCCGCCACGGCCGGGGCACGCTGGCCTACCCCTCCGGCCACACCCAGCAGGGCCTCTGGCAAGACGACGAGTTCCTGCCCTAGCGCCCCGGCAGCCTGCGGGGACAGGCCCCGCGGGCCGCCGCCCCGCCCTGCAGGGCCTGCGTGTGGCGGGGGGCCGCACAGCCCCGCCTGCGCTCGCCGCAGGCTGCCCTCACGGCACACCCAGGAAGAAGTCTTGCAAACCCGCAGGTCAGCGAGGTTGAACCTCATAATGAGGGACAACCTCAAGGCCAAAAGGCCCTCCTGTCGGCCACCGGCCAGCTCGCCGCGCCCTCCGGCCTGCCCGCCGCCTGGCCGCACGCGGGACACGCCGAGGGCGTGGCAAGCGGCGGCGGGGACGCCTACTCGGGGGGCTTCGAGGGCGCATACCATTTATGTTGATAAAGACACTGGGCAACTTTGGGTGTTTTTAAAAGATGGAAAGGGCAAAGGTATTCCTAGGCGAATACCTCAAATGATATTTGGAGGCTGTATGGATACTATAGTTACAGGGGTTGCCCTCGTGGCACACCCGGACAAGAAACCTCGCTGACCTGCGGAAACTATTAAAAAGGGTCATTATGACCCTTTTTAACTCGCCTCAATCTGCTACAGGGGTGCCCGCGTTCCTCTCGTCGTTTCGCCTGTTGATGAAGAAGAGCACGATGTCGGTGCCGACCATGCACAGGTTGATGACGTAGAAGATCAGGACATAGCTGATATTGTGGCCGATGAGCTTCGAGCTTATGCCGAAGGCATAGCCGAAGAAGACGACGACCATGAAAAGGAGACTCTTGCCCTTGGACGTTTTCGACCTGATGGATTTCAGTATCGATGTCGGCCATGCTATGCCGAAGCTTATGATCATCAGTGCCTCGAAGAACTCTGCGCCAAACATGGGCTATCCTCTCCTTGCCTGCCTCACAGGCTTTTCATCCGCGACTATGCGGCCCAAAGGGCGTTTTGCCCTCGGCACGCTGCCGGCCTGCGCCCGACATGCGGCCAAGGGCTGCCTGTCCCCGGCACGCTACTGGAAGCTCTTCACGACCAGGGGCTCGACGGCGACGAAGGCGTCGTCGATGTAAATGAGGGACACCTCGACATCGGCGCTCAGCCACTGTTTTGCACTCCCGACCTCCGCACCCGCAAGCTTCAAGGGGCCGGACTCGTCAAGCGCCTCGAACAGGTAGGCGCCTGCGTCCTCGCCCACGAACCGTGCGGCCTTCTTCTCGGTTTCGACGAAGGCCACCTCGGCGGCGGCGTTGAAGTTGTTGCTGATAACCTCGCCGGTCTCGATGTCGCGCAGCTTCGTCCTGACGAGCGCCGGGCCCTTTATGGGGGAAAGATGGATGCATTCGACGATGGTGTAGACCCTCTCGTTGAAGGTGATGCACATGTCTTCGGTAAACTCTCTCATGCTGACTGCCATGGTGGACTTCCTTTCGCTGTGTCTGTTCGTTTTGCGGTGGCCCGGCCACCTTCGGTTTCCCTCCCGATTATAGCCGCTTGGCGACACTGTGGGCGGGTGATTGGGAGAAACAACCTCCGATATCATACCAGCAGGTTGACGAACGCGCCAGGTGCCGGACGGGTGCCGGGCAGGCGAGCCCGCAGGTGAGTCTAAGCGTCCCGGGGGGTGATTTTCGCCTGAGGCCCGACTGCAGGCCGCCTTTGGGCCCCCCCTGGGTAACAGCTTGCTTACAGCCGCTCGCACACATCTGTCTTCATACGGTGTTTTCATACTTCCCTTCTGAGGTGTATAATGCCCATGGTGGTATTTTCGGCTTTGCTGCCGCCCGCCTGTCGAGGCGCGTGATACTTTGAGAGTGATACCTTTTTCTTGTTGATAGTCGTTGAAAAACGAAGGGACACCGGTGCAACCCAAGTTTCCACAGAACAGCGATGAGATCATCCTCGCAAAGCTAGTTGCCCCAGAGCTGCCATCTAATTATGTAAGACGCCCCTACCTCTTCTCCCAGTTCTTGAAGGGCCTCTCCCGCAAGATAGTGCTCGTCTCGTCGCCTGCGGGCTTTGGGAAGACGACGCTTTTGAGCGAGTGGTACCGCATGCTGCCGGAGCATGGGGAGGACTACCGGACCATCTGGGTGACCCTGGACAGGGACGACGACGACTCGATACGGTTCTGGGCGCACCTGACGGCCTCGCTCAAGAAAGTGTTCCCGGGCATCGGCGACGACGTCTCCTTTTCCCGCCAGCCCCCTTCCGAGGACGATGAAAAAGAGGTGCTCGACCGCAGTATTATTCGCTTGAGCAACTACCTGCACGAGAACGCCGCCTCGCCCGGGGGTGAGTTCGTGCTGTTCTTCGACAACATCGATGCCTTGTCGGACCACTTCTTCGCGAAGCTCGTCGACTACTTCTCCGTCTACCTGCCCTCGAACTTCCGTGTCGTTGCCGCGGGGTCGGTCTGCCCGTCGGTCTCTATCGACTACCAGCGCATGGGCTCGGTCTACGAGTTCCCGGCAGGCGATATCGCGTTCAGCCGCCAGGAACTGACGTCGTTCATGGCGAACAAGTACGGGAGCGCCGCCTCGGAGCAGCTGGTACAGGAGCTCTACAGCCTCACCCAGGGTTGGGCGACGGGGATACGCCTGTTCAGCGATGCCGTCGAGCTCCACGAGCTGAAGAACATGAGGGTCCTGGACAAGAATCTGCTGTACTCGCTGGTGGACAAGTACTTCGCATCGTTCATCATCAAGCAGATAGAGGACGACTGCGCGAGCTTCCTTATCGCCACCTCGGTGCTTGAGAGGATGAGCGCGCCCCTGTGCGACTGCCTGCGCGAGAGGGACGACAGCCACGCGATACTGGCAGACCTGTCCGAGAAGTCCTTCTTCATCGAGCCCTGCCAGGGCAAGGCCGGGTGGTACCAGTACCATCCGCTCTTCCTGCGCTGGTTGCGTACAAAGCTCTTCCAGATGAGGACGCCCCAGATTCGGGAGCTGTCCTCGCGGGCCCAGGACTGGTACGAGCGGGAGAAGCTGCCCTACGACGCCGCCAAGTACATGCTCATGGCCTCCGACCCCGAGATGATCGACAACCTCGCCGCCGCCGCCCACTTCCAGCGGGGCGACACCTCGGTTTCCTTCCTCTCGTGGATGTGCGACATCCCCGCTAAGAGCCTCATCCATGACGCAACCTTAAGCCTCTATGTGACCTGGGGCTACCTCTGCTACGGGAGGGCAACGGACACCCTGAAGTGGCTCTCCGTGTTCCAGCAGAACCTGCAAGACGGCAAGGGCGAGGCGCACGGTGCCGACGACGTCGACAGCTCCCAGGCCGCCGACCTGGTAATCAAGCATATCAGGATCAAGTGCAGGGAGTTCAGCGGGCACTACCGGGAATGCATTGCCGACTACAAGAAGCTCCTTGACGCCCAGGCAACCATCAACCTCTCGCTGCGCGTCTTGATCGTGCATGCCATCGCGGAGTCCTATGAGCGGATAGGGGAGTTCGGGCTCGCGCTAGAATACTACCTCCAGACAGAGGCGATAGCGAACCTGGCGGGCTCGCCCTTCTTCGTCGCCTTCGGGAGGTACGCGATATGCTGGATACTGGTCCACCGCGGCGAGCTGAACAATGCGGAGGCAACCTGCCAGCGGGCCCTTGAGGACTGCCCCACCGACTTCACCCTCTACGGCGCGCTCCAATCCCTCTACGCCTATATCATGGTGGAGAAGAACGACCTCAAGTCCGCCGAGGCCAACATCAGGCAGGCGACGAGGAACCTGTCTTTGAACAGGAACGCCGATATGCTCTTCGAGGCCCAGATCGTCACAGCGAGCTACATGGCCGCGCTGGGGAACCTCGACGAGGCCTACCGGCAGATAGTGCGGACGGTGCTCCTGGTGGAAAACGCCGACATACCGCGGGCGGTGCTGCTGTTCGCCTATGTCACCCAGGCCAAGCTTGCCCTCCAGCGCAAGAACGTCGAGGACGCGGTCATGGTCCACAAGAAGCTCATCAACTGCGTCGACCCCTCCGACCTGTTCTACGTCATCCGGACAAAGCAGCTGGAGGCCTTCATCCTCTACGACCAGGGCGACGAGGCGGCGTTGACCTTCATCGACGGGCTGATAGGCGAGGCGGCCGAGGCAAGCTTCAACACCATAGTCGTCGAGTCGCTGCTCTTCAAGGCGCTGTTGCTGAACGAGCAGGGGAAGAAGAGCGACGCCCTCCTGGTGTTGAACAGGGCGGTGCTGCTGGGGAGCAGGCTGGGGCTGGTGAGGCCCTTCCTCGACCGCACGATGCTCTTGAGGGAGCTGCTTCACGAGGTCGTCAACATCAGGAAGGTCGACGGCGTGAACTACAACTTCATCAAGAACATCCTGAAGTCGCTCAAGGTCAGCGATATCATCGACAAGCCGTCCAAGGAGATGGCCCCCGACGCGACCATCCTCACGAGGCGCGAGATCGAGGTGCTGGACCTGTTGAATGTCGGCATGTCGCGCCAGGAGATAGCCGAGACCCTGGGAGTGTCCCACAACACAATTAAAACACACCTCAACAGCATCTACAGCAAGCTCGGCGTCAAGAACCGCACCGAGGTCTTCAAGCTGACGCATACCCGCGAAGACAGGTAGGAGAACAGGGCGGTTCCGGTTCCCCCGCGTCCCGGTGCGTCTGGGCAGGCGGGCCTCCTTATGCCCCCTCTGCGTGGAGTCCCCCCGACGGCGGGCCTTATCACCCTCACCCTTTTTATCACCCTTTTTCCTCATACCCAAAAATCAACCCCTACCTATCAGGAATTAATGCTTTGAGGAGTCTATCATCGTCAGGCATGAAAGTCTTATTCCCGGGCCCGGGAGGACTGTACGGTAACCGAAAGAAGAGGATTGGAGAGTGTTATGGCGTGGAAAACAGGCGCAACGACTGATGCCGAGCTTCCCTTTGATATGCCTAATAAGTATATCGACGAGAACGGCGTTCAGTGGACCTATTCGCGATGCTTTTACTGTCACATGAACTGCGGCATTGTCATCGGTGTTGACACCGAGACCGAGCGGGTCGTTGAGATTAAGGGCAACTGGAAAGAGGGAACCGTCCTTTGTGACCGCATCGGCAAGAGGGGTCAGAAGGCAATTCAGATGCACTATCACCCCAAGCGCATCAACCATGCGCTCAAGCGCGCAGGCAAAAAAGGCGAGGACAAATGGGAAGAGATCCCCTACGCCCAGGCAATGGATGAGATCGCCGAGAAGCTGCAGGCACTGATCGACAAGCACGGCCCCGAGACCCTCGTCTCTTCAGAGGGCACCTACCGCTCAGACCACCTCTGGGCACGTTCGCGTTTCAGCAACAACCTCGGCAACCCCGGCAACGTCATCGACCCCGGTACGATCTGCTGGTGCTGGAACTACTCGATCAACATGGCCATGGCGGGTTGGCCGGTCGAGAGCATCGCGCCTGTCGGAATCGACAAGGCGCAGACCTTCGTCATCTGGGGGCTCTCAGCCTCTGAGAAGTACGGGCCCCAGTCTCCGATGTGGAGGCAGTACCTTGCAGCCATGGAGCGCCCCGGCCGCAAGCCGAAGATGATCGTCGTCGACCCCTACTGCACCACGCAGTCGCTCCTCGCCGACCACTGGCTGCCCATCTACCCGGGAACCGACCATGCCTTGGCTTTGGCGTGGCTCCATGAGATCATCGAGAACAAGTGGTACGACGAAGATTTCATCAAGTATTGGACCAACGGCGTCTTCCTTATCAACAAGGAGACCAAGCAGCTTATCCGCGGCGACGAGTTCGCAAAGGGCGGCAAGCGCGAAGACTTCATCGTATGGGACAACGCGACGAACAGTGCCAAGGTGTGGTGCTCGGACGAGAACCGCTACTACGACGGCGAAGTCGACGCTGCCATCAGCGGAACCTTCGACGTGAAGTTGGCCAAGGGTAGCGTGACGTGCTACACCGCGTGGGACGCCATTGTTGAGATGGCAGAGCCCTACACCCCGCAGTGGGCCTCACCGATCACCGGTATCCCCGAGAACAAGATTGCCGACACCGCCTGCGTGTATGCCACCAATGGCGTTGGCTTCATCACCTGGGGCCTCGGCGGTGGCGACATGCACGGGCCGAATGCTGCACGCCTGTGCCTCGTCAAGACCATCATGCGTGCCATCCTGAACTACCTCGACGTCCCGGGCGGCGAGTTCATCGGCGAGCCGGGCCCGGTCCCGGGTCTCGACGGAGAGCTGACCTTCCCCTTGCGCGACGCTGAGTTCGAGATGAGCCACCTCCTTGACCAGAAGACGAAAGAAAAGTATATCGGCAACGACCAGTTCCGCATCATGAGCTGGCGCGGCTTCGACATGATCGACAAGTGCTACCGCAAGATGTTCGGCGTGAACCGCCCGATGCTCCATCAGATGCTGTGCTCGCCCGTGCTGATGTATGAGGCCATGGAGCACCATGACCCCTATCCGGTCACCGCGATGATATGCTGGAGCTCCAACCCGCTGATGTGGGCCCCCGATCCCCGGCGTCTCTACAAGATCCTCAAGGAGGACCTGGAGCTGCTGGTCGTCGTCGAGTACTGGAAGACCCCGACGGCTGCCCTGGCCGACTACATCATCCCCGGCTGCGACTCGCTTGAGAGGCCCTGCTACACGACGGCAGAAGACTCCAACGACTTCTCGGTCTGCGGCGACCGCGGCTCCAAGCCGGTCGGCGACCGCGTCATGGACTATGACTTCTTCCGCGACTTGGGAATCCGCCTCGGCCAGAAGGACGCATGGCCGTGGGAGACCTACGAAGATGTCATCAAGCACCGCCTGTCCCGTGGCAACGACCTCACCTACGACCAGATGTGCGAGCAGGGAACCTACTTCCCGTCAGAGACGCGCTTCCAGAAGTACAAGGAGACCCTGCCCAACGGCCAGACCCGCGGATTCGCCACTCCTTCCCGCAAGGTCGAGATCCTCTCTTCGGTCATTCAGGACCTGGATTACTCGCCTCTGCCTTACTACAAGGAGCTTCCGGAGACCCCGTTGTCAAATCCGGAACTGGCAAAGAAGTACCCGCTGCGCCTGACGCTCGGCGGCCGCGTGTCCGTCCTGTACCACTCGGAGAACCGCGTTCCTGGTCAGGGAACCCGTTCGATGTTCCCGTGGCCCATGGTCTTCATGCATCGTGAGGACGCCCGTGAGTACGGCGTGCGCGACGGCGACTGGGTCTGGATCGAGAACGAGCGTGGACGCATCCGCCAGAAGGCCCACGTTGACCAGGCCATCATCAAGGGCGCTGTCCAAGTCATGCCTTCTTGGTGGTATCCTGAGCTTCCTGCTGAAGAGCCCTGGAACCAAGGCGTGTTCGAGTCCAACGCGAACTGCCTGTGCGACGGCACGGTCGAAGGCTCGGACGAGGGAACGGCCACCTGGACCAACAGAGGCCTCCTGTGTCGCGTGTACCCGTGCATCGATCCTGAGGACAGGACCGACCAGTGGGTTACCGGCGAGCAGTTCCTCGAGGGCAACACCTACTTCAACGAAGTATACGACGGCAAGCTTGCTGCCCGCGAGATCAAGAAGATGTAACCACCTTTCAGGTGAGGGAAGGGGTGTCTTTGACACCCCTTCCCACTTTAATCGCACAATTTCCCCCAAGCTGGAAAACCAAGAAGGGCCGTACTAGTCAAAATGGAAGCGAACAAGCATCAGTGTTGCTTCGAGGATTCCCCTTCCCCGGAGCAAGGCGACAACCGGGACGAGTCGCAGACAGAGGCAAGGACACAGGCACAGGTGCAGGCTTCCCTTCCGCCCTTCGGCCTGTCCACGCTTTCGGGCCCGGCTTCAACAAAGGCCCTCTACATCCTGGTTGCGCTCATGGCACTGCTCTCGGTTGCAGTCGTTGTGCTTCCCGTAGCCGCTTTCTTAAGCCCTTTGGAGCACTACCAGGGGCTGATGGTTGCCCTGATGCCCCTTGTCGTCTTGTCGCTGTGCCTCAGTGCCTTCGCTATCTTTCTCAGCCTCTGTCTTGCCAAGGCCCTTCGGGCCGGATTGCAAGCTGGTCGGGATGGGGCGGCTGGTGAGAGTCCGGCAGCCGTCCAGCCGTCTGAGCACACGCAGTCCCCCTTGGGCATCGACCCGAAGATACCTGCATACAACATGCAGATGTTCCAATCCGAAGGCGACCAGATATTTCTCCGCGAGGCCCTGCAGACGGGCAGGGAGCATGGGCTCACCCAGCGCGAGGTGGAGGTATTGGAGCTTTTGTTGCAGGGGAGGAATGCGGAGCGGATAAGCCAGAGCCTGGTGATATCCCGCCACACGGCGAAGACCCATATATATAATATTTACAAGAAGATCGGCTCATCTTCGCAGCAAGAGCTGATAGACTTGTTCCAGGAACGTATTTCGGTATCGGAAGAGGGAGAGAACAATGCCCGGCCCAATATATGCGGCCTTCGTGCATCGTAGGTTCGTTGTCATCGACGAGGACCTTTGCGTCGGTTGTGCCTTCTGCGTGGACCTGTGCCCGCTGCGAAACGTCTTGGACATGAACGACAAGGGGGACAAGGCTTTTGTCAAGAACCCCTACTACTGCGCCGGCTGCTTCAAGTGCATCGAGCGGTGCCCCAGCAGGGCTATTCGCTCTGCGTCCTTGACCGGCCTCGACGACAGCGCATAGGCGAAGGACCCCGCCCGCGACCGTGCCGCGGGCCTTTCCAAAGCAACCCAACCCAAAGACCCTAGAGCTGGCGTCTTTCCAGGTAGGATGAGAGAATCCTCTCAAGCATCGTCGGCAGCCACACAGGGTCGTCGACGGTCTCGTAGTCGAGGGTGATGGGCACCCCGGCGAAGCCCCCGATGTTTATATGGCAGACGAAGCAGTTCTTTGGCATGTTCTGGACGGTCTTGAAGGCCATGAGGTTGTCGGCGAAGAGGCCGTCGCTCACGATGATCGAGATAACCTCGCGGCCCGGGCTCTGCTTCGCGCTGTCCCGGATGTACTTGAGGACGCCGTTTATCATGGTGTGGTCGCTTTGGGGGTTCAAGAGGTTGTAGAGGGTCGCCTGCTTCTGGTGGGGCGAGGGCTCGGGGCCAAGCGGCGTCAGTTCTGCCCAGCCCGACCCGAAGGCCAGCAGCTGAATGCGGACGTCGACCGTCTTTTGCAGGGGGTCGAGCTCCACCTTGTGCCGTGCCAGGATGAGGCCCTCCATCAGGCAGACGCTCATCGCGCCGGCGTACTCGGCGTTCTTTCCCTGCATGGAGCCGCTGACATCGAGCAGGAGATAGACGTCGAGGCCCGAGAACTGGAGGTCCTGTGAGCGGATCACCCTTTTTACCGGCTGCCATATCGGCTGTGCTATTCCTGTATCCAGCTGGGCGATCGTCTCGGGCATCGAGCGGGGGTTGAGCCGGGAGCCCTCGAAGGCCTTCCGGGAGGCGTAGCGCGGGACTGCGACGGACTCCTTCGGCGAGGCGAGCTTGACAAAGACCTCGGCGACCTGCTCTATGGTGTTGTGCCAGAAGGCGACGGCCTGGGCATAGCCTTGCCGCTCTTCTTCCGCGGCGCGGGTGCTCACGGTGCGGGAGGCCTCCCGGGGAAGCGCCAGAGATGTGTTGCCGATGCCCTCTTTGTCCTCTGAGGGCGAGCTTTCGTCCCGGTCGTTGATGAGCTGGTCGATGTCTTGCCGCTCGATGAGGTGGTAGAGGTTGCGCGTCCTGTTCTTGACCTCCCTGGTAGGGATGCTCCTCTTGTTGTCGAACTCCTCGTCGCTGGACTCGCCGTGGAAGGCGAACTGGTCGTACATGAAGGTGAACTGGTATCCCGCGTACTTCCTCATGTCCCGGTCAAGCAGCTCCTTGAAGGTCGGGTAGAGTATCTGGCGGGCGATGCGGTGGCGCTCCTCGTAGGAGTGCCGCCCCCCGAGCAGCTCTTCGTGCATCCGGGGGAGTATGGCCCGGTCCTCGTTGAAGAGCAGCCTTTCCACGAGGTCGGCCATCTTGATGGCGGGGGAGTCCTCGTGAAGGAGTATCTTCAGGGCCGTGAGGAACTGTATATGCAAAGGGACGGTGTCAAAGACGTGGGTCAGCCGCCTGGACACGTAGGCCGTCATGAAGCGCCGGGCATAGGGGATTTTGCTGAGTGCGCCATCGGCGGCTATCTCGTTTACCGAGTCGGTGAAGAACCGCGCAGTCGAGGCGACCTCGCCGGCCTTCGTGGCGGTCGACAAGGAGAAGGTGGGGTCGAGGTAGTCCTGGGCAAGGCGCAGCGAGTGCATTATCACTAAGAAGTCGGCAGCCTTGAGCGGCAGCAGCCCCTGGGTCCCGAACCATTGGCGCCCGGCCAGGTTCTCGATGCTCGTCGGGTTGATGGTCAGCACGATGCCGTCTTGCGTGAGGCCGCAGTTGTTCCTTTTCTCGGTGTCGATGCTGATGTTGGCCCCCATGATGCCGTTGGCTCGGGACAGGAGGGTTGCCTGCCGCTTGAGCTCGGTGGCACGTGCCCTTTCGGCCGGGGACGGCGCTACGGCCTCTGTGCGCGGGTTGTATCGGGCGGCCCTTCCCATCTCAGCTGGCGGAGCCTCCCTCGAAGGCGAGGTCGATGTCGAGCATGAGGGATATCTGCTTCATCAGGTCGTAGTTGTACTTCGACCCGGCCTGGTCGAGGGATTGCAGCAGCCGGTCGATGCAGGCGGCGTCAAAACGCCTGTCGGGGAGGTTTCCCCGTGCGCAGTCCGAGACCGTGTTGACCAGCAGCCGGGGGGTTATGCAGTCGGTCAGCAGAGGTTGGAGGTCTTCTTTCACGACGCTCTTCAAGTGGTCCTCGGTGAACTCCAGCGTCGCGTCCTTTGCGGGGGTCGAGTACAGGTACTGGGTGATGTAGGACAGCCTCACGAAGACCTCGAGGACGTCCTCGTCGATATAGGCGCTCGTGCGGCCCCATCCGTCGATTGCGGAAGCACGCGCAAGCCTTCCGAGCGTCTTTGGCTCATGGGCGAAGAGATCCAGGTCCATATCGGGGTAGTTGCGTATGATGATGTCGAAGCGGTCCCGTATCGCGGGGTCGAGGACCTCCCGGTGCCGGTAGCGCGCAGAGGCCTCGTTGGCGGTGGCGAAGACGGTGAAGCCCGGCGCGACCTCGACGGCCTCCCCGTCGTTCTCCTGGATGAAGACCTGGTCCCCCGCATGGCGCAGGAGAATCTCCTGGAGCCGTGCGATGATGGTCTGGTCCCCGAAGTTGATCTCGTCGAGCAGGACCGGCTCCCCCTTGCGCATCGCGGAAAGGAGGATGCCCTCCTGGAACACGAAGGTGTTGCGGGCGCCGTCGTGCTTCATCTTCCCGATGAGCTCGTCGCTCATCATGTCGCCCTTGACCGAGATGACCTTCGGGGGCAGCTTGAAGAGCGACATGACGAACTTCGCGACCTCGGTTTTCGCGATGCCCTTGTCGCCGACGACAAGGGTGGGCCGCCCGTTGGTGATGTTGCCCACCATCCTTTGTATGTCGGCTATCAGGGCCTCGTCGAAGAGGAGGCGGTGCTCGTCCATCTGGTCGCTGTCGTAGGCCCCCAAGGCGCGCCTTCGGATGGCCTCGTCGGCGCGGGACTCCTCCGCGTCGAGCCTTTCCTGGGCTTCTCGCACCCTTTGTTCGTAGTGCCTGAGCTCGGTGTCGGTGAACTCCCGTCCTTCGCGGGTGGCCCATACCATCGCCTGCCAGAGTTTGAGCCGCTGGTTGAAGAGGTCTTTGTGGCAGTCCTTCAGCGCGAGGACCTTCTCGGTGTCGCCTTCGCAGGCCGCAAGCTCGACAACCCGCGACTCGGCGTCCTGGGCAAGGCTTCGTGCCAGGTCGTCTGCGGGGTCGTCGGTGAGCTGCAGGTGGGCGGGGGGCTTCAGGCTGCCCCCGTCCCACTCGAAGAAGCAGCTGTGTCCCTCGGAGGGCTCATAGCCATAGGACTGCAAGGCCCTGCAGTATTCAAGGACCGGGCACTGTGCGAGGCCTTGCTCGAAAATCGAAGTTCTCATCGGAGGACACCCTGCTTTCTCTCTTTCGGGCTTTCTGGCGGCGGCAGAAAGCATCATGCAGACAAGGGTTTTGCGGCGGTTGACCAGCACGGGCCGAAGAGGCACCCGTCCGCTCCTGTCAATGATACGAGAAAGCACCGGCTCTTGTACATCCCACCAACAGGACTATATAGGGCATGAAATACGGGAAAAGCCCGCGTCCGGGCCTGTTTTGTGTGTCACGGGGGAGGGGGGGGTGTCACGGGGACGTATAACGTGACACGTTTTGTTGGATACCCTAGCAGATGAAACACAAAAACGTGTCACGTTATACGTCCCCGTGACACACGCGGGTGACGCTACGTGAGGCTTGCCATGGCTTCCCGACCCTTGTCGGTGATGGTGAACAGGGGGTCCCCGTCGCTGCCTTCCCGAACGAGGTACCCTTCGCCTTCAAGCCGGGACACTATCTCCTTGCCCTGGGTCTTTTCGAGGAAGTTGCGCGGTGTCTGCTCGACCCGCACGAGGTAGAGGGCAGAGAGGTACTCCCGCCCCTTGTCGGTGATGGAGGCACTGAGCGCGCCGTCCTTGTCGAACTCGGCCTGGATGAACTCCTTGTTCTGGAGGTACCCGAAGAGGTTCGAGGCCCCTGTCTCGTCGGAGATCTGCGGGTCTTCTAAGATACGCTCCAGCAATTCGATAAGGTCACCCATGCGATACGCTCCTTTACCATGTTTCCGTCATACACGGCGCACTGTCGTGATACAGGTTGCGCCAAGCTGTCCCTGCATCATACAACACATTCGCTGCCAAGGCCACCGCTTTTCAGCTGTCCCATAGCTGGCCCCACAGCTGTGCTGTGTATTTTCATTAAAATAAATAAAACCTCCCTTATATTCTTTTTCTCGGGGGTCTTAATGTGGTCGACTTTTGAAAAGTTTCTTGTCAATCGTCCGTTGACCCTAGCTTTTGGGGAATTGTTTGCTACACTGCAATGCATAAGGGTTTGCGCATAGATGATGGTGTGGGAAAAAAAGGCGCACTCCACATTTCGTACAATTGGCTAGCGTTTCTACAAGGAGGTGGATGGTGGTGAAGTATTGGGTCTTTGAGAGTTACAGCAGGAAAGAAAGGGCGTCGATTCACAGGGAGACATGTGCCTATTGCAACCATGGAGAAGGTATTGTAATAGGTGATGCGGACGGTGTCTATGGAAAGTGGTACGGTCCATTCGATACCTGTGAGCAGGCGTATTCGTTCGCGGATTCATTCGAGACACGCGTGCCGCATTTCTGCATGAAGTGCATGATAGGCGGCTGCGAGGTCCCAGCATCCGACATCGACATCGACATCGATATCGATGCGCCCGACCTGGAGTTCGACGCGCTGCGGGCTGAACTCCCCGACATCAGCTTCGATGGTGGCAAGCTTGTGCTGCCCAGTTTGTCGCTGGCAGATTTCAAGGCTAGGTTCCCCGACATCTCGCTGGACGCCCTCATGGCCAAGTTCGGCGGTGTCGAGTTCGGCCTGCTTGACGACGACCTGCCCGGCTTCGACCTGCCCGGCGTGGACTTTAACCTGCCGAGCATCGACGTGGACCTGCCGGATGCCGAGATAGGCTTGCCGGACGTTGACGTGGACCTGCCCGGCGCGGGCATCGACATCGACCTGCCTGACGCGGACATCGACGTCAGCCTGCCTAAGGCCGACATCGACATAAACCTGCCGAAGGCAGACCTGGACCTCGGCGGCTTCGACATCGACGCGCCCGGGTTCAATATTGACGCCCTCAAGGCAGAGTTCCCCGGCGTCAAGCTCAAAGGCGGCAAGCTCGCCCTGCCCGCCGGCCTGTCGCTGGCGGCCCTGCAGGCCAAGTTCCCCGGCATATCGCTGGACGCCCTCAAGGCCAAGTTCGGCGACGTCGACTTCGACGGCCCCGGCTTCGACGTGGACTTCGACGGCCCCGGCATCGACATCGACCTGCCTAAGGCCGACATCGACATAAACCTGCCGAAGGCAGACCTGGACCTCGGCGGCTTCGACATCGACGCCCCGGGCTTCAACCTCGACGCCCTCAAGGCAGAGTTCCCCGGCGTCAAGCTCAAAGGCGGCAAGCTCGCCCTGCCCGCCGGCCTGTCGCTGGCGGCCCTGCAGGCCAAGTTCCCCGGCATATCGCTGGACGCCCTCAAGGCCAAGTTCGGCGACGTCGACTTCGACGGCCCCGGCTTCGACGTGGGCATGCCGGACATCGACGTCAGCCTGCCTAAGGCCGACATCGACATAAACCTGCCGAAGGCAGACCTGGACCTCGGCGGCTTCGACATCGACGCGCCCGGGTTCAATATTGACGCGCTCAAGGCCGCCTTCCCCGGCGTCAAGCTCAGGGGCGGCAAGCTCGCCCTGCCCGCCGGCCTGTCGCTTGCGGCGATGCAGGCCAAGTTCCCCGGCATATCGCTGGACGCCCTCAAGGCCAAGTTCGGCGATGTCGAGGTCAACGGCCCCGGCTTCGACATCGGCCTGCCGGATGCGGACATCGGTCTGCCGAAATTCGATTTCGACGCCCTCAAGGCCAAGTTCCCCGACATCAAACTCGACGGCGGCAAGCTCATACTCCCCGCCGGCCTGACGCTCGCGGCCCTCAAGGCCAAGTTCCCCGACATATCGCTGGATGCCCTCAAGGCGCAGTTCGGCGATGTCGAGCTCAATGGGCCCGATGTTAACCTGCGCGGCGGGGATGTCTCAATCGAGGCTCCGTCAGTGCATACGCATGTGAAGAAGAAGTCAGGCTTCTGGAAGTGGCTGCTGCTCGCCCTGCTTGCATTGGCGCTCATTCTGGCGGCCATCTTCGGCCTGCAAAACTGCAATAACTCTAAGATCACAGCTCCGGACTTGACCCCTGCGGGCCTTGCTGCGCTGCATATCGACGGCCTGGACTTCGACTCGCTCAAGGCAGCCTTCCCCGGTGCAGAGATGATAGACGGGAAGATCAAGCTCCCGGATATGTCGTTCGAGGACTTCAAGGCCAAATTCCCCAACATCTCCCTCGCCGACCTGATGGCCAAGTTCCCTGAACTTGAGTTCAGCGCCCCCACGGTTGACTTCGACGCAATCAAGGCCGCATTCCCCGACGCGACCTTTGAGGGCGGCAAGCTCGTGCTCCCCGGCGTGTCCTTCAACGACTTCAAGGCCAAGTTCCCGCAGTTCGAGAACGAGGCGGCGCTTAAGGCAGTCTTCCCCGACGTGACCTTCAACGCACCTGCGGTGAGCGCCCCCACGGTTGACTTCGACGCAATCAAGGCCGCATTCCCCGACGCGACCTTTGAGGGCGGCAAGCTCGTGCTCCCCGGCGTGTCCTTCAACGACTTCAAGGCCAAGTTCCCGCAGTTCGAGAACGAGGCGGCGCTCAAGGCAATCTTCCCGGACGTGACCTTCAACGCGCCCAAGCCTGCCGCGCCTGCGGCGAATGCCCCCACGGTGTCCTTCGACGAGATCAAGGCCGCATTCCCCGACGCGACCTTTGAGGGCGGCAAGCTCGTGCTCCCCGGCATCTCCTTCAACGACTTCAAGGCCAAGTTCCCGCAGTTCGAGAACGAGGCGGCGCTCAAGGCAATCTTCCCGGACGTGACCTTCAACGCGCCCAAGCCTGCCGCGCCAGCCGCCACGCCGCCAGCCGCCACGCCCGCCCCTTCGGGTGGTGTGGCAGGGCAGTACCAGACCACCGCCTCTTGGCTGAACCTCCGTCCCGGCCCCAATGCGGATCAGGAGCCTCTCGATGTTATCCCCGAGGGGACGACGGTGACGGTCACCGGTGCCGCAGAGCAAGGCAGCCCTTGGTACAAGGTAACCTACAACGGCATGGAGGGTTTTGTCTTTAGCGACTACCTCACCAGGATAGGCTAGGGTGGCCTAGTCCTTCCATCTACAGCAGGTATCTTGACGAACGGCCCGGTTCCCCAACAGGTTCCGGGCCGTTCCCTTGGTTCGACCCCAGCTCGGCACCGCTTCCCGCTGTCGGGCGCACAGCCAGCCACAGCAAACTACAACCAGCCTTTTGTTGCTGTCCCCGTCTCAAGGGGGCGGTTCACTCCTTTCCCAAGTTGGGGTACACTCTTGACAGTGGTTGTTCCTCGTTGTTTTCGTGTAGTGGGTGTATGACATGAGCAGAGAGCCTGTACTGGCAAGCAAGATAAGGGTTCCCACAGTGCCCGAGCGAGCGCTGTGGCGGGCCCGCCTGTCATTTTCTGCCTCCCAGTCACAGGTTGTTCAGCTTGTTGCACCGGTGGGATACGGCAAGACGCTCTTGGTGTCCCAGTGGGCCGAGCGCCAGATGCCGCAAACCACCGTCGGCTGGCTTTCCCTGGACGAGGAGGACAACCAGGATGAGCGGCTGCTGCGCTACCTGGTCGCCGCGTGCTCGGAAGCCGGACTCAAGAACATGAAGGGGAACACCCCCGACTACGTGCTGGACAGGCTCGCAAGACATCCGAAGAAGTGCATGTTCGTCCTTGACAACTGCCATGTGGTGGCCGACGGCGGCGGTGCATACGGGATACTTGTCTACCTGATCAAACACTGTCCCGCCAACACCCAGTTCGTCCTGCTCACACGGCGGGAGCTCAACTGGGGGCTCACAAGGTGGCACCTCGTTGACAAGCTGGATGCCCTTACCAGGGCGGACTTGGCCTTTACTGCCGAGGAAATCACCGGGTTGTTCGCCATCCACCATAATGCTGTATCCATAATGAAGGCGCAGGCTATCCAGGAAGAAACCGGAGGATGGCCCGCTGCCGTTAAAATCCTGCTTTCCACAGAAAACCTCGACGAGGTTCTGAGGGGCGAATCGATAGCGAGCCGTGACTTCGCCCAGGCAATACTTTCCTATATTCACGACGAGGCCCTGCGCCATCTCTCGCCCGAGCAGCTGAGGTTCATCTACATCACCGTCCAGGTCGATATCTTCAGCCTCCACCTTGCCGAGCGGATCACCTCGCTGGACAGGCATCTGTGTAGCCGCACCATCGAATGGTTGCTTAACGTCCAGCTTATCGAGGAGATCGAGAAAGACAAGCAGGAGACGTGGTACCGGTACTGGCCGCTCATCGTCGATGCCCTGCGCACCCGGGCGGACGCGCTGCTGCCCATAGACACGACCGAGATACTGCAAAAGGCCAGTTCCTGGCTTGACAAGAACGGGTATACCAACCAGTCGGCAGGGTATGCCGAACAGACGCAGGACTATGCCCATATCGTCTCTATCATAGAGCGGGACTGGCGCAGCGTGTTCATGGGCGACAATATCTATCAAGTGTACCGCTGGATACGCCTGCTCCCCATCGACCTTCTGCTCAAGAACCCCTGGATCAGCTGCATCATGTCTTTGGCGGCCTTTGTCTGTGACGACGTCTACCTCAGCTCCCTGTGCGAGCGAAGCGCCACCGAGCACTACCTCGACCCGCGAAACCGGCAAGACCCCCACTATGCGGAGGCCCTGGCGCTCATTGCGAACGTGTTGAGCCTTCGCGCGGACTACCAGGAGTCCCAAAGGCTGGCTACCAGGGCGCTTGAGCTGTTGCCGCCCTCCGACTTCTTCCTCAGGCAGACGGCAAGCCAGGCACGCGAGTACGCAAACCCCACCATCGACTACCTGAGCTACCGGGACATGCTGTTGGAGTACCTGCCACAGGTCGTGGCGCACGGCCACCAGCTCTACAAGGCCAATATGTTCGCGTTCCTGGCAGACACGGAAGGCAACCTCGGCAACCTTGCCGCCGCCTTGGAGTATATCCGGTGTTCCGTCGAGGTGAGCGACAAGAACCTCCATCCCGAACGGCCTACTTTTATGGCAATACACCGGGCCCGCATGAACGTAGCCTACCACCGCTCATCTTTGGGCGAGGCGGAGATCTACCGCAGGCAGTTCGAGAAGGTGACCAAGGCAAGCTATTCCTTCCCGTCGCTGGCACTCGCGCTCGCCTATGCCGCATTCTTTAGTTATCTGCGGGGGGACCTGGGCCAGGTGGAACCCTGCCTCAAAGAGTCGCTGCGCCTCTCGCCGTCCGGGCTTCTCGGGCTGACCCCCTCCCTCTCGTTCATCTCCTACCTCGAAGACAGCGGCCTTGTGGACCTCCGCCGCTACATGGACCAGCTGCCGCCTTCCTTTCGCAAGGTGAGGGAATACAAGCGCATGGCCTTCATCCTCCCCTATGTCGAAGGAGGGGTGCTGCCGCTCGACAGCCTGCGCAGGGGGGTGTCCGCCATTGAGTCCGCGCGGCGCTTCGACCAGGTGCAGGGCCATATTTTGCTTGCGCTCTACGAAGAACGCGCAGGTCAGGGCGAGGCGGCAGAGCAGGCAATGCGAAAGGCCCTTGCGTGGGCAGAGCCCGAGCAGATGAGCCAGGTGTTCCTGAGCGACCATGAACACGTGCTGCCCCTTGTCGAGCGGCTTGAAAACACCGCAGAGCAGAGCAGCTTTGCCCGCTCTCTGCGGGCCCGCCTTTCCCAGCTCGCTACTGGGGAGGCAAAGCTGGAAGACGACACCGAGGGCCAAAGGCTTACCATGCGGGAGAACGAGGTCGTCTATTTCCTGGCGGCCGGGTACAAGCTGCATGAGATAGCCGAGCAGCTGGGCATCTCAAAGGAGACGGTACGCAAGCATATCGCCAACTCCTACCGCAAGCTTGAGGTCCATTCCCGTACGCAGCTGCTTCTTAAGCTGCAATAACAGGGAAAGAAGCGGGATACTACTCCATTTTCAATAAGAAATACTCCATATACTACTCCATATTGGTAATAGCATACTCCCTTTATACCCGGTAGGATGTACGGGCCGCGGAGTGCTTTTCCAATGCGGCCGGTATTGAGTATCGAGGGATAAAAAAGGAGGGAACGTGTTATGGATAGACAGGAACTCAATCACCTATCAAAAGGTCTGAGCAGGCGAAGCTTCCTCAAAGGGGCTGCGGCCGTAACGGTTGCGGCGGGAGCGGGCACCCTGCTGCCTGGCTGTTCGCTTGGCCAAGGAGGTGGCCAGGCCACACCGGGGGCAAAGGGGGCCGTCGAGGAGGTCTTCCAGGGCATCTGCCCCGGGGACTGCGGAGGCGCCTGCGCCATGAACGTGCATGTCCGCGACGGCAAGATTGTGAAGACATCGAAGATCGCCCTTGACGACCCTTTGATGACGCGCCTGTGCCAGCGCGGCCTCACGCACGCGCAGAGGGTCTATGCGCCCGAGCGGATCAAGTATCCCATGCGGCGCGCGGGGGAGCGCGGCGACGACCAATGGGAGCAGATCACCTGGGACGAGGCAATCGAAGAGGTATGCACCCACATGAAGGCTGCGCAAGCTGAGTACGGCCCCGGAAGCGTCGCCTTCTTCTGCGGCACCGGGAACCTGGGCCCCGACCAGTACTACTATGCCCGCCTGCGCTCAGCGCTCGGGGCTACCAACATCATGGGCTCGGCCGACATGAACGGCCTGTACATGGCTGCGCTCATGGTCACGCGCGGCCCCTACCTGCACGGCAGCAGCCTCAACAGCATCCTCCAGTCGAAGAACATCTTCCTCTTCAGCTCCAACGCAACCACGGCGAACCATGTCAAGTGGTCCTACGTGCTGGAGGCGCGGGAGCGGGGCGCAAAGCTCGTCGTCATCGACCCGAACTACACCGTTGCGGCCTCGAAGGCAGACATCTGGGTGCCGCTGCGCCCGGGCACCGACGCCGCGCTGTACATGGCGATGACCAAGGTCATCATTGACGAGGGCCTGGCAGACACCGACTACCTCACCAAGGGCACCGTAGCCCCCTTCCTGGTCAAGGAAAGCGACGGGCGCTACCTCCGCTACAGCGACATCGGCCTGGCCGAGGCGGCAGAGGACGGGGCGGGCCTGAGCCTCGACGGCGCCGCCTCCGTGCAGGCAGACGTTGACGACGGCAGCAACCCCATCGTCGTCATGGGCGCTGACGGTGTGCACGGCTCAAGCCTTGAAGTGGCCGACCCGGTCATCGAGGGCAGCTTCGAGATCGAGGGCGTTGCGGTCAAGACCGCCTACACCCTGCTGCAGGAGCGCATCGCGGAATGGACGGTCGAGGCCGCATCCGAGCTCTGCGAGGTCGATCCCGAGGTCATCAGGGAGGTTGCCCGCATCTATGCCGACGGCCCCACGATGAACTACCCCGGTTTCGGCATGGACCACTGGGCCCAGGGACCTTGGCCCTACCATGCCATGTTCACCATGGCCTTCGTGGCTGGCAACTTCGGCAAGCCCGGTGCCAGCGTGGACGGCTCCATGCAGGCGAACATGGGCATTACCGGCGTCAACGTCGGTGCTGCCCTGATGTTCGAGGGTGCACAGCAGGGCTTCACGGTCTACTCGCAGCAGCTGGGCAACGTGTTAGAGTCGGGCCAGTGGATGGGCTTCCCCCTGACAGTCAAGACGCTCTTCCTGTATATGGGCAACCCCCTGGCGTCGCTGTCCGACCGCAATGCCTTGAAGAAGTTCATCGACTCCCTCGATCATTTTGTCGTGGTCGACTCGGTGATGAGCGACACCGTCAGGTATGCCGACCTTGTCCTCCCGGCACCGCACTGGTTCGAGGTAGAGACCTTCCTTCCTTCCGTGTTGCCGACGGTGCGTATCAGCGAGCAGGCAATCCCGCCGCTTTTTGAGGCGAAGAGCGACATCGACATCGCCAACCTCCTGGGCGAGGGCCTGGGGCTTGGGCATATCATGAACATGACCGCAGACGAGTTCCATACCATCTGCCTGGACAACGAGGTCGCGGCAGGGCTGGGCCTTTCATGGGAAGCCTTGAGGGAGCAGAAGAGCATCCAGGTGCTGCCGGACGATTTCGTCTTCGGCGAGAACTACACCCTGCCCACCCCCACAGGCAAGGCGGAGTTCTACGTCGAGAACATCGGGCCGATGATCCCCTACGGCCAAGTGCTCGACCAGGAGCTCCTGGCGCTGCCGCACTGGCAGCCGCCTACCGAGGCCTGGCACACCAACCCCCTGTACGAGAAGTACCCCCTGACGCTCATCACCTACCGGGACAAGGCGCGTGTCAACAGCATGTTCTGCTACTCCCCGTGGCTCCAGGAGATATTCCCCGAGCCCATGCTCGATATCAACCCGGTGGACGCCGCAGCCCGCGGCATCGCCAACGGGGATTCCGTGCGCATCGAGAACGACCGCGGCTTCGTGGTCGTCAAGGCCCGTGTCAACCCGGCCGTGCGCCCCGGCAACCTCTGGACCATGAGGGGCACCAACCAAGAGCGCTATATCGACGGGCACTATGCGACCCTGCCCGCGAACCACGTCAACGACCTGGTGAACAGCAACAGCTGCAACGACTGCCTGGTTCAAGTAACCAAGGCGTAGAGAGGAGGATACTATGAGACTCGCAATGGCTATAGATGTGGGCAAGTGCATCGGCTGCAAGGCGTGCCTGGTTGCCTGCAAGTCAAACAACAACCTGCCCGACGGTGTCTGGTGGAGCCGTGTGGACATGAACGAGGGGCAAGACGCCGAGGCGGCGGTCGGCACCTACCCCCATGACCTGTCCATCGGGTTTGTCCCCACGACCTGCCAGCACTGTGACCGCGCCCCATGCGTGGCGGCTTGCGGCACCGGGGCCTCCCAGAAGCTTGAGAACGGCACCGTCATCATAGACCCCGAACTGTGTATGGGCTGCCAGTCGTGCATCGTGGCCTGCCCTTACGAGGTCCGGGTCTTCATCGACGGCGCACCGGAATACCAGACGGACTTCCCCCTGGGCGACGAGGACGCCCCTGCGCACGAGGAAGGCAAGACGGGCAAGTGCGACTTCTGCGCCCACCGCCTGGCGCGTGGCGCGGAGCCGGCCTGCATGGAGCTTTGCCTGGCGCGCTGCCGCGTATGGGGCGACCTGGACGACCCCCAAAGCGACATCTCCCGCTATATTGCCGGCAAGGAGACCTTCTCGCTCCTTGAAGAGGAAGGCACCTCGCCCTCAACGGTCTATATCAGGTAAACTGGCAGCCGACGCGGCGCCCTGCCTGCCTGTATGCCTCCCTGCCTGTGTGCGGGGAGGCGGGGCGGGCCGCCTGGGAAAGTGTCAGCCTGTGTGTCGGCCTGTGTGCCGCCCTTGTTTCGAGAGGGGAACGACGTGGATATTGATGAAACTCAAGACAGCCTTGGCGAGGGCCTTGGTGAGGTGGGCCGCCTTGCCTCGCAGGCAGACCTCGCCCAGATACTCGCCCTCTTCTTCCGTCGGCCAAGCACCGAGCTCGCGGCGGGGCTGGCAGAGGGTACCGTGGCCCTTGACATCTCCCAGATACTTGCCGAGCTTGCGCTTGATGACACCGGGGCGCATGGGCTTCTGGGCACGATGCGGGGCGGCGGTCCGGAAGCCCTGCTCAAAGCCCTGCGCGTAGAATACACGAGGCTCTTTGCCCATCCCGAGCACCCGGTGCTGCGGATATACGAGGCTCTTTTCCTCTATGAGCTCAGAGGTAGGAAGGGGGAGCGGCCCGTGCTCTTCGTCAACCCGGCGGCACTCGACGCGGAACGCCTCTACCGCCAGGCGGGGCTCACACAAAACTCCGACTTCAACGAATCCGGCGACCATTTCGGCGTTCAGCTGGACTTTGCGGCCTTTTTGCTGAGGCAGCGCATCGAGCTCCTGTCGAAAGGACAGGAAGGGCAGGAAGGGCACCTGGCAGGCAACGCCGCCCTCTTCGACGAGTTCAAAGCCAGGCACCTCTCCAAATGGCTCCAGCCTCTGGGGGACATGCTTGTCGCCTCGGCGCAGCATCCGGCCTATCAAGCTGTCGGCCACCTCTGCTGTGCCCTGCAGGAGGGCTACGGCCTTACCGGGGCCTGACTGCCGCCGTGTTGCAGTGCGGGCAGCTGTCCAGCGCAATGTCGAAGAAGCTGCGACACTCGACGCAGGGAAGCAGGCTGTCGCGCGACTTGTCGTACTTCTCGAAGTAGTCCAGCTTCGCGTGGTAGCGCACCCTGTCGCCGACCTGCAGGTACCCGGGCCAGGAGTTCCCCGCCGGCTCTTTCGCCCCTTGCCTCTCCGAATGCTTGTGTGTTTTCCCGTCTGTGCCGCTGAAAACGAGCGAGTGGAGGTAGTAGGTCTCCACCATGCCGTTCTCCGGGTCGCCGCTCGACTTCTTCCGCACGTCCTTCTTGACGAGCTCGCCCTCGAAGTCGACGGCCTGCCTGCGCTTCGCCGACTGTACGAGGAGGGCTATCATGAAGACGATGCCCAGCACGATGCCGATAACCAGCCACAGCAGCCGCGAGTACTGCGTGTAGAAGAAGGCGGCTACCTGGAACGCGGCCACGAGGATAGGCAGCGAGACGAAGGCGGCGATGAGCAGGGTTCTGCTCTCGTTGCCCTGCTTGTCCGTCAGTCCCGTGTCGTCGATCCTCGGCGCGTACCCGACCAGCCCTGCCCTGCCATACTGATTGTCCATTTCCGCTCCTTCCCCCGAGCCTTGAGCCCAAGCCTCGATTCCGTGTCGTCAATCCCTGCCTTGACTGTGGTTTGGGAGTATTGTGCGTCATAGGGGCAAGAAAAACCCTGTACTAAAGTACAGTCTTTTTGAAAAAATGAGGCTGCTAGGGCCCGGAGGGTGCCTCCGGCCTTCCCAGGATAAGGCTTGCCAGCTCGGTGCGGCTTGAGACCCCGGTTTTGGCGTATATGTTGCTCGCGTGGTATTTGACGGTTCGCTCGACGACAAACAGCTCGTCTGCAATCTCTCTGTTCGTCCTGCCGTTGACGAGCAGGAGCATGACCTCGTGCTCGCGTTCGGTGAGCCGCTCGACCAAGTCGAGCTCGTTTATCCGCCTTGCCTGCTCCTGTACGGGCATTTCCAAGAACGTGGTCAGATAGACATGGCCTTTGAGCAGTTTTGCCAGTCGGCTGTGCAGGGGCGGGAGCATAGCCAGCGTGACGCACACCACCCCCAGTGCCAGCAGGGTGTGGTCCTGTGCCTGCCCGCTTCCTGCGGTGATGGCGTTTCCGATAAGCCCACCTAAGAAGACCCCGCCCACATTGGCGGCAAGCCCGACCCCGATTATCCTTGAGGGGTTCTTGTGGTGCTCCAGCATTTCCCCCAGTATGCTCCACCAGAACAGGTCGTAGATGCCGCAGGCGCCCAAAAGCAGGGTGTTGACCACGAGGTAGTCCGCCCACGAGCGCCCCAGCACGAGGAAGGCAATGTAGGAGAAACCGATCATGGCTATGGCCACATAGAGGATATAGGCCCGGTTGGCCGTGCGGGGCAGGTTGCGCATAACGAACAGCGCGGCGATATAGGGCACGGCCCAATACCAGCTTGCCAGCAGCTTCAGGTGGGAGAAGGCGGGGTTCACCACCTGATACATCAGCCCGGAATTGATAGTGATGACTACGATGAAGAGGCAAAGGAACGCGAGGGTGCCAGACTTGTCGACAGAGGCTGCTCCGCCCCCGGAGGCGGATGGGGCAGCGGTTGGCTTCGACAAGTCCTCATGGGGGAGCCTGAGCGCGAACAGGAAGGCGGCGGCGAGCACGAAGAGGGAAGACGCCAGTCCGGCCTGCGGTGAGACATGGATGGCCGCAAGGTTTAAGAGTATCATCGCCACATTAGAGAAGATGAGGCAGTCTGCTATCGTCTTGATGCGGCTGTCTTTCGGTGTGCAGCCCTTGAAGTAAAAGCCCCATGCTGCGACACAGGCGCCGACGAGGAAAGCCGCTGAGAGCAAGGCTGCCGTCCACAGGAACGAGGGCGGGAAGAAGAACACGCCCGTGGCCCCGGCGCAGAAGGCGACGGAGAACAGTATGAGCCTTTTTGCCGCCCGCAGGCTCTTGACGAGGAAGCCGCAGGCAACCAGGCCTGCGAAATGGGATGCCAGCGCCTCGAACACGAGGGACTGGGCCGAGACGCCGTAGTAGCCGGTGATGGCGTAGAGCACCTGGCCTTCAAAGGGAAAGGCTAAAAGCCACGAGAAGAACAGGGCGAAGACGACAACAGACAGGCGGCGGTTCTTGGCTGCCGCCCCGGCTTGGCCCTTTGTCTCGTTGCCCACTGTGCCATCCTTTCCCTCGTATCGGTATTCTAGCAGAGTACAGGGATAGGGGTGCCTGGATTGGTTCGTGTCTTCGTGTGCGTATGCCTCCAAATCCTGTGACCCGATAAACAGCACACTCCGGTGGGTCTACAGCCCATCAGGGTGTGCTGGAGGCGGGGGAATTATAGGATCTGGATTAAAAGTATAAGCGGAAAAATGCAGGTCATGTATGGCATTTACAAGTTTACCTAACCAGCACAAAACCGATTCTTTCTCCAAACAGATGCTAGTCTGTTTCCTTGAGCTGTCGGATAGATGCTCCCAGCTCGTCCGAATACTCGGTACGGGATACCCGCACCAGCGGTCGTAGTGGCGATAAATGATTTGTAAAGATGTGCAGGTAGACTAACCAAAATTGCATCATTCGCGTGGCATGTACAGAAAGATACCGACTCTAAAGATGAGTTGTGAAGCTAGAGCTTCCTGAGCGTCTCGACCCAAGCGTTGAATCTGGCCTTAACCTCATCCAATTGCTCTGCACTGACCCCATAAGCATTGACTTGATACGGCTTGAGCCTGTCAACGTATTTGAGCAATTGGATGAACACATCTAGATCAAAACCTAAATCTCGACATCGGATCATGTCCAACAATTCATCGTCCGAGTAGTAGCCAGATGTGCGAATCCTGTCAACATCCAGGAAGTCCCTTGCTTCTGTACGGCTAAATAGCGTTGATGCCTTGCTGGCAACGGCATCTTTCCTGTTTAGCACCGGTCCGATATCCATGACGACAGGCTGGTTTTCACGCCAGTCCACTCCCAAGTCGATGTTAACTATCAGATTGTCTTTTCCAACAATTAGGCGAGCGAAGCGCTCGGCTCGCTGTCTTGGCATCACTCGGTAGCCGTTTGAAGCAAGTCCATCAATTATCAGATCGACATTCCTGTCAAAGCTTGCTGGATCCATGTCTGTAGTGAATAAGTCGATATCCTCAGTAGGTCGGTTGATCAGTCCATGCTCTCGAATTGCGCCAGAACCGGCCAAGGCAAAATCAGAATCAGTAATAAAGCTGAGGGCAGCCTTGGTTATCTCGCGCTGGGCCAGCTCAATCTGCTCCATTTTTAACTCTTCAAGGCAGGGAATCTAGTTTCCCATAAAGTCCTCACTCTAGCTGGAAGCATAAGGTCATGCCAATACGCTAAGAGAACTTCTCTGTTCAGCAGGCTTTCTTGTTCGTCGGGAGTCCCTTCACTTAAGATAGCCTGGTACGCCATTGGGATTCCACCAGGGATATCCAGGTCAACGCTATCCATCGAGTTCCATAGGAGCGAGTGAGGCACCTCAAGTACACCGCGAGAGGGACCTTTAAGATTCATGAGGCTTCTCGGGGTATGATATGGCTTTATGTCTCGATAAAACACTTTGTCCACAACGGTTGTCTCCTTATACCGGCTAGATGTCGATGCAGCTGACACCTCTGCTTAGCATATACTCAAGCTCCATTGTCATATTTGTGAGAAGCCTTCTCACAAATCCTGAGAGTTTGCTTACTGCTATTATACCGCCTATAACCCCATTCAGGGTTCCCACAAAATCTAAGCTTATGAGGATTTCTCGACATCTAGCTGCTCCTCTGACTCGAAATGCAAACTTCAATCTGCACCCACACCAAAAAGTGCCAGATAATTTAACAATTGCCTGGCACTTTTGGTGCACGCACCAGTTGGTCGCGGGGAGATATCAGGATCTAGACTAAGTTCATAGACATAAACTATTGAAGTGCAGGTAAAGCATGACATTTACAAACCGAATACATGGCCTCTGGAACGAATTTTCCTCCAAATGGTTGCAAACTTGTTCATTTTGTGGAATCTGTAACCAGATTGGCTAGAAGTAAGGGTCTTATAAGCTGTGCTGTATTGTATAATTACAGCATGGGTTGGTCGAAAGATCTGGACCCACCGAAGGCGGGGATAGTTCCCCGCCATTTCTATTGGAGGGATATTGTCAACACTCAGCATCTTCGTCGATGAGACGGGGAGCTTCAAAGGGTTTGACCCCAATGCCACTTACTATGGTTTGACCTTGCTATTCCACAATCAAAGTGAATCAATAAAACTGGAGCTGGACAGACTCGAAGAAACGCTGAGACACACTGCCTACAAACCAAGCACTGCCCTGCATGCCATGCCAATGATTCGCCGAGAGGGTGATTGGGCGGAACAAACTATTGATGAGCGTAGACAACAATTCTCAAGACTGTTTGCTTTTCTAAGGCGATGTCCAATCACCTATCAATCATTCGTACTGAGGCAGTGAGAAGTGCTTGACACCCATGGACAAGGGTACGTATAATTCATCCATCTATCATGTGCTACGACGTAGGTCTGGCCTTGTGCACCACGCTTTTGGTGATGCCTGTAGCCTTGAGATTTGACGGACGGACAGATGCTCTCCTACTGCCTTCAGGTCGCCTTGGCCGAGGCTCCTGAGGGCGCAATCGGACGCATGGTGCCCAAGCCCTGTCCCTGCAAGCACCGTTTTGCGGCCTGCTGCCTCCAGCAGCTCAGGATAGCTGGTCCAATCCGCAATCCCGCGTCCAGCGCGTGGCATTTACAAGTCGTCATCTACAAATTCGTCTCGAGTTTTGCTGGAAAGGAATCGCTCGATCTTGTTGATTGCCTCCAATGCGTCTTGGAGATATAAGGTATCGTCTTTCGGCGCCATCTAAATCACCTTTATTGTCTGACTGTTTAGGATGTACTCTTTTCTGTTGTCCTTAACATCAATGCGCGCAACAACACCGATGTCCTCTTCCAGCAGATCGTCTAGACTCACTTTGAAGCCTGCTATTCCCCAGTCGTAGTAAACGTAATCGTCTACGTAATCAACCAACATATCGATGTCGCTGTTATCGGTTGCGTCACCACGAGCCACGGATCCGAATAAAGCAAGGTTTTTGAACCCGTATCTCTGAGCCAATTCTGCTATCTTCTCACGGTGCTCAAATACTTTGTTTCTCAACAGGATGCTTTGTTGGGTTGGTGTGCTGCTCATAGTTATCAACTCCCTTCAGGCATAGATCAAAGGCACACAATAACTATACCACCTATAGGTTTTTGAGAATTGAGTATATCGAACTTTTGCCTCGTATTCGCAGCGTCACGCAAACACGCTTACGCACTGTGTCAAAAAGGCAAGAACATGTGATAAGGGGCCGTGCGGCAAGAGGGCGATTCGCTTGGTTGTCAGTTGCCGATCCTGGAATCCTACAAAGCTTGCCCCGAACTTGTTTCGTCTTCCTCCCACATCCTCACTTCGCCGTTTCGGTATTCTTCTTTTTCCTAAACGGCTTATAGACCGAGACAAGGGCAATGGCTGTGGCAATGACCAAGATGTAGCCGCTCAACGCGCCGAGCAGAACAAGCTTTTCCTGAAACCCTGGCACAGAAGGTGCGGCCGCCCCGTTCAAAAGGACGAGCTGCCTCATTGCCTTGACAGTAGGCAGGGCAAGAACCATCGCGGGGATGCATGCGATGTTGTACAGCACCCACTTGGCGGCCACCCACCGGTGCCTGACAAAACCCCAGGCAGTAAAGAGGCCGTAAACCGTGCCGAGCAGGTAGCAGGCCGTGGCCCCGGGTATTATCAGGAGGTAGTCGGCAAGCTCGGCCAAGGAAAGGAGCGCCAGCATCCCCTCTTGTGAAGCCTGTTGAGACAAGGCCAGCACGACTGCCCCCGTGCACACGACCCCGCTCACCCAGACGGTGACCCCCACAAGGTGAAGGGCCTTGAGGGCCCTCGTTGTTCTCGGGGAGAGCCTTTTCATGTGCCGTTTGCCCCCTCGCCCTCTTTGGCTTCTTCGGCCCGGCTTCCGCTTGGTGTAGTAATACGTCCTTATTTTAGCTCAATTTGGTTAAAACAAGGACGTAAAATGGCTAGCCTTGGCAATTTTCAGGACGTAAGCGCTTTTTCTGGGCCAGTGCCGGGAGGCAGGAGCTTGCCCGTGCTTTATTGGACGCCGTCCCCGTTTTTGGGGCAGCGCGGCAGGTCGGGTGGGGCTGTGGGGTGGGGCCTGGTTGATGGGAGCAGCGCGACAGGTCGGGCAGGGTTGCGGGGGCGGAGCCGTGGGCCGCATGCGGTCGTGCTATAATCTCACCTTCGGAAGGAAGGTGGCGATGAAGGTAAACCCAAAGCACGTCGAGGCGCTTTTGAGGCTCATAAACCGCGGGCCCTATTTCGAGCTCCTGTCGATGGAGGTGTGTGAGCTGAGCAGAGGGTATTCGAGGGTGGAGACCGTGTTGGAGAAGAAGCATATGAACCCCTTCGGGGCGATCCATGGCGGGGCCTATTCCTCCATCCTGGACACCGCCGCCTACTGGTCCGCATACTGCGAGCTGGACGAGGACGTCGGCTTCACGTCCATCGACCTGTCTGTGAGCAACCTGTCCATGGTCGACAGGGGGAGGATAATCGCCGAGGGCAGGTCGCTCAAGGTGGGGCGGAGCATCTGCCTGACCGAGGCGAGCGTCAAAGACACCCACGGCAAGCTGCTCGCCTACGGGACGTCGAAGCTGATGGTCTTGAAGGGGAGGCAGTCGATCAAGCATGTGTTGGAGACCATCGGGGGCGACGCCCTGCCGCCGAAGTTCATCGACTGACTGGCTTTGCCGCAACGGTACCAAAGCAGTGAGAGCCGCCTCATAAAAGTCGGCCATGTCGGAGGATGTGTTGCTAAAGCCCGGTTCCCCCTGCGCCGGGACTCATGCTTTTTTGAAAGGCATTCCCCAGCAGCTTTCGGTATGCCAGGTGTTATACTGCCTGAATGAAGAGATTACGTGCTGCCATGATGATAATTGCCGGCCTTGTTGTGGCGGCCTTGTTGGTCTGGGCGCTTGCGGGACAGGGGCAGGACAGAGGGGGCGGCTCAAATGAGACAGCTGCCGGTGTCGAGACCTTCGGCCTTGGCTCCACAGACGCCGAATTGGCGCGGCTGTTTGAAACCCAGCAAGACAACACCTATGTCACGGGCACGGGCATCGTCGAGCGCATCCTGAGCGACGACACGGAAGGCAACCGGCATCAGCGCTTCATCCTGCGGCTTGCCTCCGGGCAGACGCTGCTTGTGGCGCATAATATCGATATCGCACCCCGGGTTGAGCCCTTAGCCGCAGGCGACATGGTGCACTTCGCGGGCGTTTACGAGTTCAACGAGGAAGGCGGCGTCATACACTGGACGCATCACGACCCTGCCGGCAGGCACCGCGGAGGCTATCTGCGGGTAGGCGACAAGGAGTTCAGCTAGGCGCCGCCATCCCTCGCAGACCCGGTGACGGCCAGGCACCACCAGGCCCAAGGGGATTTCCCGAGAGCACACGAAGAGCTGGTCCCGTGCTTATAAAACTATCGGTTTCCGGGCCTTTCTTCTTCCGCAAGAGTATAGTAGAATTATAAAAGAAAAATGAAACTCTGAAAATATAAGTCGAATTATGAAAAAATCTAACTACTAACGCTATCGCCAGCGCCTGATAAGCGTCGGCATAATCCACAGCAGCAGTTACGGCAAGGTTGCCTTCAGCCCCCCCCCCCCTATATGCGCGCGTACCTCCTGGAGAAGAACGCGACCTTGTGTCACGTGGACGTGTAGCCCGGTGTCACAGGGACGTATAGCCCGACATCTCTTCTATTCTCTTCTTATCAAGAAACCAACCGAAAGGTTCAGGCTAAACGTCGCCTGACCCGCAAGCCTTTGATAGGCGGGAAAATGGGTGACGGGCGTTTGACCAGGTGATTTAACGAGGGTTTCATGAGAGTTTTACTTAAATTTGCTTGCCCTTTGACGGAATCTTGACGCGCTCCTGACGAAAATCAGACACGTGCTGCTTACGATGCTTGGCAGCGAATAGGCATTGCGGAGTCGTTTCCCTCCCCTCCTTGCGACTCCGGGGTGACAGGGGGATTGTCCCCCTGTCACCCAAAATGCTGTTCGTGTTCACAGGAGAGAAACAAGTTGGGCTCAAGAGAAAGAGAAGGAAAACATGAAAGTAACCGCACCATTCTCCCTGTCGCGCCGTCAGTTCGTCGTCGGCACAGCGGCACTTTTTTCAGCGGGGGCGATGAGCTTCCTTGCCGGCTGCACGCCCGGCACAGACTCACCGGCAAGCGAGACGGAAGGCAGCCAGGATGACAGCCCGGCAGAAACTGCTTCGACGCCCGCCACGCAGAAGATCAGTATGGTATGGCTTCCCGACACGTCCTCGACCGAGTTCTCGGTGGCTCGCGACGCCTGGGCCGCAGAGATCATGGCAGCCTGCGGGCTTGAGTGCGAGATGGTCCTCACCACCGACTACAACGTCGCCATCGAGGCAATCGCCTCGGGCAAGGCGAACATGTCGTCGCTCGGCGCAGAGGGCTACATCCAGGCCAACAAAAAGAATAGCAGCGTCCAGTGCTCCTTCATCCACAGCGATGCCGAGGGCGGCATCGACGGCGCCTGTTACTACAGCCGCATAGCGGTGCCGACCGAGAAGGCCGGCGACTTCAAGGATAGCAGCGGCAAGTTTTCCCTCGACAGCCTCGAGGGAGGGACCTTCTCCTTCGTTTCCGCAACCTCGACCTCGGGCTTCAAGGTCCCGGCTGCCGGTATCGTCAACCACTTCGGCCTTGCCTCCTCAGACGATCTGACCGAGGCTGGCAAGTTCTTCTCCGAAGTCCTGTTCGGCGGCTCCCACCAGGGGTCCCTGTTCAACCTGGTCTCGGGCGACGCCGACGCGGCGGCATTCTGCGACACCGACACTGACATGTTCCTCACGCTTGTCTCCGGTGCGGAAAACGAGGTCGGCGCAGTCTATGAGGTCAGGGACAACGCGGAGGCCCCCTTCGACACCCTGCGCGGCCAGCAGTTCACGATCATCGACGTCACCCCGGTCCTGAACGCCCCCTACTCCTTCAACCACGACGCCATCGATGACGAGACCCGCAAGAAGATCGTCGCCCACTTCTGCTCGGACACGGTTGCGAACAACCCGCAGATATTCTATGACCCCGACGACGAGAACGCCAAGGGGCTCGTCAAGAGGACTTCCGACAAGATGCGCTTCGTCGAGGTTACCGACAGCTGGTACGACCCCATACGCAAGATCAGCTCCTAGGGCCGGGATCGACATGGAAGCACGCAACCTCCTTCAAATCGAAAAGCTCGGCAAGGACTACAGCAGCAAGTCCAAGGCGCTCACGGACGTGACGCTCTCCCTGCCACGCGGCCAGTTCGTGTCCGTCATCGGGTCCTCCGGTGCCGGGAAGTCCACCCTGCTGCGCTGCATCAACCGCCTTATCGACCCGAACGCGGGGAGCATCGTCTTTGACGGCAAGGACGTGGCGGGCATGGGCAGGCGGGAGCTGCGCCAGGTGCGCCGCCGCATCAGCATGATATTCCAGCACTACAACCTCGTGTACCGGTCGACCTCGATAGAGAACGTCTTGCAGGGTAGGCTCGGGTACAAGTCCACCATCGCCGGCGTTCTCGGCCTGTACTCGGAGGAAGAGAAGGAGCGGGCCTTCACCATCCTCGACCAACTGGGCCTTGCGGAGTTCGCCTATACCCGGACCGACCAGCTCTCGGGCGGCCAGAAGCAGCGCGTCGGGATTGCCCGCGCGCTGCTTCAGGACCCCCTCCTGATACTGGCCGACGAGCCGATCGCCAGCCTCGACCCCAAGGCCTCGCAGATGATCATGGAGCACCTGCGCTGGGCGGTCGACACGCTCGGCATCACCTGCCTCGTGAACCTGCACCAGGTCGACTACGCCATCGAGTTCTCCGACCGCATCCTCGCTTTGAAGAAGGGCCACCTGGTGTTCGACGGCACGCCGGACGAACTCGACGCCCGCGCCATCTCCGACATCTACGGAACCCCCTACGTCGAGGAAAGGGCAGTCAGGGGAGGCCTTTTCGAGAATCTGGAAGAAGAAGTGCTTGCCACGGTGGGTGCTGCTTGATGGACAAGAGATTCTTCCTGAAACGAAGCCTTGCGATAGGGGGCGTCTTTGTGCTGCTCGTGGCAGTCAACGCCGTGTCGGCGGGCTTCGTGGGCTTCAACCCCCTAAAAGTGCTTGCCGACATCCCGGGCGGGATCGTGTGGATGGCGCAGAACTTCATGCCCTCGGTCGCGGCCTTTGAAAAGATCGACACCATCCTCATATCGCTGGGCAAGACCGTGCTCCTCTCGGTCGCCTCAAGCTGCATCGCCGCCGTGTTCGCCTACCTGTGCGCGGTCATCGGGTCGCGGGAGGCAGGGCTTGGCGGCCCCTTCCCCCTGATAATCCGCGGCATCGCATCGGTGTTCAGGAACATCCCCGTGGTTGCGTGGGCCTTCATCCTGATGTTCTCGTTCAAGCAAAGCGAGTTCACGGGCTTTCTCGCTCTCTTCCTCGGGACCTTCGGGTACCTGACCCGCTGCTTCCTGGAGAGCATCGACGAGGTGGCCGGCGGCTCCGTTGAGGCGCTCCGCGCGACGGGAGCCGGCTTCGCGCCAATCGTCACCCAGGCCATCATACCCATGTCGATCACGGCGGTCGTCAGCTGGACGCTGTACATGATAGAGACGAACATCCGCGACGCGACGCTTATCGGCATCCTCACGGGTGCTGGCATCGGGGCCCTCTTCGACGTCTACTACAAGAGCTTCCGCTACGACCTGGCCGCCCTGGTCATCCTCTGCATCGTGGTGGCGGTCATCGCTTGTGAGGCTATCTCGAACTACGTGAGGAGGCAGATAATATGACACCTCCCGTATGGGCAGGGACGCGCAGCCCCGTGCCTGTCACAGAAGCATCAACAGGAGCCATGGGCGCCCCCGCAGGGGCCGCCTCCGCAGAAACGGCGCGGCAGTTCAAGCGCTACTCCCGGCGGGGCAAGCTGAAAACCCGGGTGATGACCAAGTCAAACGCCGCCTTGACGGCAACGCTCGTGGCCTTCGGGGCGCTGACGGTCTATACCATGCTGACCATCAACTACGGCAAGGTCGCCTTGTTCGACGCCTTCGTCCAGATGCTCAAGAACCTCATGGTGATGTTCTTCCAGCCGGGTCTGGCGGGGCACTTCACGGCATTCGACGTGTTCGAGGGCGTGCTCATCACCGTCGCCCTCTCGGTGCTGACGACCTTTATCGGCGCCGCCATCGCCTTCGTGCTCGGCCTCTTGGCTTCGGCGAACCTCTCCAACCGGGTCCTCGCGAATGCGATAAAGGCGGTGATGTCGGTCTTTCGGGCAGTCCCGACGATACTGTGGGTTCTGGTCTTCACGGTCGCTCTCGGGCTCGGCGCGGGCGCTGCTGTCGTCGGCCTTCTCTTCCACAGCATCGCATACCTGGTGAAGGCCTACTCGGAGTGCTTCGAGGAGGTCGACGCAGGGGTGCTCGACGCCCTGCGCGCCTGCGGGGCATCGTGGTGGCACGTGGTCTTCAAGGCGGTGGTTCCCGAGAAGATAAGCCAGATGCTTTCCTGGACTTTTATCCGTTTCGAGATCAACTTCACGAACGCCATCGCCATCGGGGCGATTGCCGGCGCCGGCGGCATCGGCTACCAGCTCTTCTTGGCGGGAAGCTTCTACTTCAGCTTCCGTGAAGTCGGCCTCATCGTCTATTGTTGCCTTGCGGTCGCAGTCGTGCTGGAAGTCATCGCGACGAAGCTGCGCAAGCGCTACATCCTACATTCCTAAGGAGAACTCTTTGCAAAGATATGAAAGAACCCGGATCCTTGTCGAGGGAGACCCTTCCCTCGCGCAAGGGATAGCGGCCGAGATCGAGGCAGAGTGCGCGGTCGAGGTCGTCGACGAGCCCCATGAGGAACTGGTGATGGTGAAGGTGCGCGAAAGCGTCCGCAACAGCCTCTTCTACCTGGGGGAGGCGCTTATGTGCTCGTGCCGCGTGAAGCTCGGCGACACGATGGGATACGGCATGGCCCTGGGCAGCAGGCGCAACCTCGCCTACAACCTGGCGCTCATCGACGCCGCCTTTGCCTCGGGCGCGGCGCAGGAGAAGGTGCCGGGCTGGGAGCACCTGATACGGAAAGAAGCGCAGAGGATAGCCCGGCGTCAGGCGAAAGAGGCGGCGCGTGTCGATAAGACCCGCGTGGACTTCTCGACCATGAAAGTCGAGGCCTGACATGGGGGCGGACAAAGAGCTCCACCACATCCAGCTCTCGTTTCGGGCGGTGATGGACGCGATGGCACGGCCGGGCAGGGTGTATGGCCTCCCGGCCACCCAGGGGAAGAAGGCCTCGCGCTTCGGCCTTGAGGGGCCGCTTGAGACCCTGGTGAAGATGTTCATAGACCAGGCGGTCAGCTTTTGCGTGGTCGCCCCCGACCCGGCGGGTATCCAAGACGCCATCGTGGCCGAGACGCATGCACGCACGGCAGGGCAGGCCGATGCCGCCTTCGTCGTGGTCCCCCACGGCTGCGACAAGGAGCTTGCCGGGCAGGCAATCGTGCAGGCCTCAGCAGGGAGCTTCCTTTCGCCCGAGGCCGGCGCGACCGTCCTGCTCGGCTGCGAGCGCCTTGCCTTCCTGACGGAACGGGAGGGTGCCGAGGCGGGGGACGCCTCGCTGTACTGGGTCTCTGTCGAGGGGCCCGGGGTGCGGGACTCGCATGTCTTCGGCATCGACTGCTTCGACTGGGTGTGGGCGCGCAAGCGGCGCGGCGACGAGTTCCCCTGCGGCATAGAGATAATCCTCGTTGACCGGCAGGGTCAGGTGGCGGCTATCCCGCGCAGCTCCTTCCTGTCGGTGCTCGCGATGGAGGGCGGCGCAGAAGGCGAGGAGGCATCATGGCTTATGTAGCAGTGCGGGGCGGCCAGGAGGCCATCGAGGCGAGCCTTGCCCTTCTGGCATGGGAGCGCGTCAGGCCGGGGTGCTCCGTCGAGATAAAGGATATCATGGCAGCCTTCCCCGACCTCATCGACCAGGTGATGGGGGAGAGCTCGCTGTATGCGCCGGAGCTGGCGGCGCTCGCTTTGAAGCAGGCGCAGGGGTCGTGCGAGGAGGCGGTATTCCTGTTGCGGGCCTTCCGCTCGACCCTGGAGCGGCCTTACGTCTCGTGTGCGGTCGAGCCGGACGCGATGCGGTGCTCCCGGCGTATCTCCGCGGCCTTCAAGGACATACCCGGCGGTCAGATACTGGGCGCGACGCGGGACTACAGCCACCGCCTCATCGATTTCAACCTGCGCAAGGAGAGCACCGACACGGTGCGCGAGCTGCGTCGGGAGATGAAGCGCATCTGGAAGGAAGGCTGGGAGGCCGACGGCCTTTGCGAGGGGGACGGCTTCGGCGGGGATGATGGCGCCGAAGCCGCCCAGGACCTGCTTCCCGAAGCGTCCGTGCGGCCGCCCAAGAAGGGTGCCAAGGATGCTGCAAGCCCCCCTCTCGGGGCCTTCGGCCGCCTCCCGAAGGTGGCGGACTACCTGCGTGCGCAGGGCCTCCTTGCCGAATACGACGCAGACGACGCCACCCCGGCCGACGCCACCATGGAGCCCCTGGTCTTCCCGACCCCGCGCTCGATGCGGCTGCAGGTCTTGGCGCGAGGCATGACGCAAGGGGTCGTGGCCCTGGGCTACGCGGCCATCCGCGGCTTCGGGCTGGGGCACCCCACGGTCGCCGAGCTGCGCTACGGGGAGGTGGAGATAGCCGTAGAGCATCCCTTGGGCACGCCCGGCGCATCCGGAGACCCCCTCCAGGCAGGGAGGGGCGATGCCTATTACCTCGGGGCGATTCCCGTGACCGAGGTCGAGGGCATCTTCGAGCTTGAGGTCGAGAACGCAGACGGCGGGAAGGAGTTCACCTTCGACCTGGGCTACGGCATGGTCATGGGACGTGGGGAGACGAAGGCCATCGCCATGAGCGTGCTGGACTTCTGCCTCCGGTCCAAGGACAAGCGCTTCCCGACCCAGGACGAGGAGTTCGTCTTGTACCACGTCGACGGCATCGAGGCGACGGGCTTCATATCGCATTTGAAGCTGCCGCATTACGTGACCTTCCAGTCGAAGCTCTCAAGCGTGCGCAAGGCGAAGGACTTGGCGAAGGGTTCGGCGGACAAACCGGCGGACGAGCCGGCGACAGGCCCGGCGGACAAGTCGACGGACGGCGGGGAAGGGGGAAACGATGACCAAGCAGTATAACTTCGCCTTTTTCGACGAGGCCTCGAAGCGCGAGATCCGCAGGGCGATCGTCAAGGGGATCGCGGTGCCGGGCTACCAGGTGCCCTTCGCCTCGCGCGAGATGCCTATCGGGCGCGGATGGGGCACGGGCGGCCTGCAGATAACGCTTGCCATCATAGGCAGGCGGGACGTGCTCAAGGTCATCGACCAGGGCTGCGACGAGAGCGTCAACGCGGTCAACATCAAGAAGCTCATCCACGCGACGACGGACGTGGAGATTACCGAGGAAACCCGGCGTGCGAGCATCATCCAGTCGCGCCACCGCATTCCCGAGCAGCCCCTGGGCGAGGACCAGGTCATGGTGCTGCAGGTCCCCACCCCCGAGCCCCTGCGCCACTTCGAGCCTCGGGAGGCCGCCACGCGCGTGCTGCATGCGCAGGCGGACTACACGGGGGCCTGGCTCAGCCTCTTCGACCAGATAGTGTGCTTCGGCACGACGACGACGGGGGCCGACCACCCCGTCAAGGTGAACGGCCGCTATGTCATGGCGCCGTCCCCCATCCCGCGCTTCGACACGATGAAGCTTCACCAGAACTCGAACCTGACGCTGTTCGGGGCGGGGCGCGAGAAGAAGATATACGCGGTTCCGCCCTATACCACGGTCGAGCCCCTCGACTTCAAGGACCACCCCTTTGCGGTCGAGGAATTCCAGGGGAGGTGCTGCGACACCTGCGGCGCGACAAACGTCTATCTGGACGAGACGGTGGACGAGGCGAGCGGGACTGCGGTGTACCGCTGCAACGACACGGCATTCTGTACACAACAAGCCGCATCGAAAGGGCTGATATAGATGGAAGCGTTATTGGAGAAGCACGACGAGATGACGGAAGGCGCCCTCCACGGCCCCGAGGGCAAGCTCCCTGCGCCCGATGCACGGTACAGGGGCGGGATGGGCACGCAGGGCCTGGTGCAGGCACGGCCGCAGGGGCCCGTCGTCGAGGAACGCCCCATCCTCGTCCTTGAGGGGCTTTCGCGGCACTTCGGCCCGCGCTGCCCGCATTGCCAAGACGGTGAGGCGCCCTTGGAGCGCAACGTCTGCCCGCGCTGCGGCACGGTCCACGCGCTGCGCAACGTCGGCCTTGAGCTCTATCCCGGCGAGATCGTCGGCATCGTCGGCGAGTCCGGCAGCGGAAAGTCGACGCTCATGCAGTGCCTCTACTTCGACCAGGAGGCAAGTGCCGGGACCTTGCACCTCCAATCCTATGACGGCGGGCTCCAAAACGCCTTCGAGCTCTCGTCGCAAGAGCGCCTGCGCCTGCGCAACACGATGTTCGGCATGGTGTACCAAAATCCCTACCTGGGCCTGCGGATGGACTACTCGTCCCTGTCCAACATCGCCGAGCAGATGATCTCTTCCGGGAACCGCCTGGTACAGGCGATGGTGGGCCGGGGGAGCTCCCTGCTTGACGAGGTGAACATCCCCCAGCGCCGGAAGACGGAGGCCCCTCGGCGCTTCTCCGGCGGCATGCAGCAGCGCGTGCAGATAGCCAAGGCGCTCTCGAACAACCCGCCCATCCTGCTTCTCGACGAGGTGACGACAGGGCTCGACCTCTCGGTGCAGGCGAACGTCCTCGACCTGATCCTGCGTATCCGGCGCGACTTCAAGGTGGGGATGCTGGTGGTCAGCCACGACCTCGGGGTTGTGCGGATGCTGGCAGACCGCACGTTGGTCATGCTCGACGGACGGGTGATAGAGACGGGGCTGACGGACCAGATACTGGAAGACCCCCAGCATGCCTACACGCAGCAGCTGGTGTACTCGCTGCTGTAGGGCGGGGAGTGCGGGAGCGGGAAGGATACGCGGCAGGCATGGCAGCAAGGACCACAGATATCAAGAAAGAGGTTTCCATGGAATGTGAATCAATAATCCTGCAGGGCGGCACGGTCGTCTGCGAGCACGAGGTGCTGCCCCATCACGACGTGGTGGTCGTGGGCGGCAGGATCGAAGCCATCCGCCCCAGCACCGCAGGCGGGCACTTCTCGGGCCGCGAGGCCGTGCGCTTCCCGGGCCGCGAGGACCTGGGCGAGATGAGCCTGATCGACTCGGCGCAGTCGATTATCGACGAGGCCGCAGGCTTCGGCGACGACCTCTGGCCGACAGGGCAGGGGCTGCGGCAGGGGCCGCAGGGGCCGCAGGATGGGCCGCGGCAGGGGCCGATTGTCGTCGACGCGCGGGGCTGCTACGTGCTCCCGGGCATCATCGACATCCATTCCGACTTCATCGAAAGTGTTGCAAGCCCCCGTCCCGGCGTCGTCATGGATCTGAGTGCGGCGCTCTACAAGGCGGAGCGGGAGCTGGTGGCACACGGCGTCACCACTATCTACCACTCGCTCTCGATCTACCAGTCGACGGTCTTCGACCACAAGCCCATCCGCAGCTTCGAGAACGTCTCGGCCCTGATAGCTCTTATCCAGGCGATGCGCCAGGGGGAGGAGCGCGACCACCTGATCCGGCACCGCCTGCACCTGAGGGTCGAGGTCGACGCCTTCAACATGTACGAGGCTGTCAAGGACTACCTTTCCCGCGGGCTCATCGACCTCCTTTCCTTTATGGACCACACGCCCGGGCAAGGGCAGTATGCCGACCTCAAGGTCTATGGCGACACCTTGAAGGGCTACCGGAACCTGAGCGACGAGGACGTCGCCCGGATAATCGCGGAGAAGCAGGCTGCCGACAAGCTGAGCATGGCACAGCTGCTTGAGCTGTCCCGCATGGCGCGGGCACAGGGCATCGCGCTTGCCTCCCATGACGACGACTCCTGCGAGAAGCTCGACTTGATGGAGCAGCTGGAAACCTCGATATCCGAGTTCCCCATCACCCTCGACGTCGCGCAGAGCGCCCGGAAGCGCGGCATGCACACCTTGGCCGGCGCGCCGAACGTGCTGCTTGGCCGCTCCCATTCGGCGAACCTCTCCGCGCGCGAGGCGGTGTGCGCCGACATGGTCGACGTGCTGTGCAGCGACTACTACCCGGCGGCCCTGCTGAGCTCTGCCTTCATCCTCCATCGCCACTGCGGGATAGGCCTTGCCCGGGCCGTGGCCCTCATAAGCATCAACCCTGCCCGGGCAGTACGCCTCGACAAGGACTTCGGCTCGATTGCGGTGGGGAAGCGCGCCGACATGCTGTGCGTGCGCGAGATAGGCGGGGACATCCCCGTCGTTGCGCAGGCCTTCGTGGGCGGCCGGTGTGTGCACCAGTCGCACTACCCGCAGTTCGAGGCCCCCCTTGAAGGCGGGCATGAGGGCCCGGGCGCGGGCGTGCGGGCCGTGCGAGAAGAAGCCGAGGTGAGGTAGATGGAGGCCGCTTACGCCGTTCGAGACAACCCGGTGTCCCGCGACCAGCAGGCGCCCCGGCCCGGGGCGGCCCGCCCCCTGCTCACCATCGAAGGGCTCACGAAGTCCTTCACCGTCCATGCGATGGGCCGGCATATCCAAGGCTGCTACGACATCAGCCTCACGGTCATGCCGGGCGAGTTCGTGGGAATAACAGGGAAAAGCGGCTCGGGGAAATCGACCATCCTGCGCTGCCTCTTCCGCACGAACTTCCCCGAGAAGGGCTCCCTGTGGTACGACTCGGCTGCATTCGGGTATATCGACCTCGCCCAGGCGAGCCAGCGGCAGGTCGTGTACCTGCGCACCCACGAGATAGGCTACGTCACCCAGTTCCTGAGCGTCCTGCCGCGGCGAAGCGCCTACGACATCGTGCTGCAAAGCGCGCTTGAGACCTATGGGAGCAAGCAGCTCGACCTCTGCCACAGCGAGACTGAGAAGATGCTCGCCCACTTCAACCTGGCAGAAGAGCTGTGGGCGGTGTACCCGCGCACCTTTTCCGGCGGCGAGAAGCTGCGCCTCAACATTGCGGCGGCCATGATAAAGCAGCCCCGCCTGCTCTTGCTCGACGAGCCGACGGCGTCGCTGGACAATGCCTCGAAGCTGAAAGTGCGCGAGCTTATCGAGCAGCTGAAGAACCAGGGCACGACGATGTTGGGAATCTTCCATGACCTGGAGTTCATGGAGGGCCTTTGCGACCACGAGTTCAACATGCAGGAAGGCGTCATCGCATGATCCTGTCCTGCCCCCCGACCACGAAGGAAGCCAGACGCCCGCGCTCGGCGAGCCCCTTCACCACGAGCGCGGGCGCGACCGAGGCCCTGCTGCGCTTCCTCGGGCGGGGCGAGGCCTTCAATGCCTGCTGCGACCTCCATATCCATTCCAACATCTCGGACGGGTCGGACAGCTTCAAGGACATCGTCGAGCAGGCAGCCCGCCGCGAGATGACCCATATCGCCTTCACCAACCATGACACCACGGTCGGGCTCGACTTTGCGGTCGAGACGGCCGGGCATTTCGGGATCGTCGCCCTGGGGGGCATCGAAGTGAGCGCCTGGGATGTCGAGCGCAAGCGCAAGGTGCATGTCTTAGGCTACGGGCTGCGCAGCGACTCCCCTGCGATCAGGGCGCTGTGCCGGGACCTCCTTGAGAAGAGGCGTGCGAACACCTGCTGGCAGATGGACCGCCTGCTTGAGGCGGGCTATGAGGTGGACATCAAGAAGGCGGCGGAGCTGTCCCAGCACTCGACATCCTTCTACAAGCAGCATCTCATGGCGGCACTCACCGATGCGGCCTATGGCAGCGCCGCCTACAGCTGCTTAAGCCGTGGCCTGTTCAAGGGCACGGGCATCTGCGCCCGCGACATCAGCTATGTGGATGCCCGCGAGGCGGTGGGCGCCATCGTCGCCGACGGGGGAGTCGCGGTGCTCGCCCACCCCGGGCAGCTCGACAGCTATGGGATAGTCCCCGCCTTGGTGGAGTGCGGGCTGCGCGGCATCGAGCGCTTCCATCCCGACCACGGCCCCGCCGACTGGCAGCGCTGCGCCGAGCTTGAGAAGCGCCACAACCTCTTCCACACAGGCGGCTCCGACTACCACGGAACCTTCAACGACACCCCCCACATAGGCTTCCGTGGACAAGCTTAAAACTAGTTAGGACAAGGGTACGTACCCTTGTCCACCCTTGTCCGTACCCTTGTCCACGTACTACAATTTCTCCTTTAGATTCCGGGCTCCTGCTTCGCAGGCTCCGGAATGACATATTAATCGGTACCCGGGTTCTCAGTTCTCAGCTGCCCCGCACAGGCAACCCTTGGCTTGCCTGTGCGGGAAACACTCAGCCTTCTCTATTTCTCTATGCTGGAACCTCTTTTTCAACTTTACTTTTGGTCAGGCGGTCGGCAAGGGCGACTGCAACGGTTCGTACAAGAAGGAATGTCACATAGGCGATCGCAAAGAAGTTGATGTTCATGATCCACCAGCGGTCAAAGAAGCTCAGGCCGTCGATGAAGCCGTAGCCTGACAGCGCGAGTGTCATTACGAGGTTGACCATGATCAGGAAGAAGACCACTTGCACAGCGCTGTCCAGTATGTAGAACATCCCCGTGCCGGGCTCGGCCCCCATCCGTTTTGCAAACCAGTTCCCCGCACGCGGAAGCGGTATGAGGAAGGCCACAAAAAGCGAGGTGCCAAATGCAAAGGCAAATGTGTAGCCAAAGCCAGCGAGCGTAAGATGGAAGCCCTGTCCGACGGTAAACAGCACCGACAGAAAGACCGACATGAGAAGCGACAGTGTGATATTGACGATAGCAATCCATTTTCTGCTGGGCATATCCAGTCCCCCTAACAATTCGTGAGTCTCGGCCAGAGCTTTACGACTCCGAGGCTTCTTGACTCCCGCAGGTCGATGTCTGTGATTGTCTTGCGTTTGAAGCCCTCGGCGAAGAACTCTACCGAGTAAAAGCCCGGGGCCTCGACGTCGATATGGAAATCGCCGAACGTGCTTGAATAGCCCTCGTAGACATCGCCGGTCACCTGGTGCCATGCCGTCACGAGTGCATCCTCGATGCAGCCAGTCTCATCCTGTGTCGCAAGCTCGCCGGCGACGAATATCCTCGGAAGCCTGACGTAGGCAACACTCGGCTGCGTCTCAAACTCGGGGTGGAACACCTCCAGGGGAGCATACATGTTTTCCGGCGCCAGGTCGCCCTCATCAACAAATGCAAGGGCATCGTTGGGGCAGGCTGTCACGCAGCGCGGCGCCTGGTATCCGGCATCCAGCAGGTGGGCACAGCCCGTGCACTTCTGGGGAAGGTCGAGCTCGGCGTTGTAGTAAACCACGCCATAGGGGCAGGCCTCAAAAATCTCCTGTCTTCCTCTTGCCTGCTTCGGGTCGATGACCACGAGGCCATCGTCTCTGCGGTACACCGCGTCAGGTGCAGCAGCCATGCAGGGTGCCTCCTTGCAGTGCTGGCACAGGATCGGGACGCGATGGAGCTTCATGTGGGCGCCGGAGGCTACCTCGGTCTCCTCAACGCGGATCCACCACTGGTCCTCGCCCTGTGGGGCAGAAATGGGCGACCAGTCGTTGCCGCAGTGTTCATCCTTGCAGGCAACCCAGCAGTTCGAGCACTGCAGGCAGCGTGATGGGTCAACAAGAATAGTCTTCATGCATCAGCCCTCCTTGTTCCACGTACGGTACTTGCCACTCCAGCCCTCTGGGTAATCCTTCGCCAGCTGGTCGAGGTCGGCTTTTTTAATCTCTATCAGCGACGAGTTGTACGCGCCGCCGGTGGGGTGATGTGCTGACATCGGGCTGGGATTGGTGAGAACCTGGCCGTCGCCACCACGGTCGGGGGCACCGAAACCACCGTCCAAAGGATCGTTCCAGGCACCGTAGGTAAACTGGGCGACTCCCTTTTTCATGCGATACGTCACCACTGCGCCGCCCAACGCCGTGCCGCGGTCGTTGTAGACAACAACTATGTCGTTGTCCTTGAGGCCACGGTCGGCGGCATCATCCGGGTGGATGAGTACGGGCTCATACTTGTAGCCGTCCGGCCCCTTGACCTTGTAGGCTTCGTTGAGCCAAGTGCAGTCGTTGTACTTCCCGTGGAAGCGGAACTTGGGATGCGCCAACAGTTGCTGGAGGGGATATTTCTCCTTAAGCTCGGTCGACTCCGCGCCTTCCAGCTCGGGAATATACTTCGGATAGGGCGGAATCTCCGGATGGTCGCCGTACTTCTCCCAAGCCAGCGTTGAGAAGATCTCAACCTTTCCGGTGGGAGTGGGCATCGGGTTATTCTCGGGATCGTGATAAAAATCATTGAACTGCTTGTTGGGCTTGTAGTCCTTGGGAGCAGGCCACACATAGTAGCCTTTTTTCTGAATCTCCTCAAAGGAAAGCGGAATGTTTGTATTCGCGTAGATCTTACGGATGAAGTCTTCCTCGGAGTTGCCCTCAAGGTAGACATCCTTAAGCCCAAACCGGTCTGCGACTTCTGCCAGTATGTCCATGTCGGTCATGCTCTCGCCAATCGGCTCGATGCAGCGCTGGTGATAGATCGCGCTGCGCAGGCCCACATAGGAGGGCGGGATGTATTTGCCACAACGTGCCGGCTCGGTGAAGTCCTCGCGCTCATACATGGTAGTGGTGGGCAAAACGAGGTCGGCCATGCGGCACTCGCGGTCAAACCACGGTGCGCTTACGAAGAACGCCTCAATCTGGGGGCTCCTGAGGAATTTCAGGTGCTGGTTGCGGTCGGGTGGATTAGTGCAGCTTGAGCCACGCTGCCAGAACAGGCGGATCGGCGAGCATCCATCAGTGGGGTATTTACGCACATTGAAGTACTCTTCTGCCGAAGTGTTGAAGAGGTCGCCGCCAAAATACTCGAACTCATCCTCTTCGACTGATTTGAGCAGTTTTTGGAACGTCAGGCGTTGAGGCACACTGTTATTGCGGTAGTCCTTACAGACCGAGTTCATGCCGCCGTCGGCGTAGCCGCCCGGCCCAATCTGGTTGACATCATCAAAGGGACCAGACAGGGATAAGAACGGGCCGATCATGTTGCTGCCAGGCTTGCCCATGGCGCGCATCATGCCCAAGGTGGCTGCGAGGCGAGTGAACCCTTCGGCGAACTGGCGCCTGCACGCGCCACCAGTAAAGACCCAGAAGGATGTAGGCCTGGCAGCCCATTCGCGGGCAAGCCTGCGGATGATCCTTGCAGGCACGCCGCATTTCTCAGCTGCCCATTCCGGTGTCTTCGGCGTCTTGTCAGAGCCCTTGCCGAGGATATGGGTCTTGAAGGAAAGCCCTGCGGGCACACCCTCCGGCAGGTGATCCTCGTCAAAACCGATGCAGTGGGTGTCGAGGTACTCCTGTTCAAAGGTTCCCTCGGTTATCCAGACATAGGCAATCGCCTCGGCCATAGCGCCATCGGTGCCGGGATATATGGGGATCCATCTATCGGCAACCGCTAGGGCGACCTCGTTATAGAGGGGTTCGATAACTACAACCTCTTTGCCGAGCTCTTTCCACCAGCGCCACAAACGCGCCTGGTCAACGCCTCCATAGAGGTTGTGGAACATGGGGTCAACACCCCAAAGTACTATCAGGTCGTCGTGTTCTGAGACATCAAAGAAGGTGTCGGGGGCTGCGGGGATGCCCTGTGCCGGCCAGTGTCCCCACATAAGCGTAGAGCCAGCCGACCAGCCTTCCCACGAATTTGGTGAGAAGTCGATGTGGGTCGATCCGATCATATCCCAGAAGCGAACCCAGTCGCTGAAGAAGTAGTGAAGGAATCCCCACTCGGGATGCGCTGAATAGAACTCAGACAAGGCAGAGTTGCCATAGGTCTCAATGACACGCTTCATCTCGGACTCGATGATGTTAAACGCCTCGTCCCAGGAGATGCGCTCGTAGCCGCTGGATCCGCGATTTTGGGTGTTGCGCTCGCCTTTGGGATCCCAGTCAACGCGTTTCATGGGGTACATCACGCGGTTTTCTGAATACGCCATCTGCTTGCCGATCATGCCCCAGGGAAGCAGGGGATGGGTCAACGGCGGCTTATAGGTCTTTCCATTGACGTCGCATTGCCATGAATCCACCTCCGCGGAATCAAACTGCAGCGGCTCAACCCTGATCATCTTGCCATCGCGAACCGACACCTGCAATGGCCCAGCGGTCGAGCAGGTCGTGCGCATCTTGCCACGTACTCGTTCATGGTCTTCTGAATGCACCATGAGTTCTCCTTTCAAACGATTGTCTTTAACACTGCACACATTCTTATACGTGGAGGAAGCTTGCGAGAAAACGGGAGGAATGACAATCGGCTCCTGTCCTGATTGGGGATATACAGCTTATCCTGCGATACGAAAAAGGGGAGTATGGACGAGAGTATTACGAGCGCGAATCGTTGTATCAACCGGATGATTGCTTGAGGAAATGCCGATCTATCGCTATACTGTAGAGCCCACTTGCCATCGACCCTGCCGGGAGCTGTTTATGGAGGAACAACCCGCACGAAGCGCCCAGTCAGAGGGTGCCCAATCTGAGGGGGGCCTGCTTTTTGTCCTTGCATTGGTCGTGGGCTCTGCCTCGTTCTGCACGCTGGCAGCACAGCTGTTCCTCAGCGAGGCAATGCTGTTTGAAGGTGACGGGACACTGGTTTCGCTGATCGATTCCCGGTTCCTGCTCCTTTTGACCGCAACTGTGGCCATCTATGTGTTCTCGTTCAGGCGGCCTGCATTTTGGCTCTACGGGGTCCGCAGCTCAATCGGCCTCAATGCGCTCCTTCTGGCCGGGCTCTTGCTTCTGCCGATTCTGCGCCTTATAAGCCTTAACGTGGCATTGCCCTATGGGTTGATCAACCTTGCGTGGCTTGTCTGCGGGTTTGCCGTCGGCATTCTGCTGATCTGCTGGGGGGCGGCATGGGCTGCGTTCTACCGCGAGACCCTCGGCTCTAAGGTCTATCCTGCGCTGTTTGGGACCAGCATACTTATCGTGTTTCTCAACTTCTCGATCCTGTACACGCCAACGCTCGTCAGCCTCTCGGTCCTGGTTGTCGTGAGCCTGGCTGGCGCCGCAGGCTTATGGATGACGCACAGGTACGAGCAGAAAGACGATGTGGAGGTGTTTTGCAACATAAAGGAGCACCGCATGCCGTTTCGGGCAATCACGCATGTTGCGGCCCTCGGCATGTACTTCGGCTATTGCGTCGCGAAGTCTCTTGTGACGTTAGGTTTTACCAGCACGCTCTTCATCGTTCTCCCTGCGTTCTTCCTGGCAAGTATCCTTATCCTCGTCGTGTCAAGGGTCGTGAGGCAGCCGCTCTCGTTTACGCTGGCAGGACGAATTGCCTTTCCAGTCAGCATCGCCGGGGCCTTTTTCATCTGGCTTCCCCCTGCTCAGGCAGGCATGCCCCTCCAGCTCTTTTTTGCGGTTGTCGGCTGCTGCTTCTTTATGATCTACCATTGGACCTTCGTTTGCCACTGGTCCATGAGGTACAAGGTATTGCCCCTTGCCCAGGCGGCGTTTGGGATAATCGCGCCGTTGTCTGGCACGTTGGCCGGCTGGGGCCTCATGAGCCTGCTTGTGGCCTTCGGCTACCACTCTGTGCTCGTCGACCTCATCCTGGCACTGCTGTTCCTGTTCTGCTATGTGCTCGTCACAGCCATCATGCCCTACGGCTCAGAGCTGAGGATACTTGACGCTGAACGCCCTGTCGAAGACATCCACAACGAGACCTCCAGCATCTGGAACACGTCCCTCTTGCACCTCTCCAACATCTACGGGCTCACGCATCGCGAACAGGAGATATTCTCGTACCTGGCCAGAGGCAGGAATATCGGCTACATCAGTACCGCTCTGTTCATCTCGACCCACACGGTAAAAACACACGTCTACCGTATCTATTCCAAGCTGGGCATCAACTCGCAGCAAGACCTCATAACGATGGTAGAAAACTGCGTAGCAGAGCTGAAGAAGCTGCAGAAGACCTCCTAGGAAACCGTCATACCATTCGCTAGGGCGTTTTCTATTGTCTTCAGGATGACTGTGCTGCTGTTTATGGTTCCGGTTACCGTATCTACATCCAGGGACTGGTTTATGACCACGTCTTCGATTATGGGTTCTGTGGGCTTTCCTCTGTCTGCGACATGCTCTCTGATCACTATTTTGGTGATTATGTTATCCTCTACGGCGACATCGACAATCGCGGAGACGAGAATCGCCTCGAAGGTTCCGGTATAGACTCCGTCCTGGATCCTTGAGAGGTCCGGGGTTGCACAAACCCCCCGCCTCTTTGTGTTATTCCCAATGAGCGACTTGAAAAAGCTAGCGTTTCTATTATTTTTTCCGAATTGCTAGAGCTATGTCAATAATAGTTCCGCGAACACCAGGAGGAGGGCTATGACGACACAAGAGTTAATAATTGCCAGACAGGTTGCTTGGGCAAAGTCCAAGGGGGTAGGGCTTGTCGGGAGCAAGGGCACGCGCGGGGCAAGGGTCTACATGCCAACTCTTGAAGACAGCTTCTTCGTGCCTATGAGCGACAGCACTCTTGAACAGTTCAGACAAAATGCCCCGCAACCGAGAAGGTGCAGGGCATTTGCTGGAAGTGCATCAAGAAAGGATTTTAGGCGTAGCTTGGTTTGAGTCCCGCTGTCTGCGCTTCATCGCGAAGCTTCTCCCATGTTTTTACGTGTTCAATTTCAAAACGTTGGCAAACCGCGTCACACGTGCCGCAAAGTATGCACCTATACATGCCCTTGCTTACGGCTTCAAGTAGGCGATTCGCTTGATCATAGGAGTCGTAGTGGCGAAACGCTAGGGAAATCATGGTGGATGGCCCCGCGTATTCGGCAGGCATCTCCGAGCGTACCGGACATGCTGCATCACATATTCCACAACGCATGCATCTCACCAGGCTCTGCAGTTCAACAGCGGCTTTTCCGTCAAACTCGTTTATTTCGCTTTCGGCTATTGCTTCGGTGCGAACACGGAAATAGTTTTGGGCAAGTTTTGCATGATAGGCCGACTTTTCGACAATCAAATCCCGAATGATAGGATGACCCTTCAAGGGCTCGACCTTGTGACTCTTGTCAGTAATCGGAGTTGCACACATAAGCACCGGTACTCCGTTTAACATGACCGCACAGCGACCGCAGTGACGTCCGTGGCAGCTGTAATCAAATGCGATATATTCGCCGCTCTCATGTATTTGGATGACCGCCTCAAGCAGGGTCATCTTGTCAACAAAGGGAACCTCATGTTCGACGAAGTAGGGAGCTGCGTCTACTAGGGGGTCATATTTTTGTATAGATATCTTCATGTTCATCCACCCATTCTACTAGTCGGTCTCGTTGAGTCTGATTTTTTCAAAGGCAACGCCGTCGCCATCCTTTGTGGCAACAAGCATGCAGTTCCAATCTTCGTCTTCATCAGGGAACTCAACAAACAGATACTGACCACGGGATTCTTCCCTTTGAAGTGTTGCCTTGACCATGAGCTCTGCTTCGTCGAGCAAATTGTAGTTTTCGATTGCCTCTTTCCATTCCGTGTTGTAATTCTTGGATAGGCTTGAGACTTTCATTCGCGGCAGTTCGTCTTTCCTGATGCGCTCAAGCTCTGTCGCCGTGGCTTCAAGGTCGGCTTTCCGACGAATTGACCCGAGGCTTACGCCACAGGTTTCTTGAATCATGTGCCTGACCTCAAAGGGGCGAATGCTGTTCTTGGGGTTTCTTCTCATAATCTCTTCAAGTCGCTCAAATTCTGAAAGAACAGAAGAAAGGTCGATTTCGGATAATTGGGGAGCTTCGTCGACATATTCGACTGCACACTTTGCAGTGTAGGGGGCGAGCAGGGCATTTGATGCCGATGACGTCAGCGAGGCTGTTGGGCTGGTTGACCCTGCACCACGAGCATGGAACAGGCCTTCAACGGGGGTCATCATTTTCTCGTCGACAATCGGGGTTGATGAGCGTTCAAACATTTCACAGTGTGTAGGGAGATTCTCGTTAACGGGATCTACCCCGAATTTTTCTAGAAGCGGTATGTTCACTTGGAAGCTCGGCCGAATTTCGTGACCCTTGATAACGGCACGCAGCTGGTCCTTCTCATCCGCAATACCGTTATAGACAATCTCATTAGCAAGATAGCGGTTGAAATCAGCCCTGTTAACAGTGAAATCGGTTGCGTTTGGTTCGGTGAAAAGCGGATTGCCATCTTTGTCACCAAAGATATAGGGCTCGTTTCCATCGCAGTCAATGCAGGTACCCCATCCGTACCCCAATCCTTTAGGATACACGGTTGTGAAGTCGTAGGCTGCAAATTCGCAATGTCCCACACCGATGCCGCGGCGATATGCTGCCATGTCGAGGTCGCCTGTGTTGTCGGTGCAGTTGATTGACTGTGCGCTTACCCCTGTCCAACCATAGAACCAGCAAGGCGCACCTGTTGATACGATGGTGGCATCCGACCGGTACACCTTATAGCGCCCGGTGGGAAGATGGAGACAGGCAACACCAACGCAACGATTGTCTTGAATGACAAAATCCGTCGCAATGGTTTTATCCGCTACTACGACCTGTGCGCTTCCCCTGACGGTGTCCATGTCGCTTCTAAAATGAGTGCCCTGGAAGAATCTTAGAGCAACATCATCAACGATAGGTCTTTCGTAATACCATTCAAGAGAGCCATCTGGATGCCTGAAAGGAAGCACCTGTCCCAGATTCAGGAAGTGGAGCGGAAGTTCATTCCACGTCTTTGCATTAACTGCGTTATAAACCAGCGAAGACGAGACAAGGTTATCTGCGGGATTTGAATAGTTGAACTCGGGCGGGCCGTTTTGCAGCCAGGTGGCGTAACAGTCCCAGTTGTATCCCGATGCGCCACTAAAACCATACGGGCCCTTGTCGATTATGGTAATCCGCTTGCCGGACTGTGCAGCAATTTCAGCAGCAGCCATTGCGCCGTTTCCTGCACCCACAATGATGATATCCGTATTGATAAGGTCGAACTGGATACCTCCATCAGCAGACTCATACCTTGCCCCGCCGGATTGCCCTCCAGATGACGCCGATGAACCATCCCCGCACCCAAGCAGGCTTACTGCAGGGATGGTGGCAACAAGGGCGGCAGCTCCCGTTAAAAAGCCCCTGCGCGAAAGACCTTCGCTTATCCCTGCACCACGTTCTGTGTCTTTTGGATTCCTTGTTGGCATTGATACCTCCTCCTTTGTGGTTGGCTCGATTGCCTCGATCGACACTGATTATAAAGACCCAGCCGCACTCTGGTTATTTGAGTGTGTTGCCCCTTATAGCTCCAGCCTATAACCGCACATAAATCCATTGCGATTTCGGGTGAGGGTAAACGAAGAAGCAAATGCCCGACCTGCGCGATGTTTTAGGGTGTATTATTTGTTTCTGGAACAACTTATCGGCCCTTGGGGGAGGAGTGCCGAAATGAACATCTGGGATGACCTACCGGTTTTTCTTGCGGTTGCCAAGACAAAGAGCTTCACGAAAGCTGCAAAGAGCCTGTTCTTTTCTCAGCCGCACGTTTCTACGCGAATAAAGGAACTCGAAAGCAAGCTTAATTTGCAGCTGTTCGAAAGAAGTACGGCAAAAGTCGAATTAACTGCTGCGGGAGAGGTTTTTTATGACCGATGCGTTGAAGTGGAGCAACAATTAGTCGAGGCAATACAGGAAGCCAAAGCTGTTGGCTTTGCGGCAGAAGACGAGAATATTTTCAGGATAAAGGTAGGGCTCTATTGTGAGTCTATTGCTTCACTGATTCTTGAGCAGATGGAAAACTCATATCCCGGTATACCGATTAACTGTGCCTTTGAGTCCTGGGAAAGAATCAATGACAATACCGTTTTTGATGCCGAGATTAAATATGTTACCAACCTTGATGGTGCAGGGCAGATGATTCTGTATGAGGATGTTGAATGCATCCATCTCAGTAAGGAAATGGCAGCGTTGTGTCCTGATGTGTTGTCGATGCAAAACCTTTTGAGCTTTAAGTTGGTCTATCTCGAAAACACGAGACACCACTTGGATTGGGCTGCAAGGATTAAAAAAGCAGAACCCAAGATACCGCTGGTTCCTGCAACATTTACTTATGATATGCTCGCAAAACTTGTCAAGTCCCCAAAAAATGCGGTAATCTGGACTGAATATATCAGCACGGTAACGCTTCCCGATAGGACAACCATTCCCTTTCTAGAGGCTCGTGAGGGCGCTGTTGTGTTTTCCGTGCATCCAAACAAAGAGAAGCGCAAAGGTATGGATAAGATAATCAACATGGCCAAAAAATGCGGAGAACACATCCAGAATATCCTGGAAAGCACAACCACTTCTTAAGGGGATTAGTAAGAAACGCTAAGAGCTACTATAGATACAGTGTTTCCCACATCTCATAGTGCCATGTATTGAGGGTTTCTATGTCGGTATTTGAAAGTGATTCAAAATGATGCGCGGTTGCTTCAGAGAGCGAATCAAATGCGGTCTGCTGGCAGTGTTTGCCGCTCTTGGTTACACCGATAAGCGTGCTGCGCTTGTCGTTCTTACTGATTTCCGATGTGATGTAGCCCCCTTCTTTTAAGTTTTTCAGAAACTGCGATATGGCACTGTTATCAAAGAAGAGATAACGGGCAATGTCTGTCTGCCTTTTTGGGGTACCGGACTCAATCAGATAGGTTAGTATCCGGTAGGCCCCTAAGGGAAGCTGAACCCTGTTCTTGACAACGTGAGTCCACAGCTGTTGAATGATTTTGAGGCCATTGACCCAGCCTGGGACGACAAAATAGTTATCGTCGAGTCTGATGTTTTGTAGGGATGGATTGTTCTTATAAAATAGGCTTGCGTGGATCATCATGCAATCATTTATCCTGTTGTCCTTTGGGTCTTGCTTCCAGGTTCGTTTGGTGAGCACTTCCCGTATTGCAACCGATGCTTCTTCGGCAACCTGGATGCCCGCTTCTGTAATCTCCACATAAAAGGCCCGTTGATCTTCAGCCATCGGCCGTTTTATCAAGTATCCTCTCTTCTCCAGCCGTGCTACAGCAGTAGTAACGGAATTCGGTTTCAGAAGGAAGAAATCGCGTATAGCCATGAGCTCGATTTCCTTTTCTGACGCAAACAGTTGTTGCAGGATGCAGTAGTCAGTAGAAGAGAACCCGACTGTTTCTTCGACAGCCTTGTCAATGAGTCTATTTGTCTCAATCAGTATCGTTGCGAATTCTGACGAAAAGAGCAGTTCCTTTTTCTCCATATCACTTCCACAAATTCTTCTACCCGATCTTCACCCTCTATGCTTCTTCTGCACAGAACGACAAGGTTTGTCTGCAAAGACCAGTATGACATACGTGCGTTTTGTTTCCTAATGTAGACGAGAAGTTGTGGAGGATTTTGTTTGCCAATGAGTTACCGAACAGGGAATAAATCGAGAGAACTATTTGAGTGATTGATATAGTAAGTGATTGACATATATTTATATACGGACTAGAATACTCCTATCTGCTATGAGCTGGGAGAGAGTATTGAGTGAAGGGAACCCACAATGAGAAAAGGAACAAAACAGGTACCAGAAATGTCCCGACGTAGTTTTTTGGCGGGTGCAGGTGTTGTTGCGGCAGGCGCCGCTCTAGCTGGGTGTCAGCCTACAGCACAAACAGGAACTCCCGCAGAGGCAACCGGTGCAGGAGACAGGGGGGCCGTTGATGAGCACAAGGCTCCGGGCATCCGCGCAACAGCGAATCTTGAGAACGCCGAGCCTATCCCGCCAGAGGAACCACCAGCAGAATGGACCGAGGAAGCAGATATCGTGGTCGTGGGAACGGGCGGCGGCGGGCTTAACGCCGCACTGCTTGCACGTGACAAGGGAGCTTCCGTCATTGTTGTAGAGAAGAACAGCGTACCGGGAGGATCGACGCAGCACGCAAATATCTTGGTGAACCTTGCTGGGACAGGAAAAGAGCAAATTGAACAGGGGTTCGCTTTGCCAGAGTTCCCCTACAACCGTGATTACTTCTTGAGGTGGATTGAGCCGCATTATCAGTTCTCCTCCGATAACGATCTTCTGGGCAATCTGGCAGAAGCCGCAGGCGAGTGCTTGGACTGGATGCAGGACCACGGTGCCGACATGGCCTGTATCGGTGTTGGCTATATGCCGAAGATCGTTGCAGAGGGCAAGATCCACAAATGTCTTTCCGGTAGGGAGCTTACCGATAGATTCCACAAACTCGGTGAGGATGCCGGTGCCAAGTTTTTCTTCAACACACCTTGTTCAGCTCTCATCACCGACAATGGTCGTGTTGTCGGGATAAAGGCAACTGGTTCTGACGGTGAAGTTTATTTCAAGGCAAACAAGGGAGTTATTCTCTGTTCCGGCGGTATCGGGATGAATCCCGATTTGCTTAAGAAGTATATTCCTACTGCCTATAAAGTTGCTGTCATGGGCGGGCCCATGCCCTATCATACCGGCGAGTGTACCCGGATGGCCCTCGGTGTTGGTGCCGATATGACTGGCATTGACTCCTGGTGTGGGTGGGAGTCTGAGATGGACAACGACACGGGGGATTGGACTTACTTCTGGGGCGCACGCCAGGTTACGCAGTTACCATGGCTCAATATCGACATCCGAGGGAAGCGCTGCAATTTCTATGAGTGGGACGAATTCGGATCAGAGGATCCGGTGTTCTATCAGGCAAAGACACTTCCTTTTTACCAGCCAGGCGAAGATCGCGCACGGATGCAGGTACAGGCATCACGCATCAACCATAGGGCCTATGCAATCTTCGACGGCAGGTTCGAGGATTATATGTGGGATATCGCCAACCCACCATTGGGAGAGAGACGTCCGACGGTATCGACTGATCCGATTGTAGAGCAGGACCTCTTTAATCCAGATTGGCATGTTGAATTTGATAATGCACTCAATGACGGACGCATGAAACAGGCTGACACGCTTGAGGAATTAGCAGAGAAGCTTGGTATGGATCCAAAGATACTTACCGCAGCTGTGGATCAATGGAACGACAACTGTGCCAAAGGTGTGGATTCTGGTACAACCATGCCTCTTGTCGAACGCTTTCTCAACCCAATCGTGGAGCCTCCTTTCTATGGAGCCAAGATAGGTCCGCGTATCGGAAAAACGCTATGTGGCGTTCGCGTCGATGAAGACCTCCGCGTAGTCACCGCACAAAATGAGGTAATACCAGGACTGTACGCGAACTTCTCAACTGCCGGCGGTATCGTGGGGGAGTCCACATATGGAACCAGTTTGATTAACACCTCATTCCTTGGCGGGAATGCCATGACTTGGACAAGTGGCTATTTTGCCGCAAGGACTGCGCTGTCTGACTAAGGGATGGAATATCGTCGCCCCTGCAATCCTTCGATTGCAGAGGCGATACCTTATGCCAGGGAGCAGGCCCCGCTTTCTCTGCCTCCTAACATCATCTCTGGACAATGGGAATCCAGCACCGATGGTGCCTTACCGATGTCCCCATCAGCTCTTTATGCTCCCTCCACCTTAATATCACGCGGCTCTTCTCAAGCACGTATGTGTCATGGGCGTCATGGGGAATCGTGTGTCATGGGTGTGCCATGGGGACACAGACCGCCAAGTCGGCGGTGCGCCCGACGAATCCACGCGCCTGCTCAATCAAACCATGCTCTGAGTATTTCGGCACTTGTCGTGAACTCGTCAGCTTTGTGGAAAATCTGCGCAAAGTCCATTATCAAGCTCGCTGAATCCGGTACGTTCGTAATCTCGATTCCTGTAATTGTAACTCGAGCATCTGGACGACCATTCGATTCGAGAAAGCCTATGAAAGACACCGCAGCTCCGGCAGCTTCTGCCTTCTTTCCAGCTTCTAGGAACGTCTCAACAGTTGGCGACCAATTGAACCTGTGCTCCGGCTTGGACAATCCAAGCGTGATCAACTCTGACAACTGAGCCACGGTAAAGCCGCAATGCTCAACACCGCCAAAGAATGTCTTGTCCTTCAAACCAAGAAGCTCAACTGCCCTGTTCCAGTTTTCATTCGTGCTCGCCAATCGCTATCTCCTTATTCTGACGGGCTGTCATCCGGGTTCTTCACAACCCAGTGGCCGCCCTTGGTCGAACCAAAGCGTTCAACCAGCCCAAGCTTCTTCAACCCGTCAATGCTTTTCTGCACTCCTCGAGATGACATTCCGAGTTTTTCTGAGATTGCTCTCGCGCTGATTCTCGGTTGCTTCATCATCAGTCTTACGATGGCTTCCTGCGTATTATTATATACGAACTTTTCTACGAACTTAATGTCCTTTTCTACGAACCCCGCATTGTCACTCTTGAGCTTTTTCTGATGCTTTACCTGTGATTCGATCGCTTCGAGAATAGTTAAAAGCGCGAACTCAATGAACTCTGTTGCGTCATTTGCGTGTTGTGCGCTTTGGAGCGCATCATAATATTGCGGCCTCTTTTCGTATACTAGCGATTCCATTGGTATCCAAGCGAAGGCCCCATTCCATTTTGTGAGAATAAGCGTCTGCCAGAGCCGTCCCATACGCCCGTTGCTGTCGGCGAATGGATGGATGGTTTCAATTTCGCAATGCACGATTGCGCTCTTGATAACCGGATGCAGTTCTGTTTCTTTTGCCCAATCAAACAAATCCTCTATTAGTTGTGGGATAAACTGCGGCCGTGCCCCGACATGTAAAACAACATCGCCATCGAACACGCCTACGTTGCCGCTACGGAATTTACCAGCCTCTTTCACAAGGCCGTCAGTCATAAGCTTGTGTGCATTGAGAAAGTCTTTCACGGCGTATGGGCTGTACGTCATTATCTTGTCGTAGGCCTGATAGGCGTTCTTGACTTCTTTGATTTCTTCCTGCTTCCCCGCAACTAACTTACCCTCAACAACAGCGGTCACTTCGCCGAGCGAAAGCGTATTGCCTTCAATGGCAAGTGAAGAGTGAATTGACCGCAACCGGTTCTCCCGATGCAGCCGGATGTCGCGTTTGAATACCGTTTCCAATTCAAGACGGGTTACAGCCTCTACGATTTTCGCCAAGTAATCAGCGGACTGTAAAGATATCGTGTACGGTGGTTCCTGTGTCATCGTGATGTTCTCACTTTAATTCTCATTATACGTCTGGTCGATGAGAGCCAGCTCCGAATTCTCTGCAATCGACATACCTTTTAGATACGACCTTGCCCAGGCAAGCCTGTAAGCGATTTCTGTACCAGGACCATCCTTGTGCAACGCAGCTTGCTGCTCATCACTGAACCGCTGTTGATTATGACGGTATCGTTAATTTCTTCGATAGTGCCTGAGCTGCCTAAATGTCGCAAAGCGACCACAGTTGGCCAATGAAACGCATTGTACTTTGGGATTGTAACCATGTCCAGGTTCCTCCAACTATCCAGTGGAACTCCATCGGGCTTCGGCTTTGCTTCTTGCCTCAATTATTCTAGCACATTCGCAACAGCTATCCTGGCCAGGTGTTTTAAGGATGACGCTGTTTTCATGAGGTGCATTGACAATGCGAAACCGGCAGATGTATTGATTTACATTGATAAGCTTGTAGCTACTCCCACTCGATTAATCCATGTAAATACAAAACTATATTGTTTAGTATCTTGTGGTGTTTGCCCAGTTGTTTCTCTCGTTTCTCTCCAGTATTTCTCCTTCGCTGACTTTTTGCTATCAATCTGCTATCAGCGTATTGCTATCATCTGCCGGATTAAACCTATAACTTTATATAAATTACCTACCAGTATCGGTTGTCTTGTTCCTCTAATTCTATTAGGGCATCGTAGAGAGCTCGTTGAAGTTCTTCTTTGTTTAACCCTTTGACATAGCGTTTAATCTCTTCATAGTGTTCTTGTACCCTTTTCTTCTCAGCTTTTTCCGATTCTTCGATTTGGTGAACATACTCTTCAGCCTCATCTGGGAACACAGTAAAGAGCAACGCCATCATGTGTTTGCAAATAATCTGTCGATCTTTTGCATGAGGGCAATCACAGTGGGATTGTCTGGGGTGTGCAACGTTTATGACAGTATGGTAGGGAGTAGCCGAAGAACCTTCTATGTGACACTCATAGACATTGTTGTTAAGCTTTTCGTATGTTTCGACTTTTCCCTGCCTGAAATACTCGTAGCCTCGCCAGGCAGAAGCATTGCTTGCTGAAGACAACAGGCCCATCGTCGCCTCGTCTCTATCAACTGTAGTCTTTTACTGATAGTGTCCACGACACGAAATAATACAAAAGGCGTCTGGTTCAAGCTTGTAAACCAATCTATTTGCATCATCGATTCGGATGCTCAATAAGCCAGCCTTGCTGTACTTGAGTCTTTCAGGCTTCCCAATAGAGAGCTCTTGGTCTTCAAGGTTATCGCCGCCTCGTTCAACACTCTTTATCAGCTTGTTGATTCGTTTGAGTGTTTTTCTGTCCTGTTCCTGCCAATAGAGGTAATCGTTCCAGGCTTTATCGCTCCAGCGTTTTTCCATTAATCCTCGATTAGGTCATGAGCGCTATATTGACCGTTGCTCATGGTTGAGTAGATTCGATCCATCTCCTCAGCAAACTCCCTTTCTGAAGGCACTGGTGCTACCACCGCAAAAGGGAATCCTTTGTGAGCTACAAACTGACGGGCAAATACATTGAATGCTGCTGCCGAGGTTAGACCAATGCTTTTTGCTACCTCGTCAACGCTTTGCTTTAGGTCAGCATCCATACGGATATTGAGTGTTGCAGTAGTCATTATGATCTCCTGGTTCGAGTTGTATAGACATACACATTGTATATCTATTGTGGCACATTGTCAATCTATTGTGTTTTTAGAGTTGATATCAATTTTTCTTGTAAATACGTAGACAAGGTTGCATAGGAGAGAATTCAGCAGATAAGAACACACACCAGCACACGAAACACCAAAAAACTATTACTCCCACTCACCTAATACAAACATTTGCTAAGCTATATTGTTTAGTATATTGTGGTATTTCCCCTGTTGTTCCTACTGTTTCTCCTTGTTCTTTCTCTTTCGCTGGTTTCTTGCTATCAAAATGCTATCAGAGCATTACTGCTCATTCTGTTTTTATCAATTTTATTAATTTCTATCGTAGGCTGGTTGACAAATCGGTTGACTTTTTCTACAATGCTAGCGTGAAGGAGGCGAGAAACTATGACAACTTTTAACCCATCCAGACTCAAGGAAATACGTGTTATCCGCGAGTTTACCTTAGAGCAAGTTGCTGCAGGCCTTGGTGTTACAAAACAGATGGTGTCGAAATACGAAACAGGGTTAAGCATGCCGCAAAGAGAAGCGCTCGTCAAGATGGCGATGTTCTTTAGTGCACCTTTGGCTTTTTTTTATAAACCTTCTATTGATTTTAGCTACTCGTGTTCAGCATTATTCTTTAGAACAACATCAAACACTTCAGGCAAAGAAGTTGCATCTGCCAGAATATCTAACCAATGGAGTTTTGAAATAACTGAAGCGATTGATAGTTTATGGGGGCTACCAAAGGCCGATATTCCAACTTTTGAGACTGGCATCAATGTCATTAATAAAGCAAATCTTTTAAGAGACCATTGGGGTTTAGGGGTTTCCCCTATTGACAATCTCACGGAACTGCTTGAAGCACATGGGATTTTCGTAACAACAGTTTCATCATCTGCCCTGAAAACAGATGGATACTCACAGATAGTCAATGGTATTCCTGTTATTGTCATAAATAGGGATCGAGGCAGCGCAGTACGACAAAGATTCAGTCTTGCTCATGAGTTAGGGCATCTTGTACTGCACCGCAACCTATCAGAGACCGAATATAAACTACATGAAAAAGAATATGAGTCTGAAGCAGATTTATTTGCCAACAGTTTTTTGCTACCAAAACTTGGTTTTGATCCTATGGTTCATGCAGCAGAACTGGAGCATTTCGTATATCTAAAAAAGGTTTGGAAAGTGTCTATTGCTGCAATGATATATCATTGCATTCAAAACAGGATTCTGCCTGTTAAGGGAATAGAGTATATGCGAAATAATAAGCTTTATCGCCTCTACGGAAGAAAGGTTGAGCCTCTAGATGATATTATTCCGTTGGAACAACCGTCACTTTTGAGCAAATCATTAACAAGGCATGTTTTCGATCAAGATAGTTTTGATCGCTTCTATAGTATCGCTAGTTTGCCCCTAGATAGCCTTGAGCTTTTAGCTGGATTAAAACCTGGCTGCTGGGCAGATTACTATGGCAATGGAGACGATTGGGTTAATGTCGCATATTCTAGTTCGCAGCCATATTATGGACAGATGACATTGTTTGAACTGGAGGTGTGAGGCATGCTGAAAGAATTGTCAATAGAAATCATCCGGAAGTGTCCGAACTATTGTGTTCACTGTTCATCACTGTCTGACATTGCTTGTACCGAAGTTCTGCCAATAGAGGAGTTTGTCGGAATTGTAAATGACGCGCACAAGCTTGGAGCAAAGACCATCTGCTTATCAGGAGGGGAACCTTTCTTGCATCCTCAAGTTATAAAGATGATTACCTGCGTTGCCGATAAAAACCTTGATTGCTATGTATATTCTAGTGGAATCACGACGGATAAAAACAATACTTTTTTACCAATCAGCATAGACATTCTGTCCGCAATTGCATCAAAGGTGACCAAAATAATATTTAATATTGAAGCGGCAACAGAATCTACGTATAACCGCATCATGGGAACAACTGGCTGCTTAGGGCTATTAAAAGAATCTATAATTAGCGCAAACGATTTGAACATAATAACCGAAGCACACTTCGTTCCAATGAAATTAAATCTTGATGAAATCGGCAACGTCATAGCACTGTGCCAAGAGCTGGGTGTCTCTAAATTAAGTTTCTTAAGACTTGTTCTTCATGGAAGAGCTAAACACAACGAGACTCTACTCGCCTTAAACGAAGAAGAGCTTGCATCATTAAGAAATAGATTGAAAGAGCTGAGCCTCGAAAAAGAATTAGACATAAGAATTGGTGTGCCGTTGTCTAATGATTCTGACTGCCATAAATGTGAAGCAGCAAACGGGAAGATAAACATAAAATATGATGGAGGAGTGTTTCCCTGTGAAGTGTTTAAAAACAACTGTGCCGATGTGCGATCAAGTAGGTTTGAGCCAGACAATGTATATCGTCGTTCGTTTTTCGATATTTACAAGAATTCACAATATTTAAATTTTGTGAGGAGCTATTCCCAAGCATTTAGCTGTAATAGTAATTTCGAAACCTGTATTGGACAACACCTCATTTCTAACAATATCTAAAAGGAGAAGACATTGTCAGCAAGCAATAAAGATCGTGAGATGCTGGGTACATGTATTGAGTATGGACCAAATATTTTTAATAGCGATAACTGTATCCATCACCCTTTAGACACTCAGATTATTAGTGAGCTAACAACACTATATAACCAAATAGGTTCAGAAGCCGATGATTTTGAGATATTTAAATATAGGGAGGACTCTATAGATAGTTTATGGCGTTTACTTATTGAGAAGTCTATTAAGTGTTTAAGGTTTTTCGATAGTCGAGAGCCATTCTCTGGCAATGCCGAGAAGGCCCCGATGGCGTACGGGGTAGATAAGCTAAAGAAATACTACGATGACTACACAGAGTTTGAACGAGTTTTATACGGTTCGAGCAAGTATTACAGAGACCACGTTATACATGTTTTTAGAACATGGCTATCCGGAGTTGTCACTCTGATAAATAATAATGGGCAGTTTCTGAATTTTATACAAGTACAAGAGAAAGAAGAAGTGCACATCAGCGAACATGAAAAGCTAAGCATGTGGACCATCATTGCCCTTACACATGATTTAGGCTATCCGTTAGAACAGGCAACGAAAATCATTGACACGACTCGAGATATGGTTTCAACATTTGTCACAAATCCTGGCATATCAATGGATTTATCATTTCACGGCGTTCAGAACTATATGAATGACTTCATTGTCCGTTTGATAAGCTCAAAAATGGTTGCGATAGGAGTATCTGATCAGCTTACAACGCAACAATATGTTGCTCGTTTACAGCCAAAGTATTATTTCAAATTTCAAAAATCTCTTGAAAAAACCAAGCACGGTATTGTTAGTACCCTGATAATATATAAGCTATTAACTTATTTCCTAGAATCCGATTACAGTATTAACGAAGACTATATGTTCGATGAAGAAGAGCGCCGCCAATTCTATATCAGAAGAGAAATTCTGAGAGCAATTGCCTCTCACACATGCAAAGATGTTTACCATCTGTATTTAGGTTCTTTTGCGTTCTTGCTAATCCTCTCGGATGACACTCAGGAATGGGGACGGAAATATCTTTCCGAGCTATATGTTCGAAGAAACCATGAGTATTACTTGAATGAAATCGGGATAACTCTTTCTGAAGACACAGCTAAAAGCCCTCATAATTGCACTATTGATGAAGAGATATCAATACCCGAAGGTAGTGGGGGTGTTATAGACCTTCTAAGCAGGCTGCATGACCAATCGCTTGATTACATTACTATTTTTCGCGATGGACAAGACACCGAAAAAAGAGATTTTTCCTTCAATAGGAAGTTTGTAATAAAGCATCCTGGAAACATAGTGTTTTCAATGGAATTGCAAATAAAAAAAGACGGTGCTTCTGAGCTGGTTGGAAACATCAACTATACTGCAACAGGTACAACAAACAAGAAATTTGGAGAGGTCTTTTTCAAGGAATTGCAGAAGCTTGGCATTGTTGACAACGATAATGCGTGGGAAGTTTTTTCCAACGATGGCAATCCAGCTGAGAAGAGTTCCCCAGAACAATGGCGAAGCGGTAAATTCGCAATTACTCTTATCAGCTAATGTCCATACATTCTTGGACTTCTTTCGCCACTACTAATACCGGAATCATACAATACTCGGTTTCGTTTTACCAGGGCTTGACAAAAGACGTTGAGCCGTTTGCTGACACTGAGAGATTCTCATTATTGTGTGCAAGCGGGTGTTCAAATTATGGAAAAAAGTGGTCATGTCCACCCTATGCACCTGCTTATTCTGAAAGAGTAAAAGCATGGGAGCGATTAGTTGTCTTTTTCTTTCAGGCAGAACTCGCACAGTTTTCATACATAAAGAACGATTATCTAAAAATAAAGGCTGCAAATAGTATTCTGAAGTCGCGGGCAGATAAATATCTTCGGCACATGACAAGAATAAACGGATCCTATATTTCTACTGGAAGTTGTCGCTTGTGTAAACCATGCAAATGTAAAACAGGTGAACCGTGTAGAAACAGGCTTTTAATGTCATACAGTTTCGAAGCAATGGGAATCGATGTCAACGCTTTGGTAAAAAGCTTTTTTGGAAAGGAACTTCTTTGGTACAGAAAGGGGTGTTTACCTCTCTACACTTCTGTTGTTGTAGGTCTGTTGACAAATGAAGTACTCACCGATTCTTATATTGAGGAGCAATACTATAAATCAATAATAACTTAGATAGCAAGTCTTGGATGATTGCGTAAAATCCGCAGATCATCAACCTCTTTTTTGTGTACTTAAGCTAAACTTTATGTATAGATCAAAGCCCCTTTTGTGAGTCGCTTGTCCTACTTATAAAGTCTCACGGTTGTTACCTGCGCTTTTCGTGGCTCTTAGATTGCCTGGAAAGCTTCTGTATTTGTTCATCCGTTTTCGCCCTACTCAATACATCGTATATCTTTGCTTTTCCGAAAACACTTTGTATCAGCAAATAATCTTTAGCGGTTTTTACGAGCTTAGTATTATCCTTTTCCACCTCAGTAATCCTGTCCATCAGTCTCTCGTTGTCAGCATAGGCGCGAGACAAGCGGCCGCTCAGATCGCTAACAGTTGACTTCAACTCAAGGTATTGCGAGACCAGGCTTCGAATGACGGATTTTAACTTCTTCACGAACGGCTCGATTGTTCTGCTTTTGTAGGCGTTTGCGGACATCAGTTTGTTTGGCTCCGGTAGTTGCCATTCTGGGGCGGTATCGTATTTGTCCACATTGAGGTTAATCAGGTACTCACGGCTTTGTAAGTGGTCAATCCTCGCTTGAATGTCGTTGACCTGTCGCTGTGCATCTTGTGTTGTGTCCTGCAAGCTATCAATCTTGTTCTCGAGTTGCTCAACCTCCTCAGAGCGCATCTTCTTCTCGTAGTTCAATACGGATAGATGCTTTTCATGCGTTCCGAGTTTCAGCCATTCGATGCCGTGTCGCTCCATGACAACGGCAAGTTGGCTCTTCTCGGATGATACCCATTGGTTCCATTCCGTGTCCTGCCTCGTGCCGCCTTTATAACCTTGTGCAGCAAGAGCTTGCTTGAGAGAAACTCTGGTATCCAGACCGCGCTTGCTTTCAGTAATGAAAGGCACGAAGTCGATGTGCAGATGCGGCGTTGCTTCGTCCATGTGTAGATGAGCAGAGAATACTCTCAAGTTCGGGTTTCTGCGTTGGAAGAATCGCATATATTCATCAAGGACTGTCTTGGCAAGCTCGCCATTCTCAGTCTTAGCATTCATATCATCGCAGTTCCCTATTTGCAGGATAATCTCATGGAAGGGCTTCTCCTGTTTGCCGGAGCGAATCTTCTCATAATAGTCAGGAATTACTCTATCGTTTCTGGTCTGCTTCTCGTTGTGCCGAACAAGCGCCTCGTCGAACAGGCCATGGTAAACCTGCTCAATACTCTCATTGCAATAGGAGAGGTTGAGGTGAGAACGCTCTGGGTCGGTGTTGGCTGCATGGAAAATACGGCTGTTGTGGCTGACAGAGCCTTTTCCCACCATGACGCTAATCGTCCTTTTCATGAAGAGAGCCTTCCATCTTTCTTCGGCTGGTATCCGGCGTTAGCCGGGGTTTTGTTACTTTTTCCAAAAGTAACGCAAAAGCACTTTTGACACTTCGTATCAAAAATGCGTTGCACCCTGCGGGGCTTCGGGGCTTCGCCCCGCCGCCTGACGGCGGATAAGCACTGCGAATGTGTCATCAGGCTGCTCACTCTCTCATACCATTCACTGTCTCCGCTACCAGCCGAAGAATAGCAAGGAACTCATCATCTGCATCGCCAGCCGTCTCAAGTCGCTTCATTTCCTGGAGTATGTCGGCTATCTGGTTTCGCAGGGCTTTATAAACACGAGGACTGCTACCTTGTACCACGACTTCGCGTTCAGATATCCTTCTCAGGAAATACTCCTGCTTTGTCAGACCGGAGAGCCTTACCCGGACGTCAAGGTCTGCGTTCTCTTCCGGTGACATCCGAAATGCCACCGCAAGCGAGCGCCACCTTCCTTTCGCATCGATTGATTTCAGCATTTCAGAACCCTCCTTCTATGCGCTCATTATTAAGTCTGGCTGCTATTTCCAATTGTGTGGATGGGAACAGATGCGCGTAACGGTAGGTGATGTCTATACTCTCGTGCCCAACCCTGCTCGCTATTGCAAGAGCCGAGAACCCCATGTCGATCAAGAGTGAAACATGGGAATGACGCAGATCGTGAATACGGATTCGCTTTAATCCAGATTTTTTGCAGCCCCTGTCCATCTCGTGGTGGAGATAGCTCTTGCTTATCTGGAAAATTCTCTCATCCGGCTTAACATCGTAAAGCATCTTGAGATACTCTTGCATTTCCTCGGAGAGTACATTTGGCATCTGAACGATCCTGATGCTCTTTGGTGTTTTTGGGGCAGTAATAACATCCTCGCCTTTCAACCGTTGATATGACTTTGTGACAGAGACCGTCTCTTTTACGAAGTCGAAATCTGACGGAGTGAGCGCAAGCAACTCCCCAAGCCTCAGTCCGCACCAGTAGAGGATCTCGAAGGCGTAGTAAGACACCGGCTTGTCCATCATCACGTCTGCGAATTTGAAGTACTCATCCTTCGTCCAAAAAAGCATTTCCGTTGCTTCTTTTTTCCCAATCGGCCCAACTTTGGCAGCGGCATTTTCTTTCAGCTCGTAGTGCCTGACAGCGTGATTAAGGATAGCCGAGAGTTGGTTGTGAAGCGTCTTTAGGTATGTGAGCGAATAACCCTTTCCGCTTGATCCGCTGGATGCGAGCATTTCGTTTTGCCATGCAATGACATCCTTAGTCTGAATCTCGCACATCTTCTTTTTTCCGAAGTAGGGAAGAAGCTTTGTCCGAATGATATTTTCTTTCGTCATCCATGTGTGCTCGCGGATCCTGTTTCTCATGTCGTCGGTGTATATGGCAACGAAATCCTCAAAGAACATTGAGAGGTCTGCTGATTTCAGCTCGAGGAAAGACCGCTCCCAGGAAAGCGCCTCCCTTTTGGTGGGGAATCCGCGTTTCATCTTCTGCTTGTGCTCTCCTGTCCAGTCGGTATAGCGGAAGTAGACGTACCAAGTGTTGGTATTCTTGTCCTTATAAGCGCTCATCTTTCGCCTCTTTCAGGGGTTCAACATCCATACCATAGAGCTTTTCTGTGAAGTACTGCCTGCTGATTCGCCCATTAATTGTGATGAAGCCACGCTCTTCGAGCTCAACATTCAGCTTGCTGATTAGTTTGTAGGCATAAGCCAGTGAGACGCCCAGCTCCTGCGCCACCTCCGCTGCCCTGAGAAATGTTCTTTCTGCCATCGCTTCCTCTCAGAGACTAAACATTTTAGTTTAACTATCCACATTCTACTAAACAAATATGCTTTGTCAACTGGTTTGCGAGAGAAATCTAAACTTTTTTGTTTTATTTCTTCTTGACATTTGACCTATTCCCCTTGATACTGATACAAATTTGTTTATACCCATTATTCGGAGGTCTACAATATGGCAGTCGGTGACCGTATTAAACGCGTTCGTAATCTCAGAAATCTCACCCAAAGAGAACTCGGCCTTGCCGTAGGCTTTGAAGAAAACACTGCTGATGTCCGTATCGCCCAATACGAAACAGGTACCCGCACTCCCAAAGAGGATATGCTCAAGAAGATAGCTGGAGTCCTTGATGTGAACTTCCGCTCCCTTTACGACCCTTCTCTTTATGCGGCAGAAGATTTGATGTATACGATGTTTGAACTTGATAAGCATTACGGCCTCTCCATACATGACTTTGACGGCAAGAAATGCATCGCATTCAATCACTTCTTGTTCGATGAATTCGTTGCTGAGTGGCAGGTGCGAAAAAGCGAACTTGCTGAAGGATCTATCAGCAAAGAAGAATACATGGAATGGAAACTCAACTGGCCGGATACTGCCGATGATCTCGGCAAGCATGAACCGTATAAACAGTGGCGCAAACCGCCGGATACCAGTGACTGAAAAAATAGCTCAGAGATTCTGCTATCAAAATGCTATCAGCAGATCTCCAAACACTTGATTTACCAGGCAATCTATAGCTTTTGCAACTACTCCCACTCGATGGTGCCGGTGGGTTTGGGGGTGAGGTCGTAGACTACACGGTTTACGTTGGGGACTTCGTTGGTGATGCGGTGGACGATGCGCTCAAGCAGGGTATAGTCGAGGCGCTCGATGGTGGCGGTCATGGCGTCCACCGTGTTGACGGCGCGGATAATCACGGGGTATTCGAGGCAGCGGGCGTTGTCGCGCACACCGACCGATTTGAAGTCGGGCACGGCGGTGAAATACTGCCACACCTTGCCGGCAAGCCCCGCGCGCTCGAACTCCTCGCGCAGGATGGCGTCGGACTCACGCACGCATTCCAGGCGCTCGCGGGTGATGGGCCCGAGGCAGCGCACGCCGAGGCCGGGGCCGGGGAAGGGCTGGCGCTCGACCATGCCCTCCGGTAGGCCGAGAGCGCGGCCGCAGGCACGCACCTCGTCTTTGAAAAGCATCTTCAGGGGCTCGACGAGCTCGAAATGCAGGTCGTCGGGAAGCCCTCCCACGTTATGGTGGGCCTTGACGGCCTGGGCGGTCTTGGTTCCGGACTCGATGATGTCGGGGTAGATGGTGCCCTGCCCCAGGAAGTCGATGCCCTCAAGCTTGCGGGCCTCTTCCTCGAACACGCGGATGAACTCGGCACCGATCACCTTGCGTTTCTCCTCGGGGTCGGCAACGCCTTCCAGCTTCCCGAGGAAGCGGTCGATCGCGTCCACGTACACGAGGCGTGCGCCGAGCCCTTCCCCGAACACCCGGACGACCTCTTCGGGCTCGCCCTTGCGCAGCAGCCCATGGTTCACGTGCACGCAGGTGAGCTGATCGCCCACGGCGCGGATGAGCAGGGCTGCCACAACGCTGGAGTCCACGCCGCCCGACAGCGCAAGCAGCACCTTCTTGTCGCCGATTTGGCGGCGCAGGAGCTCGACCTGGTCGGCGATGAAGTTCTCCATGCTCCAATTCGGCCGTGCCCCGCAGGTGTCGCCGACGAAGGCGCGCAGGGCCTCGGTTCGCTCCGAGGCGTCTGCTGGCCATGCGGCGAGCGCTTCCAAGCCTGCAATACGCCGCGCCTTGTGGTCGACCGCCAGCAGCGGCAGGCCGCTTGCATAGACGGCGTCGGAGGCGTCGATGGCCGCCCCGTCGACGATGCGGTTCTGCCCGCCGTTCAGGATGATGCCCTTCACGTTCGGCAGCGCCCCCAGTTGCTCGGCAGAGATGTCGTGGCTGTGTATCTCGCTGTAAACGCCCAGGTCCCGGATGTCCCGGGCAACGGTCGTGTTACCTTCGCTTCCGAGATCCAATACGACGATCATGTCCTGCTGCACCTGCTGCATGGGAGCCCCTTTCAATTTTTCGTGTATAGGCTTCGCTTATTGTAGCCGACCAAGGACGGATTGGCCCCAATATGCAGTAGAATACAAACAGGAAATCCTCCTTTGGAAAAGCGCAAAGAAAGGAATTGCAATGTCTCCCACTTCAAGTTCCTCAAAGGGTGCCGCAGCGAGCTCGCCGGTGTATTTCAGCTCCTTGCGCCTGGGCGACGGCGACACGGTCGCTGCGAAGTTCCGTCGCCTGATCGAGGCCGCCGGCATCGGCACCATCGACTTCGACCGCAAGTTCACGGCCATCAAGCTGCATTTCGGGGAGGCCGGAAACCTCGCCTACCTGCGTCCGAACTATGCCCGTGTGGTCGTTGATATCGTGCGCGAGCAGGGAGGACGCCCCTTCCTCACCGACGCGAACACCCTGTACCCCGGTCGCCGCAAGAATGCGCTTGAGCACCTTGACCTGGCCTACGAGCATGGGTTCTCGCCGTTCTCGACAGGCTGCCACATCATCATCGCCGACGGCGTGGCCGGAACCGACGAGGTGGCCGTCCCCATCGAGGGCGGCACCTACTTCACAGAGGCGAAGATCGGGCAGGCGGTCATGGATGCCGACGTGCTCATCTCGCTCAACCACTTCAAGGGCCACATGGAGATGGGCTTTGGCGGCGCACTGAAGAACATCGGCATGGGATGCGCCTCGCGTGCCGGCAAGATGGAGATGCATTCCGCGACCGAGCCGAAGGTCAATCCTGAGAAATGCATCGGCTGCGAGAAGTGCGCGCGCTTCTGCGCGAGTGATGCCATCTCCTATAAGGGCAAGCTCGCCTCCATCGACCCGGATGCCTGCGTCGGCTGCGGCCACTGCCTCGGCGCCTGCCCGACCGATGCCATCTATTCGACCTTCGACGAGAAGAGCGAGATACTCGACATGAAGGTCGCCGAGTACACCAAGGCGGTGCTCCAGGGCAGGCCGCACTTCCATGTCAGCCTGGTCGTCGACGTGACGCCGTTTTGCGACTGCTGGCTCACGAGCGACCGCCCCATCGTCCCGGATGTCGGCATGTTCGCGTCCTTCGACCCGGTCGCCCTCGACCTGGCCTGTGCGGAAGCGGTGAACGAGCAGCCTGCCGCCGCCGACAGCGTCTTGGCAGACGCGCTTGCGAAGCTCGGAGAAGATGGCGGCCACGGAGGCCACGCTGCCGGGTGTGACTACTTCAAGGCCGTTCACGGCCACACCAACTGGCGCACGACGATAGACCACGCGGTAAGCCTCGGCCTGGGCAAGGGGGCCTACGAGATAATCGAGGTCAAATAGACCGGGGTCAAATAGATCGAGGTCAAATAGATCGAGGTCAAATAGGCGTAAGGCCCGTGAATGCAAGGCGCCTCTTTACGAGGCGCCTTTTTCATGAGGTGTGTGCGAGCGCGAGGTATACCTGTGCGAGGCATGCGGGTACGGAACGGCAAGGTGCACAGGGGGCACATGGGGCACATGGCCGCAGGGCGGCACGGGGCACGCGGGCGCTTATGCGACCTTTGTCAGCGCCCCGGTATGCGAGTCGATGAAGTAGCCGCTGATGCGGACATGTGCCGGCATGAGCGGGTGATCGCGCAGGATAGCCACGCTCTTCTGGACATAGCCTTCGAGCTCGCCAAAGCCGGCGAACCACGAAGCGTAGTCGAAGTCGCCGTTGATGCACTCGTCGATAACCTCCTGGGCGACGCCGAGCCGCTGCAGCCCGGCGAACATGCCGTCGGAGTCCATGTGCTGGGCCCCGCACTCGCTGTGGGCTATCACCATGATGTCCTCGGTGCCGAGCTCGCAAACCGAGACCAGCAGGGAGCGTACGGCAGAGTCATGGGGGTCGGAAACGCCGCCTCCCGCCACCTTGACGAAGTGTGCGTCGCCGTTCTTCAGCCCGAGCGCGGCGGGCAGAAGCTCAATGAGCCGGACGTCCATGCAGGCAAGTACCGCGAGCTTTTTAGTAGGGAACTTGTCGGTCTCAAAAGGCTCATAGCCCCCTTCTGCGACAAAACGTTCATTGTAATCGAGGATTTCTTGTACGACTGATGACTTCACCATGGGGCCCACCTTTCATCCGAATGATTGCGGCATAGTCCGAATACCGCAGTTCCCATGATAGCAAAACTTATACGACAAAAAGGGCTCATAACAAGGGTATACTATGGATTTATCAGGAAGACCGGACGATGGAGGTAGGAATGTATTGCAGGAAATGCGGCTGGCAGCTCGAAGGCGACGCCGTGTTTTGCTCAAGGTGCGGAACCCCTATCCAGCAGGTGCCCCCTGCAGCGGTGCCCATGGTGCCCGTTCCGGCCGCCCAGCCCCAGCCGCATCCGACCGCCGGACAGCTAGTCGCCGGACAGCCGGTCGCCCAGCCCCAGCAGCATCCGGTTGCCGCCCCGCAGCAGCAGCAGCCCTCGCCGGAAGACGCAGCGACGGCACGGAGGCGCAACTCTGTCATAGGGGTCCTGGCCGCAGCCGCGATCGTCGTGGCGGCGGTCGTGCTGCTCGTCACCCTCATCCCCAGAGACCCGCTGAAAGGCGTGGAGGTCGGCGACGTCGTCTCCTTCGGGGAGGTCGCCTTTACCGACTACGGGGGAGGGGAGTTCTCAAAGGACCTCAAATGGCGGGTGCTCGCGGTCGAGGACGGCCGCGCCCTTGTCATAGCCGAGGATGTCGTCGACTTCCGCCCCTATCACGAGAAGTTCGAGGGGATAAGCTGGGAAGGCTGTGACCTGCGTGAATGGCTCAACGACGGCTTCTACGCCGGGCTGCCGGAGACCCTGCGTGAGCGCACTGTGACCACGCGCGTGAACAACGACGCCAACCCGCAGTCCAATATCACGGACGGGAACTACACGGAGGACAGGGTCTTCCTGCTCTCCGTCGACGAGGCGGAGCGGTACTTCGCGTCGAAGAAGGACCGCCGGATAAGCATCGACCTCAACAGCGAGACCATCGAGAACCTGAAGAACAAGTACAACCTCGACATCGAGGCGATCATACGCGAGGCGGGAGGCTTCCCCTGGTGGCTGCGTTCGCCGGGCCTGTTCGACTTCAACGCCGCGCATGTCTTTGGCGGCGACATCAGCCCGAACGGCTTCCTTGCCTCCGTCCGCTTCGGCGTCCGTCCTGCCCTGTGGGTGGATATGGGGTCGTGACTGCGCCCCGCAGCAGAGACCTAGCCTGCCCGCGCGGCAGAGAGCTTCCCCAGATTGCGCTGCACGGACTGGCAGCGCTGGCAGGTTGTGGCCAGCCCCTGCTCAAGGGGGCACGCCTCCTTGCTGACGGTGCAGGGCTCGGCATGGATCAGCACCTGGGCGCCCCGAAGCTGCGCGTTGACCTCGTCCTCGATCACATCGCAAAGCTCATGGACCTCGCCGATCGATATGTTCCGCGGCATCACGAGGTGAAGGTCCACATAGCGCTCGGCCCCGGCCTTGCGGGTCCGCAGGTCGTGGAACTCCACGAACTGCTCTTCATGCCCGGCAAGGACGCGCGTGATGGTTTCCCTCTCATCTTCGGGCAGGCTGACGTCGATAAGGGGGAGGAAGGCCTCTTTGAGCAGGTCGTATGCGGCCTTCGATATTATCACGGCGACCACGAGGGCGACGATGGGGTCGAGGATGTGCCAGCCGGTGAGCCGGATCAGGATAAGGCCGAGAAAGACCCCGGCGGAGGTGAAGACGTCGGTCCGCAAATGCAGGGCGTCTGCCTCAAGCGCCACAGAGTCGGTCTCTTTCGCCACCTTCATCAAGCGGCTTGAGACAAAGAGGTTTGCCAGGGCCGCGCCGCCCATGACCACAAGGCCGAGGGTCAGGGCCATGCTCCCCACCTCGCCGCTGCCGCCGTTCAGGATGTCGATGAGCTTGCGCACCGCCTCCATGACGATCAACACCACCGCCACGATGATCAGGCCTGCCTCTATGGTTCCGGACACGTTCTCTATCTTGCCGTGGCCGTAGGCGTGTTTCGAGTCCGCAGGCTTCCCCGACTGCCTGACCGCGAAGAACGCGATGCAGGCGGCCAGCAGGTCGAGCCCGGAATGGATACCCTCAGACAGGATGCTGACCGAGCCGCTGATGAGGCCGACCGCTATCTTCGACGTGGTCAGCACGGTGTTCGAGGCAACCGACAGTAGCGCTACCCGCGACTTCTTCTTGTTGACCTGCTCCAGTTCGAGCCCCAATTCCAGTTTATGTCCCATTCTCTGCTCCAATCTACAGGCACCACCCGTCCTCGTCGAGCCGGTGCTCCACAATGCGGTTTCTGTAGGCGGCCTGCTCGTGACGGTTGTCCCAGAGCTTGCAGGCCTCGGCAACCAGGAGCGGCACCACGCTGAGCCCGATGACGACAGGCCAGTCGGCCAGGCCGAGGGTGCTGATGCCGAAGACCGCCCCGAAGGGCCCGATAAGCGCCATAAGCGCGAAGAGGACGATCATGCCGGCCGCGCTGTAGACGAGCGGCATGTTGTTGCGCAGGGGGTGTTGGAAGACCGATCCGCGCGTGCGCACCGTGAAGATGTGGATGATGCTGGTGAAGGCGATGACGAGGAAGGCCAGGGTCTGCCCGAGCTCCTGCGACGGGGCCGCGCCGCCGGGTAGCGCAACGAAGCAGCCGATGTAATAGGCGGTGAGCCCGACGAGCGCGAAGGCGAGAGCCTGCTGGACTATCACCTTGAGCAGGCCGCCGCCGAAGAAGCTCTCGTTGCGCGCTATAGGGTCGCGCCTCATGATGTTGTCGGTGCCGGCCTCCCGTGCAAGGCTCAGTCCCGGTATGCCGTCGCCGAGCACGTTGATGAGCAGGAGCATGACAGGGGTGAGCGCCATGCCCCAGCCGGCCAGCTGTGCGACAAGGAGGACGACGATCTCGGAGAGGTTGCATACCAGCAGGAAGTACAGGGTCTTGCGGATATTGCCGAACACGTTCCTGCCCTCGCGGACGGCATTGACGATGGTCGCGAAGTTGTCGTCGGTCAGCACGATGTCGCTGGCGCTCTTCGCCACCTCGGTGCCGGTCTGCCCCATGGCTATGCCGACATCGGCTGCCTTGAGGGCGGGCGCGTCGTTCACGCCGTCGCCGGTCATGGCAACGACCTCGCTGTGCTCCTGCCATGCCTCCACGATGCGTATCTTGTCTTCCGGGGAGACGCGGGCATACACGGAAAACCCGCGGATGTTCTCGATGAGCTCGCGATCGTCCATGGCGGAAAGCTCACGCCCGGTGACCACGCGCTCCCCCTCGCTTATCAGGCCGAGCCTTTGCGCGATGGCGCCGGCGGTCGCCGCATGGTCGCCGGTGATCATGACCGTCCGTATCCCGGCGTGGCGTGCAACCGTGATGGCCTGCGCCGCCTCTTCGCGTGGCGGGTCGATGAGCCCGATAAGCCCTTCGAAGGCGAGGTCCTTCTCAAGCGAGGCGTAGTCCTTCGACGCGGGCAGCTCGTCGATGTGTGCGCTGCCCAAGGCGAGCAGGCGCAGGGCATCGTGCGCGAACTGGTCGTGGACCGCGCCGCGCTCGGCGAGCGCCGCATCCGAGGCGGGGGCAAAGGGGATGCGGTCGAAGGCCCCCTTCGTCAAGACGAGGTAGCCGCCCTCCGGGGCGCGGTGGATGCTCGACATCATCTTGCGGTCGGAGGAGAAGGGCACCTCGGCGACGCGCGGCCACTGTGCGCGCAGGGCCGCGACATCGACGCCGTTTTGCTGCAGCAGGCGGATGATGGCGCTCTCGGTGGCGTCGCCGATGATGCGCTGCGCCCCGCCCTCCTGCTCGATGGTCGCGTTGCTCGCGAGGGCAAGGTGTGCAAGGAAGGCGAGGGGGCCCTCGCCAAGCGTGCCGTCGGCGTCGGACGTGCTACCTGTGTCGCCCTCGCCAAGCGTGCCGTCGGCGTCGACAGGCTCTGCGCCGGGCATCCAGAGGCGCTGGACGCTCATCCGGTTCTGGGTGAGCGTGCCGGTCTTATCCGAGCAGATGACCGAGGTGTTGCCGAGCGTCTCAACGGCGGGCAGCTTGCGCACGAGCGCGTTCTGCTCGACCATCTTGCGGACGCTGTGGGTGAGGGAGAGCGTGACTATCAGCTGGAGGGTCTCGGGCACGGCGGCAACGGCGAGCGCGACCGCGGCGAGCATCATCGTCCAGAAGTCCTCCCCCTGTTGGAGCCCCGCAACGAGCAGTACGACTGCCGAGGCAAGCGCAACTGCGGTGATGGTGCGGCTCACACGGTTGAGGCGCTTCTGGAGCGGCGTCTGTATCTTCTGGGCGTTGTTGAGGTACCCGGCTATTTTGCCCATCTCGGTGCGCATGCCGGTGCCGACGATGACGGCGCGCCCGTTGCCGCCGGTGATGAGGCAGCCCGCAAACACCATGTTCGCCTGGTCGCCGAGGGGTGCGCCGGGCTCCGCCTGCATAGCCGCGTCCTTCTCGGAAGGCTCGCTCTCGCCCGTGAGCGAGGACTCGTCGGCAAAGAGGTCGGCCGACTCGATAAGGCGGGCATCCGCGGCAACATGGTCGCCGGTCTTCAGCAGGAGTATGTCGCCCTCCACGGCAAGCGCCGTCTCGATCTCGACCTGCGAGCCGCCGCGCAGCACGAAGCAGGTGGGGCTGTTCAGGTTTTGAAGCGCCTCAAGGGCCTTTTCGGCGCTGCGCTCCTGGGAGACGGCAAGGGCGATGTTCATGATGATGATGGCGAAGATGACGGCCGGCTCAAGGTAGCCGTGGCCCTCCCGGATGGCGAGGGCAAGCGACAGGATGCCGGCAAAAAGGAGGATGAGGTTGGCAAGGTCCCTGAACTGGTGCACGGTGAGCTTGAGGATGCCGTCCGTGGGCTGCTGCGCGTACTCGTTGCGCCCCTGCCGCCCAAGGCGCGATGCCGCCTCCTGCTCGGAAAGCCCGGTCGTTGGGTCGACCGAAAACCCGTCGAGCGTTCCTTGCACAGTATGCTCATACCAGGCGCTGGCGCTGCTTTTGGGAACCTCGCCGCGCTCCCACGGCTTCGCCAGTTCCTCCAAGGCCTCGTCGCTCATCTCGACCTCGCCCTCTGCTGTAAAGCCCTTTTCCACCACCGCTGTGCCCCCTGTGTAATCGAATCCAAGCTCCCCTTTTGCACTCTTCGGAGCCTTCATAGCACGGAATAGCAAGGTCTCATTCCTTATACTGCCCTCAAGAATCCCTCGATTTCCCCGTTCACAAACTCAGGGGCGTCTAGATTCGAACAGTGTCCGGCATTCTCAACCCAAACGAGCCTGCAATTCGGGTCGGACTCAGCCCATTTTGGCATAGACTTGCGGATATTTCCACTCACGTCCTGCCGTCCGCATAACAACAGCGTCGGAACAGGTGTGGTGTACCCTTTGTCTTCTTCGAGGCATTTCAGGACTGCGAGCGTTATTTCGACCATTTTGTCCTTGCTGGATCTATAGAAGACATCGCGAGCATAGTCACGCGTTTGCTCCCTCAGCCCGCACTGTTTCGCGCTTTGCTCCACGAGCGTCTTGAAGGGATATAATGCCAGCAAGGGCTTTGTAAGCTTGAGCGTAAAACTCTCAATCGGGGACAGCCTCTGGGTATTTCGCGTGCAGTCGATCAGAACCATTTTTTCGACACGGGAAGGGTGTCTTTTGCAGAAAGCCTGTGCCAGGTTGCCCCCCATAGACTGTCCGATCAACGTGGCTTTGCAGATTCCCAAATCGTCAAGCAATGCCGACAGATCGTCGAGCATATCCGAGAAGACGAACTCCTTGTCGAGCCTTGACTCGCCGTGGCCGCGAGCATCCCAAGCGATGACAGTCTCTTCGGCGAATGCCGGGAACTGCGGCGCGAACAGAGCATGGTCGCAACCTGCGCCATGAAGAAAGACGAGTGGATGTTCGCCGCCTTTTGCGAACCAGTACCTAACATCACAATCGGGGCGTTTCAACGTGTTTTCAATCATTCCCCAGCACCTTACAATGCGAACAACACACTCCGCACCCGCTCCCACTTCCAAAGCAGAAAAGACCGGCATGCGCATCCCGAGTGTAGCACAGCCCCTGCCCGATTTCCAGTTGCAGGATAACGCAACTGCCTCCGTCCCCCTGTGTTACAGTGCCCTTGGAGCCAACCGCATTGTGGTTATCCGTGCCCCTGACCTTACCCGTGGCTCAGCGGTGCCCCCGCACTATCCGCGGCAGCGCTCCGATACCATGCAGGCACCAAGCTCAAAGGGGAATCTGCTGGTAGAGGCCAACGTCGGTGAAGCCGAGGGCGCGGTAGTACTCGCGAGTTCCGACGGAGCTTATGACGTTGAGCTTTCGGTAGCCCTGTGACCGTGCAAGCGCACAGGCGGCCTCGACGAGCTGCCTGCCGAGCCCGAGGTGCTGGGCGCCTGAGCCCGTGCGGTGCAGCTGGGCGACGGCGCCATAGATGTGGACTTCGCGGACCATGGCCTCGAAGGGGCTGACGGGCAGGTCTGCCTGATGCTCCTGCACATAGGCGGGCCTTGGCAGGGACAGGCGCAAGAACCCGGCAATCCTGTCTTCGGGGGTGACCCATTGGAGGAAGAATTCGCGGCTGACGGCGGTCTCGTAGTCAAGGGTCTCAAGCCTGAGGTCTTCGACCTCGACCTCGCCCGTGCCTATCTCCCGGGAGCGTATCTCGCGCAGGGCCTTGCCCGTCTCGCCGACGCGACGCTCCACCGTCTGCCGCAGGTTCGCCTTCCTGTTCCCCGCGACGATGTCTTGTGCGGAAATGTCGCGGATCATGCGCGATATTCTGATGAACGGGGGAGTGGCAAGCGCGTTTGCCACGAGGACGTCCACCAGCTCGTCTTCGCCGTAGGGCCGCCAGGACCCGTCGGCGAAATGTGTGCCGAGCGGCGTTCCTTCGACGAGGACGCAGGGGTAGAGCTTCACCTCGTCGGGCAGGTAGGGCGCCTCGGTGACGAAGCGCCGGTAGCCCTCCTTGTCCTGTTCGGGGGACGAGCCCAGGAGGTTCACCATGAAGTGCGCGTGTATCTTGAAGCCGAATACCCTGAGCAGCTCGAAGGACTCGCGGATCCTCTCGACGCCGATGGCGCGGCCGTTGGCCGCAAGGACGCCGGGGTCGATGCTCTGGATGCCCATCTGGACCTTGGTGCAGCCGAAGCGCCTGAGCAGCATCAGGCTTTCGCCGGTGACGGCGTCTGGGCGCGTCTCGACGACCAGGCCGACCACGCGGTGCTGGGCGGTCTCGTTGGCGAGGTGCTGCTCGGCCAGGTCGCCGAGGCTTGCTTCCTGTGTTGCGGCGACCTCTTCCCAGGCGCTGCCCTTCCCGTAGAGGCGCTCCACCGCCTGGTTGTAGCCCAACGAGCCCGCATCCACGCGTTTCTGGAGCCCGGCGACGCGCTCGGCCAGCTCTTCTGCGCAGCTGCTGAGCCCCGTGCCTTTGTAGAAGGCGCGCCGCGCCTTGGCCTTCTGCTCGACGTCGCCGTCGTTGAGCGCCCGGAACAGCTCCGTGACGAACCAGGCCTGGTATGCGGGCGGGTAGTCGCTCCAGGTGCCCCCGAGGATGATGAGCTCGACCTTGTCGGTGGGGTGCCCCATCTGCGTCAGGGCACGCAGGCGCGAGGCCGCTTGCAGGTAGGGGTCGAAGTAGTTGCGCTCGGCACGCTGGCATGCGGGCTCGCTGCAAAGGTAGCTCTTCGGCATCCTGAGATCGCTCGGGCAGTAGGCACACGCGCTTGAGCACTTCCAGGGCTTCGTGATGACGCTTATGGTGGCCACGCCCGACGCGGTCCGCCGGGGCTTCACCCGCAAAAGCCCGAAGAGCTGCCGTTCCAGGTCGGGGCGGACGTCCCAACGGGCCCAGCGTGCGGGGTCGGCCTCCCTCACCTTCAGGTAATAGGGCAGCAGCCGCTTCTTCGCGGCGTGGCGCTGCCCGTCGCCGAGGCCCCGGTTGTGCCGGTGGAGCAGCTTTGCGAGCTGCCTTTCGTCCACGCAGCGCCCCGTGCGCAGCCCTTCGAGTATTTCCAACAAAACGCTTTCCATGGTACAGTGCATTCTACCAAGAGAGGACGGCATAGGCGGGCTATGGACACCAGGACTGCTGAAATACTGTGGAAACTCAACAATGGCTTCTACCGGGACTGCGGGGCCTCCTTCTCGGCGACGCGCAGGGCCCCCTGGCCGGGGTGGGAGAGGTGCCTTGCGGCCATGGAGGATGCGGGGGATGGCACAGGGGGAGGGCCGGGCAGCCTTTCCCGCCGTGCTGCCGACTGCGGGCTTTCGGCCTTCGACCTCGCATGCGGAAACCTCAGGTTCGCGGCCTTCTTGGGCTCGGCCTTCCCCGGGGCGGATATCGCGTTTTACGCCGTGGACAACTGCGACTCCCTGGCCGGTTTCGGGGCGGCGGCTGGCTGTGCGCCAGGCGGCAGCGTCCTGGCTGGCGGCGAGGTGGCGGCTTTCCCGACGGCTCCGGCAGCCGACGAGTCGGCGCCGATCGGCGGTCCCCCGGCGTCCCCGGCCGACCGCGGGTCGGCGCCCCCAGGCAGCCCCCCAGGCGGCAGCCCCCCGGCCGGGGTCTCGGTGAGCTACCAGAGCCTCGATGTCCTGGGCACGCTGCTTCAGGGCCTGCGCATCGGCGACAAGGTGGAGGCGCCCGCATGCGACCTCTCGGTCTCGTTCGGCTTCATGCACCATGTCCCGCTCCCGGTATGGCGGGAAGAGGTCCTGGCAAGCCTGGTGGCGCAGACGCGCCCCGGCGGCTTCGTCGCCGTCTCGCTGTGGCAGTTCTTGAACGACGCCGCCCTGAGGGAGAAGGCCCGCCACTCCCACGAGCGCGCCCTTGCGGAAGGGGGCCTCCGGGAGCTGGATGGCAGGCTCGACGGGAACGACCGCCTGCTCGGCTGGAAGGGCATCCCCGGTACCTACCGCTACTGCCACAGCTTCTCCGAGCCTGAGATCGACCGCCTCGTCGAGTCGGTCGCGGGCAGGGCTTCCCTGGCCTCCCGCTTCACCTCGGACGGCCGGACCAAGCACCTCAACACCTACCTCGTGCTGAAGGTGCTGTGACGGTAAAGGGCGCGACAGGGACACGCTCATCTCCGCGTCATTGCGGGCTTGCCCCGCAATCCTGCCCGTTTCGGTCAGGCTGCCACAGGGCAGAATGGGAGCATTCGTTCTGCCCTGTCCATTCTGTCAACCATCCCGGAAAAAACCGCCGCCCACGCCCCTGCCATACGTGGTAGCATGTCAGGATAGGCCGAAACACCGCTTCGCGAGAGGGGCGCCCGTGCAAGGACAAGGACAACCCGTACAAGAACGACCCGCGCAAGGACAGCCTGCGCAGGAGCAACCCGAAGGGAAGAAGAACAGGGAAGTCATCGACGACGCGCAGCTAAAGAAGCTGCTTGCCGCCGACAGGCCCTCGCTGTTCGAGGAATACAGGCATTGCATCGTGACCCTGGCCCTCATCGTCATCAACATCGTCGTGTTCGGCTTCGAGGTGGTGGCCTCCGAGTTCAGCTTCACCATCCCCTCGAACGTGCTCGTGGACATGGGCGCGATGTATGCCCCCTTCATACAGTCCGCAGGCGACCTGTACCGCTTCGTCACCCCCATGTTCCTGCACGTCACCGCCATGCACATCGCGTTCAACATGGTGGCGCTTTTCAGCGTCGGGGGGCTTCTCGAAGAGGTCTTAGGGAAGCGGAACTTCCTGCTGCTCTACTTCGTCGGGGGGATCACCGGCAACGCCGTGTCCTATATCGCCGATCTCTACTTCACGAACATGCCGGTGGTCTCTGCCGGGGCATCGACGAGCGTGTTCGGGCTCTTCGTCGCCGCCGCGCTGTTGGGGGTGCTCCACAAGGGCGGCCGCAGCCGTTTCATGCAGTACAGCAAAGGCATACTCGGCATCATCGCCGTCAACGTGGTCTACACCTTCCTCATCCCCAACATATCCGTCAGCGGGCACCTGGGCGGCGCGCTCGGCGGCCTCATCGCCATGTTCATGCTCCCCAGCAAGAGCCTCAGGGTGCCCAACGTGGTGAGGATCCTCGTAGCAACCGCATGGGTCGCCGCGCTAACCTACCTAGTGATCCACGAGGTCTTGATATATGCAACCATTCCAACCCCGTGACCCCGCCTGTTTGTAAATGGAGTGCAGGCAACGGATCGCCACAAGGAGATGACAGTCATGATCCCTGAGGGCGAATGCTGCTCCACCCCCCTCCGGGTTCTAGCACGGTAGCCCCGCTCCCTGCTGCCTGTCCTTGCGGAGTGGCGGTCGCAGGCCGCTCACAGGTCGTTCACAGGTCGTGGCTGTAGCTTTTGGCGATGATGCGCTTTTTGCTGTGTGGGAAAAGGTGCTCGAAGAGGGCGATGAAGTAGCTGTCGGTCATCGACGCCATGTAGTCCACGACTATCTGGTTCGGCTCTTCTTCCAGGTAGTCCGCCGCCGCGATGGTCTTCGACCGCGCAACCAGGTTCTTGACGTGGTGCTTGAAGAGGGGCGAGCCCTCGTTCTTCTTGCGGCAGTCTTTCAGCAGCGCGCGGTACATGTCCGAGAACATCTCCTCGACGATGTTGCCGGCGCCGCTGATGACGCCCTCGTTGAGGTAAATGAGGTCGTAGTTCTGCTGCTTCGCGCGCTTCAGGTCCTCGAAGACCGCCCCGCTCATCCCGATGTGGTCCTTCCCGTAGCTGCTGTTGATGATGTCGACGGTGAGGTTGCTGATGATTTGCGCGTTGCTGTTCCCGATGACGCCAGCGTCGAAGCACCCAAGCGTCGAGAGCACGCCCATCTCAAGTGCGTCTTGCCGGTCCTTGCCGAGGTAGGCGACCATGTCGCTCACCCGCACGACGCAGCCCTCCAGCGAGGAAGGCCTCAGGCTCTCGATGACCGACTCGTCGGCGTAGCAGCTCTCGACGAGGGCATCGAAGGTCTCGAAGCCGGACATCTGGCCGACCTTGAGCTGCTGTTGCGCGAACTCCCCGTTATGGCACAGGATGCCGTCCAGGGTCTGGAGGCCGATGTTGCGGCGGAAGAGCCTGTCGAGCACGCGGACCGAGTGGACGTTGTGGCTGAAGTAGCGCCCCGTGTTCTCACGGTAGAGCTTGCCCAAGAAGCGCTCGCCCGCATGTCCGAAGGGGGTGTGTCCGACGTCGTGCCCGAGTGCGATGGCCTCGATGAGGTCGGTGTTCAGCCCGAGTATCCTGCCGATGTTGCGGGCGATGCGGGACACGAGCTGGACATGGAGGCTCCTGCGGGATATGTCGTCGTTCTTTATCAGGGAGAACACCTGGGTCTTGTCGGCATAGCGGCTGTAGGCCGGCAGGTTAAGAATCTTCTCGATGTCGCGCCCGAAGGCCGTCCGCGTCAGCGTCGCCTCGTCATGCACATTGCGCTCCCTCCGCAGCACCGCCTCATCAGGCACCCGGTGCGGATTGACCCACCCACCCGCAAGGCCTTGCCGGATAGCCCGTTCAACCCGCGGATCCAAGTCCAAGTATCGCACGCTTTTCTGCACCAGTAGAGCCTCCTGTGTCGTTGCACGGTGTCAGGATGATTATACCCTTCACCGCTTACAACGCCACCCACGCGTCCTTGGATGTGTCATGGATGTCAGGGGAAGAAGTATTAGCATATTTGCTACGTCGAAGCCGCAATACAATGTAGGCGATAAACGTTGCCGTATAAACACCCACTGAAATCCACGCAGTTGTCCCACCAAGCAAGGCAGAAGGCAAGAGGAATAATAGTAGATGGACATAGATAAGCAAGAAAAAGGGGTACGCTAGCCATTGGATGCGCTTCCAAGAATCAGGGTGAATGCGCCTCTTTGTCACATTAAAGGAAGTGCCTGTTAAAATCGCAAGCAAGACTACCAACAAAAGCGCCAAGAAGAATGCAGCGAAGATATTAAAGCCCACGCGAGCACCGCCGATGATAAGGGGGGCGTAGGTTATCAAATAGCGAACAATATGGGTGAGCATGAGAAGCGAACCGATAATGGATAGTTCAGCCCGTATCGGCATTAGATACTTCCGGACTTCAGAGCTCTCGTCAAATACACCGATGAACATAACAATAACGAAAAAGGACACCGCAAGAGTGCCTTTCTGCATTACCAAAGGCAAGAACCGGGTCAAGAAACCGGGAAGCTCACTGCTTATTGAAACCAGGTAAAAAACCCCAAGAAGCAGCGCTGCGACATAAAAGAAAATCGAAAAGCGCTTGATAAGCGGCTTGAAGATAAGGCTGAACAATATTGCAGCGAACAATGAACCAGCGAATGCCATAGAACCTTACCTCCTTGCACGTCCCGGTGTTTTCATTGCCTATCCGATATCCGTGTCCCTCTTGTTGCCCTTGTTGATATCGCGGCAAGAAGCAGGACGGGAATCAGGTCAAAACAGACCAAATCCCCGCCCATTCCATTGTTCTTATGCCATCAAATATGCCGAAGCAATTTACTTAATGACCAATCTACTTAAGATAAAAGACCGACGGATCTGTTCCTTGCTCTTCCATCAAGCGATAATTCTCCCTTGCCTCTATCAGTTGTGAAACCTCACTGGTCGGGTCATCGAAATCTCCAAAGAAACGTGCACGTCCGGGGCAAAGATGCATGCATGCAGGAGCTTCGCCCTGCGCCAGTCTATTTGCACAATAGGTGCATTTCGATGCCTTGGTCGGTAGGTGATCAGGCGCGTCAGAATAACCGCTCTTAAAACCATGGTTCCACGTAGGCTCTTCGGAGTTGTACATTCTTGCCTTGTAGGGACATGCCGTGTCACAGAGTTGACACCCGATGCAGACCTCAATGTCGATAGAGACTATGCCGGTCGTCTCGTCAACATAGCTTGCACCCGTAGGGCATACTGCCACACAAGCAGGGCTCTCGCAGTTCTGGCACGACACCGGAGTATAGTGCCTCTCAAGGTTGGGATAGACCCCTCCAGCAGCATCGTCGCTTTCTCCACCAACGGTGTAAATCTTGTTCCACCAGATGTCGTCAGGTAAGCCATTTGCCGACTTACACGTTACAGCACAAGCCATGCAGCCAAAGCAGCGTTTTGTGTCTATTACCATTCCGTATCGCATGTTATCACCTATACCTTCTCAACTTCACAGACCGCATCATAGAAGTTCTGATTAAGGTTGAAACGATCGTATGCAAGGGTCGTCAAGTTTTGGAAATTGCCTTCTATGTAGGCCTCGGCACGCCATCCTTTGGTCGCACTCACAACACCCGGTCGCAACCCTGCGTTAATGTCGGCTTTCATCACGGCAAAACCTCGGTCATTGTGGACACGCACAACGTCGCCTTTCTTGATGCCACGTGCGTCGGCATCAATGGGGTTTAACTTGATGAGCGGCTCTGGATCCAGCTCGCGCAGCCAGCTAACCGAATCCCACTGGCTATGCAAACGATACTTGGTATTCTCCGTGAAGTACTGCAAAGGGTATTTTTCCCGGAGCGGGTTGTCGAGGCCGACCTCGTTAGGCTCCATCCAGTGCGGGAGGCGAGCCAGTTCTCGATCCACCTCGTCTTGCCCGTACTCTTGTTCCGGCGCGGGGTCTTCCAGGTAGAACTGCACCCTTCCCGTCGGTGTCCCAAAATATCCATCTTCCCCGTAAACATAATTACCATCCGCATTTGCAGGAATCTGGCGAATATAGTGCTTTTCACGCAGGGCTGCGAGGCTCACACCAAGCTCTTTGGCGCCGTCGCTGTCGATTATCTCTTCGATAATCTCGTCATTGCTATGCTGGAAAAGATCCTCATAACCCAGTGCACGGCCAAGCAGTTGTGCGATTTCATAATCGGGCTTGCTCTCATAAAGGGGCTCAACTGCCTTATCGCTCAGTGTCGCAAAGGTCGATGCGTTAAAGAACCCGGCAAGGTCGCTCATTTCGTACCAATGACATACGGGCAGGACAATATCGGCAATCTCGGCAGTCGAGGTCATCCATTGGTCGGCAACGACGATGAGCTCAAAGTTGTTAAGACGCTCTATCCATTTATCGCCCTCCGAATAGCAGGTGACGTAGTTTGTGTCATGGATATAGATAGACTTAAAGGGAATCTCGACGCCGTTGAACTGCCCGGTGGCTAAAACGTTGTCAATCTCGACCGTAGGATAGCTGAAGCCCATGGCAAAGCCGCTTGCCGACACGGCCCCATAGCCCAAGGGGAACTGATAGCCATAGTTGACAAAGTTGCCATAGGTGTTGAGACCGTCGCCAACAGAGGCTCCTGGCTTGCCGATATTGCCGGTAAGAATCGCAAGCGACATGACCGAGAACACTGTGTAATAGCCGTTATAGTAGTGATCCAACCCGTACCCCACCCTAAAAGTAACCGGCGAGTCTGCAATGGTGTGCGCAAGATCGCGGATAACATCTTCGGGGATGTCGCACATCTGCGAGGCCTTGGCAAGGGTAATGCCTTCCTCGTCAAGGCGTTTGAGCAGCAGGTTGAAGGTTGTCGTTACATCCACGCTCGTGCCATCGATCGAAGCTGTTGTGCGTGCACGCAAATCGGGGGCTGGGCATTCATCGGCGACAACAATGTTTTGCGAGGCCGGGTCGAACACCATGATGCGATCGGGGTCGCCTTCTTCAAGCTCTGCGCCAAAGTCGCTCTCTCGCAGATAGCTGCCATCGGGCTTTACCAAGAAAGGCGCACAGCTTTTTGTCTGAAGGAACTCCACATCAATGAGATCCTCTTCGATGACCACGCTAATGAGAGCCATGGCGAGTGCCCCGTCGGTACCCGGCTGAATGGGGATCCACTGATCAGCAGCACTGGGCCCTAAGAAAAAATGAGGCTCAATAGCGATAACCTTGACCCCCGACTCCTTCTGGCTTATCAGCTGGTTCCAATACATTGGCTGGCTTTCAACCGCATAGCCCCATATGATGATGGTCTTTGCGTTATAGGCATCCCGGAATTCGTTGCCGTTCCAATAAAGCCCGCTACCCAAGGCGTTGCGCATGCCTACGAAGTTGTTATTGTCTGTATTTGCACCCAAAGCGGCACCACCGAAGGTGTTCCAAAGGCGCGAATAGGTCTGCTTGCCGACCATGCCGGTATTGCCTCCGCAGGTTCCTCGCGTGATGCTATAAGGCCCAAACTCCTCAATATAGCCCTTCCATTTTGTGGCGATCTCGTCAATAGCCTCATCCCAGGTTATCTGCTCCCATTCGCCCGCACCGCGCTCGCCGACTCTTCGAAGCGGGGCCTGCAAGCGCTGTGTTCCGTACAGAGTTTGGATATGGCTCAACCCACGTGAGCACAGACGCTTGATGTCCTCATATCCTTCGGGTACATCAGCCGCCTCCAGGTGAATTATCTTGCCATCTCTGACCAGTGCATTGGTGGGGCATTGGCCTTTGCAGTTCGTGTGGCATACTACAAAGGTACGCTCTTCAGAGCTGCCGTTCGACGGAGTTGCCCCTTCCTTGTCAGCCGACTCAGACGGCGTACAGCCCGCAAGCAGCGCCGAAGACGACAACCCTGCGGCTACCGTTGCCGCTGCAGCCCCCTGAATAAACTTCCGCCTACTAAGTGTGTAGTCCCTCTTTGTGTCAATTTGTTCTAACATAGACCAACCTCTCCTCCTTCCGCCTGCGCATTGCCAATCGCAGGCCATTGCCTTCCCTTGTTGTGTCCTCGTGCTTACTCCATGCTCCTTTCTTTGTCTCCTAATGCCAAGCGCAACAATAGTTCTGACACGGTTCGTCCTATCCTCCAAAAGACCCGATAGGCTTCTACCTCTGTCTTTTGCTCACACAGGAGAAAAAACGCCGGTCCCCATCCTTTGAAGCGTGTCTCCATATAATCCTGCAGCAGTTCGTCAATGGAGGAATACTCATCCTCGGCCAAGCTCAATATGAGATGGATCTTCGAGAGGAAGATGAATTGGAAAGCAAAGTGATCCTCAGAATTGTTGAAGTCTGACGAGCGTGCAAGCCCGATCATTTTGTAGGTATCCATGAGCTTCATCGCGTCATCATTGATGAACAAGAGAGGCTGCGGGGCGTTTTGATCGGCGTTCCCGCTTTGATCGGCATCCCATTTGAACAATGCTTCCCAGATGCCCACCACAGGTTCCTTCGAGGTCTTAATAAAGAGGCGTGTATACTCTCTTCGGAGCTCATGTAAAAGGTCTTCAACACTGCATTGCGAGCAGTGAGATCTTAAAAATGCCAGGTCATTCTCGTTGACGACTAGATCAGCACCAAGCTCATGGAGCACGCTTTCAAAGTCGTCGAAGAAATCACCCGTGACCATGGCTTCAATTAAGCGTTTTGTTGGAGCCTGCAAAAGCAAGGCGTAGATTTGACAATAATCGGATATCGAGCAATGAAGCATGCGCGTTCTACTCATTGCGGCTACCCCCTTCCTCCAAGTTGGCAGCTACCACATTTGAGTAATGACATATTAGCATAGTTCGATGAATCACGGGGCCTTGTCTTTCTTGGCGAACTCTCAGAGCCTCCCAGGGTTCGGGGCCTTCCTCGAAACCTCCTAGGCTACAGGGTCCGAAGCAGTTCCAAGAAAGTTTGTTTTTGATTCCTAGACAGCGTATTCTAAAGTCTGAGTATTTCTTCTTGCTCGGGTGATTCAAAGGAACTTATGAGGACCTGGCAAGGAAGGCTGGGTGGAGGTAATCCCCCGGCGCTTGCTTGGCGATAAAGGAGGAACACCAATGGCAAGATACCTGTATGAAGTCGAATTAACGCCCGATGAAGAAGGCGGCTACTGCGTGAGCGTCCCCGACTTGGAAGGATGCTTCTCACAAGGCGACACGGTAGAGGATGCTCTTAATATGGCATCCGACGCCCTTATAACCTACGTTGCCTCGCTGCTGAAGTACGGCGAAGCTATCCCGACGCCAAAATTCGGGCATGAGGCACCCAAGGGCGGAATGGTGGTAGCCGTGTCGTTTGAAACCGACACAAGCTACATCATTGATGCGGTGTCCCCCTCAGAAGCCGCGAGGATGCTGGGAGTGAGCCGTGGGCGGGTCTCGCAAATGATACGGAGCGGTCAGTTGACCGCCAACAAGTCAGCAACGGAAACCTGGGTGGACAGGGCATCCATAGAGCCTCGCATGGCCTCCACACAAAGAGCCGGACGCCCCCGCAAAGAACCTGCGACGGCGTAGACTGACAGGTTGATTGCCAAGGCATCCGCACCCCCCTGATGAGGGGGTTCCAATGGCAATCAACCGCGTAGCTGGACAAGGGCGCAGCTATGGCGGGAATACGCCATCAATTGCCTGGTCGACATCAAGGAAGGCAGGGTTTTATGCCGCTGCCTTGTGAGCGTTTCGAGAAGTCCAGGCAGTATTCGCAGAAACGCTGCTCGATGCTGGTCAGGGTGTGTGCTGACAAATGCGAGAGGCCGTACCTCCATTTCGCATCAAGGTATGGAATGGCCACCACTTCCTCTTTTTGGAAGACCTCGAGATCCGTCAAGGACTCGATACCCATTCCGATGCCGTGGTCATAGAGGGCATATCCGAAAATCTGAAACATTTCGGCGGTTTGAAAGATGCGCCCAAAATTAATCCCCTCGCAATTCCCCCTCATTATGAAGGTGTCGTAGCATTTGTAGCCCTCGCCGGGGATGGCTATGTTCTGATTTCTAAGGTCCTCAAGATGAAGCCCTTCCGTCTTCATGCTCAACGGGTTTTTCTTGTTGATCCAAAAGATGAAGTTATCCGAGAACATTTCCATGGTGATAAAGCTCTGATCGAAAGGCGCCATGGTAAGGGCCAGTTCGTATGAGCCTAAAAGCAGGCCCTTGTCACAGCTGAAATCACTGTGCTCCCCATATTGGATGGCAATATCTGGGTTGAGGCGCTTGAAGCCTTCAAGGAAAGGAGACCCAAGGTTTCCCATGATCCCCAAGCATGAGCCAAGGCGGATCATGTGGTTTTCGAGCGAACGGATGCGGTTGAACGACTCTTCGAGGGCAATGCTGTTCTGATCCCACTTTTCGGCAAAGCCATAGAGTTCATCGGCATAGTTGGTGGGCACCAAGACCCCGTTTTCATCGGCAATAAAAAGGGGGACGTCATATTGTTGTTCGAGCGACTTGATCGCCTTGATAAGACCCTGGAGGGTCATGGGCACCAACTTTGCTGCCCGAGAAAAACTTCTGGTCTTATAGGTTATGGAAAAGTACCGCAGGTGTTCAGTGAGCATATCTATCACCAAGGTCCTTGAGGCTCGAACGCGCAGACGAGGCACGAACCGCCCAGTAATCTTTGCAGGCCAGCCAACCGGCGCAACGGCCTTTGGTTCTGTTTCGACAAATCCCTCTTACGAAAAGCAAAAGCCTTACCCTGCCATGATATCAGACGCAAAGCCAACGGGGGCAAGGGAACCTGTAAACCAACAGTTCATCAAAACATACAACTAGTTTAGTCGCCGCCCCTTGATGTTTGAGTCCTCGCGGTTAATCATGGGCATGCGGTGTTGTTTGGACATCGCAAACACGGAGGGAACCAAGGATAGGGAGGGTCGGAAAATGACTTACAGAAAACTACCACAGGACAATCATGTGCTCTCAAGAAGAAGCTTTGTCAAAGGCGGTACCGCAGCCGCGCTGACAGCCGGAGTGCTCGGGCTTAACGCCTGCTCACCGGGTTCGGACGGCTCAGGTGCATCGAGTGGTCCGGAGGCGCCGAAGGGGGCGGTTTCGGGGCAAGAGGCGCCAACAAGCAGCATATGGGCGCTTGAGCCGGTGGGGGAGCCAACGGAAACCATCACTGCCGAGGTGGTTGTTATCGGCGGAGGCGGTACGGGCATTGCCGCAAGCCTGCAAGCAAGCCAGTTGGGGTTGGACACGATCCTTGTTGAAAGAGGGGGCACCCTTGGTGGAGCCTGGGTTTGCACGGAAGGGATGTTTGCCGTAGGCTCTCATCTTCAGCAGGCTATGGGGATAGACTTCACTATGTCTGAGGTGATCGAAGACTGCATGCAGTTCCACCACTTCTTGCCAGCCCATTCTTTGTACGAGGCTTTTTTCAGCCAGACTGCCGAAACGGTAAAGTGGGCCGAGGACTTCGGCGCAAAAATCACCACTGTTGCAACGATAGGCACCGGCTACCCCTGCTTCCACGTCTATCAGCATGGCGACGAATGGAAGGGAACCCCCGGAAAGCTCTTCATAGAAACGCTTGGCGCCAAGACCGAGGAATTGGGCACGACAATCATGCTGGATACCACAGCCCGCAAGCTGGTACTCGACAATGGCAAGGTCAGCGGCGTGATCATTGAGAAGAAAGATGGGACTATTGTCAAGATCGAGGCCCCGGTTGCAATCATAGCAACAGGCGGTTACGGGCAAAACGAAGAAATGCTCAAAGAGCTTACAAAGAGCGTCTTGCAGCCGCATGACCTCGGCGTGCCGGGGCGTGAGGGAGACGGCCTCAAGATGGGGGTCGACGCAGGAGCCACCCTCTGGGACTACCAAGGGACAGTGCTTTTCAGCGGCCCTGTCGTACGGGGCACATCGTGGGGTTCCTACATCTTTTGCCTGTCCAACCAGCCTACTTTATGGCTGAACCAGGATTGCGACCGCATAGTAAGGGAGGATGTCTTCCTTGAGAGCTTTGCATATGCCGGCAACGCAGTGAGGTCGCAAGAAAGGCTTTTGAATATCTTCACCGAAGACGACCTCAAGTATTTTGAGGGCACGGGCCCCTATGTCCCCGTATTCACCTTTATTGCCGAAGAGACCCCGATGGACACCATTCGAGCGGACCTCGGGAACATTAAGGACGATTACGATTCCGTATACATCGCCGACAGCATCGAAGACCTGGCAGCACAAGCCGACCTTGACCCGGTGAAGTTGAAAGCGACACTTGACCGCTACAACGAGCTATGCGGAAAGGGCAAGGATGAGGATTTCGGAAAGGATCCAAGGCATTTGCGGCCAATGGCCACCGGGCCCTACTATGCCCTTGAGTGCCAGGTCGGTGTTTTCGGCACCTGCAGCGGGTTGAACATAAGTGACAAGATGGAATGCATGGCGGTCGGCCGCAGGCCCATTCCAGGGCTCTACGCTGGCGGGAACGATGCGGGCGGCCTCATGGGCGACACCTATGACGTGAACGTCGCAACTGGCTCGATGGCATCCTGGGCGTTGAACTCAGGCAGGATCGCTGCAAAGAGCGCTGCGGAATACCTGGGAAAGTAAGAGCCCGCCGATAGCCGAAGCCGATCGCCGAGATCGATTGCTGACCTTGACCGCCGAGGCCGATCGCCGAAGCGTCCAACGTGAAGGGAGTAGGGGAGGCTTGCCGTTTCCCCTGCTTCCCATGTACGCTCGGGGCGCATCGGCTTTAAGCAATTCGAAGCCCCGAGCCCCGAGCGCCCTTCACATTAACATTCCTCAAACAATTCCCAAACACAGCACAAACAATTACGCGATATATTTATGGCGTAACAGTGACGGAGGGAGCTGCGTTCATGATTAACATACTTGTGGTGGAGGACGACCCTAAGCTGAACCAGCTTGTCTGTACTTACCTGAACGACAGCGGCTTTGCAGCGAAGGGGTGTCTGCGGGCAGCGGACGCCTATGACCTGATGTACAACAACATGTACGACCTGATCGTCTCGGACATCATGATGCCGGAGATCGACGGCTTCGAGTTCGCCGAGACCGTGCGTCAGACGAACAAATACATCCCCATATTGTTCATGTCGGCGAAGGACGACCTGCCCTCCAAGCAGCGGGGCTTCCGCCTCGGCATCGACGACTACATGGTCAAGCCTCTTGAGCTCGACGAGCTGCTTCTCCGGGTCAGGGCGCTCCTGCGCCGCGCGAACATCGAGACGGAGCGGAAGATAAAGGCCGGCGACCTTGAGCTGGACGCCGACGCCATGACCGCGGTGGTGGGCGGCGAGGAAATCCCCGTGACCACGCGCGAGTTCAATATCATGTACAAGCTCCTGTCCTACCCCAACAAGACCTTCTCGCGCTCGCAGCTGATGGACGAGTTCTGGGGGATCGACTCCGAGACGACGCTGAGGGCGGTCGATGTCTATGTGACGAAGATACGGGACAAGTTCTCGGCCTGCACGGGCTTCAAGATAGTCACGGTGCGCGGGCTCGGGTACAAGGCGGTGCTCGGATGAGGGAACGCACAAGGAAACAGGCAAGGCGCCGGCCCGCCAAAGTCCGGGGACGGGCGCGGCACTTCCCCGTGCTCATCTTCGTCCTGTCCTTCTGCGCGCTGGCCGCCCTGACAACGATGCAGAACTACATCCTGGGCGCCCACATCGACTACGCGGCCGTCTCCGCGCGCTCCGTGGCGGTCATCGTGGGCTATTGGGTGTTAGTCTCGGCGGCCTTCACCCTGTTCACCCGCTGGCAGATAAAGAAGACCTACGACCAGCCCATGCAGCGGCTGGCGCAGGCGACCAAGGATGTCGCGGGCGGCGACTTCTCCGTCTACGTCAGGCCCCTGCACACCGCCGACAAGGCGGACTACCTCGACATGATGATCGGCGACTTCAACACGATGGTCGCGGAGCTCGGCAGCATCGAGACGCTGAAGACGGACTTCTGCTCCAACGTCTCACACGAGCTGAAAACCCCCCTCGCGGCCGTCCAGAACTATGCCGAGCTGCTGCAAAGGGACAAGGTCGCAGACGCCCAGCGCAAGGAGTACGCCGCCGCCATCATCCAGTCTGCCAAGAAGCTGTCGGGGCTTGTCACGGACATATTGAAGCTCGGCAGGCTTGAGCAGCAGAAGATACAGCCGACCCCGAAGCGCTACGACCTTTGCGCCCAGCTGAGCGGGTGCGCCCTGCAGTTCGAGGGCATGTGGGAGGAAAAGGGGATAGGGTTCGAGGCCGACCTGGAGGACTGCGCAACGGTTGTGGCCGACGAGAGCCTCCTGGAGCTCGTCTGGAACAACCTGCTGTCCAACGCGATAAAGTTCACCGACCGGGGCGGCACCGTGAGCCTCGTGCAGCGGACAGACGGGAACGAGGCCGTCGTCTCGGTCACAGACACCGGCTGCGGCATGGGCGAGCAGGCCCTCAAGCACATCTTCGACAAGTTCTACCAGGGCGACACCTCGCATGCCGTCGAAGGCAACGGGCTGGGCCTCGCGCTGGTACTGCGGGTGCTCCAGCTGTCCGGCGGCACGATAACCACGAAAAGCACCGTCGGGCAGGGCTCCGAGTTCACCGTCCGCCTGCCCATCGAATACGACGAGACCGACGATACCGAGGGGAGCGGCAAGGCATGAGCCCACACGAGATAACACGAGGCGGCAAGGACTATATCGGGTACGACTACAAGACCGCGGCCGTCGAGGGCGGCAAGGCGTCCTTGTACCTGGACGCCTACGAGAACTTCGGCTGGATGCCGGACGGCGCGGTGCAGGAACGGCCGCTTGGCGGCACAGTTGTCTTGAAGCTGAAACGCGACCGGAAGATCCTCAACAAGGCGGAACTGACCCGGCTGCAGCAGCACTTCGAGGCCTGCATGGACGAGATCGCAGCCCTTGAGCACTCGAAGACGCAGAGGGCGACCGCCGTCTCGCTCGCCATCGGCCTGGGCGGCACCGCGTTCTTGGCAGGCTCCGTCTTCGCCGTGACGAACGAGCCGCCGCTGGTGCTCCTGTGCGCCCTCCTTGGCATTCCCGGCCTCATCGGCTGGGCGGTTCCCTACAGCCTCTTCAAGCTCCTGGTGGGGAAGCGCACCGCAGAGGTGTCCCCGCTCATAGAGGCGAAGTACGACGAGATACACGAGATATGCGCGAAAGGCAAGGCCCTGGCCCACTGAGCCCGAGCCCCGAGCCCCGGCTCACTGAGCCCAGGGCACCGGACGCTGAGCCCGTGAGAGCCGCCCGCGCCCCTAGGCGCGCCCGCCCGCCGAAGCCGCAGGACAGGAAGGGACGCCCCCTGCGGCCCCTTCCGCCTTCGCCCCGTGCGCCTTCCCGCACGCCTCCGTCTCATTTTGAGACAGCGCCCTCTCAAAACGACCCTCCCCATCCCCCCGACCGTCCCCGAACTGCCCCCAACAGCCCTCTTTCCACCCCTTCCCCCCGTGTATGTGGAGGAACTGTGGTTGGCACGCTTCTTGCATCTCTATAAATAGAGGCGGCATGTGCCCCAAGGAGGCCGCGCCGCATGTGGCTGGCAGCTCGATAAAAGGAAGGAGGAAGCGATGAGCGACGAGAAGAAGGTCAATCCCGGCAAGGATGCCGAGACCCAGAAGAAGCGGAAGGCCGAGCACATGCTCGACCCGGAGAAGAACGAGAAGGCGTTCGGCGAGCAGGTGCTCGACACCGAAGGCCGCGATTGGACGAAACCCAGAACCTTCTTGAAAGACGGGGAAGTGTGAGCCGGTTTCGCGAGTGAGAACCTGATAAGGAGGTTGAACCTAGCTATGATGAGAGACGAACTAGAAGGCGTGAACAAAAGTGTGTACAAGACGGACTGGCAGTGGCAGGAAGGCGAGTACACCGTAACGCGCACGAACCAATGGACGGCGCCCGGTTGCCACAACGGCTGCTCGGTGCTGTACTACACGAAGGACGGCAAGGTCGAGAAGATCGAGGGCGACCCTTTAAGTCCCTACAACCAGGGACGCCTGTGCATGCGCTGCATCGACATGGTCGAGATAGTGAACCACCCCGAGCGCCTGAAGTACCCCCTGCGGCGCGTCGGCGAGCGCGGCGGTAACGACTGGGAGCGCATCACGTGGGACGAGGCCTACGACGAGATCGAGAAGAACGTCCGCCAGATTCAGGAGGAGTTCGGCCCGGAATGCATCGTGTCGATGCAGGGGACCGGCCGCAACATCTGCTGGCAGACCCCCTACCTCAGCTACTCGGCCTTCGGCAGCCCGAACTTCGTGCTGGGCTTCCTGTCGGGCGACGCCTGCTACCTGCCGCGTACCACCATCGGCCACTGCTTCATGGGCGACTTCATGGTGGCGGACTGTTCCCAGCACCTTGAGCGCCGCTACCAGGACCCCGAGTACGTGCTTCCCGAATACATGCTGATAGTCGGCAACAACCCGCTTATCAGCAACGGCGACGGATTCTTCGGCCACTGGGTCGTCGATTTGATGAAGGAGGGCACCAAGCTGATAGTCATCGACCCCTCCTGCACCTGGCTCGCCTCGAAGGCCGACCACTGGCTGCGCGTGCGCCCCGGCACCGACGCCGCAGTCATCATCGCGATGCTCAACGTCATCATCAACGAGGACCTCTACGACCATGACTTCGTTGAGAACTGGTGCTACGGCTTCGACGAGCTCAAGGAGCGTGTGCAGGAGTACACGCCGGAACGGGCCGCCGAGATAGCCTGGATAGACGCAGAGGACATCCGCGCCGCCGCCCGCGCCTTCGCCAAGGCCATGCCGGCCTCCATCCAGTGGGGGCTCAAGGTCGACCAGACGGTCTGCGGCATCCCGTTGGCCCATGCGCTGCTCTCCTTGGGGGCCATCTGCGGCGACCTCGACGTGCCCGGCGGCTGCATGATCCCGCGCTGCGCCTACGACATATCCGACTCCTACGGCTGCGGCCTGTGGAACGTCCCCGACGAGATGCTGCAGAAGATGCTGGGCGTGGAGACCTCGCCTTTGCACGCGCTCGGCTTCGATCCGACCGCCAACGGCGACACCGTCTTGCAGGCGATAGAGACCGGCAAGCCCTACCCGATCAAGATGCTCTTCATCCAGTCGACCAACCCGATAGCGAACATGGCCGCCGACGCGCCGCGCGTCTACAACGCCATGCGCAGCGTGCCCTTCAACGTGGTGGTGGACGCCTTCATGACGCCCACGGCAATCGCGTGCGCCGACCTCGTGCTGCCCTGCGCCATGAGCTGCGAGCGCAACAGCGGGCGCGTGTGGTGGTGGCCGCTGCGCTCCATCGTCAAGGTCAGTGAATACCACGAGGCGAAGTCCGACGAGCAGATAATCCTCGACATCGGCAAGCGCCTGAACCCGCGGCTCTTCCCCTGGAAAGACGACGTCGAACTGATGACCTGGTGGGTCCAAAGCGGCAACCGCTTCCATGCGGGTTGGCCGGCAAAGACCGACCAGACCTTCCCCGAACTGGTGGAGAAAGTCATCGACTGGCCGGAGGACTGGGCCTACCGCAAGTACGAGAAGGGCCTGCTGCGCGACGACGGGCAGCCCGGCTTCAACACGAACTCCGGCAAGTGCGAGCTCTATCTCACGCTCTTCGAGGCATGGGGCTTCGACCCGCTGCCCTACTACGAGGAGCCGCCAGAGAGCCCTGTTTCCACGCCGGAGCTGTCCGAGGAATACCCCTTGGTCCTGACGACGGGTGCCCGGACGTGGGAATACTTCCACAGCGAGGAACGCCAGGTCCCCCGCCTGCGCGAGTCGCACCCCGACCCCCTGACCGACATGCATCCCGACACGGCGGCAGCCCTTGGCATCGTCGAGGGCGACTGGGCCTGGGTCGAGAACATGCGCGGCAAGTGCAAGCAACGCATCCGCTTCAACCCGACGCTCCATCCGAAGGTCGTCAGGTCCGAGCATGGCTGGTGGTTCCCCGAGCGCGAGGGCGCCGAGCCCGATATCTTCGGCGTGTTCGACTCGAACATCAACAACCTGACCGTCCAGGGCGTCACGGGCCCCACGCTCTACGGCGCTCCCTACGCCAACCAAATCTGCAAAGTCTATCTGGTGACCAAGGAGAACGACTGCTCGCCTTCTGAGATCGTCACCCGCAAAGGAGGCTTCCAAAATGTCAAGTAAATACGGACTTCTTGTCGACTACAACTGGTGCACCGGGTGCCATTCCTGCGAGATAGCCTGCAAGGTCGAGCTCGGCCTGGCCGAAGGCCAATACGGCATCAAGCTCTTCGCCGACGGCCCGCGCCAGCTCCCCAGCGGCAGGTGGGAGTACACCTACCTGCCCGTGCCCACCTCGCTGTGCAACCTGTGCGAGGACCGTGTCGCCATGGGGAAGCTCCCGACCTGCGTCCATCACTGCCAGGCGGCATGCATGTCCTTCGGAACGGTCGAGGAGCTTGCGAAAGTGGCAGCGGGCAAGCCGAAGAGCTCGTTGTTCGTGCCGTGCTAGGCGCCGTGTCGTGCCAGGAAGAAAGCAAGGACAGACAGTAAGGAGAATCCCCATGTGTTTTAGACCAGCAGGAACCGCGATGGTGGTGAAATGCCTCGACTGCGGCGCCTTCAACAAGCCCGACAACGACGTCTGCCAGAAGTGTGGCGCCGACATGGCGGCCTCGATAGAGGCGGCCAACGCGCAGGCTGCCGGCGGCGCCCCGGCAGTCGGCGCGCCGAAGGCCCCGGGTGCCGCAGGCGGGGCGGTTGCCCCGCCGGTTGCGCCGCCCGCAGCCCCGAAGGCCCCGGGTACAGCGCCGGCTGCTGCGGGTGCATCGCCCGCCGCGCCGGCTGCCCCGAAGGCCCCCGGCACGCCTGCCGCGCCATGAGCTCCACGACACCGCTGACGCCGCGCGCCGCCCCGGCCACCGGGAAGGCCCTCGGAGAAAGGCCGAGGGAAGCCCGTCATGCCGAGCTGCCGCACCTGTAACCCGACCTGTCAGCGGTGCCATCGCAAGCCAGGCTTCCTCCTGCCGGTCGAATGCCCTTCCTGCGGCCGCTTCAACCCTGCCGACCGCGCGGTTTGTCTGAGGTGCAACACCCCCGTACCTCAGGCTCCCGCCGCGCAGAGGCAGGGCTTTGCGGCAACGCGCAGGCCGTGCTTCCAGTGCGACCCCCTGGCAAAGCCGCTCTGCACAGGCTGTGTGGAGGCGGGGAGGACCTGGGTATGCCCCCGGTGCGGCGCCTACGTGTTGAAGACGCGCAAGGAGTGCAAGGCATGTGGGTCTGCGCCCGCGCCGGCAACTGCGCCCGGAGACTAGCGCAACTGCGCCCGTGCCCGCAGCCGCAGCCGCAGCCGAGCGCAACCGGCGCTGATCGTGACCGGGGCCCAGCCAGCGCAGCCGGGATCCGGCGCGCCCGCAGCTGCAACCGCGATTGGCGCCGTCCGCAACCGGCCGCGCCGCCGACCGGCCGCGCCGCATCCGTGTTCGTTTCGTATCCTGAGATAAAATGAGAGTAGGTGTTTGAATTGACAAAGAAGCAAAAAAACGTGCTCGCTGCTTGGATCGTTGTGATAATCGCCTTCCTGGGCGGCCTTGCCTTGGCCAACGTGCAGAACAAGGTGCCGCCGGTCATGCAGGCCATCATGGCCTACTTCGACATCGGCTATACCGAGGCCGGCTGGCTGACGTCGATCTTCACCATCATGGGCATGGTCACGGCCATTCCGGCATCGTGGCTCCTGCACAAGCTGGGGCCGAAGAACATCGGCGTCATATCGCTGGCCTGCGCCGCGGTCGGCTCTTTGATCGGGGTGTTCTCGGACAACCTTGCGCTGCTGATGGCCAGCCGCGTCATCGAGGGCATCGGTGTCGGCATCATCGCCGTCGTGGGCCCGGCGGTCATCGCGATGTGGTTCCCGCCCGAGAAGCGCGGGCTTCCCATGGGGCTGTGGGGCTCGTGGATGATGGCCTCCCAGACGATCCTCTTCCTCATCGCGGGAGGCATCACCACGGCCTTCGGGTGGCAGGGCGTGTGGTGGTTCACCCTCGGATTCAGCGTGCTCGTCCTCATCCTCTACATGTGGAAGGTCGATGCCCCGGGCGTCGGCCTTGCGAACTTCGCCGAGGCCGAAGACAAGGAGAAATACTCGTTTGCGGAGGGCTTCAAGTCGCCCTCGTCGTGGCTGCTGTCGGCGGTGGGGGTCATCTTCACCTTCTGCTGCTTCGGCTTCGCGACCTATATCGCGGTCTACTGGGGTGAGACCTTCTTCCTCGCCACGACAGGCGACATCGAGCTTGCCCAGTACGAGGGCAACCTGTGGGTCAGCCTGATGTATGCGATTGAGATACCGATAGTCATCCTCATTGGCTGGGTGCTCAACCGCACGAAGCTCCACAAGCGGAAGTACGTGGGGGCGGTCGGCTTCTTCCTGTATGCGGTCATCCTGTTCTTCTGCTTCCGCATGGACGCCATCGGCCTGCTGATCCCCTTCATCATCGTGTACCCCTTCTTGGAAGGCTCCATCCCGACGGTGTACTGGACGGTCTGCCCGTCGACGGCGAAGAGCCCCGAGCACGCAGGGACGGCGCTGGGCGTGCTGAACGTCGGGCTCAACATCGGCACCCTGCTCGGCCCCCCGCTCACCGGCTGGATGATAGAGAACTACGGCTGGCAGGAGGCCACCATCCCCCTGGCCGCCGCCGCAGTCCTCGGCGGCATCCTCATGTGCCTCGTCAAGACCTATGACAAGAGAGCACAATAGGGACGTTCCTTTTTGTGTCGCACAGGAAAGGGGAGGGGATTCCCGCGATGGATGCGAGGGAAAACGCAAGACAACACGGGCGGCCCCAAGGGACAGCCGCAGGACAAACGCAAAACAACACGGGCGGCCCCCACAGGCCGCCCACAGGCCGCAGGGGAACGCCTCCTTCTATAGCTCATATATAGGCTAGTATTGCAAAATAATACTGTTTTAGCTATTATATAAGCTATGAATTTTGACTCTCTTTTACAGCAGCAAACACCTTTTGAAACACGCAACGCCTTGCGTGAGCGTTTCCGTTTGCGGCGCAAGGAAAAAAAACTATCCCAACAAGAACTTGCAAACAAAGCAGATGTAAGCCTTGCTTCCCTGAAACGATTTGAAGCAAGCGGCAACATTTCCCTCAATTCGCTCATTAAGCTGTCCTTCGCGCTTGGGTACGAGGACGATTTCGATAGGCTCTTCTCCCAAAAACACTATCAATCCATTCAGGATGTAATCAGCGATGCAGCCCATTGATGACCTCAAGAGAATTACGGTTTTCTATCACGGAAGGGAAGTAGGCAGTATCGCAAGAACTGCCGAGGGGCTTTCCCCTTTTGAGTATTGCACACGTTGGCTTGCCGATGGCTTTTCTCTCAACCCCCTTATCCTTCCTTTGAAAAGGGGCGTGTTCATGCCAAAACTTGACCCCCTACACGGTATGTTTGGGGTTTTTGACGACAGCTTGCCTGATGGGTGGGGACGTCTTTTGGTGGACAGGACACTTCAAGCCCATGGCAAAGACCCTGCGTCTGTTGATGGGCTTGCTCGTCTTGCGCTGGTAGGGCACTCTGGTATGGGGGCACTGTGCTATGAGCCTGCCTGGGAAACGGAAGGTGCTGCTTCGCCCAACACTGATTTTGACCACCTCGCAAAAGAGTGTACAGCGATTCTTGCCCACAAGCCATCTAACGACCTAGATACTTTGTTCGCTTTGGGCGGTTCATCGGGCGGTGCACGACCGAAAATCCTTACCGAAATCGAGGGGCAAGACTGGATGGTGAAATTCCCCTCTTCCTATGATCCGAAAGACATCGGTGCCCAGGAATACCATTATGCCTGCTGCGCGCAAAAATGTGGCATCACGATGCCGGAAGTGCGCCTCTTCCCTTCAAGGCGCACTTCCGGGTATTTTGGAGTCAGGCGGTTTGACCGAGGTATTCAAGGAGAAAGAATCCACATGGCTTCTGTTGCGGGGCTTTTGGAAACGAGCCATCGCTTACCAAACCTTGATTACAAAATCTTGATGAAACTTACCTTGAAATTGACAGACGGCACAAGGGACGTCAAGCAGCTTTTTCGGCGCATGTGTTTTAACGTCTTTGCGCATAACCGAGACGACCACTCAAAAAACTTTTCATTCCTCTTTGATGAAGAGCAGGCAAGTTGGTATCTTGCTCCTGCTTATGACCTGACATACAGTTCTTCGTTAAATGGCGAACATGCAACGACAGTCGCCGGCAATGGGAAAACCCCCGGTTTTGCCGAGATAAAAGAAGTTGCCGATTATGCGGGGCTTTCGCTTCGCTGGGCACAAACAACAGCAAAAGAGATTGCAGAACAGACGCGCGAACTTAAGCAGTATTTTAGAGCACAATAGGGACGTTCCTTTTTGTGTCGCACAAAAAGGAACGTCCCTATTGTGCTTTCTGCAATACTCTCTCATTCTCTGCAAAAAATGTTGATTGCGTCGCGGAAGAACTCGGTACAGCCGGGGGCGAGCTTGTCGTAGTTCGCCCGGAAGCGCTCGTCGGCAACGTACATCTCGCCCAATCCCCGGTGGTATTCTTTGCTGTATTCGGGATTGTACACGCAAAGCCACTGTCTGTGCAGGTCACAGGCTCTTTGAGCCAGCTCTCCCGCAGGGTCGCCGGCCTCGAATGCGGCTTGCAAGGCTTCCTCGACCCCGATGCGCAGCTGCTCGCCTTTGTCGTACTGCTCCTTGGTCAAGCCCCTGACCCTTGCGTTGGACTCGTCGACGGCCGCGTCGCCGTACTTTGCCCGGGCTTCCTTGCCGTACTTTTGCTCGTTCTCGTCAACGAGCTTTTGCTTGAAGTCCTCGAAACCCTCTTGGCCTGTCATAGTAGCCACTCCTTTCAGAGGCAAAAGGGATGCTCCCCGCGCCCTGCTCCCGGTCACATACGGCACGGCTGCCCGCATTCTCCGGGAGGCCTGCCCTAAGACGGCCATCATACCACGGGGAACAAAATAGAGAGCACGATAGGGACGTTCCTTTTTGTGCGACACAAAAAGGAACGTCCCTATCGTGTCGCCTTTCCAAACCGAAGGTAGTCGGCAGGTTGAGCGGCAGACGCTCAAACTCTTGCTGTGCTGGTTCGCCCTCACCTACTGATTGGCATACTGCCCCCTAGTTGAACGGTTTTTGATGATATCATAGCGGGCAGGCGATATAATAGCTGCCGAAGGAAAGACAGAAGGATGGCTTTGTGCACTTGTCGTTAGAACAGATTGCAGACAGAGTTGCCCCGGTTGCAGAAGAGCACAACCTCAAGGCAGTATGGGTTTTTGGGTCGTATGCAAGGGATGAGGCAGGTGCCGGCAGCGACGTAGACCTACTTATTGATATTGAAGGTGCAATCGGTACCGAGTGGATGTGCAGTGGTATCTTTGCAGCTTTTGAAAACCAGTTCGGTGCGGGGAACGTCGATATGATAACCACTGGAAGCCTAGTTGCCCAACCCCGCCACCTAGCGCAATCGAGGCGTGCTTTCAGGGAAAATGTCTTGCGCGAAAGGAAGCAGGTATATGAACGACAGGGACCAAGCAAAGCTTCGGGCCATGCTTCTATCATTGATGACCGGCGTCTGACGACGGGAGAAGGGGACAACGCCCCCTCCATGTCCCCGTCCCGCTACCCCTAAGCACCGCGTTTTTGCAAGAGGCGTTCGGTGTACACCAAGGATGCCGCCATGGCAACCTCCCCGGCGTTCTCAAGCACATGCCCCATGCCCTCCAGGGGGACAGCCTGCGGGACGGCAAACGCGAACAGCATCACCAGCGCGCCCACAAACATCCAGGGCGACTTGATGCGCCGCCATACAAGCACCGCAAAGACCAGCACCACGAAAAGCATGGTGATAGACCCGAAGGGAGGGCCGGGGAACGACCCGGCATTGCCGTAGTAGAAAAGCCCCGCCTCTTCTACCGGCTTCATTACCAGGAACACCACCGAGCGCAGGAGGCCCAGCACCACGCAGGCAGCGTACACCACCCACTGCCCTGCGTTGAGAACCTTCGTGTCGAGGCCTTGCACCCCCGGCTGCCCCCGCCCGGCCCTTTGGGCAAAGCCGACTGCCGCCACGATCCAGGCAGGGGTGAACAGCGCATGCCCGATGAAGCGCGGCCAGGAAAGCGCCTGGAGCAAGGGCCCGTCCCCGATGCCCGCCCCGAGCGCGATGACCGTGTTGTCCCACACCACTGCCGCGATGGGCAGGATAAGCATGAACGCGGAAACCGAAGGCCGGCGCACGAAAAGCCTGACTGCAAGAACCGCGAGGACCGCCTGCGCGAGCGCACAAGCAAGATAAACGAGGGCGTACATAAGCCCCTCCCTTCCAAGGAACAGAAAACGAGACGCCGCGTCAAGGCATCCCCGCATCAGTATAAAGCATCGGACGAGCCGCCAGCCGCGCGGGGCAGGAAGGACAAAAAGACGCCAGCCTGTTTGCCTTCGTTGTTGCGGCCTTTCGTCATAGGGCTGCTTGCGTGTGGCGGGCCAGGATGCCCTGTAGGCAGTCGTCGGCGACCCTGAGCTCCATCTCGACGAGGTTTTCCTTTGAGACGTCGAACATGCCGCCGCGTATCCAGCACTCGTCCAATGCGATGGTGGAGACAGACATCGTTGTCGTGAAATACCCCTTCTCAGGCTCAAGGTTCCTTTGTAGCCTCTTGTCGGCGATCTGCCCGGTCATGGCGTCGAAGCGCCGGCCATAGCCCCATACCATGAGCTCGAACCATGCCATGATCGCCTCGTCCCTGACGGGACTTGCCAAAACGGTATTGACGAGGCTGCGGTTTCTTTCAGCCAGGTCAAGGAACAGCATCCTGCCTTGAGCCAGGTCGTCCGGCCAAAACCCTTCCTCGCGGTCAGGGTGGAACTCGCGGCGGTAGAGGAAGCGCAGCACGTCCTCGATGTCTTTGAACCAATAGTAGAAGGTCTGGCGGTCCACGTTGCACATCCGCGCAACCGTGCTGACCTTCGTCTTTGAATAGCCCGCCTCTTCCAGGCAGGTGCGGAAGGCGTCTGCCAGCCTGTCCTTGGTTGTGCCCGTCTCGACCATTGCTTCGCCTCCAAGTTCCAAACACTTCTGCGTTTGTGTCTATTGTACAGTATTTCATACACCTGTATGATGCCCCTATGGCTATAAGGTTGAAATACCCGCTGTCACGCGTGTTCCCCTGGGGGTACAGGCTGCTCTTCGGCGTGATGAGCTCCCGGGCGAAGAAACCCAAGCATCCACGGCGCGCGACCTCGAAGGAGGCAGGGGCAATGGGCGAAACCAAGCATGTCGGCTGTGTGTTCTGCGACGGTGGCTGCGTGCTTGCGGCCGAGACAGAAGGCGGGGAAATCAAGCTCTTCCCGCTCGACCCCAAGGCCCCGGCCATCTGTTCGAAGGCGACTATGTTCGACGAGTACCGCAACCACCCCGGCCGCCTGACCGCGCCCCTCAAGAACACCGGCAGGCGCGGCGAGCCGGTGTGGGAGGAAATAAGCTGGGATCAGGCCCTGGACGAGATCGCCGAGCGGCTGAAAGCCGTGATCGAGCAGTACGGCCCCGAGGCCATCGGCGTCTCCGAGATGCCCTTGAACCACGGTTTCGGCGGCCTGACGCGCCGCCTCATGAACGCCCTGGGCGCTCCCAACTACATCGCCCCCATCGAGCTTTGCATGGGGAACACGGCGCAGGTCTGCCGCACCACCCTCGGGTACTACGTCACGCCCATGTGGGACATGGCCGACCTGGTCGTCTATTTCGGCCAGAACCGCGGGCCGGAGCTTTGGCCTGCGGAATACCTGAAACTCAAGGCTGCGCAGAAGCGCGGGGCGAAGCTCATTGTCGTCGACCCGCGCAGGAGCGAGACTGCCGAGCAGGCCGACGTCCACCTGCCGGTACGCTACGGCACCGACGCCGCGCTGATGCTCGGCTGGATCAACGTCATCATCAACGAGAGGCTCTATGACGCGGGCTTCGTCAAGGCGATGACGGTCGGCTTCGACGAGCTGGCCGCCCGTGCCGAGGACTACCCGCCCGACAAGGTGGCCGCCATCTGCGGCATCGACGAAGGGCTTGTGCGGGAGACCGCCCGGATGTATGCTGCGGCGGCAATGCCCATCATCCCCTGGGGCGCCACGTGCGACATGCAGCGCAACTCGACGTCTGCCATACGCTGCCAGTGCATCCTGCGGGCGCTGGTGGGCGCAGTCAACAAGTCCGAGCTGGTCTTCAACCCCGCTTCCGGGGGGATCACCAACTCCGAGGTCAGCCGCTTCGACCTCATCTCCCCCGGGCAGCGCAGCCTTCAGCTGGGGCACGACACCTACCCCCTGCTGTCGTTTGCGACCGAGCCCCTGTACCGCGGAGCCCTGGCCAAGGCGGGCATCGACTATACCATGGACGTCATGGGGCTTTCCTGCTCCGCGCATCCCACGACGCTCTTCGAGGCCATGCGCAGCGGCAATCCCTACCCGGTCAAGGCCTTCCTCTCGCTCGCCAACAACACCGCTATGAGCTACGCCGGGATGCAGGGCATCGTCGACGCGTTCATGAATCAGGAGCTGGTCGTCGTCTTCGAGACCTTCATGACCCCTACAGCCCAGCTGGCAGACTACGTGCTGCCCGGGGACATGTGGGCTGAACGCGACGTGGTCGGGCCGCCCTTCGACGTGGCCCCCCTCTATACGGTCTCGCAGAAGCTTGCCGAGCCGGCGGGCCAGTGCAAAGACCACTACTTTGTGATGAAGGGGCTGGCCGACAGGCTGGGGTTCACAGAGCTGTTCCCCTGGAAAGACAGCCTGGAGTATTTCGACTGGCTGCTCAAGCCTTTGGGCTTGGACTACAGCGCGGCGCAGGGAAGCCCGACGATCCCCCTCAAGCCTGCCGCGATGGGCACCTTCCTTACGCCGTCGGGTAAGATCGAGCTGAAAAGCTCGGTGCTTGAGTCCTTGGGCCACGATCCGCTGCCCTATTACTGCGAGCACGCCGAGCCGGGCATCGACGAGGCCGAGTTCCCCTATGTCGCATTTGCGGGCGCACGCGACAAGTGCTCCTATAACACCGCGCTGCACCAGATGCCGAAGCTCCGTGCCCGCGAGCCTGAGCCGGAGCTGTATATCAACCCCCTCGACCTCGCGGCGCTGGGGCTTGGGAACGGCCAGTGGGCCAAGGTGTCCTCAACGCACGGCACCGTCGAGCTTGTAGCCAGGCCCGACGAGCGCCAGCCGGCAGGCACCGTCCGCATCCCCCACGGGTGGTGGAAGCCCGAGGCATCGCCCGGCCTTTCCGGGAGCCTTTCTGCGGCAATGCTCCACAACGACGGGATGGTCTTTACCGACGCAGGGTGGAATCTTGACCCGGAACAGGGCCTTGCCAACCTGCGTGGCGGCATCCGTGTCAAGGTGGGCCCTTGAGCCCCCGTGCCGGAGTGCACATATAAGACCGAGAGAGAATCGAGAGGTATCACATGATGGCCACAGGAATCAAGGGCGTTTCCCTGCAAGGGCTGAGCGTTCCCCCGATCGCGCTGGGGACATGGGCCTGGGGAACGGGGTTCAACGGCTCCAAGATGATTTTCGGGAGCCCCGTAGACCCGCAGGAGCTGGAGCGGGTCTATGCACGCGCTGCTGAGGCGGGGCTGACCTTTTGGGACACCGCCGAGATTTACGGAAAAGGCAGCGCGGAGAAGCTGCTCGGCGGTTTCAGCCGGAAGCATGGCGAGGCCGTCTTCTCCACAAAGTTCTTCCCGATGGCGACGAGCCGAAAAGGCTCCCTTGCGGCAACCTTGAAGAAGAGCTGCAAGAACTTGGGCGTGGACGGGATCGACGTCTACTGGATCCATGTGCCGCAAAACGTCGAGAAATGGACGAAGGAGCTTGTCCCCCTGATGAAGTCCGGCAAGATACGGGTTGCCGGTGTGTCGAACCACAGCCTGGAGCAGATTGCCGAGGCCCGTGCCATCCTGGAAAGCGAGGGCCTGAGGCTCGGCGCCGTCCAGAGCCATTTCAGCCTCCTGTACCGCCACCATGAGAAGGACGGGGTCGTAGCGTACTGCAGGGAGAACGGCCTTGTGTTCTTCTCGTACATGGTGCTTGAGCAGGGCGCACTGACCGGGCGCTACTCCAAAGACAAGCCCTTGCCGGGAGGCGTGCGCGGCAAGAGGTACACGCCGGGGCTCCTTGCCAGCATAGAGCCCCTTATGGCCGAGCTCTCCCGCCTTGCCCAGGCCCATGGCGCCGACATTCCGGCGGTCGCGATAGCCTGGGCTATCGCGAAAGGGACGCTGCCGATAATCGGCGTCACCAAGCAACACCACCTTGAGAGCCCCCTTATGGCTTTGGGTCTTGAACTGGGTGCCGGCGAGATGCAGCGGCTCGACGACATCGCCGACCAGATCGACGTTCCAGTCAAGGGGTTCTGGGAGTAAGGGACACAAGGGGGAGCGCCCCTTTGCGCCCTCAAAACTCGGGGCGGATGCGGTACCTGTCGAGCTTGCGGTAGAGGGTCGCCTTGCTGATGCCGAGCAGGGCGGCGGCCTGGGCGATGTTGCCCTGCGTCCTGGCGAGGGCGGCCCGTATGAGCCGTTCTTCCTGGAGGCCGAGCGAGAGGCCCCCGTCTCCGGCCACATCTCCGTTCCCGTTTCCGGCTTCGCCCCCGTCCCCGTCCGCGTCTCCGCCAGCCCCGGCACAGTGGCCCGCCGCCACAGAGGCGGGAAGGTCGCCGACCGCGATGGTCGGCCCGGCCGCGGAATAGAAGGCTGCCGTGACCGCGTTCTTGAGCTGCCGCACGTTGCCCGGCCAGTCGTAGCCCTCGATGGCCTCAAGCGTCTCCGGGGCGAACCCGCCCGGGCCCGGAATGCCCTTCTGCCTGCACTCGTCCAAGAAGAAGTGGGCGAACAGCCGCTTGTCTTCGGGGCGCTCCCGCAGGGGGGGCAGGGCGACGGCCAGGACGGAGAGCCGGAAGAGCAGGTCTGCGCGGAACCTGCCCGACTCGACCATCGCGCCCAGGTCGCTGTTGGTTGCGGCAATCACCCGGAAGTCTATCTGCCGGTAGCTCCTGCCGCCGACCCTCATGACCCTCTTGTTCTCTAAGACGCGCAGCAGGGTCGCCTGCAGGTCGAGCGCCATGTCGCCGATCTCGTCGAGGAAGAGGGTGCCGCCGTCGGCGAGCTCCACCTTTCCGGGGCGCCCGCCCTTCTCGGCGCCCGTGAAGCTGCCGGACTCGTAGCCGAACAGCTCGCTTTCGATAAGCCGGGGAGGTATGGCGGCGCAGTTGATCGACATGAAGGCCCCGCCCGCCTTCGAGTAGTTGTGGATGGCCTGGGCGAAGAGCTCCTTCCCGGTGCCGCTTTCCCCGCTGAGGATGATATGCTCGCCGGTCAGGGCGAAGCGCTTTGCCAGCGCGACGGTGTCTCGGAAGCCTTTCGAGTTCCCCAAGATGTCGTCGAAGCCGGTGGCGGCATCGTCCCCGACCGGGCCCAGGGAGCCGCGCCCCCGCCCTGCGTCCGCCGCCCCCGCCGTCCCCGCCCCGCCCCTCTGCATCCTGCGGAGCTGTGCCTGCGACCTGCGCAGCTGTAGCTTGTAGCCGATCGCGGAAGTGAGGCTCAAGACAAGGCCCAGGGTGTGCGATTGGAGGCGCAGGGACTCGGGGAGCCAGGGGTCCCCGACAAGCGGCTGGGTAAGCAGGAGCGTCGCTGCCACCTCGTCACGCTCGTCGAATATGGGCGCGGCGATCGCGTTGAGGTTCTGCAGCACCGTGCTGTAGTGCTCGGGGCCCACCACCTGGAACGAGGTCTTGTAGCGCACGCACAGCGAGTGGGCGCAGGTCCCCATGGTGGCCTCGTTGAAGACCGACCGGGGCCCCGTGAACTCATGGAGGCCGAAGTTGCCGGTCTGCAGGAGCGAGACCCCGGAAGGGTCTGTTATCTCAAAGACGTAGTCGTTTGCCAGGTCAAGCCCGTTGATCGCGTTCAGCACGGGCTCGGCGGCCTCGATAAGCTGTCGGTGGCGGGCACAAAGGCCCTCGAAGGCCTGCTCGTCAAGGGGGGCGCAGACCCGGGCGGCATGGGGGTCGAGGCCCGCCTCGCGGCTGCGCAGCCACGACTCGGCGATCTCGGTGCGCACCGCCCCGGAGAGCCGGGGGTCGGCCGCGCTTTCGAGGAAGCCGCGCTTCGCCTCGGCGAGCGCATCCCAGGCCTTCCTGGCCGCCGGCGGCTGGTTCTTGAGAAGGGTCTGCTCAAGTTCGGCAAACCCGGGGGCAATACTACCAATCATAATCCTCCTAGGAAGGAGAACTGTACCATATCGGATCCCTGGCCGCCGCCGCGCTCCGATACTGCATGAAATCTTTGAAATTTTTACGCTGCGCCGCCGTGTGGGCGGGCCTTTGCCGGCACATGCCCTATACTCCTTCCTATGGAACACAGAGGCACGGGGCACGCCCCCCTCAGGCAGGAATGAACGAAGGCATGTACCACAGCATTTCGCTTGAGCAAAAAAACGGGTTAAGGCTATCTGCGGAAATGAAGCTCGGCATCCAGATATTCGGGATGTCTGCCGTCGAGCTGTCGCAGTTCGTCCAAAACGCCCTGCGCGAGAACCCGCTTCTGTGTCTCGATGAGCACGAGGCCGACCCCTTCGGCGAAGAAGCACTGCCCGCCAGCGAAGACAGCGGCCCGCCCGAGGCCCTTGACTACACGAGCGTCACCGCACTGGCCGACCGCCTTGAGCGCAGGCGGCCGGTCGGCTCGCACAGCGAACACAAGCAGCGGCAGGACTATTCCTTCGAGCAGTTCTTCACCGAACGGCCCTCCCTGAAAAGCCACCTGGAAGACCAGGTCCGCTTCGACGTGCGAACGCCCGGCGAGCGCCTGGCGGCGTCATACCTGATAGGCAACATCGACAGCAACGGCTACCTGCGCATCACGGTGGGGGAGGCGGCACGCTGCCTGAACCAGGCGCCCGAAGAGGTGGAGCGGATGGTCGGCCTGCTGCAGCTGTGCCAGCCGACCGGCGTGGCCGCACGCGATTTGGGGGAATGCCTCTGGCTACAGCTGCAGGCGCGGGGCGAGGACAGCGCCCTGGCCCAAAAGGTGGTGGAAGACCACCTCGGCGACATCGCGTCGGGGAGCCTTTGCAAGGTCGCTGACCGCCTCGGGGCGCCGATAGGCGAAATCCAGAGGATAGTCGGTCAGATAAGGGCCTTGAACCCGCGCCCCGGCCTTTCCTTTTGCCACGAGGCCGACGGGTCGGTCATCCCCGAGGTCTCGGTCAGGCTCCGAGGCAAGGAAATCCTCGTCGAGCTCTTCGACCTCGGCATCCCCCAGCTCGCCTTGGAGCAAAGCTATCTCGACCTCATGGGGGACAGCAACACCAACAAGGAGACGCAGGCCTATCTGAGGGAAAATCTCAAGGCCGCAAAAGCGCTCATGACCGGCGTGGAGCGCCGCCAGGCGACCCTGCACAGCATTGCGTGCTGCATCATGCGCTCCCAGGCCGGCTTCCTCGCCGAGGGCCTGCGGGGGATGCGGCCCCTCACCATGTCCGAGATTGCCGGCCAGGCAGGGGTGAGCGAGTCGACGGTGAGCCGCATTGTCAACGGGAACTACATCCAAACCCCCCACGGGGTATTCGAGCTCCGCTCCTTCTTCCCGAGCCCGGCGCTGAGAGGCGCGCCAGGCGGCCCTTCGTCGTTGGGCGCGAAGCAGGCCATCAAGGCCCTCGTCGACTCGGAGGACAAGAGCCGCCCCTTCAGCGACTCCCAGATAGTGGAGCTCCTTGCAGGCCAGGGGGTCGAGGTGTCCCGCCGGACGGTGAACAAGTACCGCAACGTGCTGGGCATCCCGGGAAGCGCCTCCCGCCAGCGGGATGGACAAGGGTACGTATAATTCGTCCATCTATTGCCACACTCAGTACCGTCCCCTGTCCACCGATGGACGAATTATACGTACCCTTGTCCATCCCCTTGTCCATCCGTCCCCATTGGCACGCACCCCCCACAGGGGAGGGGATTCTTGAGGTATTATGGTGCGTGCCAGCGTACTCCCGCCCGCGCTCGTGTACAATCAAAGGCAGAATACAGGAACCCCCGGGCCCTCGCCGTTCGTCGGGCCCGCGAGAACAGGCCCGCGCAAGCGGGCGATAAGGAAGCGCAGCTATGATTCTTGAAGCATTGAAGGCCTTCGTTGTCGGCGTGGTGCAAGGCATCACCGAATGGCTGCCCGTCTCGTCGACGGGACACATGATACTCGTCGACGAATTCGTGAAACTCCAGGTAAGCACCGAATTTCTCGAACTCTTCCTCGTGATCATCCAGCTGGGCTCCATTTTGGCGGTCATCATCCTGTACTTCCACAAGCTCAACCCCTTCTCTCCGCAGAAGGCCGCAGCCTCGAAGAAGCGCACGTGGAAGCTGTGGGGCATGGTGGTCGTCGGGTGCATCCCCGCCGCCATCGTCGGCCTCGCGCTGGACGACTGGGCCCACGACAACTTCTACGGCGCGGTCACGGTCTCGATAGCGCTCATCGTCTACGGGATCGCGTTCATCGTCATCGAGCTCCGTCACAAGGAAAAGCACGGGACGGCGACCGTCGAGGAAGCGCCGTCGCGGGGAAGGCATGCCCGCCTGGACAGCAGCATCACGGCCGGGACCATGGCGGGCAAGCCCCGTGCCCTGCCGGGCTACCGGGTCGAGACGGTGGACGAGATAGACATGAAGACGGCGCTCGTCATCGGCGCCTTCCAAACGCTTGCGATCATCCCGGGCACCTCCCGTTCGGGCTCGACCATCATCGGCGGCCTGCTGGCCGGGTGCTCCCGCGTCGCCGCCGCGGAGTTCAGCTTCTTCCTCGCGGTCCCCGTCATGTTCGGATGGGGCCTGCTCAAGACCGTCAAATACCTCATTTCCACAGGGCTCTCGATAAGCTCCACCGAAGTGGCCGTGCTCGCCGTGGGCGTCGTGACAGCCTTCCTTTTGTCGGTCGCGTCCATCAAGTTCCTCATCGGCTTCGTGCAAAAGCACAGCTTCATCCCCTTCGGCATCTACCGCATCGCCGTAGGCATAGTCGTCCTCGCCTACTTCGCCCTCACATAGCCGGTGGACGAGTGGTGAGTGTGACAGGGGGCCTCTTACTGGTCGGGGTGCTCTTTTTCCATTGACACTCGTCCCCATTGACGCTCGTCCCCGAACGTATCCAAAGGTGACAAACGCCCCGTCCCCTGTCCACCCCCTTGTCACACGTGTCGCCCGACGTCGTCCCCATCGACAAAGGCAACTGGCGCGTCCCCGCCTGGCTGGTCTAGAGCTGAGAGGCCCAACAGGGCAAATTGGCAGAAAATCGGACGGAGCGTCTGATGCGGGGCGGGCGCTTTGGGGCTAGTGTCTGGGGGGACTTGGAACGCGAGGGAAAGGATGTCCGATGGGACGCGTCGTATTGCCGCTGTACACCCCGCAGTATGTGCCCGAGGGGGGAGAGGTCGCGATCATCACGACCGACAAGGGGGTGGTCACGGTAAGACTTGCCGGACACGACGCCCCGATTGCGGTGGGGAACTTCATCGAGCTTGCCCGGAAGGGCTTCTATGAGAAGACCAAGTTCCACGCCTACAAGCAGGGCTCGGTGGTGCTGGGCGGCTGCCCGACGACGCGGGGGCTCGGCCCGGCGCAGGTCGATGCCGCGATGCGCGGCGTCCTGCGGGGCATCCACCCCGGCACGGGGGACGCCCGCTATACCATCAAGGACGAGTACGCAGGCAAGCCGAACAACCGCCACGAGCTGGGCAGCCTGTGCCTCGCCCACAAGTCGCAGCCCGATTCGGGCAGCTGCCAGTTCTACTTCTCCCTGGCACGGCAGCCCGAGCTCGACGACGCCTTCACCGCGTTCGGCACGACGGCCGAAGGCATCGACGTCGTGCTGGCGCTCCGCGTCGGCGACGCCATCCGCTCCATCGAGATAGTGTAGGGGCCTGTCGCCCGTCACGCCGCCCGCCACGCTGTCCGCCCCGCTGCCCCTCACGGCCCGAACTGCTCCACGAGGTCGATGAGCTCTTGCTGCTTGTGGACGTCGAGCTTGCGGTAGATGTTCTCCATGTGCGTGCGTGCGGTGCCCTTCGCCACGAAGAGGTCGCGCGCGATGATGGAAAGCGTGCGCCCGTGGGCAAGCAGCACCAAGACCTCGCCCTCGCGCGGCGTGAGGCGGAAGGCCTTGGCAACGCGTCCGCAGTTCACCTCAAGTTTGTTGTTGGGCGCGCCTGCCTCCGCGGGCCTGTCGGGCTCGCTTCTCCTGTCGGGCCGAACGGCGTGCAGGAGCTGTTCGACCGTCTGCTCGGGGATGACGAGGAAGGCGACGACGACGAGGCTGAGGATGGAAAGCACGGCGACGGCGGTCACCTGGACGCCCCCGCCCGCGATATGCGAGTTGAGGACGTCGCCCACGAGGTACCCGAGCGCCATGCCGGTGAACATGAAGGCCACGCCGAGGCCGAATATACGCAGGGGGCTCTCTCCCGCACGCCGCGCCGTCTCGGTGAAAAGTATCCAGACCAGTATGTCGAAGAACTCATAGCCGATGTTGATAAGCAGGATGCACACCGCCGCATGGGTGTCGAAGAACAGGACGATGGCCACGAAGCCCGCCACCATGATGGGCAGGGACAGGCGGTAGGTGAAGGTCGGGTTGAAGCGCTGCCCCAGCACCGCACTGAGGGCCAGGAAGCTTCCCCCGACGATGATGAGGGAGAACAGGACGCTGCCGCCGAAGAGCGCAAAGGGGTCGGGCCCGTTCTGCGGGAGGGTGTCGAAGATGCGGCAGAGGAAGGAGAAGACCATGATGGAGAACATGAGCTTCCCGACCTTGATGGCAAAGGACCTCTTGACCCTGTCGTCGAGCTCCTGCGGACAGGTGTCAATGGAGGTGTCAATGGGGACGTATAATTTTGACACCTTTTTACGCTCTCTTCTGTCACGAAGTCGAACGAAGGTGTCAAAATTATACGTCCCCATTGACACCTCGTCCCCTGTCCACCCGGACACCAGCAGGCCGAAGGAGAGCAGGGGGAACACGATATAGCCGACCAGGCTTATCCCGGCCGACGTGAGGGCGACGAGCACCGCCGTCACGATGGCGGCCGCTGGGGAGGCGATGGTCGCGAAGCGTATCTCGTGCTTCGCGAACTGCTCGCCCCACAAGACCTGCAGCACCCCGGCGCCGGCGCCGCCGATGACAAAGCCGCTCAGTATAAGCAGCTCGATGTGCTGGGCAAGCGCAAAGGGGATGATGACCGCAGACAGGGCGAGCAGGGCGCCGCAGGCCCGGTACATCGACACGCGGACGCCCTGCTCGTCCTCGCGGAAGTTCCCTGCGACGAAGGCGGCGAAGAGCGCGGCGAGCGCCCCGGCGACGAGGTAGAGCCAATAGGGGGCATGGCCGAGCCCGAGGGTGTCCGCCAGCACGGTGTCCGCCAGCGGCAGGGACTGCATCCAGGGGCTGTGGAGGAAGGAGGCGGAGAGGCAGAACACGATCCAGGCGCGGCACAGGCCGAAGCCGAGCACCACCGTGAGGTAGTTGAGCGCGTCGCCGTCGCGCCCCCCCGCGCCGTCGCGCCCCCCCGCGCCCCTCGCGCCGTCGCGAGCCCCCGCGCCCCCGGCGCCGTCGCGGGCACCCGCGCTCCCAGCGCGGCCGAAATCAGGTTCGTCGAGCTTCTTGGACACTGCGCAATCTTCCTTCCAACGTGCAATGGCAATACGAGGCGGCAATACAAGGCAACAATGCGAGGCGATGGCCCTACCCGGGCAAAGCCCCGCCATCGAGTCGGATTCCGAGTATAGGGCTTCTTCCCTCCGTCCATATCGGATTGAGCATCCTATCCCTCGTTATTTTAAGGCAATTCGCAGGGGTGGGGGCGGGAAATGGGAAATCCTATCGAGCGTCTGATGCGCAAAGGGGCGGGCGGCATTAAGGTGGTCCGACCACAAGGACGCTCCACAAGGAGGTCCGAGAGGGGCTTTTACCACATCACGAAGGAGGAGAACATGGATCAAAGCAACAAAGGCCTGTCGCGCCGCTCGTTCCTGAAAGGCGCTGCCCTCGCCGGCGCCGCCGCAGCAGGCTCGGCAACGCTTGCGGGCTGCGGCCTGGCCGACGCGGCAGGCACGGCCGACGCGGCAGGCACAGGCGGCGACTGGCTGCCGAAGGCCTGGGACCACGAGTGCGACGTGCTGGTCATCGGGTACGGCGGCGCGGGCATGTGGGCTTCGCTCATCGCCGCCGACGAGGGCGGCCAGGAGGTTATCGTGCTTGAGAAGGTCCCCCTGCGCGGCGGCGGCAACAGCTCGATCAACAACGGCGAATGGACTATCATCGAGCCGGACAAGGCCGACCTCTTCAAGCGCTACATCAAGACCTTCACGCACGGCAAGACGCCCGACGACATGATAGACGCCTGGGTGGCAGAGTGCGTCCGCAACGTCGAGTACGCCGACAAGTACAACATGACCTACGAGGTCGTCGAGAAGGCGCTCGCCGGCTCCATCCCCGAATACGCCTTCCTTGAGGGCGGCGCCTTCGAGGGCGCCCAGAAGCTGGCCTCCATAGACGGCTTCGGCATGGTGACCTTCAAAGAGCTCGACGCGAAGCGGGAAGAGCTCGGCATCGAGGTCCTGTTCGACTGCCACGACCAGCGCCTGATCCAAAACCCCGCAACCAAGGAGATCCTTGGCGCATACACGCTTGTCGGCGCGGACGGCACGCAGAAGGCCATCAAGGCCCGCAAAGGCGTCGTTATGTGCACCGGCGGCTTCGAGTTCAACGAGGAACTGAAGAACGAGTACCTGAAATGCTACCCCTTCAAGTTCGAGGGCTGGGAATGGAACACGGGCGACGGCATCAAGATGGTCGAGGACGTGGGCGCGAAGCTGTGGCACATGGACATGGCCATCTCGATGTACTCCATGTGGACGCGCGACCCCGAGTACGACTTCTCCATCCTGGCCTTCATGCCGGCCTTCTCCTACTTCACCGTGAACCGCCTGGGGCGGCGCTACGTCAACGAGGGCAGCATGGGCACGCCGCACAACGGGTGGCACACCCTGCTGCACTTCGACGACAAGATAGCCGACTTCGACCGCATCCCCAGCTGGAGCATCTTCGACCAGAGCTGTTTCGACGCGGGCAAGCTGAGCACGAGCCAGGGCGACTTCTTCGAATGCGGGAACTTCGCCTCCGACCTCCCGGACTCGCTGCGGGCCTGGGACGGCTGGAGCACGGACAACAAGGCGGAGCTCGACCGCGGCTGGATACTGAAGGGGGACACCCTTGAGGAACTGGGGCAGAAGATCAAGGACTTCGACCACTGGATGGACATCGACACGCTGCGGGAGACCTTCGACGAGTACCAGGGCTTCTGCGAGAGCAAGAAGGACGCCCGCTTCGACCGCAACCCCGAGCGGCTTGTGAAGCTCGACGAGGGCCCCTACTACGCCATATCGCTGTACCCGGGTTCGTGCTCGACGCTCGGAGGGCCGATGAAGAACGCGAACGGCCAGGTGCTCGACCCCGCCCGCGAGGTTATCCCGCGCCTGTACGCAGCGGGCAGCTTCGGCAACTTCCAAAGCCACACCTATGGCATCACCGGCGGCAACAACGCCGAGAACATGGTCTGGGGGCGCATCTCCGGCCGCCATTGCGCGGGGCTCGGGAACTGGGACGAGGCATGAGCAAGCCGAAGCTCGCGCTGATTGCGTGTGTGCTTTCCCTTGCGCTGGGAGCCGGCCTGTTCCCGCTGGCCTCCTGTGCGCCGAACCAAGGCCGAGGGGAGGCATCTGCCGATGCCTCCCCGGCCGGCAGCCCTGCAGGCGAAGGGGGCGCGGCCTGGGGCAGCGAGCAGATAGGCTGGACGCCGGACAGCGACTGCGCCATCTGCCATGAAGGCGAGGCCGGCCTGGGAGCCGGCCCCGGCCAGGCCCAGGCGGCAGCGCACCGCGACGAGGACTGCGGCAGCTGCCATTCCCACGAGGCCTTCCTGGCCGAGGCGCATGAGGGCGTCACCTTCGCCGACCGGCCCTCCGCGCAGGCCAAGGGCGGCAGCGTCGATTCGCAGGCCTGCATTGCCTGCCACGGCAGCTTGGGGGAGATGGCCCAAAAGACCGGGGGGAGCACGGCGCTTGCCGACAGCAACGGGCTTGTGGTGAACCCCCACTCCCGGCCGCCCGGCGCCACCCACGACGAGAGCCCGGCGACCTGCACCGACTGCCACAACAACCATTCGGAGAACCTGGGCAGGGATGCGGTGAGGTACTGCGCACAATGCCACCACCGCGGCACCTTCCAATGCGGAACCTGCCACGAGCTGCGCAACTGAGCAGCTGCCAGGGTGTCAATGGGGACGTATGATTTTGACACCTCGTCCCCCTGACACGTCCCCCTGACACCTGGCACCCCGCTGAAGATTTTTACCGAGTTATCGCATCAAAAACGAACTTGTGTATGAATTCTCGGCATGAGCCGGAAAAAATTCACGGCAAAATGCCATTTTGGCGTGAATTTTCGCTACCTCCCGTGAAAAAAGGCGTAAAATCCATACACAACTTCATTTTTGATGCGATAACTCCCCAAATCGTGCGAAACCCTGCCCCCTGACACCCCCTGACACCCAGCGGCAGGGCAACCTGGATGAAAAGGTGTCAAAGTTATACGTCCCCATTGACACCCGTCCCCATTGACACCCGTCCCCATTGACACCCGTCCCCATTGACACCCGTCCCCATTGACACCCGTCCCCATTGACACCCGTCCCCATTGACACCCCGTCCTAGAGATTTGGTTGATTGCGGGCTTCGGGCCGTCGCGGGGGATTCATTTGCTATCATGGAGGGGAACAGCATCCATGAAAGGAACACCGATGGCACAGGCGAACGACGCGCTTTCGCGGATTCAGGAATACCGCGCCCAGATCGACGCAATCGACAAGGAGATAGTCGGGCTGCTGAACGCCCGCACCGAGCACTCGCTTGCGATCCGCGCATTGAAGCCGGACGCACGCATGGGCCTGTACGACCCGCGGCGCGAGGAAGAGATATTCGAGCGCGTGTACCGCTTCAACGAGGGACCGCTCTACAACGACAACCTCCGCGAGATATACAAGGGCATCCTGAAAGTCATGAAGGAGATGCCGTCCCTATGAGCAACGAGAATATGAACGCCTCCCTGCCCGACCTGGGCACACGCGGCGACGAGATACGGATTTTCGCGGGCCCCTGCTCCATCGAGAGCGCCGAGCAGTTCGACGCGGTCGCATCCTGCGTCGCCGGCCTCGGCCTCACCTGGATACGCGGCGGCGCCTTCAAGCCGCGCACCAACCCCCACTCCTTCCAGGGCCTGGGCGAAGAGGGCCTGAAGATAATGCGGGCGACGGGGAAGGCCTACGGCCTGAAGACCCTGACCGAGGTCATCGACTCGGCCCACTGCTCGCTGGTGCACTCCTACGTGGACGGCCTGCAGATAGGCACCCGGAATATGGCGAACTTCTCGCTGTTGAAGAATATCGGCCTGGTCACCGCCGAGTCGCACAAGATGGTGCTCTTCAAGCGCGGCATGGCGGCGACCATCTCCGAGTGGCTTGCCGCCGCCGAGTACATCACGATGAGCGGCAACGAGCAGGTGATGATGTGCGAGCGGGGCCTGCGCACCTTCGAGACGGCGACCCGCTTCACGCTCGACATCTCGGCGGTGCCGGTGATCCACAAGCAGAGCCTCTTCCCGGTATGCGTCGACGTGTCGCACCCCGCCGGCACGCGCGACCTGGTGCCCTCGCTTGCGAAGGCCTCCATCGCCGCCGGCTGCGACGCGCTCATGATAGAGGTGCACCCCAACCCGCAGGCGGCCCTGAGCGACGGCCCGCAGCAGCTGACGCTCTCCCAGTTCGCGGAGCTGGTCGAAGAGCTGCGCAAGGTCGCCGCGGTATTCGGGAAGGATATCGTATAAGGTGGACGAAGGGCTAAAGGACAAGGCCCCCCTGTCCCTGGACTACGGCGTGCTCAACGAGGCGCAGGCAGAGGCGGTGCACTGCACCGAAGGGCCGCTGCTGGTCTTGGCGGGCGCGGGAAGCGGCAAGACCCGCGTTTTGACCTACCGCATCGCCCACCTGATTCAGGACAAGGGCGTCGCCCCCTGGGAAATACTTGCCATCACCTTCACCAACAAGGCTGCGGCCGAGATGCGCGAGCGCCTGGGCTCGCTTGTGGTCGCTACCCGGGGCATGTGGGTGTCCACCTTCCACAGCATGTGCGTGCGGATGCTGCGGGCGGACTGCGAACGCCTCGGCTTCCACCCGGGCTTCACCATCTATGACGACACCGACGCGAAGCGGCTGGCAAAGGAGGTCATGGCGGAGCTCGACATCGACCCGAAGCGCTTTCCGCTTGCCCTGGTGCGCAGCCGCATATCGGCGGCGAAGAACGAGCTTGTCGTGCCCGGGGATTTCGAGGCGCAGGCGCTCGACGCCCCCAGCAGGCTGACGGCCCGGGTCTACACGCGCTACCAGGAGCGGCTGAAACTGGCCAACGCCTTCGACTTCGACGACCTTCTGCTCTTCGCCTACCTGCTGCTCAAGCACCACCCCGACGTGCTTGAGGCCTACCAGCAGCGCTTCCGCTACCTGCACGTCGACGAGTACCAGGACACGAACCACGCGCAGTACGCCATCACGACCCTGCTCGCGGCGGCGCATCGCAACATCATGGTTGTGGGCGACGACGACCAGAGCATCTATTCCTGGCGCGGCGCCGACATCCGCAACATCCTTGAGTTCGAGACCGACTACCCCGAGGCCCACGTCGTCAAACTTGAGCAGAACTACCGGTCCGCGGGCAACATCCTCGCGGCCGCCAACGCGCTTATCGCCCACAACCAGCACCGCAAGCACAAGGAGCTCTTCACGAAGGATGGCCCGGGTGCCGAGCTTGCTGTCTACATGGCAAGCGACGAGCGCGACGAGGGGCGCTGGATCGCGGGCGAGATCGAGCGCGCGCACCGGCAGGGGGCCTCCTACAGCCAGGCCGCCGTCTTCTACCGGACGAACGCGCAGAGCCGCGTCATCGAGGACATGTTCCTGCGCGCCGGCGTGCCCTACCGCATCGTCGGCGGCACGCGCTTCTTCGACCGCGCCGAGATACGGGACGTCATGGCCTACCTCACGCTGACGGTGAACCCCGCGGACGACATCGCGGCCAAGCGCGTCGTCAACCTGCCCCGGCGGGGGATAGGGAAGGGTACGGTCGAGAAGGTCGAGCGCCTGGCCTGGACGCAGGGCATCCCCTTCCTCCAAGCGGCCGAGCTCGCCCTGGCCGACGAGGACATCCGCCCGGCCGCCCGCCGCTCCCTGGGCGAGTTCGTGCAGATAATCAAGGATGCGGAAAGCTACAGCGGCCCTTTGCGCAAGCTCGTCGAGGCGATAGTCGACAAGAGCGGGCTCATCGCCGCCCTCGGGCTTGAGGACAGCGACGAGGCCCGTGGCCGGATCGAGAACATCCAGGAGTTCTTCGGGGTCGTCGAGGAGTTCGCCGAGGCCTACGCAGGGGACGGCGGGGGAGTCCTCGGCAGCGCCGACAGCGTTGGCGGCTACGCCAACAGCGCCCCCGGCAGCGCCACAGCCCCCGGTAGCGCCCCCGCCAGCGCCGCCGCGCCCGCCAGCGCAGGCAGCGCCGCCGCGCCCGCCGCCCTCGCCAGCAGCACGCTTTCCGGCAGCTCGCTCGCCGACTTCATCGAGTGGATACGCCTGCGCACCGACCTGGACACCATGGACGAGGGGGGGCAGGCGGCCACCCTCATGACCGTCCACTCGTCAAAGGGCCTTGAGTTCGACACCGTCTTCGTCGCCGGCATGGAAGAGACCCTCTTCCCCCACATGAGCTCCGCCTCCGACCCCACCGGGCTTGAGGAAGAGAGGCGGCTGGCCTACGTGGCGATAACCCGCGCGCGGAAGAACCTGCATTTCACCTGCGCCTCCACACGCAAGATATTCGGCACCACCTCGGCGAACCCGGTGTCGCGCTTCGTCGGCGAGATCCCCTCGGAGCTCCGTTCGACAACGGGGCTCGGCTCGGCGGGCTTTGCGGGGACCGGCTGGGAGAAGCGGGGGAGCCGCAGGGGCATTTCCGGCTCCGGCACCGAGGCCTATGGCACCGAGGCCCGCTCCAGGCAGGCCCCGGGAGGCTGGATGCCCGGGAGCCCCGCCGCCGCGCACGCCGCACACGCGCACGCGCAGGACACAGGCGCGAGCTTCGGCGCGGGCGTCGACGCCGGCATCCACCGCAAGCCCGCCGCGGACATGGTGTTTGCGCCGGGGGACACCGTCGAGCACAAGGTCTTCGGCCGCGGCGAGGTGACCGCGGTCGGCGGCGGCGCGATCCACGTCAGGTTCGCGCAGACGGGGGCCACCAAGCAGCTCATGCAGGAGTTCGCCCCCATCGTGAAGGTCAACCGCTAGAGGGCCGCCGTGACCCAAGGCCGCCCCCGCCGCCAAGGCGCGACCCGCGCCTCCAAGAAAGGAGCCAGATGTGACACGTTCCGTCGTCGTAGTGGGCCACCAGAACCCGGACAACGACTCGATATGCTCGGCCGTCGCCTACGCCTACCTGAGAAACGAGGTCGAGGGGCGCAGGCAGGTGGCCGACCCCGCCTACCGGCCCTTTGCCTTTGAGCCCGCGCGCTTGGGGCAGCTGCCGCCCGAGAGCGCCTGGGTGCTTGAGTCGAACGGCTTCCCTCCGCCAAAGACCATCAGCCACGTCTACGCGCGCGTCTTGGACGTCATGACCCCTGACCCGATCTCCATCATGAAGGACGCCGCGCTGATCGACGCGGGCCAGACCCTTCGGCGCAACAACCTGCGCTCGCTCGTCGTGACCGACTCGGAGGGGCGCTATTACGGCCTCATCACGACCCGCATGATAGCCGAGCGCTACATCGCCGCGACCGACGTGCTTGCCGAGGACGGCTCGAACTCCATGGCGGTGGCCGCGGACCTCGTCGCCTCGCTGGCGCAGAAGGTGTGCGACATCACCGAGACCGACGTGCTTGTCCTCGACAAGGAGGGGCTGTTGAAGGAGGCCGTCGAAGACCTCATGGCAAGCTCCCTGCGCGAGGCCGTCGTGCTCGACGACGACCAGCGCTGCATCGGCATTGTGACCAGGTCGGACATCACGACGCGCCCCAGGCGCAAGGTGGCGCTCGTCGACCACAACGAGACGAGCCAGGCGGTGCGCGGCATCGAGGACGCCGAGGTCATGGCTGTCATCGACCACCACCGCATCGGGGACGTGTCCACGGCCAACCCCATCCACTTCGTGAACCTGCCGGTCGGCTCGACTGCGACCATCGTGTCGATGGAGTTCGAGCGCAACGGCGTCGACATGCCCGCACGCATCGCGAAGGTGCTGCTCTCGGCGGTTTTGACCGACACGGTCATCTGCAAGTCCCCGACGACGACGCAGACAGACAAGGACCAGGTCGCCCGCCTTGCCGCCATCGCGCAGGTCGACCCGGACGAGTTCGCCCTTGAGGTCTTCGCTTGCCGCAGCGGCGGCGGGGACGACCCCGTCGACAAGCTGGTCGGCATGGACGCGAAGGAGTTCCAGATAGGGGACGCGACGGTGCTGATAGCACAGCACGAGACGGTCGACCTGGCGGCGGTTATGGCGCGCGAGGGGGAAATCCGCGCCTACATGCGCACGGTCCTTGACGAGCACGGCTACGAGTTCGTGCTGTTCATGGTGACGGACATCATGGCCGAGGGCTCCCAGTTCATCTGCGAGGGCAACCGGCGCATCGTCAACCGCGTCTTCAACATCAACTGCACCGGCGTCGGCGGCACCTGGATGCCCGGCATACTCAGCCGCAAGAAGCAGGTCGCCCCCCGCATCCTCGGCAGCTGACCGCACAACCCCGCGCATCGTGCCTGTTCAGGTAGCCCCCCGCATCCTCGGCAGCTGACCTGCGGGCCGCCGAGGGGCCGCCGAAGGCAATCGGCCCTCGCCGGGCCGGACGCCCTACTGGTGCGCGTAAGGGGAGTCGGCGTCGGCGAGGATGGCCTTGAGCTTTGGCCAGCCGGGGAGCCCCCGGTCCAGCAGGGCATGGCGTTCCTCTTCCCCTGCCTCCGGGGCAAGGATCTTGGCCATCTCGTGGAGGTAGGCATAGACCATGCACTCCGGCGGGTAGGGGATAAGGCCCTCCGACACCCAGACCGTGTCGCGGGCCCGGTCGATCTGCACCCAGTCGCCCCGCAGCGGGCGGACCTTGACATGCGCGGGGACGGGCGCCTCGGGGAAGGCACGCCCCATGCACTGGCGCACGAGGCCCTCCGCGTTCCGCGCGAAAATGGGCTTTGCCATGGCCAGGAAGGCAAGGCGCGCCTGGTCGTAGTCGCCGGTCTTGAAAAGGAAGAGGTCGATGACGCTGACCTCGGAGCGGATGGCGGCGTTCACGTTGGCACGCACGCGCGAGGCCTTCTTCTTGCCGCCCGTCGAGCTTATCGGGAAGACGCGCAGCATAAAGGGGCGCCCGAACAGGAAGGCCACGTCGCCCGTCTGGTAGTGGCACTTCGGGGACTTCGACTTCTCGAAGCGCTTGAGCATGTCGGCACGGACCTCCCTGATGACCCCTATCCATTCCTTGACAAAGGCGACTATCTCCTCGGGCTTCTTGTCGAGGGGCGCCACGATATAGGCCGCGGCATCGGGGGGTTGTAAGGCGATATAGGTTTCATGCGTCGCCTGCCGCCTGATGGCGACCTTCATGTTGTCGAACTCGATAGCCTCGACCCTGCTTCCCTCCACCGGCGTCCCCCGTCCGTCTTCGTGCGGCATGCCCGCGGCCTAGGATAGCTGCGGCGTGCGTGTGGTATGCGTGGTGCCATTATACGGCAGCCCCCTCGGATACGGCAGCCCCCTCGGGCCACTTCGGGCAAATATCGGCAAAATTCCTGCCGCATGTCCCTGTTTCGAGTCTTTTCGCCCGGCGAGGGGCTATAATCGAGCGGTCTTTCCGAACAGCAGCCCCAGGACAGCCCGGGTGCCGCGGGAAAGCGACAGACACAGGGGAGCTTGCTGGTGGCAGGCTGAGAGGAAGCGCGTCACGCTTCGACCCTCGAACCTGACATGGGTAATGCCAACGAAGGGAGTCCCCGTGCAAGAACGCCCAAAAGGATTCGCCGAAGCCCGGAAGAAAAGCAAGAAGGAAGGGAATAGTATGGAGAAACCCCTGATAGGCAGGGCATTCGAGGCCCTGTCCATGAAGCCGCCGCTTGTCCACAGCATCACGAACTACGTGACCGTCAACGACTGCGCGAACGCGCTCCTTGCCATCGGCGCAAGCCCCATCATGAGCGACGAGCCTGCCGATGTGGCAGACATCGCGGGCATCTGCGACGCGCTCACCATCAATATCGGCACCCTGAACGAGCAGAGCATCAAAGGGATGTTCCTGGCGGGCGGCCGCGCGGGGGAGCTCGGCCACCCGATAGTGCTCGACCCGGTGGGCGCGGGTGCCTCGAAGCTGCGCACCGACACGGCCTCCGGCCTGCTCGACCGGCTGCCGGTCACGGTTATCCGCGCCAACATGTCCGAAGCGCGGGCGGTGGCCGGAGCCGCTGCCACGACGCGCGGGGTCGATGTGTGCCCCGACGACGTGGTGACCCGCAAAAACCTAACCGAGAGCGCCCGCTTTGCGCGCGACCTTGCCGCCCGGACCGGCACCGTGGTCGCGGTCACCGGGCCGATCGACCTCGTCGCCGACGCCCGCCGGGCCTTCGCGGTCTCGAACGGCAGCCCCCTGCAGGGCAGGATCACCGGCGCCGGCTGCATGTTGTCGTGCATCTGTGCCGCCTATGCCGCGGCCAACGGGGATGACCTGCTCGAAGGGGTGCTCGCCGCCGTCGTCCACATGGGGCTCGCGGGCGAGCAGGCTGCGGCGCGCATGGGTGGCCAGGACGGCAACGGGGCCTTCCGCGGCTACCTGCTCGACGCCCTGTTCACCATGGACAAAGACGCGCTGTGCGCGGGCGCCCGGGTCGAGCAGCTTCCGGATGCCGGAGATGCCGGGGATGCCGGGGACGCCAGCGATGCCGGGGATGCCGAAGGGGCGGCAGAAAGCGCTGCGGAAGGGGAGGCAGAAGGGGCGGCAACCGCCTCCGACGCCGCCGGAGCCCCCGCCGCGGGAGCCGCCGCGGCAACCGCCCCTCCCGCCGCGGGAGCCCCCGCCGCCCCCGCCGCAGGGGCATAGCCGTGTTCACGCCGGGGGAGGTCCGCGAGAGCCTGCGGCTCTACGCGGTGACCGACAGCGCCTGGCTGCGCGGCCGCAGCCTCGCCGACTGCGTCGCCGATGCCATACGAGGCGGCGTCACCTGCGTCCAGCTGCGGGAAAAAGATATCCCCCCGGCAGGGTTGAAGACCCTCGCAACCGAGCTGCGCGCCCTGTGCGCACAGGCCCGCGTCCCCTTTATCGTGAACGACTACGTCGATCTGGCGCGCGAGGTCGATGCCGACGGCGTGCACGTCGGGCAGGACGACACGGCCTGTGCCCGGGCGCGGGCACTCCTGGGGCCCGGCAAGATAGTCGGGGTGTCGGTGCAGACCTGCGAAGAGGCAGCCGCCGCCGAGCTTGCCGGCGCCGACTACCTCGGTGCGGGAGCGGTCTTCTCGACGGCGACGAAGCCGGAGTCCCCCGACATGGGGGTCGACGGCCTGCGCGCCGTCTGCGCCGCCGCGTCCGTTCCGGTGGTCGCAATCGGCGGCCTCAACGAGGCGACCATCCCCCAACTCGCGGGGTGTGGTCTCGACGGCGTCGCGGTGGTCTCGGCAGTATTCGCCCAAGATGATATAGTGGAAGCAGCAAGAAACCTTGCCCGCTGCGTCAGGCAGCTTGAGGGACGGGCGGGGTAGATGCAAGACGACAAAGATTACGGGGGATAGAGATGCTGGCAGTATTGAGTATAGCGGGGTCGGATTCGAGCGGCGGTGCCGGCATCCAGGCCGACATCAAGACGATAGCGGCGCACCGCCTGTTCGCGGAAACGGCGCTTACCGCGCTGACGGCGCAGAACACGACAGGGGTCTTCGCCCTCGAAGAGCTCAGCCCCCGGTTCGTGGCACAGCAGATAGACGCGGTCTTCGAGGACATCCGCCCCGCTGCCGTGAAGATCGGCGTGGTCTCGTCGGCCGCCATCGTCGAGGCGATAGCCGAGCGCCTGGCCCATTGGAAGGCGGAAAACATCGTGCTCGACCCCGTCATGATAGCGACCTCGCAGGCGAAGCTCATCAACGACGACGCCGTCGGGGCCCTGAGGGAAAGGCTCATCCCCTTGGCAAACCTCATCACGCCAAACCTGTTCGAGGCAGAGGTGCTGAGCGGGCTTTCCCTGACGACCGACGAAGAGCAGGCCCGTGCCGCCGTGCTTCTGGCGCAGTCTACCCGGTGCGCCGTGCTCGTGAAAGGCGGCCACAACACGGAAAGGGCCGACGACGTGCTCGCGACCAAAGAGGGCGAGGTCGTGTGGGCTCGCGGCGCACGTATCGAGACCGGGAACACCCACGGTACCGGCTGCACGCTCTCGTCGGCAATCGCCTGCAACCTGGCGCTCGGGCTCGACATGGCGGCAGCCGTGCGCAAGGCGAAGGACTACGTCACCGGCGCCCTCGAAAACGGCATCAACCTCGGGCAAGGCAGCGGCCCCATAAACCACATGTGGGAATACCGCGACTAGCCGCGACAAGGGAGGTTGACACTGGATTGCTTGAAAAGTAGAATGTTCACTTGCGTTCGCCTCCGGACGGGGGCGAGGGCGCGTGCCGAGCATTGGGGTGTCGTCTAATGGCAGGACAGCGGTTTCTGGTGCCGTATGTGAGGGTTCGACTCCTTCCACCCCAGCCAAAAGCGCAGGTCGCGGAACTTTTCCCCCCGCAGCCGCGCACTTAGGGTATACTGCTTTGGCACACCATACACGTGGCTCCGTCGTCTAGCGGTTAGGATGCCGCCCTCTCAAGGCGGAGGTCGCCGGTTCGAATCCGGTCGGAGCTACCAGATACCCCCAGGTCAGAGCCAATTCGACTCTGGCCTGTCGTTTGTTCCGGGGCGGGTGCGAGCTCACGGTACCTGTCCCCATGAGTTCGCCTTGCTGGCCTGAGAATGGGGATTTTGACAGATAGGGGCCTCGGCTCGCCACCGGCCTGCCCGCTCGGGTATACTTACCGGACATGCCCAGAGGAAAGGAGCCCCTATGGCAAACCCCATCGTAGACACCGTCATCAACAACCTCAAGACCCACGACTACAGCGACAAGGTCCGCGAGGCAAACGCCAAGATGCCGCAGCTGTTCGACGGCTTCTTGAAGAGCCTCAACGACAACCAGCGCAGAGCGGTCGACAGGATCTTTCCGCAAGGTGGGAAAAAGAAGGTGTATGCCCAGCTCGTCGATATGCCGACGCCCCCCGTCGTGGCGACGCTTGCCCAGCCGGTCTCCTTCGAGGTGGTGCCGGAAGCCGAGCTTCCCAAGGCGGGCGCCACGGGCATCAAGCTGGGTGCCGACGACCTCAAGATGCTGCTGAACAACGAGTCCGGCGACATCACCGCAGCGCTCAAGAGCCTCAAAGGCCAGACCGTCGCGGTCCTCGGTCTCCTTGCGACCTTCTCGCCGGCCATCACGCTCAACAAGGCGGACTTCAACGACCTGATCGCCAAGGTGGGCACGCACTTCGCCCCGATAGGCGAGCTTTTCGCCTAGGGGAGCACAGGGCCGCAGCGCCACGCAGGAAGCACAGGGCCGCAGCGCGACGCAGGGAGCACAGGGCCGCAGCGCCACGCAGGAAACGCAGGCCGCAGAACGCAGGGGACGCGGGGCGTGGGGCGGCGCCCTGCGGATACTTCTTCCCGGCGGCCTCCATGCCGCCGGCAGCGGCCTCTAAAAAAGAATATCTTTTTCGGCAACCTCTCTGCTGCCTGCCTGACCCCTCTGCCCACCTGCGGTTTTCCGGGAAACAGCGAATAGACACTCCCGGATGCGTGGCGTTTGACAAGCCTGTTCATGGGTGGTAGAGTTTTCCGTCGCGCCTTGAGAAGGGGCGCTTGTTTTCACGTAAAGGAGCGAGATTTGCCAACAATCAACCAACTGGTCCGCAAGGGCCGCCAGAAGCAGGTCGACAAGAAGAAGACCCCGGCTTTGAAGGGCAACCCGCAAAAGCGCGGCGTGTGCACCCGCGTGTATACGACCACCCCGAAGAAACCCAACTCGGCGCTGCGCAAGGTCTGCCGCGTGCGCCTGGTCAACGGCATGGAGGTCACCGCCTACATCCCCGGCATCGGGCACAACCTGCAGGAGCACTCCATGGTGCTTATCCGCGGCGGCCGCGTGAAGGACCTGCCCGGCGTCCGCTACAAGGTCATCCGCGCAACGCTCGACTGCTCCGCGGTGGAAAACCGCAACCAGGCCCGCAGCCGCTACGGTGCGAAGAGGCCGAAGAGCTAGCACGCGGAACCGCCCCCCGGCCTCGGCCCCCGGAACGCAACCCGGAACCGCCCCGGCCCCCAAGAGCAAGCAAGCACCCCAAGAGCCCCCAAGAGCAAGCACCCGAAGAGCAAGCAAGCGAATGATTTCACCGAGAAATCGAGCAACTCAAGGAGTTAAGGAGAAGATATATGCCGCGTCGTGCAGCAGCAATCCGCCGCGAAGTGCAGCCGGATGCAACCTACAACAACCGCTTGGTCACCCAGCTGATCAACAAGATACTCCTCGACGGCAAGAAGTCCGTCGCCGAAGCCATCGTCTACGGGGCCTTCGACATCATCGAGCAGAAGCAGGGCACCGACCCGCTCGGCGTCTTCAAGAAGGCCATGGACAACGTCCGCCCCACGCTTGAGGTGAAGCCCAAGCGCGTCGGCGGTGCCACCTACCAGGTGCCCATGGAGGTCAACTCCCGCCGCTCGACGACGCTTGCCATCCGCTGGATAGTCGACTTCTCCCGCAAGCGCAAGGAAAAGACCATGCAGCAGCGCCTCGCCGCCGAGATAATGGACGCCGCCGAGAACACCGGCACCTCCGTGAAGAAGCGCGAAGACCTCTACAAAATGGCCGAGTCGAACCGTGCGTTCTCGCACTATCGCTGGTAAGGAGCGTTGCCCGGTATGTCAAGCACACCACTGAAAGACACCCGCAACATCGGCATCATGGCGCACATCGACGCCGGCAAGACGACGACGACCGAGCGCATCCTGTTCTACACCGGCAAGACCCACAAGATCGGCGAGGTCCACGACGGCGCTGCCACGATGGACTGGATGGTGCAGGAGCAGGAGCGCGGCGTGACCATCACGTCGGCCGCCACCACGTGCTTCTGGGACAAGGACGCCACGAACTACCGCATCCAGATAATCGACACCCCCGGGCATGTCGACTTCACCGTCGAGGTCGAGCGCTCCCTGCGCGTGCTCGACGGCGCCGTCGCGGTCTTCGATGCCGTGTCCGGCGTGCAGCCCCAGTCCGAGACCGTCTGGCGCCAGGCCCACCGCTACAACGTGCCCCGCATCGCCTACATCAACAAGATGGACCGCATCGGCGCCGACTTCTTCAACGCCATAGAGACGATGAAGGACCGCCTCGACGCCCCGGCCATCGCCGCCCAGATACCCATCGGCGCCGAGAACCACTTCGACGGGCTCATCGACCTGGTCACCAACACCGCCTGGAAGTTCAACGAGGACGACAAGGGCATGATCTACCCCGCCGAAGAGCCGATCCCCGCCGACCTGGCCGACGAGGCGGCACTCCACCGCCAGGCGCTCATCGAGGCCGCGGCAGACTTCGACGACGCCCTCATGGAAAAGGTCCTCATGGAAGAGGAAGTCACCACCGAAGACCTGCGCGAGGCCATCCGCAAAGGCACCCTCGCCTGTCAGATGCATCCCGTGTTCTGCGGCTCGTCCTACAAGAACAAGGGCATCCAGGAACTGCTCGACGCGGTGGTCGACTTCATGCCGAGCCCCATCGACGTCCCCGCCATCAGCGGCATCAACCCCTACACCGACAAGGAAGAGGAACGCCCCTCCGACACGAAGGCCCCCTTCGCGGCGCTCGCCTTCAAGATAATGACCGACCCCTTCGTCGGCAAGCTCACCTACTTCCGCGTGTACTCGGGCAAGCTCGATGCCGGTTCTTACGTGGTCAACGCCACGAAGGACAAGAAGGAACGCATCGGGCGCCTGCTTGAGATGCACTCGAACAACCGCGTGGACATCGAGAACTGCTCGGCGGGCGACATCTGCGCCGCCGTCGGCTTGAAAGACACCACGACCGGCGACACGCTGTGCAACGAAAAAGCGCCGATCATCCTTGAGGCCATGACCTTCCCCGACCCGGTCATCGACATCGCCATCGAGCCGAAGACGAAGGCCGAGCAGGACAAGCTCGCCGTCGCGCTGCAGAAGCTCGCCGAGGAAGACCCGACCTTCAAGGTGTCCACGAACCAGGAGACCGGCCAGACCATCATCGCCGGCATGGGCGAGCTCCACTTAGAGATCATCGTCGACCGCCTGCTGCGCGAGTTCAAGGTCGAGGCGAACGTCGGCAAGCCGCAGGTCGCCTACCGCGAGACGGCCACCAAGGCGGTGCAGGGCGCCGAGGGCAGATTCGTCCGCCAGTCCGGCGGGCGCGGCCAGTACGGCCACGCGGTCATCAACCTTGAGCCGCAGGAGCCGGGCACGGGCTACGAGTTCGTCAACGGCATCGTCGGCGGCGTCATCCCGAAGGAATACATCACGCCCATCGACCGCGGCATCCAGGAAGCCCTCAACTCGGGCATCATGGCGGGATACCCGGTGGTGGACATCAAGGTGCACCTCGTCGATGGCTCCTTCCACGAGGTCGACTCGTCGGAGGCGGCCTTCAAGATAGCCGGCTCCATGGCGGTCAAGGACGCGCTCAAGAAGGCCGGCTCGGTCATCCTTGAGCCGGTCATGGCCGTCGAGGTCGAGACGCCCGAGAACTACATGGGCGACGTCATGGGCAACCTCTCAAGCCGCCGCGGGCAGATTCAGGGCATGGGCGACCGCGCCAATGCCAAGACCATCAACGCGAAGGTGCCCTTGAGCGAGATGTTTGGATATGCAACCGACCTGCGCAGCGCTACGCAGGGTCGTGCCGTCTATACGATGCAGTTCGACTCCTACGAGCCTGTTCCGAAAAGTGTTGCAGAAGAGATTATCAGTAAGGCCGGCGGCAGCGTGTAAGCCCTCCGGCTTTACCGATGCGCTTACCCACAACGGAGGTATGACAAGTGGCAAATCAAAAAATACGTATTCGTCTCAAGGGCTACGACCACGAGATAGTGGACCAGTCCACAAAGCTTATCGTCGACACCGCTCAGAAGACGGGTGCCCGAGTTTCCGGACCTATCCCGCTGCCGACGGAGCGCAACCTCTACTGCGTCGTGCGTTCGCCGCACGTGGACAAGGACTCGCGCGAGCAGTTCGAGATGCGCACCCACAAGCGCCTGATCGACATCCTGGAGCCGACCCCGAACACGGTCGACTCCCTCATGCGCCTGGACCTTCCGGCTGGCGTCGACATCGAGATCAAGCTGTAAGGGGCTGAGAACCATGATAAACACCATCTATGGCAAGAAGCTCGGCATGACGCAGGTCTTCAACGAAGACGACCGCGTCCTGCCGATAACCGTCATCCTGGCGGAGCCCAACAAGATATGCCAGGTCAAGACGAAGGAGACCGACGGCTACAACGCGGTCCAGCTCGGCTTCGGCACCATCAAGGAAAAGAAGGTCAACAAGCCGATGGCCGGGCATTTCAAAAAGCAGGGCACAGAACCGACGCGCTACCTGCGCGAGGTCCGCGTCGATACGGCCTCTGAGTATGCCGTGGGCGACAAGGTGACTGTTGCGAACCTGGCCGAGGCGAAGAAGGTCGATGTGACCGGCATCTCGAAGGGCAAGGGTTTCGCCGGCGTCATGAAGCGCCACAACTTCGGCGGCGGCCCCGGCGGGCACGGGTCGCACTTCCACCGCGCTCCCGGCGCGGTCGGCCAGTGCGCGACCCCCTCGCGCATCTTCAAGGGGCTGGCGCTTCCCGGGCATATGGGCTGCGACACCGTCACCACGAAGAACCTCGAAGTCGTGAAAATCGACGAAGAACAGAACCTTATCTTGATCAAAGGCGCGGTGCCGGGCGGCAAGAATGCCGTAGTGCGTATCCGCTTGGCACGCTAGTAGGTCTAAGGAGAACCCCCGATGGCAAGTATTGAAGTAAAAGACACCAGCGGCAAGAAGGTCAAGAGCGCCACGCTTTCCGCTGACGTGTTCGGCATCACGCCGAACATGCACGCCATGCACGAAGTGGTGCGCGCACAGCGTGCCGCCTGGCGTGGCGGCAACAGCAACACGCTCACCCGCGGCCAGGTCCGGGGCGGCGGCAAGAAGCCCTTCCGCCAGAAGGGCACCGGCCGTGCGCGCCAGGGCACCATCCGTGCACCCCACTACACCGGCGGCGGCGTGGTCTTCGGCCCGCATCCCCGGTCCTACGCACTCAAGGTCCCCAACAAGGTTGTGAAGCTGGCAATGCGCTCGGCGCTCTCGGCGAAGCTGGCCGACAAGGAACTGATTGTCGTCGAGTCCTTCGGCTTCGAGAAGCCCTCCACGAAGCAGGCCGCAGCCATGCTCAAGGCGCTCGGGTGCGACCGCCGCACCACGGTGGTCGTTGCCGACGACGATGTAAACGCCTACCTTTCCCTGCGCAACTTACCGCGGGTCAACGTCATCCCCGTCGCCGAGGCGAACACCTACGAGCTCATCGACAACAAGGCCCTGGTGCTCACGCTTGCCGCCCTGAAGCGCATCGAGGAGGTGCTTGCATAATGAAAGACCCCCGCGAAGTCATCATCCGCCCCATCATATCGGAGCACAGCTACGACATGATGAGCGAGAACTGCTACACCTTCGAGGTGGCGAAGACCTCCAACAAGGTCGAGATAGCCCAGGCTGTCGAGGCCATCTTCAACGTGAAGGTCGTGAAGGTCAACACGCTCAACGTCAAGGCGAAGCCCAAGCGCGTCCGCTACAAGATAGGCAAGACCCGCACCTGGAAAAAAGCGATGGTAACCCTCAAAGAAGGCGACACCATCGAACTCTTCGCCAACAACTAAAAGCCCGAGCCAAGGCCCCCGCAAAGGGGGCCTTTCGTGTCAATGGGGACGTGTCAATGGGGACGTATAACTTTGACACCTTTTGTGTGACAGCGCGGCCCCCTGTCACACATGGCATACGGCAAAAGGTGTCAAAGTTATACGTCCCCATTGACACGCGTCCCCTGTCACACGGCCCTGTCCACGGAGCCATCAAACAAGGCGGCCTTTAATGTCGGCGATGGCATTTTCGACCCGTTCCGTATGGTAGGTGTAATACATGTTATGGACGTAGGGCAGCAGCCCGTGGTCTTCAAGCAGCGTGAAGGCCTCTGTCCCGGTAATGCCCTCGCGAAGCGCGTAGTGCTCTATCAGGTAGATCAAGTAACGTGTTTGGTCAGACATCTCTTACTCCGCCAACCCGTCAACGTAGGGCGAGTTGCCGATGTCTCCCGTCTCTCGCTCGGTTCTGTAGGCTTCCAGCAAGGCGGGAGTCGAAAGCCACCAGAGCTTCGTGCTTTCGTCTGCCAACAGCCTGTACAGGTCGGAGCGGTAGACCTCGCCGACAATGACCATTTCATCCCTGTCGTCCGTCCTGACGATATGGCCGACGATGTCGCTTACCTTTTTGTAGACCCTGCGGGTGTGCCTTCGTTGCTCCCGTGTCACCGTATTCATGATCTCCGCCTAAACACTCTCAGACGACAAGAACGCAAGGTAATCCAGGGACTTGTCGGTCTTGAACACAACCTGGTCGGTAAGCTTAAAGGCGAGCAGCCTCCGGATTGCTTCATCTTGGGTGTAGTCGCCAAGCTCGAATGCTTCGACTACGTCATAGACACGATCATTCGCAACCGGTCCGACAACGAGGTCGAAGTCGTTTTTTTGGGCAGTACCGAGCCGGTTGGCCACGACATACTCAAGCCATCTTATATCTGCACTGGTGAAAGTTTTGATCGAAAGGGCTTCCTTGGCCGGTTCCTCATGGAAGTCATAGGTATTTATGATTCGGTCTTTGCTCCTCCGAGGGAAGCGTTCGGTGAAACGTCTTGCCTGCTCATAATCGGTGGTAGTGTAGAAACCCGACCCAAAGTCAAGCAGCCGGGCAGAGACATCGACCCTCGGCCGGGCTACCTCCAGGTAACTTCCGTGAAACAGGTACACGCATTGTCCCCTCGTCGTTTGTCTGCTTGAGGCAATTATAATACACATAACCCGGAAAGCGAAGTCCGCCATTTGTGTCAGAAGATATGACCGACTCGTTGTCGAATCGGTCATATCTTCTGACACGTTGTGAGTTGTCCGTCATTGCGGGCTTGACCCGCACATCCCTCCCTTGCAGCCGCATCCCTGCATAACCCCCCCGTGCGCATCATTGCGGGCTTGACCCGCAATCCTTCCCTTGCCGGTTCGTCTTGCCCTCCCTGCATAATTGTGAAAAAAGTGTGTTTTTACTTTGGGGGGGGGGGGCGAATATTGAATAACCGGGAAGATTCATACAGAATGCGGGATATAACATGGGCGACCGCATAAAGCGCTCGCGAGGTGGTTCGTGGTTGGACGCTAGAGGTTGGACTAGAGGCAGGGGGGCGGAATCGTGCCCGTACGTCGTAGAGTGCGTTGTTGTGAGGGCAAGGCACACGCAAGCAAATCCCACACGGTGAAGGGGCAGGCGCCCTATGCTCTCGTGCGCCTGGTGCTCGCCGCAGTGCTCGTCTTCACCTGGCCGGGGCTCCTGCCGGGCGACCTCGTCGGCGCCCACGCCGACGAATCCTCGACGATAATCGAGTTCGAGCGCGGCAACCCTGTCTTTGATGGGCTGGCAGAACTCGGCACCC
>Ga0082212_10000038_pt1 | contig 183892 bp, 152 predicted proteins | sample TergutNt197P3_FD_71548 | JGI IMG/M metagenome (GOLD analysis project Ga0082212, IMG submission 71548) | Neocapritermes taracua P3 segment gut microbial communities from Petit-Saut dam, French Guiana - Nt197 P3 | ecosystem: Host-associated > Arthropoda: Insects > Digestive system > Gut ... | reverse complement strand
CACCTTGCTATATGGTTAAGTTTATCCAAAAATGCCCACTTTTTGTACATTCTCACTAAAATATCCACAGAAATTTCTACCAATTTGTGCATTGACAAATTAAACTCACCGTGGTATCATTAAAGCAGTTAATTATAGTAAACATACGTATACCCGCGCGCATATACTATACAAACAAAACAATTTTTAGGAGGAATTATTTATGAAAAAGCTACTATCACTACTGCTCACAGCAACAATGCTGTGCGCGCTCACACTGCCCGTACTCGCGACCACACCCGCCGACAATGCTCAAACGCGCAACGCCGACATCTTCGATTTTATTGACATTCTTGAGGACTGCGTAGGCATGATTGAGTTAACGCCTGTCGAGGTATACGACCATAACAAGAACGGTGTCGTTGATATCTTTGACGGGATAATTGTGTTGGAGGGGATTATTGGATTGGGGGATTGTGTGACAATGCCGAGGGATACGCAAGAAGTGCCGCCGGAGACAACTGTACCGGTTGAGGGTACCGAGCCGCCGGAATCTGCGACTTTACCCGAAACGGAAGACCCAACCGACTGTCACGATTGCCTTGAATCACTATCCGCAGAGTTAAAACAACAGATAAAGAAAACCTATTATCCCGAAAACCCCAACGCCGTAATAATCCAACACTGTTTCGGAATTTATGACGGTAGCGTTGCATTTTGGCTTGGTAATGGGTGGTATTCCGATGAGGAGTGGAGCGAAACGGTTGCCGGATATACATTTGAATATCGCGACGGACAACAAATATTGATTTGGAATAATGGCGTTTTACGTTATCTCGACAGTGCCTATGATATAGGGTTGCTTACAAAAGAAGACGTAGCGGAGCTTTACCGCAACTGGATATCTTGCAGAGGGTATGACAATATGCCGGTTATGACTACAACGAGCGCGCCGGAGACAACAATGCCGCCGGAAACAACAACCCCACCGGAAACTACTACCAGACCGGTCTTAGAGGGAGAAATTGATTATAATTTACTCGGTTATTATTATGTACACGGGTTTCCGAATAATGGGAGCGATATCACATTACATTTTATACGGAGTTACGATGACTTGACTGCGGTTATAAGCGAATTAAATTCTTATCATTATGGCAATGTTGATGGATTTATTCATGTTAATTATAGAATTGAAGAATTGTCAAAGACATATAACACAGATTATTTTGCGACTAAATCAATCATTGTTTGGCAATATAGCGGTGTTGCGGACGGTGCAATTCACACAATTGATTCTGTATTGATTGATGAGAATAAATTGATTGTAAATTCTACGATTAAACGATATTCTGCAGAGCCGTGCTGGAATTTATCTTTCATGGAGTTAATTGAAGTTGATAATAACGATATTCAAGGAGTAACGGAGTTAGTTTCGAATCATGTAGGGTTTTATGATTTCCCTTGCTTGCGTTGCGGAGGAATGATAGTAGATAATCCTTCAAGAAAATGCCCTAATCCTAACTGTGTAGGATATTGGTAAAAATGACTAAAACAGAAGATAAAATTCTATATTTCTTGCTATTTTGCATATACGCTGTTGCCGAAAAGCACAATAAAACAAGTGCATATGTGTATGATTTATTCAGCAAAGACGTATTCATGGTTTTCGGACGAAACCGACAACTACGGAGTAGCCCGTGAGGGCGGCACTGCTTTAGCGGTGCGTGTTGTTTCGGAATTGAAACACGGCACTTTGATATAAGAGAACCTCTAAAGTATAACAGTTCCGAAAAGCGGTACAGTTTAACCAAACTGTACCGCTTTTCATTTTGTATATTATTCCTCAATGGTCTCGTCAACGCCCGTTACATCGTCTGCCCGTTCTTCAATCGCTTCGGTCTCCTCCGTTTCGTCAACGGTGTTATCGTCTTCAAGCTCATCGTCAACGTCATCAACCTCTTCGACTGCACCTCCGTCTTCATCAATTTCTGCCGGCGGAGGCGGCTCGAGTAAAGCCTTCATAGAAATGCTCACGCGTTTATTGTCGAGGTTAATCTCGGTAATTTGGGCTTCGACCTCTTGTCCGATTTGAAGTCTTTCGTTGACGCTCTTAATCCTGTCGTTACAAATTTGTGAAATGTGAATCAAACCGTCAATCCCGGGAACAATGCGAGCAAACGCACCAAATGCGGTAATATTAACAACGGTTGCTTTTACGTTCATACCAACGCTGTATTCATTATCGAATATAATCCATGGGTTTTCGTTCGGGTCTTTTGCGATGAGCGAAACCCGTCTTTTATCGGGGTCAAAACTCTTAACGGTAACCTCGAGCTTATCCCCTATTGAGACAACCTCTCTCGGGTGTCTGACCCTCGCCCAGGTTAATTCGGAAAGATGAACCATTCCGTCAACGCCGCCGAGGTCTACAAAAACGCCGTAACTCTCCATTGATTTAATCTCGCCGACAAATCTCTTTCCGACCTCAATTTCTGACCAAAACTTCTCCCGCGCCGCGTCATTTTCGAGACGATTAGCGGCTCTTATTGAACCGACGAGACGTTTACGTTGTTCGTTTATCTCTATAACCTTAAACTTTACGGTCTTTTTAAGAAGCGTCTCTAAGTTTCCGCTTTTAGGAACGCCGCTTTGTGAGGCGGGTACAAATATCCTCGACCCCTCAAAAATAATAATCACACCGCTGTTCACTACCGAATCAACAACCCCTTCGAGAACCTCGCTCTCGTTATAAGCGGCGGAAAGCTTCTCGTAGCCAAGCTCGGAATCCACCCTCTTTTTGGAAAGGTGTACAAATCCCTCTGCGTCGTTCACCTTAGTAACTATACACTCGATTTCATCGCCGAGCTTTATTTCCGCGTCACCGATTTCGTCTGCGGGTATGTACCCGGACTGTTTAACGCCTAAATCAACAACAATTTCATTGTTGTTGATGCTCATGACATACGCTTTAACCCTTTTCCCTGTATATATTTTTTGGAAGGTTTTATCAACCTCCGCCATAAAGTCTATTTCGCCGTCGGTAAGATTTTCGCCGGGAACACCTATCTCGAGTTCACCCGCGTTTTTGATTTCCATGCTCATAATAATTATGAACCTCCTTGATTATTTCCGCCGGAACGCTCGCCCCCGCGGTAATTCCTATTTTACACGCTCCGCGTGTTGAAAACTTTTCGAGAGTCGAATCGTACACATTTTCTATAAAAACGGTATTTGCACAATTCTCCTTGCATATTTCATAAAGCTTAACCGAATTACTGCTGTGTTTGCTGCCTATAACGACCATCAACCCGTAGGGAGCCTTCGCAATATCCTTTGATAATTCCCTCGCCCGTTCCTGCCTCTCGACAGTCGCATTACATATTGTATCAAATATTTTTAAGTTTGTACAGTGTTTTTTTATAATTTTTATACAATCTCGCCATTTGTACTCATTAAAGGTCGTCTGGGCGACAAAAATTAGTGCATTTTGACGAATATTTTTGTTAATATTCAACAAAAGATTCAATTCCTCGTCGGAATTAACAATATAATATTCAGATTTTATATGTCCGATAATTCCTTTTACCTCGGGGTGCGATTTATCGCCGGCAATTATAACGACGGAATCGGGTGATACCGCCGTTTCGACAATTTCGTGGATTTTTTTGACAAAGGGACAGGTTGCGTCATAAAAAACCCTGTCCTTTAATTTATCATAAACGTCCTTACCTACGCCGTGACTTCGTATTACAAAAACGGCGTTTTCGTCCGCCTCGGAAATATCGTTCACGGCGAACACGTTTTTGCTCTCGAGAATTGAAATAGCGTCGTCGTTATGGACTAATCTTCCGATTGTATAGGCTTTTCCGTGTTTTTCCGCGGTGCTTAAGGCTAAGGACATTGCCCGCCTTACCCCCGAACAAAAGCCCGCGTTTTTTGCGACCGTTACGCTCGAATATGTTTCATTTTCACAATCGTTGTTTAAAGTCATTGTACCCAAATTCCTTAATCATTTCTATCTCGTTATTTTCGTGAAGGACGGCTATACTCGGCAACGGTACGCCGTTAAAGGTGTTGTTTTTAACCATTGTATAAATCGCCATATCGGTAAACACAAGCCTTTCCCCCGCTTTAAGCGGCGAATCGAACGAATAATCGCCGATAATGTCTCCCGCGAGACAGGTGTTTGAGCCTATACGGAAGCGATAACCGCCTTTTTCATTTGTACCGATAATGCTCGGCGTATACGGCATTTCTAAAACGTCGGGCATATGACAGGCGGCAGAAGCGTCAACAATAGCTATAGACATATCATTGTAAAGCGTATCGAGAACCTCTGTAACGAGAAATCCGGCATTAAGCGCGATTGCTTCGCCCGGCTCGAGATAGACCCTCAACCCCAAATCGGTAATCCGCTTGATACACCTCTCGAGCAACGGGATATTATAATCCTCGCGGGTTATATGATGTCCTCCGCCAAAATTGACCCATTTAAACTCGTTTAAACGAGAACCGAATTTATCAAGCACAATATTAAGCGTTTTTTCAAGAGTGTCGGAGTTTTGTTCACACATTGTATGAAAATGCACACCCGTTATCCCCGTCAAATCCGCGCCTTCCCATAATTTGCTCGTTATACCGAAGCGCGAGCCTTTGCAACAGGGGTTGTACAGCTCGGTTTGAATCTCGGAATATTCCGGGTTGATTCGTATTCCCGCAGAAATGTCGCCGGGCATTTTATCCTTAAACCGCTCCCACTGGCTGAGCGAATTAAAGACAATATGACTGCATATTCGCGTCAGTTTTGCAAAATCGCCGTCTTTATATGCGGGGGAAAAAACATGAACCTCGCCTCCCATCTCCTCGCGCCCCAAGCGCGCCTCATATAAACCGCTCGCCGCCGTCCCCGAGATGTATTCGCCTATTAACGGATACAATTCGTACATGGAAAAAGCCTTCTGCGCCAAAAGAATGTTACAGTCGGTTGCCCGCTCTACCCCCCGCAAAATCTCTAAATTTTTAATAAGCCGCGCTTTGTCGATTACATAACACGGCGTCTTCACCTTATAAATCCAATCCATAAAAATTATTCCTTGCTTTTAGAAGCCGTATTCATAGACAAATCGTTTAGATTTGTCTATGAATACGGTTTCTTAATTGCGGCAACCGCCTTAACCGCCAACTCGTCACAGCGTTCGTTTTCGGGGTGTCCCGCGTGTCCTTTTATCCAGTCGAACTCGACATTGTGCGTTTCGCATAAATCGAGAAGTCTCTCCCATAAATCGGGGTTTAACGCCGGCTTTTTATCGCTCTTAATCCAATTGTTACGTCTCCACGATTTTGCCCACCCCTTGGTAATACCGTCTACGACATAGCGCGAATCGGTGCGAGCTATAACCTTACAGGGGTATTTGAGCCGCGATAATGCCTCTATCACCCCCGTAAGCTCCATTCGGTTGTTGGTTGTATGGGGTTCACCCCCGCATATTTCCGACTCCCTCCCGTCACAGCGGAGAATGGCTCCCCAACCGCCGGGGCCGGGATTTCCCGAACACGCGCCGTCCGAATAAATATATACCGTCTTCAATTGCTCACCTCTCAATGTTGTTCTTCTAAAAATTTATTTAATCTATATACTATACACTAAATTCATATTTTTGTAAAGGGGACTTCTAAAATTGAGTTTCCCTAAGGAGTTGACTTTTTAGAAAAATATGTTAAAATAATATTTTATAATTCTTTTTATATATTTTTTATATTTTTTGATTTGAAAGGAATGGTCATAAAAGTGAAGAAAAACACAGTTGTTGCAATAGACGGGCCGGTTGGCTCGGGGAAAAGCACTATTTCGAGAAAAGCCGCGGAAAAGCTCGGCTTTATCTATGTAGATACGGGGGCGTTGTACCGCGCATTAGGGGTATTTTTTGAAGAAAAGAGAATAGACTTTAACACAAATGTAAAAGTCGATATAAGGTTTATTGATAAAGAACAGCGTGTTTTCGTCGACGATACAGACTATACGGATAAAATACGAACGCCAAAAGCGTCCATGCTTGCGTCCGCCGTCTCCGCAAAGCCGGAGGTACGCGAATTTTTGTTGGAGCTTCAGAGGTCTTTCGCGAAAAACAACTCTGTGATTATGGACGGGCGGGACATAGGAACCGTTGTGCTTCCCGACGCAGATATAAAAATCTTTCTCACCGCCGACGCAAAAGAACGCGCAAAACGCAGGTACGACGAACTTATTCTCAAGGGGACGAGCGTCGAGTTCGACGATGTGTTAAAGGATTTAGAAAAGCGCGACTACGACGACTCGCACAGGGAACACGCGCCGCTAAAAAAAGCGGACGACGCAATTGTCGCCGATACGACGGGTAACACCTTTAACGAGTCCGTCGCATTAGTCTTGAAAATAATTGAAGACAGGCTATGATGAGTACGGGTAATAGACCTCCACGGAAACTAACCGCGAGAGGGTTTGAGAGCAAATTTTTCGTCAGACAAGGCGAAAATTTTGCGAATATCCGCTGATATTTAAGAAATTTTCAACGCAGTATGGCGATAAATTTATCGAGAAGGCGCCGTGCGTTAGTTTCCGTGGAGGTCTAAACCATATGAACAGTATAGGCAATTTTTTCTACAAAATTCTGCGTTATACGGTACAACTTTTTTTCTCGCTCAAATACCGAATGAAAATATACAACAAGGACAGAATCCCCAAAAAGCTCAAGGGGGGGTATATTGTCGCCTGTAACCATCAAAGCTACACCGACCCGCCCGCGATTGCCGCCGTTATAAAGGGGCGATTTTCGTTTATGGCGAAGGACGAGCTTTTTCGCGGAAATCCTTTTTTTTCGTTATTGATACGAATGTGCGGGGCGTTTCCCGTTGTGCGGGGGGCGGGTGACCGCTCGGTAATTGATAATTCGGTTGCGTTTTTAAAAAAGGGGAGAATACTTGTAATCTTCCCCGAGGGAACTCGCTCAAAAAACGGAACAATAGGCAGGGCAAAATCGGGGGTCGCGTTAATTGCTGCGACGGCAAATGTGCCGGTTCTTCCCGTCTGTATCATGTACGGCTTAAACGGCAATAAGCGGAATCTCGATTTTGCAATAGGGGATTTAATCGCACCCGAAGAAATTAATATATCACAAGAGGGCGAGGGCGACCGAAAGGAATTGCGGCGGGTTTCCGAGCGCATAATGAACAGTATAAAACAATTACAGGAACAAATATTACGCGATAGTTAAAAGAGAGCTTACGAGCGGATTCATTCCGCTCGTAAGCTTGACCGGATTTCAAAGGGCTTTTGCGGCTCGGAAAGGTATCATAAAAAATGAGCAATGTAACCTATAAATATATTCGCGAGAACAAAGATATTCAAACATATATTTCACACGCCGACGCCGCGCTCTCCACAATCGGCTACACCGAACATTCCGCGGCGCACGCCGAGGTGTCGGCAAGGACGGCGCATATAATTTTATCGAGCTTGAATTATCCGGAAAGGGTGTGCGAGTTGGCGCAAATTGCGGCGTATATGCACGATATAGGAAACGCGGTAAATCGGGTCGACCACGCGCAAAGCGGCGCGGTAATGGCGTTTCGTCTGCTCGACCGTATGAGTATGCCCGCAGAGGAAATAGCGTTGATTATATCGGCAATCGGGAACCACGATGAAAAAACTGCGCGCCCGGTTAATCCAATCGCTGCCGCCGTTATTTTAGCCGACAAGTCTGATGTCCGTCGGTCGAGGGTGCGCCCTCCGGTGAGGGAGGAGCTTAGAGGCGGCGGCGTCACCGATGACGTTCACGATAGGGTTAATTACGCCTGTGTTCGGTCGAATATTGATGTTTCGGAGGATTTGAGCGCGGTAGTGCTAAACCTCACAATAGATGAGGAAATAAGCTCGATTATGGAGTATTTCGAGATTTTTCTCGACAGAATGGTGCTTTGTCGAAAAGCGGCGGAGGCGTTGAAGATTCGGTTTGAGCTTATTATGAATAACTCTAAGGTGTTATAGAGAACATTTGAATTTTAAAAGGAGACACCATGTTCACACAAATAAACAGTATAGGGCTTTTCGGAATGAACGCCTTCCCGGTTGTCACCGAGATTAACGCCTCAAAAGGTTTATCCGAATTTACAATAGTCGGAATGGCGGACGCGTCGGTACAAGAAAGCAAACAACGTATTTTCAGCGCGTTGGCAAATTCGAATATAAAAATCGAAAATAAGTCAATGGTTATAAACCTAACGCCCGCTTCCATAAGAAAGGCGGGTTCTTCCTATGATTTGGCAATTTTAACGGCAATGCTTGCCGCGCAAGAGGACGTCGCCGTTAATTTGAACAAATCCGCCTTTTTCGGCGAGGTAAGTCTCGGCGGCGCGGTCAACCCCGTTACCGGTGCGTTGACTATGGCGATTGAAGCGAGAAAAAACAACATAGATACTCTTTTTCTCCCAAAAGAAAACGCCGCCGAAGCGAGCGTAGTTGCGGGTTTAGACGTATACGGCGTCGAAAACGTGAGTCAGCTTCATAATCATTTAACGGGCAAAATATCGCTCAAACCGTGCGATACCTATACCCCAAAGGAAGCGGCATATCAAAATTTAGCGGACTTCTCCGACGTAAAGGGACAGGAAAATGTCAAAAAAGCGTTGACAATAGCGGCGGCGGGATTTCACAATGTACTTATGGTGGGGACGCCGGGAACGGGTAAGTCAATGCTCGCGAAAAGACTTCCCTCGGTACTCCCCGCAATGACGTTTGCCGAAAGCATCGAGACGACGCAAATTCATTCGGTCGCGGGCATTTTAGACAAAAACTCCCCCCTTGTGGTGAACCGTCCTTTTCGCCCGGTGAGTCATACCGCGTCGGCGGCGGGGCTTTGCGGGGGGAGCGGGATTCCGCGCCCGGGCGAAATATCGCTCGCGCATAACGGCGTTTTGTTTTTAGATGAGCTTCCCGAGTTTGACAGAAGGACGCTCGAAACCCTGCGACAGCCGGTTGAAGACGGAGAAATGGTCATTACCCGCGCAACCGGGTCGGTCAGCTACCCCTGCAGATTTATGCTCGTCGCGGCAATGAACCCCTGCCCCTGCGGAAATTTCGGTCACCCCACAAAACAATGTGTATGCTCGCCCCTGTCCGTAACGCGATATCTCGGCAAAATAAGTCAACCGGTACTCGACAGAATCGACATTCAAACCGAAGTCAACCCCATAAGCTATAAAGAAATTTCCGATAACGAAAAAGGCGAAAACTCCGCAATAATTCGCGAAAAAGTAGAAAAAGCCCGATTAATTCAAATAAAGCGGTTTAACGCGGCAAATATGAATATACGTTACAATTCCGAGATTCCCCCGTCGATGCTCTCGGAAATATGCGTTATGGACGATTCGGCAAAAACGCTTATAAAGAATGTTTTCGATAAATTGGGAATGTCTGCGCGCGCATATGACAGAATTTTGAAGGTAGCGAGAACGGCGGCGGACTTAGACAATGTCGAATTAATCAGCAAAAAACATATTTCACAGGCGGTCAGCTATAGAAGCTTAGACCGAAAATATTGGGGGAAGGATAAATAAATAAATAACAAAAACGGCTCTCGGAACAGAGCCGTTTTTAGATGTTCATTAATATTCACCGCACATAATATGGGTTCGGTTTAAGCAGTATAATGATAAGGTCGATAATTATACCGACTCCGCAAAAGCCTAAAGTAAACAGCCATAAAATGCCCGTTCCTATCTTGCCCTCATAAAATCTGTGTACGCCCCAATAACCGAACAGAATACAAAGCACAAGAGCCACCCATTTGTTCTTCTCTTTGCCCATAAACATTCCGTTATTATTGTTATTTGTATTGGTGTTTACGTTGCTGTTAGCGTTGTTTATAACAACCTGCGGCGCGACGGGGGCGGCGTTCTGCCCCGAAATCGCCTCAACCTGTCTCCCGCATTTTGTGCAAAGAACAGCCTCCATATGTATCGACTGTCCGCAGAACTTACAAAACTTTGTAGGCTGCGGCGGCGCGGTATACATCTGTTGTTGCGGGGCGGGCTGTGTATAAGCCTGTTGCTGAGGTTGGGGTTGAGTTTGCGGCTGCGGTTGTTCGAAGGTCATCTCCTGTTGCACGGGTTGTTCCGGTATAAGCTCGGCGGTAGGGTCGGGGAATTCCGTTTGTAACGGGGTGTTATTATTTTCGTTCATTACAGATTTCTCTCCTTACTATATTAATTACTACATTATATAAAATGACAAACTATATCATACAACAATTTTTATTAAATGTCAAGAAAAATTATATATTTTTTTGCTTTTGGAAATAAATGTTTGACAACCGACAAATTATAGTGTATACTTGAATACATAATACCGTGAACAGAAAGGACAGGTAATTTTTTAATGAGTAAATTTTCTTTTTCCCACGAAGTTGAGCAGATGTGTACTGTAAAAAACCTGACGGGACACGGGCCCGCGCCGATTCCCGTTGAGGGCAAATGGGTAAACTCCTATCAAATCGGCGATATCAGCGGGCTGACTCACGGCGTAGGTTGGTGCGCCCCGCAACAGGGTGCCTGTAAACTGACGCTTAACGTCAAAAACGGCGTTATTGAAGAGTCGCTTGTTGAAACGCTCGGTTGCTCGGGAATGACACATTCGGCGGCAATGGCGGCGGAAATCCTCCCGGGGAAGACTATTCTCGAGGCACTGAACACCGATTTGGTATGTGACGCAATTAACGTAGCTATGCGCGAGCTTTTCCTGCAAATTTCCTACGGAAGAACACAGACGGCGTTTTCCGAGGGCGGTCTGCCCATTGGCGCGGGACTCGAGGACTTAGGTAAAGGTCTCCGTTCACAGGTCGGAACTATTTTCTCGACAAAAGAAAAAGGCGCGCGTTATATGGAAATGGCAGAAGGGTACATCACAAAGTTAGGTCTCGACAAAAACGGCGAAATCATAGGGTACGAATTTGTAAAGGTCGGAAAAATGCTCGAGGATATCCGACACGGGAAATCGCCCGATGAAGCTTTTAAAGCGAACATAGGCAAATACGGAAGATTAGAAGAAGCGGTCAAAACTATTGACCCGAGAGAGGAGTAATTTATTATGGAAAACAAGAAGCTTATGAGGGCTATGTCCAACAAAATGTTAATGGGTGTTTGCAGCGGTCTCGCGGTTTATACCGGTATGGACGTTACCGTTTGGCGCATTATCGCGGTTGTTGCGTCGTTTATTACCGGGGGCGCGGCGTTTATCGCTTACCTTATAATGGGTCTTATAATTCCGAAGGACGATGCAGAAGTCTGAATGGCGATTCTTAAGATTAACGAAAGGATTTTTTATACATGAGTAATATAAAATTTGAAGGGCAAAACAGAAGACAAGGAAAGATTGACCTGTGCCTCAAAGAGTACGGCTTTGCAGATTTAGAGGCGGCGCGCGATTTATGTCTTTCTAAGGGAATAAATGTTGATGAAATTGTCAGAGGCGCACAGCCTATAGCTTTCGAAAACGCCGTATGGGCATATACGCTCGGCACGGCAATCGCCGTTAAAAAGGGAATAAAAGAAGCCGCCGACGCGGCGGCGGCAATCGGTATAGGGCTACAGGCGTTTTGCATACCCGGCTCGGTTGCGGAAACCCGCGACGTCGGCTTAGGACACGGTAACCTCGGCGCAATGCTCCTTAAAGAAGAAAACAAGTGTTTCTGCTTTTTAGCGGGACACGAAAGCTTTGCGGCGGCAGAGGGCGCAATCGCAATCGCAAAAACCGCAAATAAAGTGCGAAAATCCCCGCTTCGCGTAATACTCAACGGCTTGGGTAAGGACGCGGCATATATCATCTCGAGAATCAACGGGTTTACGTATGTTCACACAGCTTATGATATCCCTAACGACGATTTAAAGGTCGTTAAGGAAATTGCGTTCTCGGACGGAGACAGAGGAAAGGTCAAGTGCTACGGCTGTAACGACGTTATAGAGGGCGTTGCTATTATGCGGAAGGAAGAGGTGGAGGTGTCTATAACCGGCAACTCTACCAACCCCACAAGGTTCCAACATCTTGTAGCCGGAACATACAAAAAATGGGCGGGTGAACACGGTAAAAAGTATTTCTCGGTTGCGTCGGGCGGCGGAACCGGACGTACCCTCCACCCCGACAATATGGCGGCGGGCCCCGCTTCATACGGCATGACCGACTCAATGGGCAGAATGCACGGCGACGCGCAATTTGCGGGTAGCTCGAGCGTTCCCGCGCACGTTGAAATGATGGGGTTAATCGGAATGGGCAACAACCCGATGGTAGGCGCGACGGTCGCCTGTGCGGTTGCGGTCGGTTCGTTATAAGTAATGGCATAGTATCGTATCTAATTGAAGAAAGCCCGGGACAATACCTCGACGCGCATACAAAAGGGGGATTGTCTCGGGTTTCATTTTATAGGGATATGGCAATATTAAAAAGGCTGGTTATTATGCGTATTTTTATTTGTTTGGCTATAATTGTTACGGCTCAATTATTTTCGTCGTGCAACATGACAAATGAGCAATCAACAACACAATCGAACCAAATTATACAGCCGTCTGAAGATGAATGGCTCGGAGACATACCGGAAATAGTATTTACGGATAATTTAGAAATAAGACCCGTTCGCATATTAAGAACCGGCGGACTTTCTTCTATGGATATAAGATATCCTGAGATTGGCGAAAAAGCGGGCGATATTGATTTGGAATTAAGCGAATTAATATATAATGCGATAATAACCGACGCACAAATTAACGGGCGGGAGTATGATTTCTTTGAATTTCACCGTAACGGTTGGGTATGCACAAATATGTCGTACAGGGTGACTTATTTTAACAATAATCTGCTTTCGGTACATTATTTCGGCTGTCTTTACGGCGGCGGCGCGGGAAATCGCGGCTATGCGGCGATTCAAGGTGCGGTTACGATTGATTTAAACGCGAAAAAAGTTCTTTCGCTCGGAGATTTATTCACATATAACGAGTTATATGATATAATAGAAAATCAATTTATAAGCGAAAACAGTTACATTTTCATGTCTGACAGAAATCCCGATTTATTAAAAAACGAATGGCAAGAGTTATCGGAAACACAATGGAGTTTAGAATATATACATGACATAAAAAACGGGCTTTCTGATTCGTTGTCGAGCGGCAAATTACTTGATAACACAAGGTCTTTTTATATTACCGAAAACGGAATTGGTTTTATTGAGCTATATGAAATTATACAGCCGTACACCGTTATAATTGAAATAAATAAAAAGGAGTATTAAATTTGCAAAAGCTATATATTATTTACGCAATCATCTTTATTGTAAACACGTTAAATTCTTATAAAACCGAAAACAATGTAAATTATAATATTGACACATATGAAAAAAGCTACGTTCAATACCCCGTTTTAAGCGGATTAGAAAATCAAGATGAAATAAACGAGTTAATTTCAAATGAGGTTGATAATATAATCAATTATTATCGAACATATGACTTAAGCGGCGAGAATGGCGAGTATAGAAAAGAAAGAGTAATTTCATATAAAATAACGAATCGAGACGATGAAATGCTCGCCGTTTGCTTTAAAGGCTATGTTGTTCTTGTAGACGACAATGTCCCGAACCGCCCTCAAGCGATTTTTAACAGTTTTTCAATTGATTTGAAAACAGCCTCAATTATAGAGTTAAACAAAATAATAAATGTTGAAGACGATAGTTTTGTTGATTATTTTATCGAAAACGCAAATAAACAATTGAACACAAGGTTTCCGGGAGAAGATGTTACTATAAATCATGTTTTTTCAAATGAACAAATCAAAAACCTTTTGAAAAACGCAGATGTCCGAAGAGAAATTTCTGATAACTCCGAGAAATTCTATGCGGCAGATTCCTTGTCGTATATATCGGGGGAATATTTGGTAATACGTTTTAGTGTTCTTTACGTCCTCGGTCAAATTTGGGATTTTTATATCCCGCTTGATGAAACGGTACAATGGCAATATTAAAAAGGCAGGTTATTATGCGTATTTTTATTTGTTTGGCTATAATTGTTACGGCTCAATTATTTTCGTCGTGCAACATGAAAAATGAGCAATCAACAACACAATCGAACCAAATTATACAGCCGCACACCGTTATAATTGAAATAAATTATCATAAATTATAATGCCTAAACTTCATCTGAAAACAGACAACAAACAAGCCCGTCAACTTTCGACAGGCTTGTTTGATTTTTTATAAGTACACAACCGTTACAACCGCTTTAACATCTCCTTAGCCAACCTCATATAAGCGTCCGCCCCCTTTGATTCGGGGTCATAGTATAAAATCGGCTCACCGTGGCTCGGTGCTTCGGCAATCGCTATATTACGGGGAATCTCGGTATTGAATATTGCGTCGGCGGGGAGTTTTTTGCGAATTTCTCGCATAACGTCGCGGTTCAGCTTTAATCGTTTATCGGTCATGGTAAAAACAATCCCTAATATCTGTAAGGATTTGTTTACGCTCTTTTTAACGCGTTTAATTGTGGTGAAAAGCTCGCCGACCCCCTCAAAGCTGTACGGCTCACACTGCATAGGAACTATCATAGAGTCACAGGCGGCGAGCGCGTTTAACGCAAGAACGCCCAAAGACGGAAGCGTGTCGATTATGATTATATCATAATCGTCTTTTATTTGAAGGAGTGCTTTTCTTAACTGTAAAGTCTTCAACCCCTGCGGCGAGGGGAGTGTGGATTTATCGGTAAGCTTCAAAAGGCGTATTTCCGCCTCGGCGAGTTCCATATTTGCCGGCATAAGCGATACATTGCGGAATCGCGTTTCGATTACCGCCTCGCTCGGACGCGCCAACCCCATTATCACATCATATGATGTAAGCTTAAGCTTTTTCTTCTCCTCCGAGCGAATACCATAGCCGGTGGTGGTATTCCCCTGTGGGTCTAAATCGACAACAAGAACCTTTTTACCCGCCATACCTATTGCCGCCGAAAGGTTAATCGCCGTTGTGGTCTTAGCTACGCCGCCCTTTTGATTGGCGATTGTAATTATCTTGCCCATATATCATTCTCCCAAATTCAACAAATTATTACATTTACATACATTATAACATAAGTTTCGGGAAAATGCAAGGGTTTTATAAAAATGCTGTATAAATGCTATATATCCTTTCGTTTCATGCTTAGGGATATGCGTTTTTTGCCCTCGTCCACAGATAATACAACGACGTCGACGACATCGCCCGCCGTAACTATCTCGCTCGGGTGTTTAACAAATCTGTTGGCTAATTCGGATACGTGAACGAGTCCGTCCTGATGAACGCCTATATCTATGAACGCGCCAAAGTCGATTACGTTGCGAACCGTCCCGCGCATTTTCATGCCCGGCTTCAAGTCCTTCATATCCATGACGTCCGTGCGGAGCATCGTCGGGGGAAGCTCATCGCGCGGGTCGCGCCCCGGCTTGAGCAATTCGCTCACTATATCGGTGACGGTCGGAACGCCCACACCGCTGAACTCGGCGGCTTTTGATGTTGTTACGTTTTTAAGGCGTTCGTGTAAATCCTTAACATTGCCGTCCTTCACATCTTTTAGCGAGTACCCGCATATTTCCAAAAGCTTCTCGGTCGCCTTATATGACTCGGGGTGAACGCCGGTATTGTCGAGGACATTTTTGCTTTCGGGAATACGCAAAAACCCCGCACATTGTTCGAATGCCTTTGGCCCTATTTTTGGGATTTTCTTAACCTGTGAACGGGCGGTAAACCTTCCGTTCTCCTCGCGATATTTTACAACATTATCTGCGGTAGCTGCGGTCAGCCCCGAAACATACGAAAGCAAAGCCGCGCTTGCGGTATTAATATCTACGCCTACGGCATTAACACAATCCTCAACGACGTCGCCGAGCGTTGCGTCGAGGCGATTAACCGGCATATCGTGTTGATACTGTCCTACGCCTATGCTCTTAGGGTCAATTTTAACGAGTTCGGCGAGAGGGTCTTGAAGTCTTCGCGCAATTGACGCGGCACTCCGCAGAGATACGTCCAACTCGGGGAACTCCGCCGCCGCGAGCTTTGACGCCGAGTATACCGACGCCCCCGCCTCATTAACCATAATATATGAAACTCCCGCAAATTCATCAGAGCTTTTCAACATCTCGCTTACAAAAATCTCCGACTCCTTTGAGGCGGTTCCGTTGCCGATTGCTATAGCCGTTATCTTGTGCTTTTTAATCATACGGGTTAATGTTGCTTTTGCTTCGGCGGTTTTGTTGTGCGGCATTGTCGGGTAAATCACACCCGTTTCGAGAAGCTTTCCCGTTTCGTCTACGACGGCAATTTTACACCCCGTCCTGTATGCGGGGTCGAACCCCATTGTAACCATATTTTTGACCGGCGGCTGCATTAACGTAGGCTTCAAATTTGCCCCGAAAAGCTTAATCGCTTGTTCGGAAGCCGTATCGGTCAAGGTACTGCGCGCCTCCCGCTCCAATGACGGGAAAATGAGCCGCGAATATGAATCCTCTGCGGCGGTTGCCACAAAGTCGGTGAATATGCTGTTATGGCGAAGAAGCTTTTTCTTAATTGTTTTAAGCGCGGTGTCTGTCGGTATATCGACAGATACCTTAAGAAGCTTCTCCTTCTCGCCTCTGTTTATCGCCAAAATCCTGTGACTTTGAAGCTTAGGGAGGTTTTCGCGAAAATCATAATACAGCCGATAAACCGAATCCGTCGGCTCGCCGTCTTCACTATCCCCGCCGGATGCCGCCGTTGACACAAGCGACCCCTGTTCAAGCATAATCGTCCGCAACAACTCGCGAATTTCGGCATTGTCGGAGATTTCTTCGGCTATAATATCGTTCGCCCCCGCCAATGCGTCCTCCGCCGTATCGACCCCCTTTTCGGAGTCGATGTAATCTGCGGCTATTGTAAGTAAATCCCCCTCCTTGAGCTCCTGTGCATATATTAGCTCTGCGAGAGGTGTAAGCCCTTTTTCGCGCGCAATTGTCGCCCTTGTGCGACGTTTTTGCTTGTACGGGCGGTATATGTCCTCTAATTTTGCGAGCGTTTCCGCCGCGTCAATTGCCGCCGTAAGCTCGTCCGTAAGCTTCCCCTGTGAATCAATCGATGCGGTAATTTCCGCTTTTCTCGCGTCGAGATTGCGTAAATATTGAAGTCTTTCCGATAAATCGCGCAAAAGACCGTCGTCCATTGTTCCGTGAAGTTCTTTTCGATAACGCGCAATAAAAGGAATTGTGTTGCCCTCGTCTATGAGCTTAATGACATTTTCTACGTGAACCTGATTCCTCGAAAACTCGCTCGATAATTGTGTTATTGTTTTTTGAAGCTTTTCCAAAGTGTATAATCTCCTTATAATAATAGCGGTTTAAGTCACGAGCATTATCAATACCGCCGCGACAATCGCGCCGAAGCCCGCCGCCCCCGCAAAAATAAAGCCTATATGAACGCCGCCCCGTCGTCTTCGGGGAACGGCGGCGGAAATAAGCTCGTCCGCGCTTTTATTAAGCTGTTTAGTCGGGGTGTCCTTCATCTGCGGCTTAACAAAAAATATAGCCTTTTCGAAATACTCGCTGTCCGGATTAGATACCTCAACAATTAATTTATTAACACCCTTTACCATATCAAACCCCCCTCAAACAAAAAATTACTATTTGTATTATTGGAAAAATTTGACACCTTATTCTTAAAAAACACAACTTTTCTCTTTACCGAGTGTAAAATTTGTTGAAAACGTGTGGAAAACGTGGAAAACTTCTCTGTTTTTTAACAAAAACCCCGCTCGTTTTAAGAAAACTGTTGAAAACTTTGTGGAAAATGTTATAAACCGCATAGGTATCATACCCGCTTTAGTAAACGAAAACTTTTATGTGTTGAAAAACTTTTTTGCATATTTTCTGTGACCTTTAAATATACATAAGACAAGTATTATTAGAAACAGGAGCGTCTCTCAAAATGAAACAAATGAAAATCAAAAGGTCAGCTATCATATTGTCGGTCGTCGTTGCGGCGATTATCGTCTTCACCGCCTGTTCAGGGGTAGCGACGATAAACCCCGATAAGCTTAAAATTGATAAGGCGTATAAATTTGCCGCAAATATAACATACAATGATTTCGTCTTTGCCGCCGAGTTTGAACGCAAGGACGCCGACGCGTGGGAGGTTGTTTTAACCGAGCCGTTCGAGGTTGAGGGAATACAGCTTACCTATAACGGCGGGGAACTCACGGCGGTTGTTGACGGCTTGGACAATTCGCGGGCTTTACCCGATTCAAACGCGGCAACTCACATTATTAAGGCGTTCGAAAACGCAATAAACGGCGAGGGGCGCGAGGTCGTTGCATACGGGGAGGAAATACGCATATCCTCAAGAGCCGGCGGTTCGGCGTTCTCCTACGAGTTGACGTTTAACAAACAAACGCTCGAGCCTATATCAATATCTATACACGAACGCGGGTTAAAAGCGGATTTTTCAGAGGTACAGGTTTCGCGTATCGCACAGATTTTATTCGGGTGATTTATTTTTCGATTCATTTTCCTAATTGTTTGGCGATTTCGCTTTGCAAAGTCTCGCAAAAAACGGAAACGCTCATAACCTCCGACTCGCCGGTACTGCGGCTTCGGACGGCGACCTCGCCGCTTTCGACCTCATTATCGCCGATTACCGTCATATAAGGTGCCTTAGTCAATTGCGCCTCGCGAATCTTAAACCCAATTTTCTCGCTTCTTGTATCTATTTCTGCGCGAATACCGATTTTCGACAATTCACCGCGCACGTTTTCGCAAAAGTCATTATGCCTGTCTGCGATTGGCAATATCTTCACCTGTACCGGTGCGAGCCAAAGCGGAAACGCCCCCGCATATTTCTCAATCAAAAGCGCGAGGGTTCGCTCGTAACAGCCTATTGAGGAACGGTGAATTATTATCGGAAATTTCTTTTCGCCGTCCGAATCGACATATGTCATTCCGAAGCGTTCCGCAAGTTGAAAATCCACCTGAATCGTTATAAGCGTATCTTCCTTTCCGTAGACGTTTTTAATTTGTATATCTAATTTGGGGCCGTAAAACGCCGCTTCGCCGTCCGCCTCGGTATAGTTTATTTCGGTTTTGTCTAAAATAACGCGCATAAAGCTCTGTGTTTTTTCCCACTGTTCCGGGTCGCCGATGTATTTCTCCCGGTCGTTTTCGTCCCACTTTGAAAAACGAAAGCTTATATCGTTTTCGAGACCCAATATACGCAGAATATACCGCGCCAATTCGAGCGCGTCTGTAAATTCCTTCTCAACCTGTTCCGGAGTACAGACTATATGCCCCTCCGACAAGGTGAACTGTCGCAATCGTATTAACCCGTGCATTTCTCCGCTCGCCTCGTTGCGGAATAATGTCGCCGTTTCGTTATACCGTATAGGCAAATCGCGGTAGGATTTTGCGCGGTTAAGATACGACTGAAACTGAAAGGGACAGGTCATCGGCCGTAACGCAAAGACCTCCTTATCCTTTTCCTCATCACCCATTACAAACATTCCGTCTTTATAATGCTGCCAATGTCCCGAAATCTTATACAAATCCGATTTTGCGAACGACGGCGTTTTTGTCAACTGATACCCGCGCTTTTCCTCCTCGTCCTCGACAAACCTTTGTAAAATTTGTAAAACTCTCGCACCCTTCGGCAAAAGAATCGGCAACCCCTGTCCTATTAAATCGGAGGTCGTAAAAAGCTCTAACTCTCTTCCGAGTTTATTATGGTCGCGTTTCTTCGCTTCCTCGAGCGCGGTTAAATGCTCCTCTAATTGGGCGGACTTCGGAAACGCCGTTCCGTAAATCCTCTGTAACATTTTGTTCTTCTCGCTCCCCCGCCAATACGCGCCCGTCGCGCTCAAAAGCTTAATTGCCTTAACGTCCGAAACCCTCGCCAAATGCGGCCCCGCGCATAAATCGACGAATTCCCCCTGTTTATAAAACGTGGGGGTTTCTCCCTTTTGCTCTAATTCATCAATTAATTCGAGCTTGTACGGCTCGTCTTTAAACACACCTCTCGCCTCTTCAAAGCTTAGGGTATAGCTTTCTAAGTTTAATCCCTCTTTAACAATTTTTTTCATCTCGGCTTGAATACGTTCCAAATCCTCGCCGGTAAATGCATCAGCGGTGTCGAAATCATAATAAAACCCGTTTTCAATTGACGGGCCTATACCGAGCCTTGCTTCGGGGAACAACCTTTTTACCGCCTGTGCCAATATATGCGCGGCGGTATGTCGGAACGCATTTTTTCCTTCCGCTTCTTCGAACGGAATAAGCTTTGTTTCCCCGTCGTTAAATAATATCTTATACATAAGATGTTTATTTCTCCCCTTTCATTCACCTATAATCCCGGCGGCAATACGTAACGCCTTTTCAAAATCGCCGCGAAGTAATGACGCGGAAACGGCTTCTAAATCCCGCTTAATATGTCCGCTCCAATTCTTTTGCCCAAGCTCCTCTAAAACGGTATCCGCCATTCTTCTGTCGCTCGCGCTACAGGCGGTCATAATAAGAAGCATTTTTGTCCGCAAAAATGCAATGTCGTCGTCGGACGGTTGCGGGTCGGAGGCTTGACTGCCCTCCGGCTCCAATTCGGCAATGACCCGTCGAAGCTCGCTCAATAATGCGGGCGTTTCGTCAATCAACGCCTTTATATTATGGTTGCGCCCCTCGTGTTCCAATTTATAAGCGAGCGCGGAAACTAATTTCTCGTTTACTATAACCAATGCGTTTTTTATCCCGTGAACGCTCACTACGTATGACTGTATATCTTCTTCGTTTTCTTGATGTAATTTCGGGAGAAGCTCTTCTAATACCTCAACAATCCTTTTTGCGTCAGAAAGGAAGGCTTTTTTTATCCTTTCGGGAACCGTGCTGTGTCCGGGTGCATTATTCATTACCTCATCTCCTTTTACGTTTCTTTTTTCATTGCGCGCGGCGCGGATTACCTCGGGTGTTTGTTTATCCCGTATAAAGTTTTTCAACAATGCGTTTAATTCCCTCGCGTCGACCGGCTTTGAAATAAAGCCGTCAAACCCATTTGCCATGAACATATCCGACTGTCCCGCCACCGCATTTGCGGTAAGGGCAATTATTGCCCGATTATATCCCATATCGCGCAATATTTTTGTCGCCTCGACCCCGTTCATCTGCGGCATCATATGGTCCATAAATATTATATCATAGACGTTTCCTTTTTCTATTTTCTTAATAGCGTCTATTCCGCTCGAGACGGTCTCTGTCTTTAGTCCGTACGGAATGAGCATACCCTCGGCAACATATAAATTTGTATCTACGTCGTCGACAATAAGAACGCTTCCGTAGGGCATATATTCTCGCGTGAACTGAATCTTGCTCACCTGTGTATTACGCTGTGTATACGGCTCCTTCAGATTTCGCTCCACCCCCTTTCCGCAAAGCGAATCCCCAATACGCTCCTGCGGAAGGCGAACGGTAAACGTCGTCCCCGCGCCCACTTCGCTTTCCACCGTAATTTCACCTTCCATAAGATTAACGAGACGCTTTGTTATGCTCATACCCAACCCGGTTCCGTCGGAATACTTGCTTGCTTGGTTATTAAATCGGGTGTATTCATCAAAAAGGCGGTCGATTTGTTCCTTGTCCATTCCCTTGCCGGAATCGCTTACCTGAAGGACAAGGGTTGTAAACCCGTCGCCAAACCGCTCCTTATCTGCGGGTTCTGAAAAAACGAAAAACTTAACGAACCCCTCCTCGGTATACTTAAAGGCATTAGAAAGAAGATTATTTAATATCTGTTTAATGCGTATTTCGTCGCCTCGTAAGAATAACGGCGTTTTTTCATCAATATTAAGTATAAATTCAATAGAAACGCTTTCATATCTGTGACATATTAACTGTGCGGCGTCGTTAATAACGCTCGGGATTTCATATTTGTCTATACTAAGCTCGAGCTTACCCGCCTCTATTTTAGAAAAATCAAGTATGTCGTTGATAATATTAATAAGTAAATTGCTTGAATCGTAGATTAACCCAAAAGCCTCCTTCGCCTCTTGCGGAAGTGTATGGTTCAAAAGTTGAATCTCGGCTACGCCGAGAATAGCGTTCATCGGTGTGCGTATCTCGTGACTCACCGTTGCCAATAACCGCGACTTGGCATTATTGGCAATGGTCGCCTCCTCTGTCCTTTTTTGCTCGCGGAGGTCACGCTTATACGCCGCCATATGAAAAACGCCTTCATGTTCTATACGAATTAAGGTTATCTCACAAGGAATCGGTTTACCGTCGAGACTTTGGTGCATCCATTCAAACTTTTCATAGCCCGACTTAAAAGCGGCCTTGTGCTTTTCGAGTCTGAGCTTTACGGACGATGTTCCGCAAGGCTGATGCTCGGGCGAAAGCTCATCAAAACGCTTTAAATACAAGTCCATATCCGTTATATCGAACATTTTTAAGGCGGCTTTATTGCACAATATAAGCTCGAGCTCCTTATTCCAAAGGTTGGCGGAAATAGGCGCGGAATCAAACACAATGCTTATATAATCATCAATTAAAAGCGGTCTTTTATAGTCATTCATACCACAATTCTCCTATTTGTGAACAATTTAACTAAAACAATTATATCATGATTATATTCAAAAAACAAGTAATAAATTAGATTTTTTTGTAAGAGTTTTACAAGAGCGGAGTAAATTTTATGAGGACTGTTCCTAACACACCCGTCCGTCCGCCAACCTTATAATCTTCCCCGCCGAACGCGCCGCCTTTTCGTCGTGCGTAATTAAAACAATTGTGCGCCCCTGTCGGTTTAATTCCGAAATTGTATCCATGACCTTTTTCCCAGATTTTGAATCCAAGTTTCCACAAGGCTCGTCGGCTAAAATGAGGTCGGGCGCGGACGCGATTGCTCTCGCTATTGCGACGCGCTGTTGCTGACCGCCCGAAAGCTCCGCGGGCTTATGACGCCGCCGCTCGGACAAGCCCACAAGCTCGAGAGCCGCACAAGCCAAGCGTTGTCGTTCTCTTGAACCGTGTCGGACGTTCCTTCTGTATATAAGCGGTAACTCGACATTTTCCTGCGCGCTGAGCGTTGGTATAAGATTAAACCCTTGAAAAATAAACCCAATTTTTTCGTTTCTTATAAAGCTTAATGCGCGACTCGACAATCTCGAAACGTTTTGCCCGCATAAAAAATACTCGCCCGAGCTCGCCTTGTCTAAGCACCCTATTATATTCATTAAGGTGGTCTTTCCCGAACCCGATGTTCCGAGGATTGCCGCAAATTCCCCTTTATTAACGCCGATGTTCACGTTGTCTAACGCCTTTATTTTGTTCTCGCCCATGCGATAGGTCTTATTAAGTGAGCGTATTTTTATCATTAACGCTTCCTCCTTTTTTATCCTTTCCCATATCCTCATAATAACAACAGGGGGAGGATAAAGCGTTTGTAATCTGTGCGACTCCGGTAAGCGCGCAATACCCCTCTTTTTGATGAAGACATTTTTCGTTACAAATAATCATATTCATATTAGCTGTACTCCCGTTATAGTTTAGGCAATCTCCGAAAACCTTTAATCTAAAACTAATATTAGCTAAAAAAAAATAAATATACCCATAATATTTCCGCATATTTTTTCCATAATAATAAAGTGCTTTTAAAATTTCTTAGGTGTTGATATCAAATAACGAGGTGGTCGGTTTATGAAAAATATGATTTTTAAAATAGTTATAATCGCTGTAATATTAGCGGCGGGGTGGGTTGCGGTATTTAACATACCCGATGCGGTCGAAAGCTTTTTACCGGTCGTAAAGACGGTAACAATGGCTCGAACCGAATATAATCAGACCGCGTCGGGCGCGGGGCTAATCTCGCTCAACCCCAAGGACGGCGCGTGGCTTGTAACAATCGCGGTGGGTGAGAGCGATATACGCCGCGTTGAACCGGGACAGCCCGCCGATATCAAAGGCGCGGCGTTTGATGACGGGGTATATACTGCTACCGTTTTACAAATCGGCGAGATTGCGACGAATCAATCGGGGGAGTTTATTCAAGAAACGGTGGTTGAGGTTATCCTCAAAATCGACAACCCCGACGACGCGCTGAAACAAGGGTACACCGCCCGCGCCGACATTAAAACGGACGAAATGCAGACAATAAATATAATACCCTACTCGGCTATTTTACAAGACGATACGGGGGAATTTGTGTATGTACTTTCGGGGAATACGGCGACGCGAAGGGATATACTCACGGGGATAGAATTAGCGGACGGGGCGCAGGTTGTGTCGGGTTTATTCGATAACGACCGAATAATTGTCTCGCCCGGCTCGGTCAACGACAATGCCTTAGTAAGAAACGAAGCAATAACTTGAAAGTAGGAAAATTATAATAATGAGAAGTATCGGAAACATTTTTAGGGCAAAAACCCGCTCCGCGTTAACAATTTCTGCGATTGCCGTCGGCGTATTCGCGGTTGTGCTTATTTCGGCGGCGGGAACGGCGGGGCGGGAACAGGTTACGAAAACCCTCGAAACAATGGGGATTAACTCAATCCTTGTTCAACACGAGAACGCGCTCGCCCCGCCCTCCTTGAACCAAGACGACATAACCGCAATTACGCGAATTTCGGGGGTCGATAAAGCTATGCCGCTAATGGCGAGCATTAATAAAACTAAGCTTTTAAACGAAAATATAAACTGTTTCACATGGGGGGTGAACGCCAACGCGAGAGAAATTATTTCGCTCGAGGCGTTACACGGGCGACTTATTACCACCGAGGATACCGCCGCAAAAAAAATGGTCTGCGTTATAGATGAGGATATTGCCGTTTCGGGCTACGGTCGTTCTAATGTAATAGGAAAAAACGCCCGCATTTTGTTGGGCGGGGCGTATCATGATTTTGAAATTGTCGGTGTTGCAAAATCGGGAATAAGCTCGTTACAATCGGCGTTATCCGGAATTATCCCAAACTTTGTCTATGTTCCGATTTCCACAATGCAAATGCTCACCGGGAGAAACGCATATGATAAAATCGCCGTCTTGATAACCGACCCGTCAACCGTACAGGCTTCGGCAGATGTATCGGTCATAGATTCAATCAGCAGTACGATTAAGCAAAAAAGGGGTGCAAATTCGGGGCTTATTGTGTCTAATCTTTTACAACAAAAGAAAAATCTCGAAAGTATACTTTCAACAATTACCATAGTTTTATCGCTAATAGCGGGGATATCTCTTTTGGTGTCGGGATTAACGGTAATGACGACCATGTTAGTCAGCGTTAATGAACGAAAACGCGAGATAGGCATAAAAAAGTCAATAGGTGCTAAGGATATCGACATAGCGCGGGAGTTCATTATAGAAAGCGTCGTCATTTCGGCAATGGGGAGCGGGATAGGTGCCGCGCTCGGCTTGGGCGTAACCGCCGCGGGCTTTTTCATATTAGGGTTTGACTTCGCGCTTGACCCTACCCCGATATTATCGGCAATAGGCTTTGCGATTTGTTTAGGCGGCATATTCGGTGCCTACCCAGCAATCAAAGCCGCAAAATTAGCCCCCGTCGAAGCCCTCCGCCAATAACCCGCCACCCGTCAACCGGCAACTGTCAACTGTCAACTGTCAACTGTCGTCAACTGCCGTCAGGCACATACGCCCGTTGTGATACGGACATTTCCAATCGCCGACAATCGGTAAACGCACGGGGGCTTCGTTTTCGTCTAATTCATTGAACCATTCGCCGCCGCTTCGTTTGTCGATAATATAATTCTTGATATACTCCCAAAGTCCTTCGGCGCGGGTTAAATATTCCGGATTTCCGTACCTTTCATAAGCGTCCGAAAAAGCGTTCAACGCTTCTGCTTGTACCCACCAGGCGCGACGTTTATTTACAAAACCCGCGTTGTTTTCGTAAAACATCGCTCCGTTGCCGCCAAAAGCGGTTTCGTTGCTCTTTTCGACAAGTAGCCGACACATTTCGCGAACATTCATAATGAGTTCGTCGTCGAGCGTTTCCTCGGCAATGTCTGCGGCTAAGGAAATGACCCACGCGCCCTCTATATCGTGTCCGTATAAATGTATATCGCTTATTTGATTCATGTTTTTATCAAAAAACTCGGGGAGAATGTGGTTTTGTCTGTCGTAGATTTTATAAAAAACTAACTGCAGAAGATACTTTAGCCGCGCCGCGACGTCTCCGTTTTTGCTAACCCGGTAAAGCTCTGTATACGCCTCAATTAAATGCAGAACCGTTCCGGTTGTCTTTTCGGCTTTTAAATCCTTCCGCGACAAAAGCTCATTCTCCTGTGCGTTCCAATCGCGGTCGAACGACTCGGCATAACCTATTTTGTCCGCCATATTCGTTTCGATAAGCTCAAAAATACGCACTGCGTTATTTAGCGCGGTGTTGTCGCGGGAAATACCGTAATAGCTCGATACTGCATAAAGGAAAAAAGCGTTACAATAAGCGTGCTTCATAGGGTCGACGGGTACGCCCTTAACATTTACCGACCAAAAAACGCCGCCCGACTCGCGGTCGAGAAGGTTCTTTATTAAAAAATCGTAACAGTGTCGCGCCATATCTAAGTATTCGTTTTTTTTCAAAACACTGTAACAATTCGAATAAAACCACAAAATCCTCGAATGTAAAACGGCGTTTTTAAACCCACCCTTATCAACAATCAAATCGTGGTTTACCGAGCCGTAGAATCCCCCGTTTTCGACGTCGATAAGCGCGTCCCAAAAAGGAATAATATGCTCGGTCAGCTCTTTTCTTATTTCTTCTTTCATAATAAATATGACCATGCCTTTCCGACACCAACAAGGTGTAAATTAAACCTATCCCTTAAATATTCTGTTCATAACGAGACCGGTGGTCAATTTCGGATAAAAATATGTTGACTTTTGCGGCATTTTTCCGCCCGCTAACGATACATCACGTATTTCGCTTACCCTCGTCGAATTAAGAAGGAAGCAACAGTTTGCCTGTCCGTTGTCGACCGCTTGAATCGCGTCTTCGGCTAATTTCATATAAGTGAGATTTTTTTGCGCCGCCATATTTTCCTTATCAATTCCGAATACCCGCTCTAAAACGAGCGAATGTAATATACTTACGTCGAGATTGCGTAACGATTCGTGCGCGTCGGGAAGTATAGCCTTCATAACGCCTTTATCCTTCAAAACCATGAGCGTATACCCGCTTTTTTCGTACAAAACGAACCCGCTCTTTCCTTTGTCATATACGTCAGAAAGCCCCGAAAGAGCCGCATCCTTACCGAGTCCTTCGGTAATATCGAAGTATTCGCCGCTTTTGGTAATAACGCTCTGATAATCATAGGTGGACAAATCGCGCACAATTCTGTGCGTCGGAAATACGGTGAGTCCGGGGTTTTCCATGCTGACTAACATCATGGGTACAAATTCGACGGTGTTGTCGGGTTGATTTGCCTTATCGCCGACGGATTTACAATAGTTCAATGCCGTTTCATAACGATGATGCCCGTCGGCTATAAACACCTGTTTCGCGGACATTAATTCGGCAATTTGCGCTATAACGGACGAGTCGGATATTTTCCAAAGTCTGTGCGTTACGTTATCGCCGTCTGTAAACTCGGAGGCGGGTTTGCCCGTCGTTGCTTTTTCACATACCGCTAAAACTTTATTCTCTTTATCGGAGAACAATGAGTAAATCTGACTAAAGTTACAGCCGGTCGCGGTCATGAGATTAAATCGGTCTGTTTTTGCTTTAGAGAGCGTTTCCTCGTGCGGTAAAACAATTCCCTTTGAAAATTCTTCGAGCTTAACTAAAGCGACAAAGCCTTTAACCGCCGAAATTTTCCCCTCGTGTTCAAACGAAAATTCATAAACATAAATGTTCTCTTCCTTATCGTCCGCCAATATGCCCGTATCGACCCATTGTTTAATAACCCTCCCCGCCTCTTCATAAGCGGCGGTTCCCTGTGCCTCTTCGCCGTCCTTATACGACGTGGGAAGCTCTAATCTGATAATATTGTGGGGATTTTTCTTGAGCAACTCCTGTCGCTCGCTCTCGCTTATAATATCATATGGGGGACAACACAGTTCTTTTAAAGCTCCCGCGTTTTCGCCGTAACGAAGACCTTTAAACGCTTTAATTAATGCCATAAACTATTTCTCCTTTAAAATCTTTTAATATATTCATTATATCATACAACTATTGAAAAATCAATAGTTGTATGATATAATGTTTACATGAATAAAGACTATATAAAACTTGAGCTTGATAAAATACTGCGTCTGTTATCGGAAGAGGCGTGCAGTCAAGCTTGTAAAGAGCGGATTTGCAAAATCGAGCCGCTTTGTGATATCGACAAAATACGAACCGAATCGGCAAAAACGGACGACGCTTTTAAAATGGCGTCTAAATTGGGAACGCCGCGTTTTTCCGATATAACAGACCCGGGGGCGTCGCTTATAAGAGCGGTGCAAGGCGGGAGTCTTTCATTGCGCGAGCTTTTAGACATTGCGCGGGTTTTGCGCGAGATAAACGCCCTCATAAGCTGGCATAAGCAAGCTCCCGATAACAACAGCCTTTCTTATTTGTTCAATTGTTTAATTCCGAATAAGGAATTGTTCGAGAGAATCGACTCGGCAATTCTCTCCGACGATGAGATTTCCGACCGCGCAAGTACGGAGTTGTTTAAAATACGCAGAAATATAGAAAAACAAAGTCTTTTAATAAGAGAACGATTGGATAAGCTCATCAGAAACGCGGACACCAAAAAATTTCTGCAGGAGGGGCTCGTCACACAAAGGGACGGTCGTTTTGTTATTCCGGTTAAGGTAGAGCATAAAAACGAGATACCGGGGTTAGTCCACGACACCTCCGGCTCGGGCGCGACCCTTTTTGTCGAACCTATGGGGGTCGTTGAGGCAAATAACGAAATACGTGTTTTAAAAGCCAAAGAAAAAGACGAAATCGAGCGTATTATCGCCGAATTATCGGCTTTATGCGGCGGGTTCGCCGACCAATTAAACGACGGGTTCAACGCTTGTATTAATCTTGAGGTTTGTTTCGCAAAAGCAAATCTCGGTGCAAAAATGCGCGGGCTTGTTCCCGAAATCGTCAATTCGGAGCTACCCGTCCTCGACCTTCGCAACGCGAGACACCCGCTCATTAATGCCGATAAGGTTGTCCCGGTCAGCATTAATATTGGCGAGACATATTCGGGGCTTATTATCACCGGCCCAAACACCGGCGGAAAGACCGTTGCGATTAAGACGGCGGGGTTGTTGACGTTGATGTGCCGTTGCGGGCTTATGATTCCCGTTTCCGACGGCTCAAGGGTTGGGGTTCTCGGCGAGGTTTTTGCAGATATCGGCGACGAACAAAGTATTGAACAAAGCTTATCCACCTTTTCCTCGCACATGACGAATATTGTTAAGATTTTAACCGAATCAAAAGCGGGCGATTTGGTTTTACTTGACGAATTAGGCTCGGGAACCGACCCGTCGGAGGGGGGCGCGTTAGCGGTCGCAATACTCGATTATTTGAAGCAAAAGGGCTGTCTTATCATCGCCACGACGCATTATCAAGAGGTCAAAATGTACGCAATAGAAACCGACCGAATTGAAAACGCCTCATGTGAGTTTGATATCGCGACGCTCCGCCCGACATATCGCCTTATCACCGGCACCCCCGGGAAATCCAACGCCTTGGCTATTGCAAAACGGTTGGGGTTAAGCGACGATGTGATTGACCGCGCAAAAAACTTAGTGAGTAGCGAGAATCAACGCTTTGACGATATTATCGGCGCGCTCGAAGACTCCCGCCGCGAAATCGACGCTTTAAAAGAAGAAATATCGAACAACGAGCGCGAATCGCGCGAGCTGACCTCAAAATTAGAGGGTGAGCGCGCCGCCGCCGTCGCTTTTCGCGAAAAAGAAATGTCTAACGCAAGACAACAGGCGTTGTCAATTATCGAAGGCGTAAGACAAAGCGCGGACGGTATTCTTGACGAGCTTGAGGATTTAAAGCGCGGTAAGGACAAAGCCGATTTTTCGGAACGGGTGCGCGGTATGCGGTCGCGGGTCAATTCCGAGTTAAACAGGCTTCATGACCAAGCGAATCCGATTGACGGACAATTGACAGTTGACAATGGACAGTTGACAGTTGTTGCTGAGGATTTAAGGTTGTACGAAAGCGTTTTATTGGTTGATATTAATAAAAAGGGAAGCGTCGTCTCATTGCCCGACTCCAAAGGAAATTGTTTTGTACAAGTCGGGGTTATGAAAACAAAGACTAATATAAAAAACCTGCGTTTGGTTGCGGAAAAGGAAAACGAACGCGTTTTCGTCAACGGTAAACCGCTGAACAAAAGTAATGTTTCTTTTTCCCCCTCAAATTCAGCCTCAAATTCAGCGGGCATTGTAACGGGGTCGCGGTTAGAAACGGACATTCGCGGAATGTCGTCTGACGAGGGGGTATCCGCCGTCGACGCTTTCATTGATTCGAGCGTAATGAACCACATGGGGAGCGTTACGATTATCCACGGAAAAGGAACGGGCATATTAAGAAATGCCGTTCACGATTATCTTAAACGCCATAAACAGGTAAAAGAGTTTCGCTTAGGCAAATACGGCGAAGGCGAAGACGGCGTAACTATAGTAACACTGAAATAAATCACACTGAAATATACTCCTTGACCATTAAATGTGGTTGAGGAGTATAAATTTACCGAGTTCGGTCAATGTAAAGCTTTCGAGGTGAAATTCGCCTATTTTGTCGACAATGATAAGGGTTATTTTTCCCCCGCTTCTTTTTTTATCCGAAAATGCGGCTTGTGTGAGTTCGTCGGCGGTGTAAGGCGTTTCTGTCGGCAAATTGTATTGTTTAAGAAGCTCAATAATCTGACCCCTTACCTCCCCGCGACTCTCAATCGCCATACCTATTGCGACCGCGCTCCCGTGGGTGACGGCATAATCGCTCAATCGTTCTACCCCGTGTCCCACGGTATGCCCAAAGTTCAAGGCTTGTCGAACGCCGAAATCCCGCTCGTCCTGTGCAACTATATCGCGTTTAATGGTGACGTTTCTTGTAATAAGGCTTTCTATTTGCGGCATAAGCGGCTCCTTCAACGCGTCAAACAATTCTGCGTCTTTAATTACCGCGTGTTTTATCATCTCGGCAACCCCGTCGCGGAAGTTTTCCTCGCGCAATGTCGAAAGGGTATCGTAATCGCATATGACTATGTCCGGCTGATAAAAAACGCCGACTTGATTCTTTCCCGATTCGAGATTAACCGCCGTTTTCCCGCCCACCGAGGAATCCACCATCGCCAATAAGGTAGTGGGGATTTGTGCAAATTTCACGCCGCGCAGATATGTCCCCGCCGCAAACCCCGCCAAATCCCCGACAACTCCGCCGCCTAATGCCGCAACCAAATCCGAACGGGTGAGATTCTCGCGCACCAATTCTTTTAAAAGCGCGTTATATGTATCAATGCTTTTTGAACCCTCTCCGTTTTCAAAAACAAAAAATGACGTTAAGTATCCCGCTTTTTCAAAAGCGGTTTTTACTTTTTCGCCATATAATTTATAAACAATATCGTCGGTGACAATGACCGCCTTTTCCCCGCCCAAGGCTTGCCGAATTATCCCCCCGCATTGTGAAAGTAAGCCGCCTCCGATGCATATATCGTAGCTTTTGGGCGCGCCGACCGGTACCTTAATCATTTGCGGTCTTCCTCCTTTAAAAGCTTCCCCTCAACGAGAAGCTTTTTCAATTTTACGGAATCCTCCGTCAAAAGTGCCGTTTTATACTCGTTTAGGTTCAAAATAAAAAGCTCCAACTGTTTTAACAGATGCTCGCGGTTTTCCATGAACAATTCCGTCCACATATCCTCGTTAAGCCAAGCGACTCTTGTCAAATCCTTGTAGCTACCCGCAGAAAAGCCCTTATGCGCCGACACAATCGGGCTTTTTATAAACCCGTTCGACGCCAAATGCGGCAATTGTGAGGTGAACGCAATTATCTCGTCGTGTTTTTCTGCGGTGGTGACGGTCAATCGTCCGAATTTTGCCGGTTGAAAAAGGGTTTTAATCCGGTCTAAAAAGTTAATATCGTCGTATATGGGCGGGACAATAATCATTGACGCGCCCTTAAAAAGCGTAGGACTGCTGTGCTTAAAGCCGGACTGTGCCTTCCCCGCCATTGGGTGACCGCCGACAAATACAAACCCGTATTTGTCGGCGAGCGCGAACCCCGCCTTACAAATCTTTTGTTTAGTCCCGCAACAGTCTATGACCGTCGTACCTTTGTCAATTGCTTCGGCGGCTTTATAAAGATACTCAATCGCCGCGTCGGGGTACAACGCTATCAAAAGTAAATCACAATCAATATGCTTAATATCCAAAACGCCGTCTGCGGAACCCGACATAATCGCAAATTGTTGTATACCCTCGTCCTTATCATAAACCAACACCGTATGCCCCTCGGCTTTATATGCCTTTGCGAAGGAGCCGCCAATAAGCCCGAGTCCTACAATGCCTACCGTCATGATTATAACCGTGTCTTTCCGAGCCGCAAAATGCTCTACGAAATCAGTCAAGCTCTCGAGCGAAATGAATCCGCTCGTAAGCTCTCTTTCAAACTTTCAATGCTTCGCGTATTTTATCGACATCTGCCGATAAATCGTCAAACTCATCGGGTGTGAGCGATTGCGCCCCGTCACACGACGCATTGCGCGGGTCGTTGTGTACCTCTATAATCAATCCGTCCGCGCCACAGGCGACCGCGGCCAAAGCCATAGGCTTTACATATCTCGAAACCCCTATTGCGTGACTCGGGTCAATGATTACGGGAAGATGCGTCAACTCGCGAAGCACGGGAACGGCAGAAAGGTCAAGGGTGTTTCTTGTGTAGGTTTCAAAGGTGCGTATTCCGCGCTCACATAGTATTACGTTTTCGTTCCCCTCCGCCATGATATATTCCGCGCTCATTAAAAGCTCCTGTAACGTGTTGGCGAACCCGCGCTTTAAAAGAATAGGCTTTTTACATTGTCCCAATTCCTTCAACAATTCAAAGTTTTGCATATTACGCGCCCCGACTTGAATTATATCCACCTCTTCAAATAAAGGAAGGTGAACCGCGTTCATTATCTCTGTTACAATGGGCATTTGAGTCACTTTCTTAGCTTCAAGAAGCAAATCAATTCCCTCGGCTCGAAGCCCCTGAAAATTATAAGGCGATGTTCTCGGTTTAAACGCGCCGCCCCGCAAAAGCGACGCCCCGGATTTTTGCACGCTTTTTGCAACGCTCAATATCTGCTCGGGGGATTCGACCGAACAAGGGCCCGCTATTATTTGAAAATTCCCGCCCCCGATTTTAAACCCGCCGACATCAATCACCGTGTCCTTTGGGTGAAATTTTCTGTTTGCGCGTTTGAACGGGTCGCTGATTCGCTTGACCGATTCGACTATTTCGAGTCCTTCAACGAGGTCGGTATCAATTGCGCTGACGTCGCCGACTAACCCGATAATGGTCTGATAATCGCCCTCGGAGATGTGGGTTTTCACCCCGCGCGCGTGAAACCACGATTGTAAGCCGTCGATTTGTTGCGCCGTTGCACCCGATTTAATTACCGCTATCATATTTATGACCATTCCTTTCCGAGGCATAAACCCCCTACGAATAAAAACCTATCCGGCTTCGGGGCGGCGGAGCCACCCCTGCCAGCTTTTATTCAAACTTTTCTCCTAATTTGTTATTATAGTTCATTCCGATTCTCCAACGCTCTCGTTAAGGTTACGTCGTCTGCAAATTCTAACGCCGCACCCGCGGGGAGTCCGTACGCCAACCGCGTGACCTTTATGCCGACAGCTTTTACGAGCCTTCCCACATATGCGGCGGTCGCCTCCCCCTCAATTGTCGGGTTGGTCGCCATAATAACCTCGTCGACGTCGCCGGAAAGCCGCTCCATAAGCTCTTTAACGCGAATATCCTCGGGGCGCGTCCCGTCCATTGGGGATAAAAGCCCGTGTAAAACGTGATACACGCCGTCAAACCCGCCCGTTCGTTCAAATACCGAGACATCGCGGGGCGATTCGACAACGCAAATTGTACGCGAATTTCGCCTCGCAGTATCCTCGCAAATTGGGCAGAGAATATCGTTATGCGAACCCGTAACAACATTTGCGGGTTCAAAGACGGACTTAACCGACGTAAAGTTTTGACACCTGTCGCAGAAATGTACCGATTCGCGCGCAGACAAAACCCCCTCTGAAAATTCCCGAACCGTCTCCGTCGGGAGAGAGAGTATATGATATGCCAATCTTTGCGCCGTTTTCATTCCGATTCCGGGTAATCGCGCAAACTGCTCCGCCGCCTTAACGAGCGGCGCGGGTGTATATTCCATACAGACTCTCTTTCAAGAGGACACATCGCATAGCTTGCTTTTTTAACACTACATCATTCCGGGGATATTCATTCCGCCGGTAAGCTTTTCCATAGCTTCCTCTTGTTCCTCGTTTATTTTCGCGATAATCGCGTTTACCCCCGCGACAATTACATCTTCTAAATCCTCAATATTGTCCTTATCAACAATTTCGGGTTTAAGCTTAACCGATTTAAGCGACTTCGCCCCCGTCATGTTAAGCTCAATCAAACCGCCGCCCGCCGAAATTTCATATTCTTTTTCGTCGAGCTTATCTTGTAAAACCTGCATCTCCTCTTGCATCTTCTGCGCCTGTTTAATCATTGAGTTCATGCCGCCGGCACCCTTGCCGTAACCTTCGGGTAATCTTGCTTTCATGTTTTTTTAGTCTCCTTTTTTTGATTTAAATTACATTGATTTATATTAACATTAGTTTATTTTTAATTGTACTCCGGCTTTTTTAACGTCGGTTAAGAATTGGTCTATTTTGCTTACGGGCTGTGCTTCAACGGGTTGTGCTTCGATAATCGGTTGCGGCTCTACGGGTTGTTGTCGTTGGGTTGCCGCTTGTTCCGACAAATCGACGCATTCATACAAAATCTTGTATTCCGTCCCGGTAACATCGTAAACGGCTTTTTTTACCTCGTTCAAATTGTCGAGATTTTCAAAAAAGAACCCCAAATTGGCGTTACCGGTAACCGTGACCGTGTTCCCGCTCACCTCTGCCGCGGCTTCCTCAAGCATTGCGGCTTTAAATGCATCGAGCCGCTCGAGTACGGCTCCCCATTTGTCGAAAACGCTCCCTTTAATCCTAACTGCGGGCGGCGCGGGTGGTGATTGTTCGGGCAAAGACGGTGCAGGTGGTGACTGTTCGGGAAAAAGCGGCGGCGCGGGCGAGGAGTGTTCAGGCATGGGCGGCGGTGGTGGGGGTAAAGGAACCGTTATTGGAGGGAGAGGTTGAGGAGGGGGAGAAGGTGGCGCGGCTTGTACATTTAAAACGGGCTTATCTGTTGCCAACTGCGTCTTATTCACAGGCAACGGTGTATTATTAATCGGCGATTGTTTCATAAGGCAAAGTCTCATCAAACAAATCTCCGCCTCGACCCTTCTGCCCTTTAATTTAATACATTCTTCCAGCTTATCGAGAGCGTCAATAATCGTTTCAATTGTAAACGATTCCGTCTGTCTCTTATAATCGGGTATTTCCTCGCTTAATGCGGTCAATAGCGAAAAATCATTTGGCATAAGCTTCACAATCATCAAATTTCTGAAATGTTGTAAAAGCTCGTCCAATAATCGGGTCGGGTCTTTTGACTTTGCATAAAGCTCGGCGGTTGTCGCTAAGGCGGCTTTTGCGTCACCGTTGAATATAGCGTCGGCAATAGAAAAAAGATGTTCTTTACCCGCTACCCCCGCACAATCGCGAACGGTTTGCTGCGTTACCGTTGTATTATCCGCCGCCGCGACATCGAGCAACGACAATGCGTCTCTCATTCCACCGTCCGACAATCGCGAAATCAACATTGCCGCGTCTTTATCGAGCGCGATATTCTCTTTCTCAGCAATTTCGATTAACGCCGCCGCACTGTCCTCCGAATTGATTCGATTAAATTCATACCTCTGACATCTTGATAAAACCGTTGCGGGTATTTTATGAATTTCGGTTGTCGCCAAAATGAAAATCACATGAGGGGGCGGTTCTTCTAAGGTTTTCAACAATGCGTTAAACGCATTTGTCGTGAGCATATGAACCTCATCTATTATATAAACCTTATACTTTAATTCGGACGGGAGATACCCCGCCTCTTCCCGCAATACGCGAATATCCTCAACCCCGTTGTTGGACGCCGCGTCAATCTCCTGAATATCGGGGGAGTTGTCTGCCGCGAGACACGATTCGCATTGTAAACAGGGGGCACTACTTCCGGTACAATTCACGGCTTTTGCTAAAATTTTAGCACAGGTTGTTTTGCCCGTACCGCGACTCCCCGTAAACAAATAAGCGTGAGCAATCTGCCCCGACTTGATTTGATTTTGAAGGGTTATTGTTATATGCGGTTGTGATATTACCCCCGCAAAGGTCTGCGGGCGATACTTTCGATACAGTGCAAGATATGCCATTATTTGTTGTTATACTCCTGTTACACTTAATGTAAGGTAACACCGCAGGGCAAGCCCTGCACCCCTCGCCTACGGCGAGAGAATCGCCGCAAGCGGCGGGGTATTACACCCTTACTTTCAATAAATTTGACACTTACGCAAAACAGATTTAAGCTCTTTTATCTGTTCGTCGTTTATTGTATTCCCCTTTAATTTAAGTATTTGTAAACACGTTAATTGACTTAATGGGGAAATATCGGTAATTTCGTTATCGTTTAAATCTAAACGCTCTAATTTGTCAAAATCGTTTAATGAAGAAATGTCGCTGATTTTATTATTTGAAAGAAATAGTTGTTCGAGATTTTTAAGCTTTGCGAGAGGCGATATATCAACAATTTGGTTTTTGTTCAAATACAGTCTTTTGAGATTGCGAAACTCGCTCAACGGTGATATATCTGTGATTTTATTGGACGACAGAATAAGCTCTTGTACATCTTCGGCGTTATACCTCTCGCTCAAATTTGATATATCGCTTAAGCGTTTCTCCCTTAAATCGACAAATGTATCGTTAATGGGCTTGTACTTCCCTTTGGCTTTATGGAATTTGTACCGTCGAATGGGGGTTCCTATGCCGCCCTTTCGGTCAATTATATGCAACGCCACAAGTATAGCTATCAAAAAAGCAATTATTCTATCCATAATTCCTCCCCAACCGGTTCGCCCCAATCAACACTTACATAATAACACATAAAACCGAAAAAGTCAACAACTATTCAACCCGTCCCGCGCGACTTTCCTTAAGTATAACATCGTGCGCGCCGCCCTCAACAATGCTCGTTCCCGAAACTAAGGTCAATTTTGCATTTTTATGAAGCTCCCGGATATCGAGGCATCCGCAATTGCACATTGTCGAGCGCACCTTGGAAAGTGAGCGTAACACATTGTCTTTTAACGCGCCGGCATACGGAACATAGCTGTCAACGCCCTCTTCAAAGGTCAACCCCCCCGAACCGTCGCCCATATCGTATCTTTGCCAGTTACGCGCACGGTTTGACCCCTCGCCCCAGTATTCCTTGACATACGAGCCGTTAATCATAAGCTTGTTTGTCGGCGATTCGTCAAAGCGTGAGAAATACCTTCCCAACATGATAAAATCCGCCCCCATAGCCAACGCTAATGTCATATGATAATCGTGTACTATTCCGCCGTCCGAGCATATCGGAATGTATATTCCCGTTTCCTCAAAATATTTGTCGCGCTCGCCGCAAACCTCTATGAGAGAGGTCGCCTGTCCCCTGCCTATGCCCTTTTGCTCGCGGGTGATACAGATTGAACCGCCGCCTATACCGACCTTTATAAAGTCCGCGCCCGCATTTGCCAAAAACCTGAACCCTTCCTTATCGACAACATTGCCCGCGCCGATTCTCGCTTTATCTCCGTATTGCGATTTTACCCAGTCGAGCGTAAGCTTCTGCCATTCCGAAAACCCCTCCGAGCTGTCGATACAAAGTATATCCGCGCCCGCCTCAATAAGCGCGGGAACGCGCTCCGTATAATCGCGGGTGTTGATTCCCGCGCCGACCATATAACGCTTTTCTTCGTCCAAAAGCGAATCTTGATTCTCCTTATGCTCCTCGTAATCCTTCCTGAACACAAAGTATTTAAGCTTATTCCCGTCGCTTATTATGGGGAGAGAGTTGAGCTTGTGTTCCCAAATAATGTCGTTAGCCTCCGAAAGCGTTGTGCCGTCGGGGGCGGTTACGAGCCTTTCAAAAGGAGTCATAAATTTGCTAATCGGGTCCGAAAGCGACATTCTCGATATCCTGTAATCTCTTTCGGTGACAATTCCGACGAGTCTCGAGTTGCCCGTTCCGTCCTCGGTGACCGCCATTGTGGAATGTCCCGTTTTTTCCTTGAGCTTAAGTACATCGTCTAAGGTCATGTCTGCTTTTAAATTGGAATCGCTTTGCACATAACCCGCTTTATATCCTTTTACCTTTGATACCATTTCTGCTTCTTTTTCAATCGTCTGTGACGCATATATGAACGACATTCCGCCCTCGCGAGCCAAAGCAACCGCCATTGTGTTATCCGATACCGACTGCATTATTGCCGACACAAGCGGTATTCTGAGAGTTATTGCGGGTTCCTCCCCCTTTTTAAACCTCACCGCGGGGGCTTTTAAACACACGTTTTCGGAAATACATTCGGTTGAAGAATAACCGGGAATGATTAGATATTCTCCAAAGGTGTGGGAGAGCTCCGGGCAAATCTTAGCCATAAATTTTTTCTCCTTCTTTATCTTTAAATATTCTTTAATCTCGTTAACATTATAACATAAAAATATCACCGTGTCAACTTGACTTTTACAGCTAACTTTTTCACTAACTTTTTCTTGACTGTTACAGCTAACTTTTTCTTGACTTTTCGAAAGGTCTGTGGTATGATAAAGGTTAGCGAGAACTCGGCTATGGAGGTGCGTTTATGAAAGATTATTGGGGTAATCCCGCATTAGATTTCGGCGATTTTGAAGGGTTGATGAAGAAGTATACGGATAAAATATTTGTTTCGGTAAGCAATAAGCCGTTCGGAGACGAGTATGTTTTATTCGTGTGTGGCGAAGATGAAAACGAAAAAGCCGAAAAATACGTGAAAGAGTATGATGAAATGATGGAACGAAAAGGAATAATGCCATACGACGCAAGAGTGAACTTTGGCGATATGTTGCTGTCTAAAAAGACAAATGGATTCCAAGGGGTGTTTCTTTGAAGTTTACAATAAAGAATAGGCAATCGAACAATTATCTTACGAACTATAAACCGTTCACAATGTGGGCCACCGCGTTCGATGCACGGGGGGCAAGATTTGGTTATGCAGCCCGCATTCCTGCGTTGATTGATACCGGTGCTAAGAATACATTTTTGGGAAAATCCGCTATGGACAAGATTTTAGCCAAAGTGAAAGATGTTGACGGTAATCCGCTTAAACCGCAAGGTTGTGTTGCTACTCAAGGTGTTCACGGTGGAGTTGTAGAATTGCCGTGGTATATTATCCCAAATCTCAGTTTAATGGGAGCAGACCCTAAGGAAGATGCGATACTCTTACGGAATGTTGCGGTCGTAGCCTCAAACTCAGATAATGTTCAATGCTTAATCGGGCGGTCGATTTTACACCAGTGCATTTTAATGTTAGACCCTTTGAGCGATGCTATGCACTTTGATTTTGATGACCGTCTCCGTGATACTAAACAAACAATCGGCAATACAGCAGTATTTGAAGAGGTATCACTGTTTGCCGAAGCTTATGAATACAGCTAACTTTTTCTTGACTTTTACAAACTAATATGTTACAATTGCTGTATTGTATAGGCGAATATAAGAACGTGGAGGCGCATATGAAAAATACAAAAAAGAGAATAGTTTCGATTTTTATTATTGTATTAATGTTTATTAATGTACTTACGACGGTTGGTGCCGAGCCGCCGAAGGAGGTTGAGCCCGACTATCCGCCGATTGAACCCGGGGAAGCCGCAGTTGAAATTCGGCTTATGGCGAGGGACAACATCAATTGGCAAAAACACAATACATTGATGAGCGAATCGGTAACGCTTACCCGCGACGAGAGCGAGATACACACGGTAACAATTGAAAACATGAACCTGACTCAAGTTGTAAGCCTCGCGCTTATGTCGGCAGAGGCGAACTATTGTGACGGCTGTAACAGCGGCAGAGACGATTGCGGTTTTGAATACGCCCCTAAGCTTCCCCACTCAATGTATGAAGACGATATAAAAGTACACAGCGTTGTAGCCAACGGGGATATACCGCTAATTGACGCGCCTTTTGAAACCTGGCTTAGCGGCGAAGACCATCCGTTTTACACGGGGGTTTACCCCAACGCCGAGTTGTGGAACGGGTGGTACAACGATTGTCAGTATTTGACTAACGTCGATGTCATTCCGTCTACCGGCACCAACGGCGACGCCTTTGCGTTAAAAGGAACCCCCCGCCCGACCATTACGAGCATAGAAGTTACATTCTCGATTGTTACTTACGATTTTTGTTGGTTTTGCCACGAATGGGGCGACAACTGCGTATGCTGTAAGGGGTGCGGGGTATGTGAGCGTTGTTTATTTGAACGCTGTTGCTATTATTGCTGTATGGGGTATGATGATTGTACTGGATTTTGCGGAGAGCGGCTTGTCTGCTGTCAATACTGTAACCCCTGCGGCGTTTGCTGTATTTGCACAGACTGTCCGGGGTGTGAATTATGCTTTGAAAGCTGTTGCTATTACTGTTGCGAGGGGTACGGCAGGTGTGACGGGTATTGCGGTAAATGTTGCGCTTGTAACCCGCCGCCGTGTGATGACGGATGCTGTTGGTGCGGCAAAAACGGGTATTGGGAAGATGACGACACTTATGTTTATGTCCCCTGCGGTGATTGCTGTCAATGTGGGAATTATATGTATTATGACGACAAAGACAATTATATAACCTGCGGCAACTGTTGTTGGTGCGCCCCAAGGTTTTGCGGCAAGTGCAATTCTTGTACAATGTGCAATATCTGTTGGAGCGTTCCTTGCGGCTGTTGCGAAATTTGCGGAGACTATGTATGTATATGCGTCCCGACCTATAAGGTTAGTTTACAAGGCGGCAGATTTGACCGCAGCGTTGATATTACCGGTCAAGATGCAAAAAAACCGATTAACCCCGATTTGATTAAAGGCATAAGAATCACATTCGACATTCCTAATTTCAAATGTGACGGGAAGCATCTTTACTGGGGAGATAATTTAGGCGGCTGTATGGGGATGTTGGTCGTAACAAATCTTAATTCTGAAGTCGATTTTTTCTGTTACTCAAAGAAAAAGAGCATTACCTACCGCTTCAATAATGAAAAGATTGAAGAATTATATGTTGCATTAGTTTCTGTATTCAAGGGGAATGACGGAACCGTTTTAGTTGAAGTTCTCGGTGAAAACGACGTTGTGTTAAAACCCGGGCAACAGGAGTTGCAGAAAACCGAACCAAAACCAAAACCCAAGCCCAAGCTCTGCGACAAATGCAAGAAAGAGCCTTGTGTATGCGGCGTTGTTGTCAATGACTACTGCAATAAAAGAGAGGGCAAAAAGCCGTGCCTTTTGTACGCTTGCGGTATATGTAACCCCAACAAGGCGTGGTTGCGTTTAGGCAATATAAGAGGTACGGGCGAAATTGAGATTTTTGACGCGCTTGAGATTCTTTTATATTTAGTCAAAATGGACGGTAATATAATTGAACACGGCAATGAAAGCGTGACCGCGGCACAGGCGAAGAAGGCGGCAATAATAAGCGCGGAAGGGTTTAAGGCGGGCGAACCTACCATATTTTGTTTTATCGAAATTTTGTTGTATTTGACAAAATTTGCCGAAACGGGGAGCATTGAGGGCGATAATATAGCCCCCCTCTATTGAGGTGGCTGATGGGGTCAAGAGAATTTATAATAATTTTTTTATAAATTCTCTTGACAATATATAAAACTTCTGATATCATATAATAAAAGAAGACGAGGAACCGATAGACGGCAACCTCGGTGTTTAACACTTCAACGATATAACCCACCTAAGCTACTAGGCGGGTTACTTTCTTTTTACTTCAACAATAATTGCGTAAGTAAATATTAAAGCTACAAGAATAGCCGTAATTTCCAAAAGCAACATCTCCTCTCATCAGAAATTCCGATGAGAACTTTCATTCAACCTCCAACTCGTTCCCTCGGTACGTGAGGTCGCCACCTATTTTTACGCCTATAAAAGATGATTAAAATTCAACGTGGTTCCTCATCTTCTGTTTCATTATAATATATTTTGGAATGTTTTGTCAATATAATTTGAAATAAATTTTACTAAAAAATATAAAGCCGTCATCGACGGCTTTATCAATAATCTATTCAAACATTAAATCCGGAAGAATCCTGTGACCCGGTTGCCGTGAGACTCAAAAAATCGAGCTTCTTTTTGTCGCCTTGTAATTCCTTGAGTATTGTTTTAATTTCGTCTTGTTTAGACGAGAATTTTGTTATAATTTCGGTATCTTTTTCAATAATCTCCTTTTGCATTACGAGGAGCTTATAAATAACCTCTTTGGCGAGTTTTCTGTCGCCGGTTAAAGAGTATTCAATCTCTTTTCCGCCAAATACACATTTAATTAATTCCGCGTCCTCGTCGCTTTGTTCTTCAATTACCTTCGTCATTTCTGTTTGTGCGATTTCGGCGCGTTCTTTTATTTCCTCGCGCTCTTGTATAATATCGTCAATATCGTCTACGGCAAAAACGAGTTCTTCAACCGATAAATCGGCGTGCAAATCAATACCGTTAAGTCGGGTTGTCGCTTCATCATAATCGGTCAACGCCTCTAAGAGGGTGTTCGCCTCTTTAAGGAAAAGTTCAAGATTATTTATCATTTTCTTTTGAATACGCCTTTCCGAGCCGCAAAAAGCTCTGCGAAATCAGTCAAGCTCTCGAGCGAAATGAATCCCGCTCGTAAGCTCTCTTTTAAACCTTTAACTATTTAATCCCGAGCCGGAAAGTATACTTCCTTTTGTTACCGCTCCGTCGCGGGGGAGCTTTGAAATCTGCGTAAACGCATCCTTTAGCTCGCTTATTTGCGGTATAATTTCCTCAATAATACCGATATCTTTTTTCATATCCGCCTGAATAATTTGGCGATAGAAAAATTCATACAACGAATCGAGATTTTGACTTATTTCTCCGACGTTCATATCGAGAACAGAGCGCAAAGCATTGATAAATTCTGCCGATTTGTCCAAGGCGTTGTGCGCTTGGTCATATTCTTTTTTTTCGATAAAGTTAATTGCTCGATGAAGCTGTTTCTCGCTCTCGTCGTACAGCTTCACAATAACCTCAATCGGCGTCATTGTGTTTACCGCCTGTTTCTTGTATGTTGCATAAGGGTTCATATTATTAGCCAACCTTTCTTCTTATAAGACATTGCCAATTTTCATCATTGATTGTTGTTGCTCGGGAACATATTAGATATAAACCCGCCCTGACTGTTTAAGTCGGCAAATTGCTTTTCCATGTTGGTGAATATTTTCCAGTATCTGTCCTGTTCTCTTTCGTAACGCCCCTGCAAAATATCAATGGTTTGGTTAAGGTTCTTTATCCGTTCAAAGATTGTGTTGTTTGTCGTTGCAATAATCGACGTACCCGCCATTCTGATTAACGCGCCTTCTCGGGTTCCTTTGTCGTCGATAATCTTTGTGCTGATAGCCCTATCCAATTCTTTTTGCATATTAGCCATGATACCGTCGTCACCGGTGAAAAGCTTCATGAAGGCTTCGGGGTCTCTTTCTAACGCTTCTATCAAAGCCTGTTCATTTATTTCGAGCATACCGTTCTTTTTATAATCGCTCGACGGTTGAATAGCAACCGCACCCACGCCACCGGCGGTCGGCGCGTTTCCTCTTATATTGAAAAGACCGTACTTCTTTCCGTCCTTATCAATTGCGGTCGTAGACAATAACGCCATTCTGAGTCGCGTCATAACGTCGCTTATTGTCGAGTTGTTGTAAAGAAGACCCTTTTTCGACATCGTTTCCCACTGTTGAACCTGTCTGTCGGAGAATCCCGATTCTTCAATATCGTCGTCGGTGAGGAAATAGTAGGATTTATTCGGCTTTTCCTTTAACATTCCGTAAATATCCTCAATCAATTGATTGTAGTCGTTTACGAAATTTTTAATTGCTTCGAGAGCCTGTGTATTATCCTTACCCACCTCAACGCGAAACTCGACATTTGTCGCCGCGTTGTTATCAAATTTAAATGTAGTTCCGTTTAATGTATACGAATTTCCGGTCGTCTCGACAACCTTATCGTTCACCTTAAGCTCAAGGTTCTTTCCCGCCTCAACGGGTTTATCCAAGCCCAATCGCTCCATAACGCTCGTTGTAACCGCGTCGGCTCCGAACTCAATATTGCCGCCCGTTCCGTATTCCTTCGCGGTGAGCGAAAAGCTGTTGGTGAGGGTCGAGAATGTCATTGTTACGCCCGCATTTGACGCATTAACCGCGTTCATCATCTCGTTGACGGTTTGGGTAGCTTTTATTGTTATACTGACCCCGTTAATTTTAATTGTACTCGTTCCGCTCGGCGGAAATTCTATACCCAACGACGCAAGCGTTGCGCTCGTGCTGACTGTCGCGGTTTTCAGCTCAAGCTCTTCGAGTCCGAACAAATTAGTTCCGTCCTCGTTTTTGTTTGCGGGGTAATTTTTATTAAATGTAATAGCCGTATTAACTGCGTTGTCGTCCTCATCATAAGCCGTTATAATGGCTTCACCGCCGACATATTCAACATCTAATATTGTTCCGTCGGGGAAGGTCGCTTTTTGCAATTCGTTCTTGAGGCGGCTTTCATTGTAAAACTTAACCGCATCTGCCGCCGTGGGCTTCGCAATTGATGAGGGGATACCGAGAGCGGACATTCCGCCGTTTTCAGTATAATACTTAAAAGCGTCAACCTCTCTGTAGCCGAGTTCTCTAAACAACTCCTCATCTAACCGCCCGCCGTCAATTGTGCTTCTTAAGAAACGGTCATAAAGCGCGGGCATATTCGGGTCAACATCGTCGCCGTCAACCAAAGGCGCAATGGGGGTGCCGCCCGGCTCCATTGTCGCTTCCTTCAACTCGCTCCAGTCGGCATAACCGCCGGCATCCTCCCAATCCCAATTGGCGGAGGTTATAATAACATTACTGCTGTCGCGCCATGTCCAACTCGAATAAGAGGGCGGAACAGCCTCGGGATTTATTACCTTCGCCGCGGCAACATAATCCTCATAGGCTTCTTTTCTCGCCGCTTCATATGCGGCGTTTCTTTCGCTTTTATAGAAATTTTCCCAGTTTTTGTCCAAATCAGCCGCTTTGTCGATTTTATCCTGTCGCCATTCCTGCCACGAATTAAACCCGCCGTCGTCTTCCCAGTCCCAGTTTTCTAAGGTTATTTCGTTGTCCCCCGCGTCCTTCCATGTCCAGTCTTTTAACGCAACGGGTTTCCTGTCGGCGGCTTTTTCGTCTTCGACATAATCATCATAAGCCTTTTTTAACGCCTTGTCAAATTCCGTTTTTCTTTCCTTATTATACTCCGTCTCTTGTTGAAGATTGAGTCTGTATTGGAAATACTCTTTGAACAAATCGTCCTGTGCCGATTCTTTCAAAGCGGGTGTACCGAACGCATCCAACCACCCTTCATACGCCATATTTAACGACGCGTCCTCAAGGTCTGCTAACCGTACATTGTATTCCGCTTCGGCGGACTCGCGAATCCATTCATAGGTGTTGACCTTATTACTGTTATATATATATTCATACGCTTCTTTGTTGGTTTTGAGCGCGAAAGACGCCTTTTCATAACCTTCGGCACTGTCTCTGTAATAAGCCTTAAACGATTTTTCGTTTTTCTTTGTAAAGTCAGCCTTCCAATCGGCTTCTATTAAGGTATCGTCGTCGTCAAACGCATCCTGCCATGCGTCCTCGAGCGCATCTTGGAACCACTCGTCAAGCTTTTTGTCAAAATAAAATTTAAACGCTTCATCTTTCATGTTGGCTATAACAGACGGCGTTGTAGTCGGTAATGCTAACCATGCGTCATAAGCCTTATTAAAATTTTCGGTATATTTTTGTGAAGCAACATCGTCGAGATGCGCTTCCTTACCCGCCTCGCCCACAAATGTATTCGTCGAATTAAAGAAAATGTTAAAATAATCCTTGTCGACCGTGCGGAAGGTAATAGGCATTAACGCGTCGCCGACTTGTACATAAAATGAGTTCAAACCGTTTTTGAACCCGAGCGCGTCAAACTCGAGCTTTTGCTCATCTGACATTTTGATTATATTTGTAAGAGAAATTGCCTTCCCCTCAGACGAGGAGATAATTCCGTCAGCGTCAACGCTGACCAAGCCTTTTGTCTTGTCGTTAGACGTTCCGAACGCATCTTTTAAGGCGCGGTTAATCGCCTCCTGTGCAGTTTCGTCTACCCCGTCTACTTCTTCTATTTCTGCAACAATATTCTTAGAAACGCCGCCCACGGTAATCGAGAAAGCAAAGCTGTCGCCCTTTACGGCATCCTTCAAATCGGCTCTTTCAAAATCAATCGCAGAGCTTCCCGCAAAATCGCCGCCTTTAATAGCCGCTTGTGTCGCCTGTGTCAACAATTCTACCTTATAGCTTCCGGGTGTCGCGCCGGTAGCCGTTGTAACGCTCACGCCGGCGGGCGCGCCCAATGTTTCGACGCCCCCCGATTTTGTATAGACCTTTGCGCCCGACTGATTAAAAATCGCGGTTCCTTTTAAGAAATTATTTGTATTAAGAAGGTTGAAATAAGTATCCTGAAACTTTTGAAACTTTGAGATAACGTCTTGATACGCGCTTTGCTGCGCCTGTAACATAAGCACCTTACGCTTATTGTTGTTCAGTCGCATTCTCGTCGCGCCGCTCATCGCTCTCACAATTGCGTCGGTATCGAGTCCGGAATTGAACCCGCCGAATCTTAACTTGTTCATGTTATTATTAATCATTTCATTGCCCTCACTTTTTTGTATTTTTTAATAAGGCATCCAACGCTTCCTTGGAAACCGCCTTTGAAGCTTCTACGTTCGACGCCTCCGCAATTATTAATTCTTTACGAATAATTTTCACCTCGCGGGGCGCGTTTACGCCGATTTTCGCTTTGTCCTTCGCTAAATCAAGAACGGCAATTTCGATTTTTGTCTCGCCGGCTTGAACAATAATTGATTCGTTAAGCTTACGGGTAATAACTAACATTATCTACTCACCCGTTCTTTCTGAATCATCTGAATCGTCTGAATACAGGGGGAATTTAAACTCATAATCTAAGTTTAATATCACCTGTGCCGCCAAGCGTTCGTCTTGATTAATAACAATCGGTGCTTTCATATTAACCGTTGTCTTCTTAAAATCGGAAGGTACGGTTGCGATTACCAAAAGCTTCATGCTGCTGTTCATATTATCGGCAGAGTTGTCGTCAAACTTTAGAAGTTTTTTCTCAAAAGCCTCGAGCTTTACCGTATAATTACCGTCAACAATTGTCGGGTCAAAAACAACAAAACATGGCGAGATATCTTCAACAGACTGAAGCCATTTTGGGTAAACATCTTCCCCGAGCGGACTCATCAGAGCAAATTTTCGCATTTCCTCAAATGCGAAAATTCCCGCCGGAAAAGTAATCAGTTCTTCGTCTGCTATTTCTACCTCGCCGAAATCTCTCGTATTAATAAGCATTTATATACTCCTTAGACCCCGTTCTATAGTGACGTTCAAACACGAACTTCATAGTTGGGGTTCGCGCTCGGTGGGACATAAATCGGCTCTCCCACATATTCAATCACGATTTGCGGAAGCTGTACCACGTTAATTTCCACCCTTCCCGGATTAAATATCATGCGCGCCGCGTCTAAATTTTCCCAATCAAAATTAACATCATCCATCTCGTAGTTAATGTTTAATGTCCCGTGTTCATAAGAAAATTCCGGCCCCGTTTTCGGAATAAAATCCATAATCGTTTGAATCGTCTGTCCCGCGCGCTCGTTTTGAACGGCAATATCGACGGGTGACGCTCCTCTCGCCATAGAGTTTCCGTTTTCGACTACTCTCGCCGTCCCCTGATACGCAATTTTGATACTTCTTTGAGCCTCGTCCCTCACTAAATCGCCGGTTTTCATTCCGCCTAACCCGACGCTCGCCCTCGCCTGATAAGAGTCGATATTGAGCTTAGCCGGGGTAGCTTTCATTTTTAAGCCGCCCTTTGAAGAAGTGGTGACATTCATTCGCGGGAGTTGTTTTCCGGGGCTTTCGAGGGACGCTCTCGTCACGTTAATCTCGATTTGTACCGGTACAGTTGATATTTTTAATAAATTTGGATTCATGACAAGCTCCTCCTTTTTTTAATAATTTTAAAATGCTATTTCTTAAAAACTTTTTAGTATTTTACCTCATAAAGTTAAATATAGACATCGGAATCGTCGACGCGCTCATTTGAAGCGTCGCGTTATATATCATCTCGAGGACTTTTTGTTTAATCAATTCCTCGCCTATATCAATGTATTCGAGTTCGTTTTCGCGCTGTAAAAGCGAAAACATATTGTTGGTTAACCTCTCCTGATTAAATTCAATAAACGCACTGTCTGCGCCGATGCTCGCTATAGAGAGCGAAACCGCGCTTCCCGCCGCAAAAACCATATCGGCATATAAAGCCGTCAAATCGTCCGTACCCGCTCTGACGCTGTTTGCCGCGTCAAGGGTCAATTGAATTATATTTTTAGGGAAATTCCCACCGGGGAGGTCTCGGGTTACGGTATCGCTCGTAACGGTAATACCCGCCGGAACGCTTGCCGGGGCGGTATCAATGCTTATTGAATCGGTGCTGTTCCTCGGTTGAATCGAGAAGGTGCCGTCTTTATTGTCAACCACCACAACCGAAGAAGCCAACGCGCCGCTCGTTGTTATCGCGTGGGGAACCTTCGACGTATCATACGCAATCGAAAGCGTTTGGGGCGTTCCGCCGTTTAAGCGGATGCTGAAATCATTTGTCGGTGCGGCTACGGTTGCCGCATTAAGTGACGAAAGTGTGAGCGTTTGTACATTAGTAGTCTTAGGCTCAACCTCGTCCATTCCGCAACCCAAAATCTTCGCTCCGTTAAATGTAACCGCAATAGCCGATTGCGGGTCAATTGTATATTCATCGAGGAAGGTCATTCCAAGCCCCGCGTCAATATAAGACGCGCCGCCATACGGGAACTGTGTGGGGTCGGAATACAAATTTACGTCAACGCCGTTAAAAAACACCCTTCCGTTTTCGATTTTGTACGCCTGTGTTTCATTATTTACGCCGCCGAAAATTCTTCTGTCTGCAACGATAAGGTTCATCAACTGAACCATTTGTTCCGCTAATTTGTCTATCTCTTCGGCAATAATTTGTTTATCCGTCGGAACATTAAACGTCCCGTGCGCTCCGGCGATAAGCTTTTCCTGCAACGTCTGTAAAACGCTCGAAACACCCATAACGGCTTCCTCTGCGGAGGCATATATACCCGCGGCGGTTTCGAGATTTTTTTGATAAGTTTCTACCTCCTTGATTGCTTTCCTGTTCCGCAAAGCCTTTGCCGCCTCCATAGGACTTTGACTCGCCCGCGAAAACTTCCGCTGACTAATCACCCTATTTTGCGAATCGCTTTGCTTTCTGTAGTTCATGTGCAACCCGCTTACATATTTTCTAAGCACTTCCGAATTAGTAATCCTCATAATGTTCTCCTACATAATCTATTATTGAACTGTCAACTGTCAATTGTCCGTCAACTGTCAACTGTCAACTGCCTACAGTCCTACGCGACCCATTCTGTTAATAATGGTATCCAAGGCGTCGTCCATTGTGGTCATTAATCTCGCCGACGCATTGAACCATTTTTGATAGGTCAACATATTAATTCCTTCCTCGGTTTCCGAAACGGCAGATATGGCGTCTCGGTTATCGAGAAGAATGTTCACGGTATTAACGGTTACATCGAGCTTGTTGTTTAGGTACTCAATCCCCTGTCCCAAGCGGTCGCTGATAAATTCTAAGTACCCGAAAACGCTTCCCCCGAAGTCAAATGTACGCCCCCAACTTCTGTCCGCCTCCAACGCCCGAACAAATCGGTGCAGATTCGCGCCGTCAAGATTGGGTTTGTGCCATTCTCCCTCATGTACGCCCACCACCTCAATATCGCCGTGTGCAACCGCGTTAATCCAACCGGTCGTATTTATATCGCCGATAGCGGCTGTTAAATTTTTTGTCACCTTATAGTAAACACCCCTGTTCGGGTCAAAGAAAACATCGCCCTCTTTATAGTTTGCTTTATTCTTTTCAAAATTAGGCGCAAAATTAGGGGAGGTCTGTTTATAATCGGGCGCGACATCGCGATAAACGGGAACATCTTTTACGAGTCCCGCCTGTATATGCTGTCCGAGCTCACCCTTTGCGGTAAACGTATCGGTTTGAACGATACAATAAAGCCCCGTTGCTACATCAAAGAAAGCTTCACCTTTACTGTAAATCGCGCCCTCTCTGTATTGACGTATAGACTCGGGAATGGTAGGGTCGAACGTCTGCCCTATCATCATTACGTCCTTCATCCATTCGTCGGAAATACGAATGTTCGACGCGGTGACCTTCGATTTCACATACAACGGTTCGCGTCCTTCGTATTCGATTACATTACCCACATCATCGAGCGGGGGAAGTCTGCTCCCGTCGATATCCAAGAATATTTTATACCCGTCTTCATCAAGAAGGGGAACCCTTTTTCCGTCGGCGTCAATATCGTATCCGCCCCACAACAAATTCCTGTTCCAAGCTTGATACTCGTCTACATAGCCCTTGTTTATTTCGTTCATAAGGTCGGCAAAGCCTTCCGCGAACGCATTTAACGCCTGCATATAATACGGTATGCCAAATTCGGCGTTTTGGTACGCGCCTACCGCATACGGACCGTATCCGCCCACCATATCCATATAAGCTTTTATCTCGCCGCTCGACGGTACAAAATCAATACCGTTTGAGAAGGTGATATATGCCGCGCCATAGTTGTCATAATCGCGCATAACTAATTTTTCGGACAACTGGTCGTCAATAATGGTAATCCCCGCCATTTCGACGCGAACAGAGCCGTTAGAATTGTGAAAAACCTCAATATTTGCAAAATCCGCAAGCTCGTCAAGAAGTACGTTTCTTGCGTCAAGCATTTCGAGAGGCCCGTATTCGGAAACGCTCGACCCCTTCGCTATCCTTCCCGCGTCGAGAAGATACTCGCCGACAATGGCTTTATTATATTGTACTATTCTGTCAATTAAGCTGTTCGCCCCTTTAATCGAATCGTTAAGGTCTTCAATATTGCGTTGTAAAAGCTTATCCAAATCCGCGCTGTACGAACGCAGCATTTTGCATATATTCTCCGACTGATTGCGAACCATGCTCGTCATCTCCAAAGCGTCCGGGCTTATAAGGGAAACTTGTTGCAATGCTGATTTCAGGTTGTTGAACGCGTCCAATAACGAGAAATTTTCAACCGCGTCAAGCGTTGTCTCAAGCTCAAGCATAATCTTAACCTTTGCGTCGTATTCCTTAGCTTGAGGTGCCATGTCGCGGTATCTTTTATCAAGATAATCGTTTCGTATTTGCGATACGCCAAAAGCCGACACCCCTTGTCCCGCGAGAGACAACTTAGAAAGGCGTGTCTGCCAATAAGTAAATGAACTGATGTTTAACGAATGTGTATCGACTCTTTGTCTCGTATAACCTTGTGTATCTTGATTGTTTATATTATGCCCGGTTATATCTATAGATTTCTGAGCAACCTGGAGTGCCCTTTTTTGAACCTCCATGCCCATAAATGACGAACGCATATATAATCATTCTCCTTTAAAAATTTCGTTATACCGCTTAACTATTAGATTTTACACTGGATTTGCGAGGATTTTTACCGTCAGACAAGGCAAAATTTACGCGAATATACGCTTATATTTAAGAAAATTTTAACGCAGTATGGCGGCAAAAAGACCGCAATTATGTGTTAAATTTGATAGTTAAGCTGTATATCGCTTACATTTTGCCTATAATATCGCTTTCGGGGTCGGTCATGCGGACTTTTGAACCCGCCGCACCATAAAAACCCGGCCCCGTAATTCCTTTTTCTTTTAGATGTGAATCGGCGGCGTTGAGCTTTTTTTCCACCGTTTCGAGGATTTCAGAATTTAATGCTTTTATCTTATCTACCGCATTTTCTATATTAGTACATTCTAACTTGAATCTGCCTTTGTATTCATCGGGGTAAATCTTCAAAAGCTCCGACGAGGTGTAATCATCATACCCCATTTTGTCGAGAAGCTCGAGTCTTTTATTTTCGAGAGAGACCCCCGCCATAGCCAATTTTTGCTCCTCTTGAAGCGAATCGTGCAACCATACCAAATCGTCGGCGAGAACCTTTTGCATCTTTCGTTCGAGAAAATCGACTATTCCGGTAAAATGTTCGTTATACTTTCCCAAAAACTCTACAATTTGAACCGCTTGTTCAACATTCATAATACGCGACCATGCCTTTCCGGAGCGCAAAAAGCTCTGCAAAATGAGTCAAGCTTTCTCTTAGATTCATTAGCCTAATATTGCTTTAGCGATTTTCGCGGCGGTAACGGGACAGCCCTCCCCCGCATATTGAGTCTTCAAAAAGCTGATTTTTGCTGCGTCGGCAGATGTATTCAAACCCGACGCAATGTTTGCTTTTGCCGAATTAATAGTTTTCGAAAAATCAAATTCCACAGTATCGAAGGTTCCGCTCGGCTTTTTTTCGTGTTCAACCGATTCGTTTATTTTCGCTTTATTAATAGCTTTATAAGAATTAATAGCGTTACTGTTAATATTATTAATCATCATATAGTCACCTCGTTTCTTTTCATGTTTTCTTGCACTTCTTTTCGTGTTTCAAGTGTTATATCGACATGAAACACAAAAACTTTAGTATTCTTTTTCAGAATTATTACTTTTCGCTTTTCTCTTTGCTATTCTCTAAAATTAAAGCCGAACAATGCGCGCCTATTCCCTCGCCGCCTAAACCAAGTCCTTCTTCCGTAGTGGCTTTAACGCTTACCCTGTCTGTTGATATTTTACATATTCGGGAAATATTCTCTCTCATTTTATCTGTGTATATCGAAAGCTTCGGTCTCTCGGCAATAATAATTGTATCTATATTACCGACAGAAAACCCGTTTTGCTCTAAAAGCGTTACAACCTTTTCGAGCAACAAAAGGCTGTCTGCGTTCTTATATTGCGGGTCGGTCGGGGGAAAGTGTTTCCCTATATCGCCAAACGCGGCGGCACCGAGTAATGCGTCCGCTACCGCGTGTATCAGCACATCTGCGTCGGAATGTCCCGCTAACCCCAATCCGTACTCAATATCCACACCGCCTATGATTAGTTTTCTCCCTTTTTCAAACCTGTGTACGTCGTATCCGTTTCCTATTCTAAACATAATGCCACCTCTGCTACCATTATACACTATTAAAAATCATTTCGCAATATGTTAATATATACCTTAACAGATTAAAAATACTATGTTATATTTTACTATGTGCAAATATACTATAATCTATTTTACTATAAGCAATTATACTATTTATTGTTGTAGCAATATAAATTGCAGGAGATTATCATTATGTTTAAAGGTAGGCAACAAGAGCTAACAAATTTGAATGCGCGTTACAACGCGGGTAAATTTGAAATGGCTGTCATGCTCGGGCGAAGGCGAGTAGGCAAAACTGCTTTTCGGAAGACGGACAACACAGCTTAGAATATCCCCGTTTAATTTTTTTGAATCGAGACAGTTTTTTCCGAAATACAGCGCACAGGACGCGGCTTTAGCATATGCGGTCACGGGCGGAATACCCATGTATATGATAAAATTCAACGATGACTTATCTGTTGCCGAGAACATCAAGTCCAATTTCCTCACAATGGGCGGCTACTTGCATGACGAGCCACTATCTCTAAGGGCAGATTGTTTTCGTATAGTCCGGTTTACTATTATATATTCGCTAAAACGGGATTTACAGATTCTTGTGTTAAAAAAGCCGAGGCATTAGGAAATGTTACTTTAACTTGTTTTGAGGATATGATAGAGTTAGAAAAATTAGAGTCATGAAACGCCGTCCATAAAGTTTTGATTATCACCCAAAAAGTGTTCGAGCATTAGTATTGTCGCGGCACATTCCTCAATAAACCTTTCCGTTTCACCCGAGCGAGATAGCGTTACAACCCGCGAGAGCGAAACGGTAACATCTGCGGCGACCGTCAAATCCGCCAACATGAAGCCGCTCTTTTTGGTTAATGCCGTCCAAGTGTTCCACGCGGAATCGGCATAATCCCGCGATACGGCATAATTCTCCGCTTGTCTTTCTTGCGCGGCTTGTGAAAGCATTTCGGTGGTCAGGTGTATATTCCTCGAAACATAAACCTGACAAAAAATGGAATAAGCAATAACGGCAATGAATAATACGCCGCAAAGATATACCCGCTTCAAGTTGTTTTATCTCCGCGCTTAAACAGTACCGCAACAATTAACCCCATAATCATAACCGCCTCCAAACCTGCCGCAGACGCGCCGAGTCCCCCCGTAAACGCGCCGAGCAACCCGCCCGAATCTACACTGCGTCTTACCCCCTCCGCCAACAAATAGCCAAAGCCGGTAAGCGGAACGGTTGCACCGGCACCCGCAAAGTCCACAAGCGGCTCATACCACCCGAGCGCGGTTAATACAACCCCCGCCACAACAAAAATGACGAGTATTCTCGCGGGGGTAAGTCTTGTATAATCTATCAGAGCCTGTCCGATGAGACAGATTCCGCCGCCTATTAAAAAAGCCCATAAATAATCCATATTTTCTCTCCTGTTCTCCTGTTACCCGTTGCCTATGTGTATGGCGTGTGCAATTCCGGGGATGCTTTCCCCCTGTTGAAGAATCGTAGGGGACATAAGCGCGCCGGTTGCCGTAAAAAGGATATTCTTTAGCTTACCCGCGGAAATCTCTCTCATGAAATACCCGCACAATACCCCCGCGCCACAACCGCAACCCGAGCCGCCGGCGTGAACGTCCTGCGTCTCGAGGTCATATAGCATCAACCCGCAATCCTTGTGTTTTTTCTTAATGTTAATCCTGTCCTTATCAAATAAATCGTACATAACCTCGCTTCCCACTAATCCCAAATCGCCGGTTACTATATAGTCGAAATCATCAATTGTTTTACCGGTATTAGTAAGGTGGGTAGAAATCGTAGCATATGCCGCCCCCGCCATAGCCGCCCCCATATTGTTAGCGTCCTTAATCCCGTAATCCTTTACCCGCCCAAACGTGACAGAGTAGATATAAGGCGGCGGCGACTCCGGCATACGCGGCGTAACTATCGCGCAACCCGCGGCGGTCGCCGTCCATTGTGACGTTGGGGTGCGGTGTGAACCGTAGTTTACGGGAAATCGAAACTGTCGCTCGGCGGTACAGTAGTGTGAGGAGGTCATTGCGGCGGCGTTACCGCCCAAACCGTTTTCAATGAAAACCGCCGCCAACGCTAACGACTCCGCCATTGTGGAGCAGGCGCCGTATAAGCCGATAAACGGTATCTCATAATCGCGCGCCGCATACCCCGACGCCACACATTGATTCAATAAATCGCCCGCAAAAATAATGTCAATATCGTTTTCGCCGAGGTCGCCCTTCCGCAACGCAAGCGACAACGCTTTTTGCTGTAAGACGCTCTCGGCTTTTTCCCAACTGTCCTTTCCGTGCGACCCCGCCCCAAAGGTTATATCCTCTCCGATGTAATCAAAATGCTTGGCAAGTGGGCCGTCGCCCTCTTTTTTACCGACGGCGGCGGCAAAAGCTTTTACTGACGGCGAATTGTACATCTCGACCGTACCGCCCTTTATAAATCTTCCCATGTTTAACCTACCTCATTATATAATACAATATCCCGTACAATGCGGACGCGGCTATTCCGTATACAATAACCGGGCCGGCAATCGTGAACATCTTCGCGCCGACGCCGAGAATATACCCCTCGGTCTTGTACTCGAGCGCGGGCGCGACTACGGCGTTGGCAAAGCCGGTAATAGGAACAAGCGTACCCGCGCCGCCGTGCTTCGACATTTTATCGTACAGCTTTAACCCCGTGAGAATCGCCGCAATAAATATCAGCGTCATTGAGGTAAGCGTCCCGGAGTCAATCCGCGTAAAGCCGAGATGTGTATATAGATTCAAAAATGCCTCTCCCACGACGCAAATTGCCCCGCCGAAAAGAAACGCCTTTGTAAAGCTCAACCCCGCTTTTGTATTAGGTGAACGCCTCTTTGTTATTTCGCCGTATTCTTTATTTGTAATGTTCATAAAAAACTCAACCCCTTTTGCTCTTATTTTAACAAAAGGGGTTGACTTTTATTCTTTTTTGTTGTTAGAAAAATTTGGAGTTGGCATTTTTTTTATTTATTCAGCAATTTCTTATATTCTTCAAACTCTTTCATTACTTCATCAATATCACTTTGCTCCATTTTCGCTCTTGTTTGAATAATCTGCATATCGAGCGTTTCGGGGTTCAATTGCGCCATTAATAAAGCTATTAATTTCTCCTTCTCGCCATGACGAGTATCAACCTGCGCCATATATTCTCACCTCCTCATATCCCTTATTATACCACATTTACAAAAGAAGTCAACTCGTTCGCCATTTTATTTGACAATTTATAATTTATATGAAAAAATAGTTTTTAGGACATGGATATGTCTTAAGCAGACTAATACGGTGGCGGTTAGCGTGAACCCTTTGGCAAATTAAAAGAAAGGGGGAATGCGAATGGATACTATAATGCTTTGGAGCGATTTTTAATTTCATGCTGGAACTTGTATCAACGGTATCATTGGTTGTAACGGCATATTGCACATATAAATTACTCCGCGATAAAAGCAAAAAGTAACCCCGCCCGGCAAAGGTGAGTTACTTTTTGTACTCTCTAAGCTAACCGTCACTTGGTCTGCTTTTTCTGTCTACATTATATCATACATTTTCTACTATGTCAACCCCCAATTTTTCAACCCCCTCGCCAATCGGCAAGGGGGTTGAAATATTCATGACTTTTTCTGCGTAAAGCGGAGTTGCTTAACGGCAAAGCCGTCCGCACTCGTCCGCGCCTTTCAACAACTATGACACTGTGATAGATGTGATGGTGTTAAACTCATTACCGCCGGAGCTACCGGTAGTAATACCGCCTCTGTGGTTTCTCTCATCTGCACAACCGTCGGGAGTTGATGAACCACCGGTATCGGTCGTAATCGCAATATAAATAATAGATGCGTTATTTCTCAATGCCTGCGGAATAGGAAGGGTGATTGATTTACCCGCGATACCGCCGTCGCCGCTTGCCGCAACGGGATTCAAGCGTATCCAACCATTCGCGGTACCAATACTTGAGCTGTTGCTTTCGGTCTTACGTCCGCCGGTAAGATAAGAAATACTTGCTGTCGCTCCCGCAGAGCTGTTTGTCCATAAGCAAATACGTCTTGATGAGGTTGAAGCAGACGAGCTAAAGTTAATGGTAATAGTTGATTTTGAAGTATCAAAGTTGCTTAACGCAAGCACATTTCCGCCATTCGCCGTATCCAATCGTTGCACATTCGCACCGAACGGGTCTGCGCCGACCGTCCAGGAGGTTGTCGGGCCGCAGGTACAGGTCTTGAGGTGAGGTGGTGCCGCTATACCGCCGCAAGGAGGTACGTTTGTACAAGGTACCGGTGTACAACCGCATTGGTTGGTATCCGGGTCGATTCCCTTACCGCAAATCTGACATTTTACCGTAGGCGGTTCGATTCTTCTCGCTCTCGCCTCTGCCGCGCCGAAGCCCATGTTTAATGACGGCTTTTGTACGGGGTACCAGTCTACGCCGCCCGCCGCCGAATTGAATACCCAGAAGTTTCCGTTATTATTACGCAATAATGACTGCGTTTTATTCATATACGGAACCTCAACGCGAGACAATTCGTTGTCTTCGGCAAATGATGTCGGGGTTTCTTTATATCCGTTGTTCGCGCCGACTAAACGAACCCTCTCGGTCGCGCTTATGCCGAAGCCGTTCTCCTTTGTTCTCTTAAAGAACGGGAGTATCGGGTTATCCGCGGTGCCTATACCTTCTTTAAAGACGTCGTTTCTCGCTATCTCGTCTTTGCTGTTATGCGAGCCGGGGAGATATATTCTTTGTCCCGCTCTTACGATAATCGAAGGTAACTGTTGCTTGAAATCCTTACCGCTGTCTGTGAGGTAATAACCCCTCAATGAAACCGCTCTGCCGTTGTTCCATTCGGTCTCGTTCGAAACCTCAACCCAGTCGTCTCTGTCTTTGTTCAACGAGTTGAACGCGACCGCTCTTACGCCGGTGATTATCGGCATACCCGTCTTGTTAAAGTGGTCACATTTTACAAAATTAAGCGTAACATCTGCCGCACCGGTTACATAGATTGTGTTTTGCTCCGGTGTGTTTTTGCAACAAGGTGTTGTCGTAGGCTGTGTAACGCCCGTTCCCGACCAAACCGCCTTATAGCCTCTGTACGGATATGCGGTTATAGGAACCCGTGTTCCGTTCCAGTATCTGCCGGTAACCGCCGTTCCGTCACCCTCAGAACGAGGGTCAAGCATATTCGCTGACGTAGTGTTGTTCCAAATGGTGGGGAGGTCTTCGACGGCGACTAAACGTGTGTTCATCTTCGCCGTACCTTTACCGTGGTTGATACCGTTCTTAGCGACCGTCACCTTAACCTCATAGTCGCCGTAGGAAGTCCCGTTTGTCCAGGTTTTACCGAGCGACGCATTTACAAATGAAGGTATACCGCCTTGAACATTAGAACGTCCGCCTCTTCTCTGCACCGCTCCGTCATTGGTAGTTACGGTATACATTGCTCTATCGCCGAGGAATTCTCTCATAACGCCCTTTGAACTCTTCGGGGGATTTTCTTCCGGCCCCATTCCGTATACCGAGTCGTCATTGTCCGCGTTTTGGCTGGGCCCGTAATTCCATACCGGCCACGTACCCCAACGTCTTCCGACGTTCCCCGGAACAGCCGTCGCGTCTGCCGTTACCGTTCCGCCGAACTGCATCGACGGACGGGGAACCTCATTAATTCTTCTCGTTTTACCGCCTATTACGGCATATTCCGGGTCAGCTATGAAGTTACCGGCGAGCATAACTTGATGCTCGTTGTGTAACGTCCATTCAATCGTATCCCAAGCGCTTTGAGCAATAGCCGGCTTAAACGCACCTTGATACAAGTCGGAAAGCGCGTTAGCCATTTTTGCTCTGTTATCCGCTTGAATACCCGAGGTCGGAATCGCCGCCTGTGCTTTTTCGCCGCTTCCAACTGGGTCGCCGCCCATTAATGCGCGCATTAAGAAGGTTGTGGTAAGAGCCGCGCCGAAGTGTCCGCCGAACGGCTCGTTTCTGTCGATAAGTGCTTTAATTGTGTTATATCCCGCCGATGAACCGAAGAATACGGTATTCATGCTGTCGTTAAGCTCAGCCGCACCCCAGTCCATGTCGAATATAATCGGACGCCATCTTCCGTCCAAATACGGGTGAATCTCGCCGTTCTTAACCTGTTCTATCTCTTTTTCATTAGGGAAATAACGCCACATTTCCATGTTGTTACCGGGCCAGTCACAGTTGCCCCAGTATATCTGTATAGCATAATAGTGGAAGAACGCGTCTACGTCAACCCGCGCACAAAACTCGTCCCAGTTATCCTGTTTAGTCAAACCGTTGGGGTGGAGTAAACCCGCGTCTCTTCCCGCAGAGGTTGCGGGGCGTGTGCCGAGTGCTTTACCGAGTACCGTCTGATTCGCGGGTACCTGTACGTCCCAAACGATATCCTTAATTATGTCCCAATCGTCTCTTGCGCGACAAGAGCCGGCGGCTTCACAGATGTCCTCACCCGTGCCCCAGTATTCCATACATTTATCAACCCTGTCGCCGGTACATTTGCGGTTTACGCCGTCACAGAACCTCGGCTGCCATCCGACATAGGTATCTCTCGCGGTTGTGTTTGTGAAACCGCCCGCGGGCGTATTTCTCGAACCTAAATTTATATCCGATAATTCAAATAACATCTTATCTGTGTTTTGTCTTTGCGGCGCGGTAGCCCCCTCCGGCCACCAGAAGTTTTCTACGTTTACCGTAAATTGATATCTTTCTAACGGATTAGCGTTGGTCTGCGCTCCGTCATGTCCTTCGGGGATAATACGTCCGCAGCCTTTTGTGCCGCTTAAACAAGAATCGCGTCCTAATTCCGATACGCCGTGCGTATGGAACGCGCTCTCTCTGCCGCCGTACATTCTGTCGTAATGATTTTGTGTTCTCGGGCTTTTGAGGAAGGTCATTCCGTAATACGCGCCGTTCACATACATAACACAGGGTTTATCCTTTTGAACGCCGCCGGGCATACCCGCTAACTCGCCTAATCTCTGCCCTACCTCGTCGTGCATATATGCTCTGTCTCTGTCGTTACCTGCGTTTCTTGCGCGGAAACGACGATAACGGTGAATCATGTTACCGAAATTGCTGTCTCTTGAGTCGTAAACATTATCCTGTCCGAATAACGGGAAATAAAAGCTGTTTAATCTTCCGCCGCCGAAATAGTCGTTATAACCGTTTCTCGCGTAAAATTCAAAAGTCTTTTGCTCGTAAAGGTTGGTACCGCGTGACCAGCCGCCCTTTACCCTCGCGCCCGCGCCTTGAGCAACCTGTCTGAAACCGTTGGCGTCGAAAATTTCTACGAAGGTAGCTATTTCCGCGCCGCCCGCCGCGCCTTCTCTTACGCCGTTGGCTTCGCCCTTATCTATACCTCTTCCTCGACGGTTAAAGTTAGCCGCTAAGGTCGGGCCGTATGGGTCCATAATACCGGTATCTATAAAGTCGGGACGTGTTCTCGGCCCGTCGTCATACATACGTCTTCCGAGCAGGGGTTTTCCCGCGTTCAATTTCTGATACTGTTCAATCCATTCCTCTCTGTCCTTACCGGGAATGAATATACCGTCGTTATGGTCGTACAAATCGTGCGAAGATGTGTAACAGGTGAGTATCATCCAGTCCTCATGCTCACCGTTTCGCCCTAACCAGTCTGTGCGGCGGTTAATCAAATCGGTGCTGAGTATGTTACCGCCGGTCGGGTTACCGGTCGCGGGCATTAAAAGGAACGTCCTCGTAATTCTCGCGACGTCGCCCGCTTTTGCCGTCGGGCCGTTCGAATAACCGACAAAGCTTACCGTGAAAGCTTCTCTGTCGCCCTCGACAAACGTCGGAATCGTAATTCCCGAGCTGTACTTAACTGCGGGTGCCGCCGCCGTACCGGGAGACAGTCTCATCGGGCTTCCCCCGCCCCAGTGACGCTTAAACACTAAATTCGTGATGAAGTCGTTCGTACCTATCGGGACGCCTTTAAAGCCCGCGCCGCCGCCGCCCCATGAGCCGTCGGTGTAAGGGGTCGCGGCCGTGTAATCCTTATCGGTAAGCGTAAAGCCCGAACCGCTGTCGCTCGCCGTCCAATAGATTTCAACCTCGCTTTGGTTGGGCAACGGAATAAATCCGTCGTTATTGTCTCGCGTTCCCGCTTCAATAGTGATGCTTCCCCCGGAAACAAAACTGTTGAACGTCTGGTCGATTACGGTACCGTTGTACTTTAACCGTAAATCGAGACGCCCTTCCTCCGGGTCTGGGTCGGGGTCAGAGCCTTCTGCGAATACACTGAGCGGAAATGCCGACAGCATAATCGCGAGCAGAGTTACCACTGCTAAAAGTTTGCGTTTCATAGATTCCCTCCTGAAAAAAATATTTTATATAATTATATCCGTTTCACGCGGTACATTGACCTTGTATACCAGCGTTAACAGACTGTCGCCCAAATGTACGTTTTCGACGTTCACGTTGTCGAAATGATGATTTATGTCGAAATGACTAAAGTTCCAAAAGCTCTTAATCCCGAGCTTAATAAGTATATCACAAACCCCGCGCGCACTTTCCAACGGAACGCATAAAACCGCTATCTTCGGCTGTTCCTCTCTGCAAAACTGCGGCAAATGCTCGTCGCTCATAATCTGATGTCCCGCGATGATTTTCCCGTGCAATAACGGGTCTTTGTCGAATATTCCCGCAAGGGTACAGCCCCGCTTCTCAAAGCTGATATTGTCACAAATCGCCTGCCCCATGCTTCCCGCGCCCAAAATAATGACCTTATTGTTTTTCTCTATCCCGATAATGTCTGAAATCTCCTTGCGAAGAATTTCGACATTATAACCGTACCCCTGTTGCCCGAACCCCCCGAAACAGTTCAAATCCTGTCGTATTTGACTCGCGGTAATCCGCATTTTCTGTGAAAGCTCATTTGACGAAATCTTGACCCTTCCCTCTTCGAGAAGCTCCCCCAAATATCGGTAATATCGCGGTAATCGCTTAATTACATAAGGCGAAATATTATCGGTTGGTTTCATATAGGCAACCTCCGAAAATCTGTTCCGTTCAAAAGCTTTTCACGGGTTTTTCAAAATCTTCTCACAAGCGTTTAGCAATTTCTTTAATGAACTCCTGTGTGTTCACCTTGCGCTTATTTTCGAGCGTTGATATCGCGAACAAATCCCCCGTCATGACCCCGTCCTCGATTGTAGAAATTGTTGCCTTTTCGAGCCGCTTTGCAAATTCCGAAAGCTCATGAATCGAGTCGAGCTCGCCGCGCTTGTTCAACGCCCCCGTCCACGCAAAAATTGTCGCGACCGAATTTGTTGACGTTTCCTGTCCCTTGAGGTGGTTGTAATAGTGGCGCGTGACCGTCCCGTGCGCCGCCTCATACTCATATGCACCGTCGGGTGACACAAGCACCGACGTCATCATTCCGAGACTTCCGAACGCCGACGCCACCAAATCCGACATTACGTCGCCGTCATAGTTCTTACACGCCCAAATGTACCCGCCGTTGTTGCGGACGACCCTCGCCGCGGCGTCATCAATTAATGTATAAAAATACTCAATCCCCGCCGCCTCAAATTTTGACCTATACTCTTTATTATATATGTCCTCAAATATATCCTTAAACCTATGGTCATAGGTTTTTGAAATGGTATCCTTTGTCGCAAATGTCAACCCCTGTTTAGTGTCGAGCGCGAATTTGAAACAAGAACGCGCAAAGCTTTTTATGCTTTTATCGGTATTGTGAATCCCTTGTATAACGCCATCGGTATCGGAAAATTCGTGAATTAGCCGGCGCGTTTCCTTCCCGTCTTTATCGGTAATAACAAGCTCTGCCTTTGCGCCCGTCGGAACAACCGCCTCAACATTCCTGTACATATCGCCGTATGCGTGACGCGCAATTGTGAGCGGCTTTGTCCACCCGGGTACAAGCGATTCGACCCCCTTGACAATTATCGGGGCGCGGAAAACCGTTCCGTCTAAAATTGCTCTGATTGTCCCGTTCGGCGACCTCCACATTTCCTTAAGCTTATACTCGGTCATTCGCTGTGCATTAGGCGTAATTGTGGCGCATTTTACCGCGACGCCGTACTTTTTTGTTGCGTTGGCTGAATCGACCGTGATTTGGTCATTGGTTGAATCGCGCCTTTCGAGTCCTAAATCATAATACTCGCTTTTTAAATCCACAAAAGGGTGAATTAATTCGTCTTTTATCAACTGCCAGATGATTCGGGTCATTTCGTCGCCGTCCATCTCGACGAGCGGTGTCTTCATTTGGATTTTCGACATTCTTTAATCAATTACTCCTTATCGACTTCTCACAATAGGTCAATTCTTAAACATATTCAATAGTCCGCCCGCGATGAGCATATCTCTGTCTCTCTTTGAAATCTCACAATTAAGCTTAATTTCGACATTATGCTCTCCACCTTTGAACCCGCATCTGAGCGTAACCTCTTTTTGATTTTTTTCATTGTTCTCGATTTCGCGCTTGATGAACGGAAGCTCAATTGTCGCCCCCTGCTCCAATTTGACATAATCGTCATCGCTTTTAAAGGTCAACGGTATAATACCGTTATTGATAAGATTTTGTTTGTGAATCCTCGCGAACGATTTGCAAATAACCGCTTTTATGCCGAGAAATACGGGAGCCAACGCCGCGTGTTCTCTCGACGACCCCTGCCCGTAGTTCGCGCCGCCGACAATAACGCCGCCGCCCTTTTCCTTTGCCGCCTTTGCCCTCGCGGGAAATTCCTCATCGACAACCGCGAAACAATACTCGCTGATTGCGGGAATATTCGAGCGTAAAGGCAAAATCTTCGCTCCCGCCGGCATAATGTGGTCGGTCGTAATATTATCGCCGAGCTTTAAAACGAGTTCTGCCGTTATGCTTTCGGTCAAACGCGAGTTTGAGGGAAACGGCTTTATATTCGGGCCGCGCAAAACCTCTACATTTGCCGCGTCAACCTCATCTGCGGGCAAGGTAATCATATTGTCATTTATAAGAAAACTCTCGGGCATTACATATGCGGACGTTTTTTCCGCACCGTCGGAATTGCGCGGGTCGGTAAACGCCCCCGCCACCGCAGATGCCGCCGCCGTCTCGGGTGAAACAAGATAAACCTCTGCGTCCTTTGTACCCGAACGCCCCAAAAAGTTGCGGTTAAAAGTCCTGAGCGAAACGCCCCCGGAAACGGGCGACTGTCCCATACCTATACAAGGTCCGCAGGTACATTCTAAAATTCTCGCACCCGCCGCTATCAAATCGCTCAATGCGCCCGATTCGGCAAGCATATTCAACACCTGCTTCGAGCCGGGTGCAATCGACAAATCCACACCCTCATGAACGGTCTTTCCTTTTAATATACCCGCCACCTTAAACAAATCCTGTAACGAGCCGTTTGTACAAGAGCCTATACAAACCTGATTAACGACCTTTCCTTCTAATTCGGATATACTCTTTATATTATCGGGACTGTGCGGACAAGCCGCAAGCGGTACAAGCTCGGAAAGATTGATTTCAAGAACTTTATCGTAAACCGCGCCCTCATCGGCAGAAAGCTCAACATAATCGCCGCCCCTGCCCTGTGCCTTTAAAAATTGTTCAGTAGCCTCATCTGACGGGAACAACGACGTGGTTGCGCCAAGCTCCGCCCCCATATTTGTAACGGTGGCGCGCTCGGGGACAGAAAGGCTCTTTACCCCTTCTCCGAAATACTCAATAACCCTTCCGACGCCGCCTTTAACGCTCAATTCCTTGAGAACTTTTAAAATTATATCTTTTGCGGAAACATATTTGTTTAATTTTCCCGAAAGCTTAATTCCGACAATTTCCGGATAAGTAATGTGATAACCGCCGCCGCCCATTGCGACCGCGACATCAAGTCCGCCCGCGCCGACGGCAAACATTCCTATCCCCCCACAAGTCGGGGTGTGTGAATCGGAGCCGATTAGCGTTTTTCCGGGCTTACCGAACCGCTCAAGATGAACCTGATGACAGATTCCGTTACCGGGACGCGAGAAATATATTCCGTGCTTTTTTGCAACGCTCCCTATGTAGCGATGGTCGTCGGCGTTTTCATACCCCGTCTGAAGGGTGTTATGGTCGATATAAGCAACCGACCGCTCGGTCTTGACTCTTTTAACCCCCATAGCCTCAAACTGTAAATACGCCATTGTACCCGTCGCGTCTTGTGTGAGCGTTTGGTCTGTTTTAAGCGAGATTTCGCCGCCTTTAACGGCTTCCCCGCTGATTATATGCGCGTTGATTATTTTCTCGGTAAGGGTAAACGCCATGTAAAATTCTCCTAATATCGTACCTATATGTTACAATTATACTATGACTTAGTAACAATTGTCAAGGGCTTTTTTAGAAATTAATAAATTTTTATTGACAAACCGTAAAAAAAGTGTTAAAATCACATGAAACTTAAATTATTTCATACGGGACTACTTTTATGAAAAACATTAAAATTCTTTTTTCGCTTCTAATAATTTCCAATTTATTATTCGCCGCCTGTTCCTCGAAGGACAACGGGGACAATTCTGTGGCGGATATCGGGCTTATACACGCGTCACAGGCTCCGTTTATAGAAGCGAGCGCGCATCACCCTCCGCGAACGGATATATACGGAGCTTTGAATCATGACGAGGTTATCGGCGTTTGGATTTCTTACATTGAGTTGTCGGGGATTCTTACAAAAAAAACCGAGGCACAGTTTAAGAAAAGCTTCGCGGAGATGATGGACAACTGCGCCGCGCTCGGAATAAACACGGCGTTTGTTCATCTTCGCCCGTTCGGAGACGCCCTGTACAATTCCGATTATTTCCCTTGGTCTAAATATGTAACCGGAACAATCGGCAAGGAGCCGAGCTTCGACCCCCTGCAAATAATGCTTGAGGCGGCTCATGAGCGGGGAATATCGTTCCACGGTTGGCTCAACCCGATGCGGATTCAAGTCGACGCGGACATTGATAAGGTTTCGTCGGATTTGCCGATAGGCGAATGGTACCGCGACGACTCAAAGCGGGGCAAATATATAGTAAAAAACGGCGATAACTGGTACCTTAACCCCGCATATGAAGAGGTCACAAATCTAATCGGAAAAGGCGCGTCCGAAATAGCCGCAAGGTATAACATTGACGGAATACACATCGACGATTATTTTTACCCGACAACGGCGACGACGTTTGACGCCGACGCATTTGCGGATTCGAGTAATATCGATTTGAACAGATTCAGAAAATCCAACTGTAACAACATGGTGAGGATATTGTACACGTCAACGAAACAAGGTAACCCCAACGCCCTCTTCGGAATCAGCCCGCAGGGGAGCATAGAAAATAATCGGGAACAATTGTACGCCGACGTCGAAACGTGGTGCAAAAATATCGGTTATGCCGACTATATCGCGCCACAGTTTTACTACGGCTTTGAAAACTCCGACCAACCCTACTCGGAATGTACAACCCGGTGGCAGGGGATGTTGGACGGTTCACCCGTAAAGCTTTTATTCGGACTTGCCGTATACAAAATCGGCTCGGAGGACGCTTGGGCGGGCGACGGCTCACAAGAGTGGATTGACGAGGATAAAATCCTTTTGAGACAAATTGAGAAGGCGCGTGAGCTGTCAAATTACGGCGGAATTATATTTTTCAGCTATAATTGGTTGTTCAGTCCGGCGCATATAACCGATGCAATTCAAAAAGAAATAAACGCTTTTAAGCCTATATTGAGGTAAAGATGAACAAAGTAATTTCAATAATACTCTCTGTTGTATTTATCGTTTCGTGTATGAATTTGCCGCTTTTTGCGGAAGAATCGACCGAAACGACTATTGAGGATTCATATGACGAATCGTCGTTCACAGATGACGGTGAACGTGAAAATAAATTCTATTTACCGGGCAATATGAGGGGGGTCATTCTTCGCCCGAACGCAAAAAGCGATTCGGAAGAAGACGACGACAATTATGAAACGGGCATTTCCGAAGAAGCTTTAGATGAGATTGTCGCGCTCGGAATGAACACCGTTATTATAATTACGTCCGATTACGACTCGGTATTCTGTAACACAGATATAAACAAATCGGATGAGGGCGACTCGTTGTCCTCGATAATAACCGCGGCAACAGAGCGCGAGCTTAATGTTTATCTTACGTTTGACATAAATTCCGCATTATACGACAATAATCGCGAAATAGGCAACGCGGGGACAATAAACGCGCTTATAACCGAGATACACAAGTTCACGTTAAAATACTATTGCGACGGTATAATTCTCGACAACTACTATTCTTTGCGCGATGAGGAAAGCTTTATACGATATATGGAGTTTGGCGGGGGAATAGGATATAACAACTGGCTTTACGACAGCACGGAGACATTTTTCAAAACCGCCGCCGACACAATAAGACTAACCGACAACGGTATACCGGTCGGAATAATGTTGAGCGACTTTTCGGGGAGCGTTGACCCGCCGTCCGGCGGCGAAGGCGGTTCCCTTTCCGGCTTTGCGGACACGCTTTTGTATGTAGAGAACGGTTACGCCGACTTTGCGTTGGTCAACGCGCCGGACGCTTATACAGAAAACGACGACACCTCGGCACTTCCGTTTGACAAAATTACAAATTACTGGGGCGAAATATGCGACGCGGAAAAAGTACCCATGTACATAATTCATCATAATCAGCGGATTGGCGAGGAAAGCGCGGGGTGGAACGGCGATGACCAGCTTTTGCGACAGCTCTCTGCCGCGAGGAAAGCCCCCGCATATAAAGGGAGCGTTTTTAATTCGTTCCCCGCCCTCATGGAGAATCGGCTTAATTCTACCGAAACAATGCGCCTGTTTTTCAACGACCAAATAAACGAGGAAACCCTTTTTGACGACCTCGTAATGAACACCCCAAAGTCACAAAGCTTTTCGACCAATGACGCAATCGCAATTTTTCAGGGGACATACGACGACAACTTTGAGGTTTTCTTAAACGATGTCGAAATAACGCTCAACGAAGCGGGCAACTTTTATATAGAAGAGCCGCTCGTTGTCGGCGCAAACCGCTTCACGCTCAAGCATAAGGGAAAAACCGTTACCTATTCAATTGAACGGCGCGTCGTCCCGCTACACTCGGTAGGCGCGGCAATTGCCAACGGTACAATACTCGAGGTGGACGGCGGAACAATCATTGAAATAGAAGCAATCGCCTACAGAGGCGCGAGTGTTACTGCGGAAATAAACGGACAATCCGTAAAGCTTTCGCAACAGGATTATAACCTTGACGACCCCGCGCTCAATTCATCATACGCGCCGTTTTCGGGAAGTTATCAGGTTCCCGACGGCATAATCGGCGAAACGCAAAATCTCGGAATAATCTCGGTAACGGCGAGCTTAAGCGGCTTTTCCCGTAATATACAAGGGGCGTCGGTGGTAGTCGTCCCCCTGCCCGAGCCGCCGTACATTCCGCCGGTTGATGTCGAATGGATTAATGAGGACAGCGCGGGAACGGGCGAGGTTGTCGGTCGAATGAATCCTCTGCGCGATACAAATGAATCGGTAAGCTATGTACGCGTATTAAACAATAACACCTTTGTACATCCGGCAAATACGGCGGGTACGGCGAGAAATCCCGATTATTCAAATCTTCCGGCGGGTACGGTCGACTATCATCTTTCTACGGCGGGCGATTATTATACAACGATGAACGGAAAGCGAATAAGCACCGATAACGCAGTTGTCGAAAGCGGCTACGGAATGGGCGAAAACAACTTGGTCGTGCTTTCGAGCGGAACCTCGGGAAGGAACAGCTTCTTTAAAATCGCGCTTGACCACCGCTCGAGCTTCAATATAATGGCGGCGGGGTTGAACTATTCGGCGGGCGGCGGCGGGAACTTCAATATAAGCGACTTCAACGTATCTTTTATATACATTGACTTCGACAATATAACCTCGGTAACAAAGCTCCCGTCCTTTGAATATAATCAAGTTTTTTCCGCCGGAAAATGGGAAACTGTAACCATAGACGGAATCCCAAAATTCCGACTCGTTCTTGAACTGAGAAAACGCGGCGTTTACGGCGGGAGTTATGCGGCTTATAACCAAGACGGGGAGCTTACCCTCACCTTTAAAAACGTAACAAGCTCTTTGTCGGGCATGAACATTGTCGTAGACCCGGGACACGGTGTAACCTCGAGCGGTTTTGACCCCGGCGCGGTCGGACAAATCTACGAATTTGACGCAAATATAGCGGTAGCGCGAAAGCTCTGCACAAAGCTTCGCGATTTAGGCGCGAACGCAACAATGCTCGCGACAGACGCGACATATTACGCGACAAAGCTTCGCCCCGATTATGCGCGCGATTTATACGACTGTGACCTTTTTATCTCGTTACACTGTAATGCGGTGGCGGGTAGCGACGCGCGCGGTACCGAGGTTTGGTACTATACGCCGTTTTCACAGCCGCTCGCGTCGGCGATTTCCGCGAATGTCTCGTCCTACTTCCAAAAAAGCGTCTACTCGGACGGCGCGAACAAAAATCGCGGCGATAAGTACAGCTACTATTTAGTAACAATAGCACAAGACTTTCCGTCCGTTTTGGTCGAAATGGGGTTTGTCACAAACTTAGAGGACGCAATGGCGTTAGCATCGGAGCGACATCAATCGGGCATAGCCGACGCAATTGCCGCCGGGGTTCAAGCTTATCTCAACCGCGCTTAATGTTTAAGTTTTACAATTGATTAAGGGAAGTGAATATGCGGGAGAAACTTTTTACCCCGCCCAATCGTTTTATTGTTAAAGGGACTTCAAAAAACTGTATTCGTCTTTTGTGCAACATAACCAAAATATTTTTTTAATTTTGTATACTTTTATTATAGATTTTTTTCGAATTATGTGATATAATTTTGTGGAAAGTATTTTTAGAAATTTTCTAAAAATACTTAACAATAAAAATTTTTAATTTTAAAAGGAGTAAGACAATGAAAACAAAAAAACGCGCATTATCTCTGCTCATAGCATTTTCTATGATTATGAGCCTTATCCCGACGGCGACAATTATTCCCGTTGCGGCGGCGGGTGAATCATATGCGGTTCAACTCATGGGAAGAAGTACAACCGGAAGTTGGGAAACAAACGATTTGCCGTATAAAAGCCAAAGCGGAACTACCGCCGGTGTCGCGGGCGACAACGAGGGTATTGTCGTAATCGACGGAAACACCCCTCCCGGACAGGTACACAAATTAAAAATAGACCATATCGGTGACGATAACCTTATTAACCTTTCGCTCAGACCGGTCGGTTCTACGTGGTGCGACGAGAACGGCGGATGCGGCGGAATGGGTGGTTGGAAACCCGAAGTCGGTGAATGTTCTAATTGTCACGCAACATGGGGCGACTTTATAGCTCCCGGTTACTTAGATGCGAACGGAGACGACAACACTAAAGGAAACCAAGGCAGATTTGAAAACGCCGTTATTAAGTTCACAAAGGTTACAATTAACGGAAACATTAACGCTTTAGAAGACCCCGCGACCGTCCCCTTCCTTTCACAACACAGATTCGACAGAGGACACGCTAACGCAGATTTATGGGCGGGTTGGTACGGCCCCCGTCGTCTTCTCTCGAGTCCGAATATTTTCACCAAAACGGAAGGTACGGAGGGACAGTCTTTTTGGCTCAAAAACGAAGCAACAATTAATAGTATCGAGGTTGAATTTAAGGTTTACCTCGTAGATGATGTTTATCCCGTACCCGAGAAACAGCGTGAAAATAACGGTATCTCCGTTTTCCTCGCATCGAGAGAGGCTCTCGACTGGAGAAGCGGCGGCACTAACTTCTGGAAAAGCGACTCACAAAGAATCGACAAAGACGGCATATACGAAATGGAAATAAACTTCAACCGCAGCGGTGCACCGGCACCCGTTGACCGTCTCGCGAGTCTCGCGATTATGTCCTACGGCTCAACATTTGACGAAGGAATAGGCTTCCTGCTCAACGCGAGACAGGCGCCCGAATCCTGGCGCGATGACGAAGTTTTAATCGAGATTAAAGAGGTTAAAATTAACGACGAATTAGTCGCAAACAAATGGGGCGTTGAAGAATACGGCGGCAATAAAGACCTCCTCGTTTCTCAAGGGAACGCGCCCACTGATGAATTTGTAAACGTAGAATTGTGGAACGCTTGGTTCTCCGATAACCGTAAGCTTGATGTTTCGGCGAGTTCACCGCTTTTCACCACCACCTACCCTAAGGGACAAGGTTCGAGTAACCCCCCTCACGGTGACTGGCCCGATGCGGATAAAGAAGCGGTAAGCTTCGCGCTCGACAATAAAAACCTCAACAACCCAATCATCACAAAAGCATATGTAAAATTCGAAATCACCGGCGTAAACAGAGAAATGTGCGCGACGCACGCGAATGTAGTCGGCCCCACAGAGTTTTGCTATTTGTGTAACGATACCTTCTGCAAAAACGGATGCGGTATGCCGGCGGTAGAATGTTCTTGCCCCGCTTGTGGTGTTTGCGGCGCGCCTATGCCCTGTAAAGACCACAAAATAGAATGGTGTCCCTTCCCCGGTTGCAAAAATCTGTTACCTTGCCCCATAAATCACGGCGGCAGCACAACGCCTCCCCCGCCTCCGTTAAAATGTGAAGCCGGCCCTGGAAAAACCCCCTGCTTAGAATACGATTGTCCTATCTGTAATAAAGACAAGGAATGGTCAGTATTAGGCGATATTCTCGGCAATGGCGATATAACAATCTTTGACGCTATGGAAATTCTTATGTTCTTGGTTAAGGTTAGCGATTGTGTTATCCTTAAGGGTAACGACGATGTAACCGCGGAACAGGCGAAGAAAGCCGCAATAATAAGCCCCGAGGGCTTTGAAGCCGGCGAGCCGACAATATTCTGCTTTATCGAAGTTCTCTTATATCTCGTCAAAATGCCGGATATAGCAATCACCGGTAAGCATATCGCCCCCGCACCTAAAGGCGAATAAGAGCGACCTCACAATATAATTATATTAAACGGCGGATTTGTAAAAAATTCGCCGTTTAAATTTCAAATTCTATGTTAAAAAATTCTCGTTGACATTTAGCATTGATTATGTTAGAATGAAGTTATAAGGATTGGGGGTTCTAACTTTGAGCGATAAAAACAAGGATATAGAGCAAATTAATGACGAGATACCCGAAATACTGTCACCGACTGACGATTATATTTTTAAGCTGTTGTTCGGCGATGAAAACGGGGTTGAGCGGCTGACAAGCTTGTTGCAGTCGGTTCTTCTGAAACTCTCTCAAGATGAATACAGCGAGATTACCATTGTTGACCCTCATCTACTGCGTGAATACAAGGGCGATAAGCTCGGTATATTAGATGTGAAAGTCAAGACAAAGACGGGCAAGCTCGTCAATGTGGAAATACAAGTAGAACCTTCGCCTGTGCTTCAGGAACGTGTAGTATTCTATGCGGCAAAGATGATAACAGGGCAAATGAAGTCCGGCAACGACCATTCTGTGTTAAAAAAAGTCATCAGCATAATTATAACCGCTCATAATTTTATAAACGACAGCGAAAAATACCACAACCGCTACACTCTCTATGACCTTGAAACAGGCTCGGAATTTTCCGACATATTAGAAATTCATTCAATCGAATTACCCAAAGCCCCGACCGCCGATGACGGCACTCAATTATGGTGGTGGACGAGATTTTTGTCCGCTAAAGATAAGGAGGAATTTGTCATGTTAGCAGAACGAAATCCACAAGTAAAAAATGCCGTTGTTCGTCTTATGGAGTTGTCCGCCGATGAACAAACCCGCCTTTTATACGATTCTCGTCAAAAAATGGAATGGGATAACCAAGCGAGAGCGGAGGAAAAATGGAAAGATGTTGTTGCCGACAAGGATTCACAGCTTGCTGATAAGGACGCACGAATCGCAGAACTTGAAGCAAAATTAAAGAATATGTCATAGAATAAAGCCGAGCGAGTTCACAATCGTTCGGCTTTATTAAACAAAATATTTCATATTGACATTTTTCGAATATTGTAGTATTATATATCAGTGAGGACAGATTAAACACAGGTTCTAATTTATTAATGAAGGAGTATAAGTTTGAATAAAAGCTGGCAGGGGTGGCTCTGCCGCCCCGAAGCTGGATAGGCTTTTATTCGTAGAGGTTTTGTACCTCGGAAAGGAATGGTCATATTTATGAAAAGAAACAGCAAATTGTACATTTTAACGGCGGTTATAGCGACCCTCGCAATGGTTACGGGGGTATTCGCGTTCACCGGCTGTAGCGAGAAGACGGGCGCGGCGTCATATGAAAGAGCGGAACGCGCATTAATCACAAACGCCGTGTCGGAGTATTCTACATTAGAAGCGGCGTTCCAAAAGCTTACCGACAATAATAAAACGCAACAGAGTTTAACCCTCTCGATAACACCTAAGACGTTTTTGGCGGATTTATTGGGTGCGAACGAGATTAACCCAACCGTGTTCGAAATAAACGGCTCGAGCGACAATGACGAGGGCTTCTCCAACATAGTGTACAAAAACGGCGATAAGGAAATTTTAGCCGCAGATGTTTGGTTGAGCAAGGAGCAAGTCATTATAAATCTTCCCAAAATACTCGACAAATATCTCTTTGCGGATATGTCGATGCTTGAACAACTCGGCGACGCCTCAATTGATAGCGGTGTTATTATGTCGAGCTTTATGGAAGGGTTTTCCATGGGGTTCAAGGCGGGTGTAAACGGCGAGGTTCCGGAACTCCCCTCAAAAGCGGCGATTGACGCGCTCATTAATGTCGTTTTAGACGAGTATTTTGCATATATTGCGGAAATCGAACCCGAAAACGATGTAGAGCTTGAGATTAACGGAACGGTTATAACGACAAGCAAAATGGAAATAGAAATAACCGACGAAATAGCTTATAAAGTTGTAATTGCGGTTTTAAACGAGGTTAAGAATAATCAAGAAATTCGAACTTTTATTGACGAAATAGTAAAAATGGCTATGCCCGAAGCGAGCGGTATGCTCGACATGATGCTTGCGGGGGCAATAAGCGAGTCCGAAAGCGCGCTCGAGGCGATTGACGCGCCGGAAGCGAGTGCGGTTATGACGGTTTATATAAACGGCTCGGACATTGTAAAGCGGGTTATCACGCCCTACGATGAACAAGGGTCAAATGAAAAAATCGAAATAACAACCTATAAGAATAAAGACGACTTTTTCACCGAGGTAATCTGTAACTTAGACGGGAACAATTATAACATCAACGCAACCGGCAATAAAAAATCGGGCGAATTTGAACTCAAGATTAACGGCATTGAAGGTTATAATATAGGCGTCAACGGAACATTAAAAGACGGCAAAAAGGGGAGCTTTAACGGTGAAATTTTTGTAAACGGTATAGCCTTTGCGGACGTAGAAGCGTCGTGGAGCGATAAAGCCGATTCAAAAGCCGCCCCCGCGCTCGATTCGACAAACGCCGTTGATTTAAGCAACGAGGAACAATTGGCAACTATAGGAATGGAGCTTCTCGGCGCGATTTCGACATTAACCGAAGACCTCGACAATAACGGCGTTTATGATATAATCGGCTTATTGTTACAACAAAACCTTCTGCAAGGGTTAGGCGGGGGAATGGACGCGTTTAACGGAATGCAGGATTGGGACATGGACGATTTTGATTTCGGCGACTTTGATTTGGACGACTTTGATTTAGGTGATTTTGTTTTTTAATTTTCTGTAATTTGTGCAACCTTTTACATCTTTAAATTGTTTTTATAATATATGCAACCTCCGAAAACCTGTTTCGTGTAATCGTCGAGGTGAAAATTCCGCTATATTATAAAAAGGAGAGATATGGTCATGAAGAGAATGAAGAAAATGAAGAGAATACTAATAATACTTTCTGTGGGGTTGCTTTGCATAACCTGTTTTACCGGGTGCAGGAATATGGTTATAAGCGAAGCTTTAGACGACGGCGTCGGTATGAATTATAAAAACACACAAGCCGTAGCGGAAAACGATTATGATTATTATGCAGAAGCTGAAGAGTTTGAAGATGCTGATTGGTCTTCTTCAAACACCGCAATAAACGAAACCCGCAACCGACTCGAAATTAATGAGGTGGCGGGCGTGTCTGCATCTAACCCGCAGCATACCCGTAAAATTATACGCAACGCTTATTTGAGCGTCGAAACGTCCAAGGAACAAGATATGGCACAGGTATACGGCGAGCTTCTTGCGTTTTGCGGCACAATCGGCGGACACGAGTTTTCCGGCGAAATAAACAACGGCGATTCATATTCATATGTTATGTCGGTAATGAAAATCCCGCCCGATAAGCTTGACGACTTTTTAAATTATGTCGGCGATAAGGTCAAGATAATCAACTCGCGGATTGACGCGGACGATGTAACCGCAGAGTTTTATGACCTTACGACCCGCCTCGAAACCAAGCGCAAATCGCTCGAAAGCTACTATAAGCTTCTCGAAAACGCAGACAGTGTTGAAGAAATCATACAAATCCAAAGAACAATCGACAATATTACCGAAGAAATAGAAGCAACCGAGGGGCGGTTGCGTGTTCTCGCCGATTTGGTTGATATGGCGACCGTAACGCTTTCCATGCACCAAGAAAACGACCCCGACGCACAACGTCGCGAGGTCGAATGGGGCGCGTTGAGCGGTAAAGACATGGGGTATTATATAAGTAGCGGGTTTAAATCGGTTATAAACACAATCGCGGCGTTGGCACAGTGGTTGGTGATTATTCTGTTAGTGACTTCACCGTTGTGGCTCCCCGTTACAATTATTTTGATTATTGTAATAAAACGATACAAGAAAAATAAAGCAAAAAGACTCGCCGAAGCGGGCGCGTTAAAACAAAACGAAAAGGATTCGAAGGGGGACGCTCATACGCATGAATAAATATATGCAAAAGGCGGCAGAATCGGCATTAAACGGCGTTGAACAAGGGCACGGCGGGCCGTTCGGGGCGGCAATCGTTCAAAACGGGAATATAATCGCCTGTGAGCATAATCGCGTATTGCTTACCAACGACCCCACAATGCACGCGGAAATAGCGGCAATACGCGAAGCCTGTCGGCTTTTAGATAGGTTCTCTTTAAGCGATTGTGAGATATATTCGACCTGTATGCCGTGTCCGATGTGCATGAGCGCGATTATGTGGGCAAAAATCCCGCAATTGTATTACGGCGCGACCGCAAGAGATGCGGCGGGCGCGGGGTTTGACGACGAGGATATGTACGATTTTATTAAAAACGATTTTAACGGAGAAAAACTCTCAATTAAAATTGTTGACCCGGACGAATGTCGGCGGGTATTTGACAAATGGAATAATAAACGGGACAGGAATATGTACTGAAAAATTGTTAATACTAATTTCACTATACCGTTAAACGGTATAAAATTTGAAAGTGGGATTTAGTATTATGAACAATAATAATTGTGTTAATAAAAATATCGAATGTTCGGTGACGAGCTGTGCCAATCATTGTTGCGACAGCAACTATTGCGCGTTACAAAAGATTACCGTCGGAACGCATGGTAACGCAACCGCGCCGACAAATACAACGGGTACGGGCGGCGGAACCGATTGTCGCTCGTTTAAAGCAAAGTAGCAACAAAATAAGAGATAAGCCCAAAGGGTGGGCAAAAAAATAGCCAAAAAAGGACGGGTTTGTACAACCCGCCCTTTTGCTTTTGCAATATAATTATCTTTTTGAGAACTGCGGAGCCCTTCTTGCCGCTTTAAGACCGTATTTCTTACGTTCCTTCATTCTCGGGTCGCGGGTAAGGAAGCCCGCCTTTTTGAGTACGGGGCGAAGCTCTTCGCTGTACTGGAGCAATGCGCGGGATACGCCGTGTCGAATTGCCCCCGCCTGTCCCGTTACGCCGCCGCCGGCAACCGTACAAATAATGTCAAACTTTTCGACGGTTCCCGTTAATGCCAACGGTTGCCGCGCAATAAGCTTTAAGGTGTCGAGACCGAAATAATCTTCAATATCTCTTTTATTAATTGTGATTGTACCGCTTCCGGGATAAACCCTTACTCGCGCTACAGAGTGTTTCCTTCTTCCGGTGCCGTAATAATACGGCTTCGAGTTGTATGTTACCGTCATAGGTTATCCCCCTTCCATACCTCCGGCTTTTGAGCCGCGTTTTTGTGTTCTTCACCTCGATAGGTGCGAAGCCTCGTTAATGCTTTTCTGCCGAGCGTGGTATTAGGCAACATTCCGTTTACCGCGAGCGTCATGGCTTTTTCGGGTTTACTCGCCATAAGCTTATCATAACGAATCTCTTTTAAACCGCCTATCCAACCGGTGTGCCAACGGTAATACTTCTTTTGAGACTTGTTTCCGGTCAATACCGCTTTTTCACAGTTCAAAATAATTACATGGTCTCCGCAATCACAATGAGGTGCGAATAACGGCTTGTGCTTACCTCTGAGGATTGTTGCCGCTATTGTTGCGACACGCCCCAACGGTTTATCGGCGGCGTCGATAATATACCATTTGCGCTCAATTTCCTGCGCCTTGGGCATAAAAGTAGACATACTAATCTCCCCCTCTTTCTTTTTCTTTATCTCTTGTTTAACGTCAAGATTCTCCCCGCGGACTCATCTCTTGTTTAACTTTAACAGAGGACATTATAACCTTAAAAAACACCCATGTCAATACTTTTTTTATAAAAATATTTAATATATTGTTAAAATATAAGCTTAAACTCGTTTTTTTTGGTGTATTCGCGCATATACTCTTTTACCGTTCCAAAAATGCCCGATATCAACAGCGGGGTGTTCCTACGGTTGACATCGGGCATTTTTTACAAGCTTTTAATCGCGATAATCGTTGTCATAATCGTAATCGCGAGCGTCGTCGTCATAAAAATCATCATATTCGTCGTAATTATTAACGCCGTCTTGGTAATTTTCCGCTTCTTCTTCAAAATGACGGAAATCGTTTTCGCTGTAATAATTGATAGAATCTCTGAAATCGGCTTCGGGTTCGTCTGAACCGAGAAACAGCTTTGCGTCGATGAATATACGTTTAAAGCTATTGCCGCCGCCGCTTCTGTAGACGTCGTAATATCCGTCACCCTCGTCGATAAAATACAAGGCGTTGTTATTATACACTCGTATACGTTCGACATTTCCGCGAATCCTGTGTCTGCTTTTTCCGGTCACGGATACCAAATACCCGTCTCTGTTCAAAAAATAAACAACGCCTTTACCCGATATCGAAAGACTTTCCGCAGAGACAAACTCTGTGACCCATATGCCTTCGGGGTTGTTATATGCGTTTCTCGAGCTTTGTCGGTAGAGTACGCCCGAATCGTTTACATAATATATACTGCCGCCGGAGGTGAGAACAAAATCCTTTGCGGACTCGGCAAAGACGATTTTCTTACCGTCGGGGTTGGATACGGACGCCGATAACAACCTGTCGCCGCTCATGAAAAACACCCGTCTTCCGTTTTTGCTTAAGGTCGCTTTTACCATACTTTGTGAAATTCTTTCGCTCGAATATTTGCCGTTTACGACAAATAACCCGCCGTCCGAACTAAACACCTTGTTTTTAAAATCGGAAAACCCAAAAACCTTATAAAAATCGTTTTCCACAGCCTGTCCCTTTTGCGGGATAATAAAATCAACCGTCTGCCCGTTGACAAAAAGTTTTCTCTCGCCGCCGTCCCTGCTTATAAAGCTTGTCCAGGTGTCCGAAAGCTCGTTAAAAACAATCTGCGAATAGCTTTTATTGAAGAACGCCGAATTAATGCTTCCGCTTCCGAGTCTTTGCGGTTCGCCGTTAATTCCCTTTTGAACATAAAACGATTGGTCGGTTACCGTGTTAATATAATAGAGATATTTGGCTTCGTTCGCAATTGCTATCGGCATTATCTCGCTTCCGTTTTTCAGCTCGACGCCCTTTCCGCCGTTAGTGCTGATACAGGCGACGTTCCCCCCCTGTACATCTTTTATATAGCAAATTGTTTTGCCGTCGGGCGATATAGCTAAGGTGTTTATACCCGCACCGAAATTATAATAAGCCTCGGTATCAATCACCGAGGAAGAGGTGCCGTTATACAAATTTAGTACGGCAGTATCGGTTTCGATATTAAAATCGGTATAATAAGCAATTCCGTTTCCCGAATCGGACATTGTAAAGCCGTTGACGTTCTCGCCTACGCGTTTTGGTCTGCCCTTATCGCCGACATAGTACAGATTCCCCGCGTTTTTATCATAATTCCAATTTGTAATAAACGCGCCCTTATCGCCGGTTAAAGAAACCCGATATTCAAAAAGGTGTTCGTCTAACATGGTGGAATCGCCGTTGTTACAAATAACAAAGGTTTGATTATTCCCGTGTAAAACAATTGAGTCTTTTTGAACCCCGTATTGTGAAAACCCGCCGAAAACAAAATAATAAACCGCCGCGGTAATCAACAAAAGTATGAGTACAAGAACCAATACCCGCCCGCCTTTTTTCTTTTTCGGAAAGTCTTTTTCGTTTTGTTCATTTGCGGCGTATTCGACGCCTTCAGAGACATTAGACTCCTCGGCGACCGTCTCGTTCTCGATATTTGTGTCCTGTGAATCGGTATTTAACATTAAACTGCCTCCCTGTATTATTTCACTTTTCTTTTACAACATTATATTATATGTTGTAATAAAATACAAGGCTTTTTATAAAATTTTTGTTTGTGGCGGCGGACTGTCAATTATCAGAATTGACATAAGAGCGACTATCAAAGAAAGGTTCGACTTTTCTTTAATGAGCATTAACGCCAATATTAATATAAGAACATTGTCGGAATCCTTTAAGAACTCCGGCATAGCTTCCGAATTTAAGTTGGGGAAATTCATTCCCTCGTTCCCTGTCGCCCCGAATGTTCGCCCGCTCCCCGCTCCCATCCGCGATTGTGTCTGCTTATATAATCGTCGAAACCCGGCTCGAGAGCGTCGTCGTCCCCAACCTCCGATGCCTCCGCCTCCGATGCCTCGACCTCCGACATCTCCGCTTCCGACGTCTCCACTTCCGACATCTCCACTTCCTTTATATCCTCCCCCGCTTCTTGTTTTTGCTCAAAGTCGTCGCTTTTGCCGATATTATCGTTTTCCCGTTCATTTTGTGCCTTATTGTCAGAATCGGGATTAACGTCGGTATTTGATTCTGTGAACGATATATCGTCAAAGAGAATGTCTTCTTCTATATCGTGTTTTGGTTCGGGCTTTGGTTGGGGTTGGGGTTTTGGTTCGGGTTCGGGAACGGGAAGCTGTTCCTTTTGCTTCGCCATTCGCATAGCTTCCTTTGCATATTCCGCAATTGTTTTTTCGAGATTAAAGTCCATTTTTATGACCACACCTTTCCGAGCTTCAAAAAGCTCTATGTATATACCGCTTAACTATTAGATTTGACACTGGATTTGTGAGGATTTTTGTCGTCAGACAAGGCAAAATTTTCGCGAATATACGCTTATATTTAAGAAAATTTTAACGCAGTATGGCGGCAAAAAGACCGCAATTATGTGTTAAATTTGATAGTTAAGCGGTATAGCAGTTCCACTTAAAATAAATCGTTTAAAATACCGCTCTCCTTCAAAAAAGGGAGCATCGACATCATTCGCGAAAGCTTCAGCGCGCTGTCGACCTTATGTTGATTCTCAATGCGGAGATGCGGCTTTAACGCAGATAACAGCTCGGCATTCCTGTCCGGCTTATTCATGCGCGAAAACAATTCGCCCATTTTAGACAGCATATCAAAATCAATACTGTCGAAAATCCCGCTAAAATCAACGCCGCCGTCATTAGCTGCATTATCGGAGGGCGGTTCTGTACCGCCGCCGTTGTTGGGTGTTTGGTTTGAGCTGTCGGAGCCGTCGGAGCCTTCGGCGGCAGAATCCGTCCCCCCCGAATTGTCCGACGACATCAACACCTGCATAAGCTTTGCCATGCTCTCCATATCCATAGTTATGACCCTTTAACTCACTTTATTAACTCTCTTTATCTGCCATTTTGCTCATAAATTCGGACATTTCGGGTGAGCCCTTCATCATTTTTTTAACCTCGGGATTGTTCATTGCGTTTTTTAGCTTTTGCGCCTCGCCTTTGTCCATTTTTGACATAATTGCGTTCATATCGCCCTTTCTCAACAACTCCTTGAGTTCGTCGGCGGGAATACCCAATTTACCGCCCGCCGTTTCAAGCATTTTCTCCATACCGTTCATAAACGCGCCCCCCGTTTTATAAAATTAAAAAATTAGATTGACTTTTTCTATACATATGTGATAAAATAAGGATTAATTACTAAATATTAAAAAGAGTGATGATTATGAAAATAATAGTTATGTCGGACACCCACGGAAAATATGACCGCGTAGATGACGTTGTAAAAAAGAATAAAGATGACGCCGCCCTTTTTATCCACCTCGGCGATGGAGCGGGTGAAGCTTGGCGCGTGTCACAAGGGTACACAGATGTTGACTTTAAGCTCGTAAAAGGCAACTGTGACTTGGCTAATTCCGACATAGACTGTCCCGATAATCGGGTCGTCGAAATAGCCGGACACAGGATTTTTTGCGCGCACGGGCATATGTACAACGTGTATTCCGGCTTAGACACAATCGCAGCGGCGGCGCGCAATGAGGATTGTGATATTGCTCTTTACGGTCATACCCACGTTTCGCTCACCGAGTTTTACAACGGCGTTTATATAATGAACCCGGGGAGTCTTTCATCTCCTCGCACGGGCGGGCGCGCATCCTATGGGATTATTGAGCTTTCGGAAAATGATAACAAGGTCGGAATGGATATTATCGGATATACACAAATCGGATATACACAAAAATGACACAGAAAGGCAATATATGAGAATTGTAGCTTTATTTATCACGTTTACAATGGCGTTTGCGTTATTGCCGACGGTGACTCTTCCCGCAAATGCGTTGGGGTCGGGGGAGTATACCTCGGGGGATTACGGATATAGCATTAATAAGGACGGAACGGTTGCGATTGACCAATATTTTGGCAGTGATGAAAATGTAATAATCCCCGAAACGCTCGACGGTAAGCGCGTTACGAGCATGGAATATTATGTGTTTATGTCCTGTGAAGGTGTAAAAACGGTCACGATTCCCGAAAGTATTAAGAGTATAGGGATATATGCTTTCGGCGGTTGTTATAGCTTAACCGACATCTATGTTGATGAGAATAATCTGTATTATTCGAGCGTTGACGGTAATTTGTTTAACAAGAAAAGGACAACGCTTATTAATTATGCGAGCGCAAATTCCCGCACAGCTTATTCAATTCCCGAAAGCGTTACGGAAATAGGTGTAAGTGCGTTTCAAGGGAGCAGAATCCTAACCGAAATCACAATCCCCGAAAGCGTTACGGAAATAGGTGTAAGTGCTTTTCGAGGGAGCAGAAACCTAACAGAAATCACAATTCCGGTCGGCGTTAAAGATATAGGGTATGACGCGTTTACACATTGCAGAAGGCTGACCGCGATTAATGTCGACGAAAAAAATCCGTATTATTCGAGCGTTGACGGTAACTTGTTTAATAAAGAAAAAACAAGGATTATTCAATATGCAATCGGTAATTCGCGCACGGTTTATTCAATTCCCGGTGGTGTTGAAATCATAGGCGAAGGGTCGTTTTTAGCTTGTGATAACCTAATCCTTGTCACGATGAGTAATAGCGTTACGAGTATAGAATATGGCGCGTTTTCGGATTGTGACGCGCTCGAATCAATTATAATTTCCGAAAGCGTTACGAGCATAGGTGATTATTCTTTTTTCCACTGTAAAAGCTTAATATCAATAACAATCCCCGAAAGCGTAAAGGAAATAGGCGTTTATTCGTTTTATAATTGTAGGAGCCTTTCCGCAATGACTTTTAAAAGTAAAGCACCGCCCGTTTTTGAAATCTTGAGTTTTATGCCGATAAGCGTTATAATATATGTTCCCGTCGGTACAAAAGAAGCGTATGAGGCGGCGGTTCGTATAAAGGAATATACAATAATTGAGGGCGAGGGTCCTAAGCCAAAGCCGCCGCCGCCGACCGTTACTTGCGGGAGCTGCAATATCTGTAAATCGGGCAAACCGCCGGTCAAAGGGCAAATACTCGGCAATTCCGAGCCGCAAATATTCGACTTTACAGAAATATTGCAATATCTTGTGTATATACCCGACTGTCACATATACAAATGCGTAAGCGCGCTGAACGCCGCAATCTTGAGTAAGGAAGGGAAGGCGGCGGGAGAACCGACAATTTTCTGCGGGGTCGAGATATTACAGTATCTTGTCGGGCTGACCGACGGAAAGGATTGGTAAGGCTATAATGAGAGCGGTAATAACCGTAACCGGCAGAGATACGGTCGGAATTTTGGCGAAAATAACGGCAGAGTGTGCGGCGGCGAACGTAAATATAACCGATATGTCACAGACGGTTATGCAGGATTTGTTTGTCATGACAATGCTCGCCGATATCTCGAAATGTAATACGGAATTAACAAAGCTTTCCGATAAGCTTACGGCTTGCGGGCGGGAAATGGCGATGGAGGTTCATGTAATGCACGAGGATATCTTTAATTCAATGCACAGGATATAAGAGGTAAACAAGAGCGGAGGTGTCGGGGGCTATGCCGCCGAGCAGTCCGCTTGACGAAGGTTAACGAAAGAGAATTATGCTTAATAATAACGATATTATCGAAACGATACAAATGCTCAAGAGGGAAAATCTCGATATACGCACCGTAACGATGGGGATTTCCCTTCTTGATTGTGCCGAACCCGATATTGACAAAGCCTGTACAAGGGTGTATGATAAGATAGCGAGGCTCGCACAAAATCACGTTAAAACCGGCGAGGAAATAGAAAAACGCTATGGGATACCGATAATAAATAAGCGCATTTCGGTAACGCCGATAGCTATGCTTGCGGCTTCGGCGAGAGGAAGCCCCGTCAAATTTGCCGCCGCCCTGCAAAAAGCCGCCGATACAACCGGCGTCAACTATATAGGCGGGTATTCGGCTTTGGTTCATAAGGGCTTTTCGGCGGGCGACAGGGAGCTTATTGAATCAATTCCGGAGGCGTTATCGGAAACGACAAAGGTCTGTTCCTCGGTCAACATCGGTTCAACCCGTGCGGGAATCAATATTGACGCCGCCGCACTCATGGGGAGGATAATAAAACGGGCGGCGGAAGAAACCGCCGAAAGCTTTTGTTTCGGGGCGGCAAAGATAGTTGTATTCTGTAACGCCGTAGAGGACAATCCGTTCATGGCGGGAGCGTTCCACGGGACGGGCGAACCCGATTGTGTAATCAACGTAGGAGTGAGCGGCCCGGGTGTTGTGCGAAGTGCCGTTTCAAAGCCGGAGATGCGCGGCGCGGATATAGGCACAATTGCCGAAACAATAAAACGAACCGCGTTTAAAATAACGCGAATGGGACAGTTGGTCGGGACTCAGGCGGCAGAGGCGTTGGGCGTTCCTTTCGGGATTGTGGATTTATCGCTTGCACCCACACCCGCCGTCGGGGATTCTGTGGCGCATATTCTCGAGGAAATGGGTCTCGAAAAATGCGGCGGTTACGGCACAACGGCGGCACTTGCGTTACTCAACGACGCCGTAAAAAAAGGCGGCGTTATGGCGTCGTCGAGCGTTGGCGGTCTTTCGGGGGCGTTTATACCCGTTTCGGAGGACGCGGGCATGATTGACGCGGTTAAGTCGGGCGCGTTGTCGTTAGAAAAGCTTGAAGCGATGACGGCGGTTTGCTCGGTGGGTCTCGACATGATTGTGGTACCCGGCGATATCGAAACCGATATTATTGCGGCAATTATCGCAGACCAGGCGGCAATAGGCATGATTAACGGAAAAACCACCGCCGTAAGAATAATCCCCGCAATCGGCAAAAAAGAGGGCGACGTTCTTGAGTTTGGTGGGTTGTTCGGGAGCGGGCCGGTAATGAACGTGAACCGCTTCTCTCCAAAAAGATTTATTGAACGCGGGGGGCGGATTCCCGCGCCGTTACAAAGCTTAAAAAATTAGCGGCAACCTATTTTACAGAGCTTTTTAAAGCTCGGAAAGGTACGGACATATATGAAAAATATAAAATCGGTAATAATAAACATTGATGCGGACGTTGAAGAACGCGCCTCTCAAATTTTAGAACGTATGGGCATAGACCAAACAACGGCAATAGATATGTTTTATCGGCAAATAATTACAGAACTGCGCCTACCGTTTCAACCGAGCATAAAAGCCACTCTTGATGAACAGCTTTCCGAGACAATAAAAAAAAGTAAACCTAAAAAAATAGATGTTACTTTTGATAAAAACGGTAATATCCTTATCGACAAAGATTTACACCCCGAATTATACGATTGGGCGGTAAACGGGTGATGAATTTATTTGAAATTTATATTTCGTTTATTGAGGATAGGCTCTAAGGAACAGTTAAAAAGATTTTACAGAGCTTTTTAAAGCTCGGAAAGGTACGGACATATATGAAAAATTATATTGTTTCAATTGAGGACGACAGTAAGGCAGATGTATTTTTAGCATTGCTAAAGGATTTTCCCTACGCAAAAATTTCGGAACACGAGGATAAAGCCCCCGGCGCGGAGCTTGCTCAATTCTACAAAAAAAGACTTCTTGAAATTATCGGGGAGAAGAAAATCCCGACAATCGCGCTTTTTGCCGATGAAAACGGGCGAGCTTATGCAGATAAGGATAAACAACCGAGACTCTATGATTGGGCGGTGAAAGGATAATGGATATGTTTGATATATTTATGGCGTATATTTCGTGTGACGAGGGCGACAAAAAACGCCCGATTCTCATTCTTGAGCAAAAGGATAAGCTCGTATCTGCGTTCTGTATTACGACAAATGACGAAAACGAATCGACACAAACCGGCTTATATAAAATAACCGAATGGCAACAGGCGGGTCTCGATATGCAATCATATATTGATACCGCCAATAAGATATCGTTGCCTATTTCGTCCGTCGGTAACCCCATAGGAAAATTGACCAATTATGAAACACAGAAATTGATTGATTTTTTAGAAAAATAATGATTTTCTAAAAAAGCTTTGACAAATAACCTATTTTAATATATAATACAATCAGCTCTAAAACTGTAACTCAAAAACTGTAACAATAAAGGGAGAAGATTATGAAGAAGATTATAACAACGCTCATTATAGCGGCGACAATACTCGCGATAATTCCGTTTTCGGCGGTCGCAGATGAGCCGGCTTTGCCGGCGAATATACCGACTAATGTCGACGGGTCGGTAACCTTAGGATACCTCGACATTGTATTAACGCGAGACGGAACGCTCGAAACAAGAATAAATGCCGATTTAGGAACGGTAGTTTTCGGCGTTGAAGGAAAATGGACGGGGATTGATAAGAGGAACACGCCCGATTATATAAGCGGCTTTATGGGTAGATTTGAAGAGGCGGACATGGGCGGAATTGCAAAAAACGGGACGGTCAAAAAAGGAACGGTCTTTGTATGGTGGGAAGAAATCAAGGGGGATTCGGTTTCATTTGAGGGAACCTTTTTCATTGAAGAAAACGACGTGAACGGAACGCCCTCGAGTGTACGCTTCACCGTTAATAAAGAACCCTGCAAAAAATGCGGTAAATCGACCTGCGTCTGTGAAAACGACGAGGTTTTGAATATCCCGACGAATAAAGACGGCTCGGTGACCTTAGACGCTTTAACCGTAAGATTTAATGATAAGGGACAGATAGAAATACTTACAAATAAAAAGCTAAGCTGTATCGTGTTCAGTATTGCCGGAAAATGGACGGGACTCGATACCGACAAAAAATTCCCCGTTTTGCACAAATCGTTTACCGGCTTATTTGAGAATTTGGAAATCGGCGGCTGTTTCATAAACGAAGCGGTTGACGCGGGAACAGCATTTATATGGTGGGAGGCGGTTGCGAATACCGTTACCTTTGAGGGCTATTGCTTCAACGAGGAGGAGAACGGGGAATATACGCCGCGGCGCGTGAAGTTCACCGTTGTCAAAAACGGGCAAGCCGTTATTCCGCACGAGAAAATGGGCGTGTTATCTGAACAGGGGGAGAGCGCGGGCGAGCCGACAATTTTCTGTTTCGTGGAAATACTTCTCGACCTAATCGGGATTGAAAGCAAGGCGACAAACAATCCGGCGGCAATACTCAGCCCCGAGGGTAAAGCGGCGGGTAAACCGACAATATTCTGTGCAATAGAGATTCTTCAATACATCGTGGGTATGTCCGACCGTACAAGTTGGTAAATGGTAAAGTTGATAAAAACAAAATTACAGCCCCCGATTAATTTCGGGGGCTGTATTATTTAAACCTTCACTATTCCTTATCGGACTGTAGCTCCGAGATAATTCGCACAAAGCTGTCTATATCTTCAAATTCGCGGTAAACCGACGCAAACCGCACATAAGCAACGAGGTCGATTTCCTTTAGGCGGCGAAGAACAATTTCGCCGAGTTTATCCGACGAAACCTCTCTTTGAAGGTTGTTTTTAAAATAAGCCTGGATGCTCTCTACCATATTTTCAACGGTTCTGAGCTTGACCGGTCGTTTTACCGTTGCGCGAAGGATACGGTTGGTGAGCTTTCCGCCGTCAAACGGTTCAACCGAGCCGTCCTTCTTGACGACTCTTAAGGGCGCGTCCTCTATAGTTTCATAGGTCGTGAATCTTATGGCACATTTTGGGTTAAGACATTCTCTGCGCCTTCGAATCCTACTCTCCGTGGGGCGCGAATCAATCACCTTACTGTCATTAAAACCGCAATCGGGACAAATCATAATTATGACCATACCTTTCCGAGCCACAAGAAGCTCTGTATTTTTCTTGTGTTAATTAAACCATTATACCACAATATATATTTGATTGCAAGCCTTTTTACAACAATTTTTCTAAAAAATCGACACAATGTTTTAATTCGCCATATTCAGAATAATTGTTTCGGTAAAGCTCAACGACGGCGTCGCCGGTATAGCCGACCTGTTTTAATTGTGCAAAGAAGCTTTTAAAGTCAAAATTGCCCTTACCGATAGGCATACACTCCTCATTGTAATTCGAGTCGCTCAGGTGAAGGTGTACAATTTTTGAGCCTAATTCCTCGATTATTTTTAACGGCTTGACGTTAGCTCTCCTCGCCTGTTTCACATCTAATACGAACGATACAAAATCGCCTAATTCCCGGGATAACATTTGTAAAAACTCTAACCGCCCGCTTTTACAGTAGCCGACGTTCTCCTGCGCCACCGTAACGCCCAAATCCCGCCCCGCTTTTATTAATGCGTAAAGTCTTTCGACATATCGCTCGTCGGGGCATTTTCCCGTTGCAACTACCCCATGAACAACGAAGATTTTAGCGTTAATTCTCGACATCATCTGAAAATACCGTTTATATAAATCCATAATTTCCGTTACCCGTCGGTCATAGGACGAAAAGAGAAATAACGATTCCATAGGCGACGAAAAAGGGTGTACCGAAATTACGTTCATTTCATATTTGTTCACGGTTTCGCGAATACACGAAAAAACCTCCCCCTCCAGCTCAGACACACTGTTGAGGAAGATTTCTACATTTTTGACGGGAAGTCTCGCCGTCTCGAGCAAGGCTTCCTCGGTGTGTAAAGGATATAATGACGCGGTTGATATTCCGATTTTCATTCGCGAGATGACCGCCACATTGCCCAAAGCGGCCCCGAAATGAACAGCGATGTGACAAAGCCGAAGCCTAAGCCGAGCAACAACGGAAGCGCGAACGAGAGCATTGAGCCTATTCCGGTTATAACCGCAACAATACATACAACGAGCATTGCGATTGAGGTGGTGATTGTGGTGTTGAGCGAACGGGTAAACGATTGTGAAACGCTTTTGTTTACGAGTTCCTTGTAGCTGAGGCGTTTGCCGTATAAATTGCGATTTTCGCGTATTCTGTCGAATACTACGATTGTGTCGTTAATTGTATAGCAGAGTATTGTCAGTACGACCGCCATGAAGTTAGCGTCAATCGGGAAACGGAAGAACACAAACACCGAAAATACGATTAATACGTTTATTAAGAGCGCGACAATCGCGAAAACGCCCGACGACCAACCGCCGACATTTTTAAATCTTAAGGCGATATATAAAAGCAAAACAATGAACGATACCAAAACCGCCACGAGGCATTTGAGGAAGAACGCTTTACCCATTGTCGGGTTTACGTCCTGTGACCCCGATAAAGCCAAGTCGTAATCGGCAAATTCGTTTTCGAGGCTTTGGCTTATACCGTGTTGAACATCGGAGGTCAAGCCTTTTTTCGACGAAAACTCGATATTCATTGTTTTTGCTTCCGAGCCGTATGCAGTTCCGAGCTTAATATTGACCGAGCCGGTTTCGTCCGATTCGATGAGCGTTTTAACGGAGTTTGCGTCTATTTCGCCATTATAGGTGTAGTTTAGAATTGTACCGCCTCTAAACTCAATAGCGACCTCTAACCCTATAATGAGCATTAACGAAACGGCTACTGCTACAACCGCTATGGGAGCCGCCAAGAACTTATTCCTGTTCCCGACCGCGTCGAACGGCTTTTTGGATTCTTCTTTTTCTCTTTGTGCGTCGTTTTTGTATCCGCCGTATAGTACGGGGTTCTGTAACGCCTTAAATTTTACAAGCGAGTAGGTCATGAGCCGCGCCGCAAATACGCCGAATATAAAGTTCAAAATAACGCCTATGATTAGCGTATACCCGAACGCATAAATCGAACCCGCCGCGCTCGGCCCGAACCAACGGAATATAACGGCAAGCACCGTGGATGCAAAGCTGTCCGGCGGCCCGAACGCACCCATGAGTATAAAGGCGACAATAAACATCGTAAGGTTACCGTCCAATATAGCCGAGAAAGCCCGCTTGTACCCCGTTTGAACCGCACCGTTGAGCGTTTTGCCCGAGCGAATTTCCTCTTTTATTCTTTCTGCGGTTATTACGTTTGCGTCGACGCCCATACCTATCGAAAGAATTATACCCGCTATTCCGGGGATTGTCAGAGTGAAGCTGTCGAAGCCGCCGAAGAAGCCGGAAATTACCGCTAACGAGCCAAACAACTGTCCCGCAAGCCCCAACGTCGCGACCGCGCCCAATATTCTATAGCGGCTTATCATAAATGCACACATAATCACAAATGCGATTATACCCGCCAACGCCATGGCGTTTCTTGCGTGTAAGCCCATTGTCGGGTCAATAATGCTGAAACTGTCGGTGACGACCTTAAAGGGCAACGCGCCGCCGTTAATTTTATTTGCAAGGTCGACCGCGCTCTCCCTGTCGAAGCTTCCGGTTATTTGTGCGCGACCGTCCGAGATGTGTGAGTTTACGCGAGGGTAGGAAATGCGTATATCGTCCATCCAAATGGAAATTACCTCTTCGGAACCCATAAGGCGACTCGTTGCGTCGGAGAAGGCGTCCTTCCCGCTGTCCTTGAGTTCGAGGGCAACTCCGTGTTCACCCGCCGCGCCGTTTTGTCCGGGGACAAAATATGCCGTAGCCTTATTTACGTCGCGCCCGGTAAGTACGGGCGTCCCCTCGCGCTCCATGCCTTCATAGAACGCCAATTCCGCCATTTCGCCCAATTCCTTTACGGCTATTTCCGGGTCAAAGCTCGAATCCCCCGACTGCCAAGGGAAGCGGACGATAATACGCTGACTCCCGTAGTCGGTGTATATTTCATAATCGGTAATATTTTTCGCAATCATGCGAAGCTCAATTGTGGAGCGCGCCGCGTCAAGCTCCACCTCGGTTATTTCACCCTCATAATCGTCGGGCGGGGTAAAGGTAACGTCTACGCCGCCGCGTATGTCGATTCCCCAACGGATATCGTTGACCCCTTTAATAATAATTGTGCGAACATCACCGTAATAGGTCGATATTCCGAAGGTCGTTAAAACCGAAAAAATCAAAATACACGCCGCGATAATAAAAAATATTGGTTTTTTAATGCTTTTCAACTGTTTACACTCCTGTTTATTCCTGTTTATTTTATATTTCCAAAAGACATAATAACACAAAAACTGTCAACTGTCAACTATCAATTGTCAATTGTATCGTCAACTGTCAACTATCAATTGTTCATCATTGCTTCTAATATTTCCGGGAAAACAAATGTTGCGCGTTCTCTGTCGAAGAATCCAAAAAGCTCGGAATCCTCGTTTCGCGCCGTGAATATACCGTTATCCCACCAAAACGCGGGTATTCCCAAGTCGCGCGCCTTTTTAAAATAACATTTTGCCCATTCGATGCGGTCTTCCGAATTGTCCTTATTGACCGCGCCACATTCGCCCATTATGACGGGGATATCATTTTTTACCAAGTGTTCGTTTAATCGCCCGAACATCCAGCTTATTTCTTCCTCATGTCTTTCGGAAAGCCACGTTTTACCGCCTCGCGGGTCGAGGGCGAAGTTTGTCGGCGTATAAGCGTGAATCGAGACAATAACCTTATTATCTCCTCGGGTAATGTCGGAGAATGCTTTTGAAATCGCCATTACCGCCGACGCCTCGGCACTCGCGGCGTATGTCGGAATCATAAGGTGTCTGTTTTCGTTATTGCCGCCGGTTGCTCTTACCGCATCAATGAATACGGCGTTGAGTCGGTTTACCGTGTCGTGAGCCTCTTTTGTTCCGCCGTCCCATTCGTGCGGGGTTCCGTACCAACGCGGCTCGTTCATTCCCTCAAAAATGAGCTTTTCGTTATAATCGGCGAATCTCGCGCTCAATTGTGACCAAATTGCCGTCATTTTGCCCGAAATCTCATCTTCCTTCGTTTCGTAAGGCTCATAGCCCTCGTGGTGAGTGTTGATTATACAGTACATTCCCGTTGCGAGGATATATCCGACAACCTCCTCAACCCTGTCCAAAAATTCGCCGTCTATGACATAATCGGGCGCGTCGCCGAGGTATTCGCGCCACGTAACGGGAAGTCTTACCGAATCAAACCCCGCGTCGGCAATTGTCTGAATCATGGTGAAGGTGGTAAGCGGGTTGTGCCACGAGGTCTCTCCTCTAAGTGAATCAAAAGTGTTGCCGAGGTTCCACCCGAGCGTGATTTCCTTAATCAGCTCTTTTGAAGAAATAATCCGCATTTCGTTTTCCGACGGAGTGTATCCGGGAAAGGGTATTTCTGCGGGCGGCGATATATCAACAATGTCCTCTTCCGTTTTCGGCTCGTCTGAAACATCAATGCTTTGATTAGCCATTGTTTCGGAGATATTATTGCCGTCTTCGCCCGTTGTGGCGGGGGGACAAGAGGGAACAAGGGCTAATGTTAAAAACAATGTCGAAAATAATATTAAAACACCTTTTTTTCCCATAAACTCACCCCCCTCATCAACTACCAACTGTCAACTGTATCGTCAACTGTCAACTGTCAATTGTCGTCATCCCGTTATTCGCATAGTAATCACCGCATAAACATCACCCGGGAGCAATTCAACATTGCCGTTAACATTCCCCTCTAAAAGCTTTTCGGGGTCGGGTTCGCCGTCGACGGTGTGTATTATCACCGAATCAATGATAACGTCATTGAGCGGTTTATCGCCCGCGCCGGTTTTTACAGATGAAACGGCGTCAATCGTTTCAAATCCCTCTATTGTGTGTCCGAAAACGGTATAATCGCCGTCGAGGAAATTTGTACCGGCCGGCTCGTTTACGATAAAGAATTGTTGTGCGTTGCGGGTCGGGCCCGCATTTGCCATACTCAGCGCGCCATATGAGTGAACGGCGTTTGCGTGCGGCTCAATGTCAAAAAAGCTGTCATATGAGGGGTCGCTCATTCCGTCGCCGAAGGGTGAGCCACCTTGAATCATGAATCCGGGAATAATCCTGTGCATTAATTTTCCGTCATAATATCCGCTTTCGGCTAAGTCGATAAAATTCTTTACGGCAACGGGTGCGATTTCGGGGAAGAGCTTTAATGTTATATCACCAACCCTGTCTTCATTGACTCTTGCGGGTCTTTCTCCGTCGTCGGTTTTTTCTTCACAGGCGGTCATCATAAAAAGCGTAGACGCCGCGATAAATACAGATAATAATTTTTTCATTTCTTTGTAGCTATGCCTTTCCGAGCCATAAAAAGCTCTCTTTCCACTATACTCCTTAACCACTAAATATTACACCGTTTTTTGAAAATTTAGCAGTTAAGGAGTATAATTTTCAATCATTGTGCATTGTTCGGTTTTCGATAATGTGCGATTTGAGTATACGAATCCTCGTTTTATCGCCGCCGGTTTCGATAACAATTGTATCGGCGTCGGGCTTTGCGTCGATTACTCTGCCGATAATCCCGCCGGCGGTAACGACCTCATCTGCGATTTGGATATTACTGAGCATTTCTGCCATTTTCTTTTTACGCTTTCCCTCGGGGCGCATGAATAAGAAGTAGATTAAAGCAATCATAAGCACGAAGGGGAGGAAGGTGCCGAGCATACCGCCGAGCAAAGGAACGTCGCCGTCAGCCGCCGCAGTGAGCAAAATTAAATAATTCATTTTGTCTTCTTTTTATCTCCTTGATTTTTAATATACAACATTATACACAAAAAACTATCGCTTGTCAATGCAAAACGAGGGTTGAGCAAAATTTTTTACATAAGGCAACTGTCAACTGTCAACTGCCGTCAGTTTCTTATAATAATTGCGTCGAGACCGTTTTTGTTAAACGCCTCGGCAATTTCGTCGCGCTCGTTATCCGGCAACCCGTCTCTGTCAAAAAGCGGGATAATTTCCAAATCGCCGCTATAGCTTTTTACCTTTGAAATCCCGTCTTTTACCATTTTGTCGAAGGAAGGAACCGTTCGCGAATTTGTAACGGGGACTTCAAAATCGTCGCGGGTGAAGGTAAGAATAATAGCCTCTACATTTAGCGAGCCGCTATTCCTCGAGTCTAAATTCCGCAACACCTCCGCAGTTCTTCCGAGTTCGCCGTCGTCGCCGGAAAAACACCCGAGCGAAACCTCAAGAAGAATATTTACATCGGGATTTTTGTCGGCGACTTTATTGACAAATTCGCCCAACCCGGAAAATCTCACCGACGAATCGGTAATATAATCGGGGAGAACTTCAAAATCGAGTCCCCTAAAATGTTGCATAGGGTAAATTGTGTTAGCGAAGATAATATCAGAAAAACCCGCCTTATAAAGCTCGGCGGTGACGTCGGATATATAATCCACCGTTCCGTCCAAAAACGGATTTGCCCAGCGTTTGCCCACCCCCGGAACATTATCGAGCCACCCGAAGTATGAAACGTCGTCTATTTTTTCCGACGCAATATGGTCTTTAAGCGTGTTAATTCTCGCAATAGGCTTTATCCCGACGGCGAGGGCGGCGTTTGCAATTTGCTCCGCCGTAAGCGTCCCGGTTGAAACACCCTCAACTGCGGTAACCTTTTTGATTTTACTTTGATAGAGAAGCCGCCCCTCATCGTCCTTCATTTCTACAACGATTGAATTAAACCCGCCCGACTTGACCGTTTCGAGATATGACGACAACGCGGTTGAACTCGCTAAAACATTTAATGGGGCGTAAACGGCGTCTCCGTCGGAAATAAACGATATGCGCGGCTCGTCATTTGAAGCGGGGGGGATGGAAACGGCCGTTTCAACGCCGTCTGTCGCGCTTACGCCGGTTTCCTCGACAATAGCCGGAATTTCGTCGTCGGGCGGCGGCTCATAATTGAGGAGAACGTCGGCGACATTGTACCCGACAAATACAAGCCCCGCCACCGCAACAACAAGTATGCCGGTTTCGGCTATTTTGCGGAGACCGCTTTTTCGTCTTTTATATAGATTTTTTGAACGTCTTATTTTTAACCCTTTTGCCATTACACAACACTCCCGTAATTAATTTTTGTAAACCGCATATCAAGCAGAATTGTTATACAACATATCCCGCAAAGGCGTTTAACGCCATTGCTAAAATCCCGACATAGATAATCATAATCGGCATTCCGCGAAACGCCGCGGGGACGAGCTCGGAGTTGAGGCGAGCGTGGGCAATGTAAAGAAGGTAGCCCGCCGCAAAGAAGCCTATTGCCGTGCCTAAGCCGAAGCCGATATAGCTGAATATATCCTCGCCTATTTGCGAATTAAGGAATAACGCCCCTAAAACCGCACAGTTAAACACCGTAAGGTGTACAAACTTTTTTATTTTCCTAAAAAGCTTATGAAAAAACTTCCATATAATTATAAGACTCGCTATATATATTATACCGATAACGGTTACATATAATACCGGCGCGATTACGGGATAATATTCATACCCGCCGAGAAAACGGTCGGTAACCCAGGTAACCGCCGAGGAAAGGGTCGTTATATAACAGACGCCTAACGTAAACCCTATGACGTTCGATTTTTGTCTCGAGGCATAAAGGAGTATATTTATTCCGAGAGCCTTCTCAAAAATAAAGTTCTGTAAAAACACCGCGAGCAAAGCCGCCGTAAAAAACTTAGTCAACATATAAATCTCTCTCCTATAAACACAACTTCTAATTGTCAACCAATTTCAACAATTCTAAATGCTTGCGTTCTTTTTCGGCTTTTTTCACCTTTTGTTCCTTCGATTTATTGTATCGCCAACGGAATATCCCCGCCATAAGCCCGACCACAATAAAGCCGCCAAAGGTTGTCGATATAGCCGGAACGGTGAAGCCTAAATCAAAATCGAAATTGCCGATTCGCCTGTTGATTAATATATCGCGGGTGATTCCGACGGCTAAACAGACGAGGTTAAACCCGGTAATGTATCCCGCTAATTCGAGGGTCATCATGAAAATAGGGCGAAGGCGAAATCGGGTTTCCGTTTTTGTAAGGATAAGCGGATTTACCGCCAATATCGGAAGATAAACGCCCAACGCCTCAACCGCCGCCGCCCCGTATAAAAGGGTTAAGACGATATGCGTCGGAATATATACAAGACCGGCAATAAGCGCGTATATGATAATTCGTATCGTATATACTATGTTTTGCGGAATAAACCGACATATAATAATGCTGAAAAAAGCAATCATCGAGAACCCCACCGCCAAAATTACGGCGTTATCGTAATTGTTGGCGCAAGCCGCTACGGGCGCGATTGCCGCGCCGCTCATCAACACAATATTCTGTCTGATTAGCCCGTCCGATAATCTTTCTCTGCTTTTATCCATTATATACTTATACTCCTCTTGTTCTTTTATGCTCTCGTTTTGCTTTTGTCTTTTTGTTCTTCGTGTTCCGGATTTTCAGAACCGGTTTGTGTTTCGTCGGCTTCGCCCGGGACAATTTCAACGACGTCGTTATCGTCGATTAAAAGCGACAGCTTAATAGGGTTCAATTCATCGGCGGGGTCGTTTTCGACCGTCTCGGACATAATCTCTTTCTTTTTAAACGCGCCGCGAAGCTCCTTAACGCCCGCCAAAAAGTTTTCAAAAAATCTTACATTGTGTTTATCTTTCTCGCGTTCCTCTCGCAAAAATCTGCGCTTTTCCGTCAGACTTCCCGACTTTTCTTTAATTCGTATCAATAATCCCGGTTTTTTTCGGTTTATTTTAATAATTTTATTGTCAACCGGCGGCATATTATAATCTTGATGGTTAATGATAATCTCTTGGGTGTCGGTAATTGCGGGGCGCAACGCCGCCTCGTCAATTGTCTTTGCTTTTTCGCGGATTCGTTCGTATGAATTTAACCGCTCTTGAACAAAGACGGTAGTTTTCTTAACCCACGCTATAGTCTGAGCCGCAATAATGTCGGAACGCTCGGGCATTGTGTTCACCAATAAAAGCGCGAAGGCGGGATACCCCTCAACCTTTCCGAAATGTCTGAACAACACGACCGCCCCCCCGAACATTATCCCGTGATAAATTTTTCCGAGGAAGGTTTTAGGGAGCGTCTGTGGGTCATTTGCTAAAAAGACAAGTATAAAAAGGAAATACCCCGACGCCATTATCGTGAGCGTTTCATGTATAAACCCCGGCTCGTTTCCGATTACGCCCGAAAAAAGTATATTAACAAATAACGCCGTAAGCGTAAAGGCGGTCGAAATTGAACGGCGAAAGAATAACGATATCCCGCTGACAATAATGACTAAAATATGCACGGCACCCATAGCTCCTACAAAGTTACCCATTAGTATATTAAAGCTGTTCACCGTTTCGAGAGATGTCATACCCGAAAGTATTGTGGGGCTTATTTCTCCCCAAACCGGAAGATGTTCGTGTAGTTTTGGGAATAACAGCATTGAACTCGGGTAGCATAATACCATGAAGACAAAAACAACCGCCGTCGGATTAAATATGTAATTCTTTTTTCCGCCGAATATATGTTTAATCGAAATGGTCAACGCCGAGCCGAAGAAAACGAGCTGATACGGCGCGCCCGCGGGCATCAATAAAGCTGTGCAAAGCCCCGCCATAATCGTAGATAAGTCGAGGGGGTTGTAGACTTTTTTTGACAAGGCACAGCCGACCATATCCATAATAACGGCACCGATAACCGAGAATAACGCCATTACGACAACCCTCGGCCCCGAACCCATATAAGAAACAATCGCGAGAAGTAAAAGGCACAAAAGCTGTTCCAAATAAACGCGGAAGGATTGATTGGCTTTTTTTGCTTTATTCTCCGATTTAACGGCAATTTCGGGGGCATAATCGAATTTATTTAAAATATCTCTATCCATAAAAAGGAAACCTCAATCATATAATGGTTGTATAATCGGTTACTGACTATATAGCAGTTCCGCTTAACAAAAGGAAAGGTATATTCACAACTATGCAAATAGATGTTTTATCACAAAATACGCTCAAGCTTACTTTGAGTCGGCTCGATATGTTCGATTTGGACATCAAATATGAGAGCCTTTCGGGAAAAAACCCCGATACAAAGCGGCTTCTTTCCCATGTGTTGAGGACGGTAAGGCTCGATAAAGGCTCGGGAATAGATTTTTCGGGCGAGCGACTTTTTGTCGAGGCGTTTCCCCGTCCCGACGGCGGATGTATGCTTTATATCTCTTGTTTGTTGGAACAGGGGGACGAAAGGGAACGGGGGCGCGAGGGTGAAACCGCCGATTCACACGGTAAGGTTAACGTCGCAAAGCGTACCGTTCGTCTCACCGCAAAGCCCGCGATTTATGAGCATCAACAAAAACAGGTCAAGTCGCAGGGGTACCCCGTCACCGAAAAATGCGGATTTCTTTGTCGTCTCGATTCAATTAAGGAATTGGGCGGCGTCTGTAAGGGGTTATCGTGGCAACTCAATAACGGGCGGCTTTTCTTAGAAAGCGCGCTTTATAACAATCGCGGCGAATATCGCCTTTTCCTTCGGTCGGACAATAAAAAGCTTATTTCGGCGATTGTTTCGGAGTACGGCGGGGATATTCTCGACTTAGAAAGCGAACTTCCGTTCACTTATGAGCATTATACATTGCTCGTTCCCGAAAATGCCGTCGAAAAAATGGACGGGATTTTATATGGGGAAAAATCATAACAATCGCAATGACTCGACCGCCGCTTTCATATTTACGGAAGCGAATAAGTAATTCCCCGAAACGAGTATATCCGCACCCGCTTTAATTACGGCGGGGGCGGTTTTTTCATTTATACCGCCGTCAACCTCAATCACCGCGTTTATACCCAAGTTTTCGGCTTTATTCCGCAAGCTCTCTATTTTATTAAGGCTTTGCGGGATAAACGCCTGTCCCCCATAGCCGGGGTTTACCGACATTATAACAAACACGTCTGCAATTCCGATAAAAGGAAACGCTTTTTCTATTGGTGTGGGCGGGTTTATTGCCAACCCCGCCTTGCACCCGGATTTTTTTATCAACTCTAATGCGTTTTGAAGCCCTTTTTCATAATCGCTTTCAACATGAATTGAAATAATATCGCTACCCGCCTGAGCAAATAACGGGATTGACCGTTCCGGGCGGCTTAACATGAGGTGGGTATCGAAGGTGATATTTTTCGTTTTATTGAGCGAGCTTACGACAACGTCGCCTATTGTCATAGGCGGAACGAATATTCCGTCCATTACGTCTATGTGAAGCATATCCGCGCCCGCCGCTTTAACGCGGCAAACCTCGTCGCCGAGCCTTGATAAATCGGCACTTAATATCGACGCCGATACTCTCGTCATGTTTAAAACCATACCTTTCCGAGCTTTCGAGTATTTAGAAGCTGTATTCATTCTAACACATTTAATAAAAACTGTCAACTGTCAATTGTCAACTGTCAATTGCCGTCATCTGTACTGCGGGTCTTCCTTCACAACCTTTGGGTCGACCTCGTTGGGAATTTTTAACAAATAGCACAATATTTCTATACCGTCGAATATTGTCGGGGTCGGTTCTTTTTTGATTAGAGCGGCTTTGTAGGAAAAGTCGTCGGTGTCGACCTTGCTCGGAAGACCGACTAATTTAGCTAACAATTCTATAAAATCGAAAAGCGTTATCTCCCCGTCTCCGTCAATATCGCCCATTCGCGGTAATTTTATAACCTCGGTGATAACGTCGCCGCTTAACGAGATTTTTCTTAAGCTTTTAACGTCGTTAATGCTTTGTCGCATAAACGGTTGGTTTGTCGGAATGTCGTTTTTCGCGCCTAAAATAATGCAGTAGGCTCCGCCGGTTAATGCAGAATGAAAATCAACCGTAAATTCCTCAATTGGTGATAAATAGGAAACATTACAATCCTTAACAATAAGCTCGAACGAATATCGCTCAAGTTGTTTAAGCGGTTTATCGGCGTAATATCGTATTTCTTTTTTTACCTCGTCAACGACCGCTTTTACGGTAATCACATTTTTTTGAATAAGCTCGAGCGGAATCGCGCCGTCAATGACGCAGGGGAAGCCGGCAATATGTGCCGAAAGCTCGCGCGCGTCCCAATGTGACGGCTCCTTCCCCCCTAAAATTAATGAGGCTTTAAAGGCACAGGATTCCGACCCGATGTCGAGTATGGATTCGAGCCCTATCAAGTATTGATATATTTCCATTATATCGAGTATCGAAACAAATCCGTTTCCGAGTATTTGTCCTAACGGGCGCGGCCCGATACAATCGAGTATGCCGCAGGCTTCGCAGTAGTGTTTGATTTCACAGTCTAATGCGCCGCATATGTCACAGTAGATATGAACGAGTACACAGTCGAGCTTACCGCAATGTTCACAAAAATAATGTTTAATTTCACAGTCTAATGCGCCGCAATGTTCACAGCGGTTTTCACAGTCACAGTCGTCGATAAGCTCGTCGCATTGCTCACAGAATTCGACCTCGATTATATTGTATTCGCTTAGCATTTCAACCGCTTCATACGCTTCCTTCGCGCCGATTCTGACGTATATTGTGTTTAAATTGGTCGAATCTCTAAATGTTCTGAAATCTCCGGCTTCGTCGCCGTTAGGGAGGAATATAGGCGGAGCTGTCGCCTTAAACACTACCGATTCGAGGCTTTCACAATTTGCAAAAGCCATATCGCCTATCTCTGCAATACTTTCGGGGACTGTTATTGTGACGATGCCCGTTCCGTCAAACATTCTGCGCGATATGAGCTTTGTGCCGTTTTTGATTACTACAGAGGTAAGGTTGACGCAATTCAAAAATGTTTTATCCTCGATATATGTCAAGCCCCCGCCTATTACAACCGTTGTTAAAGCTTCATAACCATAAAACCAATCGTCGGTCAAAATTTTCTCAACGCCGTCGGGGATTACGAGCGAGGTGATTGTTTCTTCGCCGTGAAAACCGCACTTTATTGCCGTAACGCCGTCGGGGATTATTACGTCGCCCCCGTTGCCGTTGTATGCTATAAGTACCCCGTCCTCATCAATGACAAATTCGGGCGGCGGCTCGGGGGTTGACTCGGGCGGCTCCGCAAATACGGGAATTGTGCCTATCGCTACGGCAAATGTTAAAATTATTGATAAAAATTTCGCTTTCATTCAAATTAAACCTCCGTTTATTTTGCTCTTATTTTACAAGTATACTATATATATAACGATTTATCAAGTGGAAAAGTTTTTATAATTTATAAAAAAGTTTTTTATAAATTATAAAAAAATAGAAAAGCGGGGCAGGTTCAATCGAAACCACCCCGCAATCGTCAAGCTAAACGAGGGAAATAAATTCCCTCGTATTAGCTCTTGTTTAGCATTATCTCTTGTTTTGTTTTAGTTTATATCATATCAACCACAATGTCGTTTATATCTTTAAGGATACCGTCTTCGATTAACAAGCCGTCTATTTTCGACCCGTTGACCGTTACAGATTTGACGCCGCTTTCCGCGCCGTTCGGGTTGTTTACCTTAATGTTGAGCTTTTTACCGCGGAATTGTTTTGTCATTTCGAAGCCCTTCCATTCGCCGGGGATTGAGGGGTTAATAACCAACCCTTTCATTTCGGGGCGCAAGCCTAATATGCCCTCAACGCTCCCCACCATGACCGTCGACGCGGTTCCCGTCAACCAGTGAACATGGGCGCGCCCCGCGAACGGCGACTCTCTTCCTTCAACAAACTGTCCGTGGACATACGGCTCGAGTCTTCGTAAATCGGCGTTATCGTTATAGCTCGACGGCGCGGCTTCCTTCCAGTATTCGTAAGCGCGGTTTCCGCGACCTAAAAGCGATTCCGCTAAAATTACCCACCCTTGTGGTTGTGAGAATATTCCCGCGTTTTCCTTTACTCCGTTGTTAAAGCATTGCATTAACGCGCCGTTAAAAGCGTGTTGGTCATATGCGGGGTACATAACCATAACGCCGTAGGGTGTGTTGAGTTCGCGATAAACGCTGTCCATTGACGCAACGGCCTGTTCCTTGTTTGAGATACCCGATATAACTCCCCACGATTGCGGGTTAAGCCACATTGACGCTTCTTTATCGCCTTTTTGTCCGATAACCTCGCCGTTTTCGGTGAAGCCGCGAATCCAACGGTCACCGTTCCAGCAAACCTTATTGAATATATCGGACAGTTTTGCGTATAAGTCGTCAAGATATTTGAGATATTCGCCGTCATTCTTTTCCTTTGCGTAAAGCTTCATAATCCTTACCGCGTAGTACAGTTGGAACGCAACGAAGGTCGACTCGCCTTTTTTCCCCAAGCGAAGACAGTCGTTCCAATCGGCGTGTAACCCCGCGGGCATTCCGTGGTCGCTTAAATTGTTCATCGAGAAGTCAATAGCGCGTTTAAGGTGGTCATAAACGCTTCCCGATTCGCCGTCATTTGCGTAATCAATCACCTCGTCCAAAAATGCTATTTCGCCCGTTTCGGTGATGTATTTATAAATGGTCGGGAACAGCCAAAGCGCGTCATCTGCGCGGTATGACGGGTGTCCCGTCTCCTTGTCGTAATCGGGGTCGCCGGGTTTATTCTCATTAGGCGGATTGTGGTTGTATTTAACGAGGGGCAAGCCCGCGCCGTTATTAACCTGTGCGGTAAGCATAAAGCGAATTTGTTCCAAAGCCATTTTAGGGTCAAGGTGAATAATCCCCTGAATATCCTGCACAGTGTCGCGGTAGCCGAAGCCGTTGCGAAGTCCGCAGTATTGGAACGACGCGGCTCTCGACCAAATAAAGGTTATAAAACACTGATAAGCATTCCAGGTATTAAGCATGGCGTTGAAATCAGAATCCGGCGTTTTAACCTGTAAATTTGATAATTTACCGTGCCAGTATGACTTGAGCTCCGCCAATTCCTTTTCACAAACCGACGCATCGGAATAAGACGCAATAATCTTTGCCGCTTCCTCCTCCGGCTTTGCGCCGAGGAGATAAATAAATGTTTTTGTCTCGCCGGGCTTAAGTACAATGTCCGATTGTAGCGCGCCGCACGAGTTTCCGCAATAGTTTAAGTCGTCGCTTAAGCCGTTTTCGATTCCGACCGGGTTTTGATAACCTCTGTACGCGCCGACAAATTTGTCTCTGTCTCCGCAATACTTATTGACCTTTTCGCCGGCTAAACCGAAAAATCTCATTCTCGACGGGTCGTTATAGCTTTCCTGCATAACCTGTTTAATAAAATTATCTTTAAAATATGTTCTCGAAATAAAAAGAGAAAATTGTAAATTAACCTGGTCTTGTTCATAATTTGCATCGTTAGTCAGCTCTACATACCCGGTAACGGCTAATTTTCGCTCTTTTGAGTCGTTATTGGTAACATTAACTCTCCATACCTCATATGTTTTATCCTTGGGGACATAGTATAACGAGTCGGTTTTAATCTTATTGTAGTCGGACGTTATTGTTGTGTATGCCGTTCCGTGGCGGCACTCTGTAGAATAGGCATCAAGGTTTTTACCGACGGGCATCCACGATGCCGACCAGTAGTCGTTGCTCTCGACGTCCTTCAAATAGACGTAACGCCCGGGCTGGTCGGTTGTGACCGAATTAAATCTGTAGCGGTTTATTCGCCCGTTCGCGCCGGATTTCACAAAGCTGTACCCCCCCGCGTTATTGGAAATAATCGCGCCGTATTCGGGCGAGCCTAAATAATTCGCCCACGCAGAAGGCGTATCGGGGCGCGTGATGACGTACTCCTTGTTCTTTTCATCGAAATACCCGTAGTTTTTGGAACTCATTTGTTTTCCTCCGTTTATTTTATTGGATAATTTATGTTATATTAATAATAACACGTATTTTAGAATCGCACAAGGGCGGCATTTTGCACAAAGTTTATTGCGCGTTTTTGTGCAAAATGACGGTTTTTGAGTTTCACACGCTATACTTAACCCCGTTAAGCTTATTCATCGCGCCGACTATATTATCATCTGCGAAAAATTCCGCCGCCGTCAGCGCGTTGGCGAGAGCGAACTCGAGTTGTTTACTTTCCGATTTTTGAAACGGCGACAATACCCAAGCCGCCAAATCCATATCGGGGTGCGGTTTTCCCCCAACGCCGATTTTTACACGCGGGAACCCGTCAGAACCCGAGAGAAGGATTATGTTTTTTAATCCTTTTTGCCCGCCGTCAGAACCCGATTCGCGAATACGTATAACACCGACATCAAAATTAATGTCGTCACAGATGATTAACACCCGTGAGGGCGTAAGCTTATAAAAGCGCATCGCCTCGGTGACCGCTTCGCCGCTCTTGTTCATGAAGGTCGACGGCTTCATTAAAAGGATTTTCGAGTCATTTATACGAATTTCGCCGGTTAGCGATTTAAACCGCAGCTTTTTAACCGTCGAGTTGTATTTTTCGGCGAGGTCGTCAATTACCATAAACCCGCAATTGTGGCGGGTATTCTCATATTTTGTTCCCGGGTTCCCTAACCCGCATATGATGTAATTAACCCCGGACTTTTTTTCTTTGACTTTTTTTCTGAAGAACATTGAAATACCTCAATTTGTATAGTATAATTATTTTATCATTTTTTTATAAGCTTTGCAACCTTTTAATACTTTATATTGTTTTAAGTTTAAAGAATACTTCTTAAGGGAGTATAATTAAAAAATCACAGGAGGAATCTACAAATGTTAAAACGTATTACGGCTTTAGTCATTGCGGTGGTCATGTTGCTTTCTTTGACCGCCTGTAAAACATCGGTAAAAACGGGGGCGGGTAGTGGCAACGGCGACGGCGACAAACAACAAAACGGGGGGGACATTTCCGGCGACAATTACGACGAATCGCGAATTGCCGTCGATTACGGCGAAATTTATCAAGCCGTGAAGCTCGCGAATGACGAGCAATTCAATTACAATAACGGCGTTAAGTATTCGTCGAGTATGGCGATTCGCGGCGGGGCAATGTCGATTTTTGACGAAATTGTTGAGGACGACGACGAGGTTGAGGAGTATGACAAGTCCTACGATATTCCGGCAAAGGGGGGAGATTTGGGCGGGGGAGACGATACCGAGTTCTCCGATACAAATAATCAGGTTGAGGGGGTTCAAGAGAGCGACATTGTTAAAACAGACGGAAAACACATTTTTGTTGTCAGCAATAACCACGACTACATCTATGGCGGCGGTACATCGGGGAAAATAAGCGTTGTCGAGCCCGATAACGGCGAAATGGAGCTTATCGCACAAATAAGCCTTGAGAACGCTTATCCGCAAGAGCTTTTACTGTACAACGATAAGCTTATTATAATTTGGAACAAGTCGGAATACATTGATACCCCTACCGCGCGTATGGACAGAATGGAGGACATGGGTTGGGGCGGGAGCGTTCACGCGCAACAAACCGTGCTTCAAGTGTATGACTTAGACGGCGACTTTGAAGAACCCGCCTCTGTTTATTCACAGGACGGCGGCTATACCTCATCGAGAATGATTGGAGAGTATATTTATCTTATTACCAATTTCACGCCCGATATTCCGCAGGATTTTGAGGAGGAGGAAATTGACCTGTATATTCCGTCCTTCAGTTGTAACGATAAAAGAACCTTTGTCGCGCCGGGTTGTATCGTTTTACCGGATAAGCTCGACTGGATACAATATTCGGTTATTGGGGGACTTAATGTCAACGAGGAGGATATGTCCGTTTCCGTTTTCTCAAATCTCGGTGCGACGGGGTTTGTTTATGCGAATAACGACAACATTTATTTGACCCGAAGCGTTCACGAGGGTATTAGGGGCATGGAGGAAATGTTATATTATTACGGCGGCGAGACATATTCGATAATCGACAAATTTGCGATTAATGCCGGCGAGATAAGCTATACCGCTACCGGCAAAGCTAAGGGGGGCGTAGAGAATCAATTTCGCTTTGATGAGTATAACGGTATATTCCGTGTGGTTACGTCGGTCTGGGGGCTTGACCCCGATATTGATACATCCGATATACCAAAACGACCCGAGCAGCCGGAGGAACCCCAAAGCCCCGATTTCGGCGGCGATTGGCAAAAATGGGACGAGTGGTACAACGATGTGTATATGAACTGGTACAATGACGTTTACAACAACTGGTACGAAGAAAACAAAACGCTAATCCAAGGCTGTGACAAATGGTGGTCGGAAAATTACGGTAATCAAGGTGGGGCGTTATACACGTTTGACGGCGATATGAACATTCTCGGCGAGGTTCACGGAATTGCAAAAGGCGAAAACGTACAATCTGTGCGATTTGTGGGGGATATAGGCTATATCGTTACTTTTAAACAGGTTGACCCGTTGTTCTCCTTCGATTTGAGTGACCCCACAAGCCCGGTTAAATTAGACGAGTTGAAGATTCCCGGTTTTTCGCGGTACTTGCACCCTTGGTCGGACGGATTGTTGCTCGGCTTGGGTGTACACGCCGTCGAAGATGGAGAAGAGGCGGACTTTGGAAGGCGGATGGGGTTAAAGCTCTCGATGTTCGATGTTTCCGACAACGAGGAATTGTCCGAGCGACACGTATATATAATTGAGAACCCCGACGGTGAATCATGGTCAAACAGCCCAATTGAGTCGGAGCATAAAGCCGCACTTGTCGCACCCGATAGAAATTTAATCGGATTCCCGTATTCATATTCCGAATACACCGTGAACGACAATGGATACAGCGGCTATAAGCGGACAGCGGCATATGCAGTTTTCACATACGACAATGACGGGTTTAGCCTTATAGGAGAGATTAGCATTGTTCTTGATGAAAACGACTGGTGGGAGTTTAATCGCGGTATGTATATCGGCGACTATATATACGCTATCTCGAACGGTATGATTGTTTCCGCCGCCATAGGCGACGAATTGGTTAAGGTTCAGGAGCTAAAGTTTTAGCAGAAACGGTTGATTCCCGTGAACACGAGCGTGAGAAAAGAATGTAGGCATAAAGAAAATCCCCCGATATTGTATCGGGGGATTCTTGTTTTTTTGCTAAGCGGTGACTCCGCTCTTGTTTACATATTCGGCAAGCTACGTCACTTCGGACGGGCAAAGCCCGCCCTGCGGTGACTCCGCTCTTGTTTACTTTAAGCTTTAGGCGGTGCAGGGGCGATATGCTCGCCGGTGATTGCGATATCGGGCATCTTAACGAGGTATAAGAGAATTTCGATAAAGCAGAATATTGTGGGTTCGCCCTTTTCTATTCCCTCTTTACTGATTATTGCCGCTTTCAAAGCTTGTTCCGCGGTTACATTGTCGTTTCCTTTTAGGATAACACAATCGCTAACCTTAACAAGGTACATAAGAATTTCCATAGCGTCAAAGATTGTTATATCGCCGTTACCAAGAATATCGCCTAATATGAGATTTGCTTTATCCTTGTTGCAGATGTCACAATCGTATCTCATACACGCGCTGTCTCCGGGGCCTTTCTTACATACTCCGACAGGAGGAGGAGGCGTTGTGCCGCCGCCGCCGGTTGTCTGTGTGGGATGAGTGCCTTTGAATTCGCAAACCAAAGTGCAAAGTCCGCAGGTTTTACAGGTCGGACAAAGCTTGTCACAAGCGAAATGTTCGGGGCAGAAGGAACACATTTTTTCATCTCCGCACCTCGGGCAGGGAGGTTCAACGGTGTTCTTATCATACTTCAAATATGCGCGCATTACGTTTAATTCGTTCCAACCGGTGCTGTAGTAGCAAATCGCAATCCAGCCGTCGGTTTCGATTTGTTTTAATGCTTCCGCCTGTTCCGCTAAAATAACGTCGGAGAAGAAGATTTCGATGTTTCCGGTTTCTGCGTTATAATGACCGGGAACAGCGGGGATTGCGTCCGAAGCTTCCTGTGCGAGGGTATACATTGTTCTCGGTTTAGCCTCTTTTGCTTCTACGGCGGGTATTCCTTCTAAGTTCGCCGTTTTAATGTCCGTCTGTCTCCAGTTCATTCCGTCGCCGTCTGTTTGAACAACGAGCTGAAGGTTGTTGCCGGTAGGCATTGCGTCGCCCGCGAGTTCTAAGACGAGGTGTGTTGCCGCTTTCATTATTCTTTCGGGAACATCGCCTTTGGGGTTGCCGGTTGATTCATAGTTTCTCGAACCCCAACCGCGTTGTGAGTGACTTGTGCTTCCCGCTAACGGAGGCAACGGAGAAGAAGTCAAGTAGTAGATTCCGTTTTCTTCGTCGTTCACCTTGAACGGTGCGGGGGCTGTTCCGTCACCTTTGCGGGTGAGCGAAAGGATATCAACGTCCGCGCCGTCGGTGTAGTTGCCGTTATTTGTTACTAATAAGCCGTTATTTTTGAAATAAAGCTCGATAACATTTTTGCCTTTAGCGAGGTATATTTCCTTGTCTGCGGTTACTAATTCCGCGTCAGCCCATTCTACTTCGCTTTCGTGTCCCGGGGGAACAACGAACGTAGAAAGGATATTTTGGTTAATATCTCTTACAAAAATTGTTTGAGGTGCGGTTTGTTCATTTCTCGCGCCTAATTTGATTTCGTAGGAGCCTTCTTTTTCAACATCTAATTCATAACGAATCCATTGACCGATATGAGTTTTTGAGATGTGTCCGCCGCCGTCAACTGTGTTTCCGCGTCCGCCGCTTGCGTTATACGGGCCGTATGACGGGTCGGTACGCTGACCGTCGTTGCTGTCCTTTGCGAAGTCCTTCTTCGTGAGGTTTGAGTCGTATCTTTCGAAGCCGTCTCCGGTAAGCATTGTTTTTGTTTCGGTCATCCAACCGATTAAGTCAACTGTGCTGTTTCCGGTTTCGGTAATCGTGTGGGTGGATTTCCACGGGATTGCTTTAGTGCTTACGCCTTCGTTAAAGGTAGCGAGTGCGGCTTGTAATGCGCTTACCGCTTCTGCCGATTCTTCAACCGTAGGATATCTCTTTTCGTTTACGACAACAGCACTTTTCAAGACTCCTTCTAATATTGCCTTTGAGCCTCTTGCATATTGTCCCGCGTACAAGCCTTCTTTACTCGTTTTGAGCTTATTTGTCACATCGGTGATGAGGTTTCTGAGTATAGCTCTGTCTGTTGCTAAGGTAAGGGTGAAATATTTTTCATAAACATTCGTATAAATATTGTGAATTTGGTCATCCGTAGCCGCCGCGTTATCCACAACAAGTTCAGCCGCCGCAATTGCCGCTTGGAAGTCGTCCCAACCGTCGGTTATGCTTCCGCGGGTGATTGCTTTCGCGCCGGGAATCATTTTTTCTAAATCGTCTCTTGTGGCTTTTTTACGCAATGTCATGGATTCCACAATTTTGAAATCCTCGTCGTTGGTTCTGCGGTAGGTATCTACAACAACGTCGTCGCCGTCGATTGTCATTACCGTAAATTCGGGCAAGCTGCTTTGGTCTTCTGCGTATGCAATCCATTCTTGTTCTTCTAACGGATAGAACTTACTTCCGGGGGTTGCAAGCGCGAAGTATTGTGTGCCTTTGGGGAGTACAACCGCGCTCGGGCTTTTAACGCCCAAATCCTGGTCAAAGGTTGCGGTCATTTGGTTCTTTTGTTTAGCATTGTTTTCGTATAAATACGAACGGGCGTATAAGTGGTCGTGTCCGTTGTACACTATATCAATGTCGAATTGTGACATCAGAGGTGACCAATCTTTTTGCATTTGTGCCGAGTCGCCGTAGTAGGAACCCGCGTGTCTGCTTCCGCCGTAAATATCGTGGTGGAATACAGCCACTCTCCATTTGGTGTCGGGGTGTGCGTTTACTGCCGCTTGAATATTAGGTCTGTGTGTTGCTACGTTTTTAATGTTTGAATCTAACATGATATAAAGCACATCGCCGTAAACGAAGTAATAATCGAATCCGTCAAAGCCGCCGGCTTCTTGTACTCTCTTCATATTATCGGGCCAGTTGTACATTAAGGGTAAATATCTTATTTTTTCGGTAAATTCGGTCGACATTTGGTGGTCGTGGTTACCGTATGCCGCCGCAACGGGGTAGCTTCTGAGCTCATTGGGGCTCGAGTAGCCTTCCGCTTGTAAATGATTATTTGCGTCCTCGGTGTGGTCGCCGGCGGTAAGAATAAACGCCGCGTCCTTAGCCTGTTTCTCCGCCGCCCAAGCGAGCGTAGCTTTCCAGTTTGCATCGCTTCCGCTAACCTGTGGGTCGCCCACTACCATAACGCTGTGTTTGCCGTTAGGGTTTTGGGTGTTGAATTTATAAACCTTGCTCCATTCTTCTGCGGTACCGGTGTCATAGCCTACTTGATAAGCATATTCGGTGCTTGCCGCGAGGTTTGTTGCGGTAACCTTATTTGTGTCGTAACGTGATGAGCCGGTTGCTGATTTTGTATAGATTTTGCGCGCGTCTGAAGGCATTTTGCCGTCTACTAAGTCAGCAGCCTTTGCGATTTGAAGAATTGAAAATTCATCGGTTGTAGGAACACAGCCTTTGGGCGTGAACCAAGCAAAGCCGATTTCGGTTGCGTTTTTACCGGGTGCTAAGTTAATGTGTGTAAATGTCGTTTCCACGGGGTCGGGAGGATTTGCGTTTTTGGAGTTGCTTACGAGTTGAATATTTCTGAATTCAAGTCTTCCGCTGGTGCTGTTGCTCTGACCGAACCAACGAATGTAAACCTCTTCCTTGTTGTATACCGCAACGGGAAGATGTTCTCTTCTTTTAATCAGCCTGCTTACATTGCCGGAGGCGTCTCTTGTGCTGAAATCGTCAATATCAATCCAATTGTCTCTGTCATAGCTGTATTGGAGCTTTAACGCGGCGGGTGTAGATGTACTCGTTGCGAAAAGGTCATACGTGAGTATTAAATCTTCACAGCCGGTCGTGTTAAACGACATATAAATGTAGTTTTCGGCAGTTGACCAACCGCCGGTTCTGAGCCAATTACCGCCGGTAGTGTCTAAGGGTCTCGGGGTAGTTCCCGAGATTGTGGTCATGTCGGCAACGTCCATGTGCTTTAAATCTTGTGAGTTGTTGTACGGGTTACCGGAATCGGCAACACCGCTGAAATATTTTACATCATGATGTCTGTAAATATTTGATTTTTTCAATTCGGCATTTGCGCCGTAGTTTGCTAAGGCATCCAGTCCGCCGGGGTTCACGGGGTTATCCTGCGGGCCTACTGCTTTAGGTAAATCGTCGTCCCAATCGGTGTTATTAAAGTCCCAATGAACCAAGAGTTCATCTAAACAAGCGTATCTGCATTGGCAGAAGGGGTTTCCGCATTCGTCACAGTCAATTCCTTCGTATTCGCAGGGGTATTGTCTGCAAGTTTCGCAACGACATTCGCCCTTACAGCCGGGGGTCGGGCAACCATATGCACAAGGGCATACGCAGGGGCCCGCGTGACAAACGGGACAAAGAATTTCGAAAATCTTGAATTTGCTTAAATATACCGTTCCGGGGGACGACGTATTAAACGGGAGCAACGCGGCAAAAACCTTCGAGTTCCAGTTTTGCCCCGAGTTACCGTTAGCAAATAAACCCTCGGTATATATAAATTCATAATAGTATGTCGATGTACCGGGGATTCTCGTAGCGTCTTTTCTGGTGCCGCCGGCTAAGTACATTTCACACTTAGGCAGAGGGTCGCCACCGGGGGTTAATTCGGCGTCAAACTCGAGCCGGTACAATTGACTTACGGTCGGTACAAAACCCGCTTCTGACGGGTTTCTGTCGGAAGAATTGGGTGTTCCGCCGTCTTTTACGTACATTTCGATTCGATAGTTTGATGCGGGGCTATACTTCATATAGCCATCAACAAACGTGATTGCGCTCGTTGTTGAGGTACTCAAACCGAAACCTAAGGTTTCATCGTTTCCGCTCACCACAATATTTCGGTTGCTTGAACCTGCGCCTATTGTGGTTGCGCCGTTAAAATCGGCTACCTCCCAAACGAGGTTTTTCTCGTCTTCCGGCGGGTTGTCGCCCGCTACGGTCAACATCGTTACCGGAGTAAGCAAGCTAAACAGCATTGCAACAACCAATAACAGGGAAATGCGCGTTCTGATTCGTGTTTTCATTATAGAAAAACACCTCCTTAAAAATTTTACATAAATTTAGACACACTTCTTGTATGTCAGCAATTATATCAAAAATATAAGGACTTGTCAAGGCTTTTTTGTGAAATGTTTCGTGTTTTTTGCTATTTTTTTAAAATTTTTTAAATTGGTAATAATTATCGGAAAAAATAGCTATTATAAAGTATACTCTATTTAAGTAGTATACTCTCATTTTCCTACGCAGAAGTTTTTGAAAACTTCTGCTATTATCTCGTTGCTCGTGCTTTTTCCGGACAGTTGATAGAGCGCGTCGAGCGCGTTTTCGAGCATAAAGCCGGTTGCGTCTAACGGCGAATTGCCCGATTCTATGAGGGTTATTGCCTGTGAAAGATATTCCTCCGCTTTTATGACGCACCCGCGCTGTCTCTCATTTGCGATAAACCCCGCCGAAAGGTCGAGCGAATGTATCTCACAGGTACTGACGATTACATCGGAGAGCTTTTGTCGTTCGGCTTCCGAGCCGTTTTTTGCGGACATTCGCACTATGCGGTTGAACTCGGTCGGTAAAACGGCAAAGTCGTACGAGCTTTGTAGGTCGGATTTGTTAATAACGCATATGCTCTTTTTGCCGCGAATTAGCTCTATTAAATCATAATCCTCCTTCTCGAGCGGACGGGAGTTGTCAAATACCGCTATAATGAGCGACGATTCCTCAATCTGTTTTTGCATAAGCTCAATTCCGATTTTTTCGACCGTATCGCTTGTCTCGCGTATTCCCGCACAGTCGCACAGCCGAAGAACAACCCCGTCTATATTGAGGGAGGATTCGACAATATCGCGGGTTGTTCCGGGAATATTTGTAACGATACTCTTTTTTTTGCCGATAAGCAAATTCATGAGGGTGGATTTCCCGACGTTGGGCTTTCCTACTATTGCGGTAACAATTCCCTCGCGCATTACCGCGGCTATGTCGTAGCTTTTAAGCAAAAGCTCGAGCCGCAGCCTACAATCGGTAAGCTGTCCTATATGCGAGCTTTCCTCAAAGCTGTCGAGTCCCTCCTCCGGATAATCGAGCCACGCGCTTATATGCGAAGAAACGCTTAGTATTTGCTCGGCGATTTGGTTAATTTTACGGTACAATGAACCCGATTTCTGCGAATTTGCACAGGTGAGATATTGTTCGCTTACCGAGTTTATGACGTCAATGACCGATTCGGCTTGTGTAAGGGTCATTTTTCCGTTAAGAACCGCCCTTTTTGTAAATTCGCCCGCCTCGGCGAACGTCGCGCCCGCGTTTATACAAGCCTTTAGCACCCGTCTCGCCACAAACACACCGCCGTGACAGGTGATTTCGGCGACATTTTCTCCGGTATAGCTTTTTGGTGCGCGGAATATAAGAAGCACACCGTCATCAATTTTTACATCGTCGTCGTATATATTTCCGTATGCGGCGGTATATCCCCGCATTTCGGCAACGGGGATTTGTTCGCTTTTAAAAACCTTTCCGGCGATAACAAATGCGTCGTCGCCGGAAATTCGTATCATAGCTACGCTCCCGATTGTGTTCGGGGTGGAAATAGCCGCTATTGTTGTCATATGCTCTCCTCGTTTTTGTTAAAGCTCTTGTTTGGCAAGACTTGGTAAAGCTTTAGTGCATTAACAAGCTCCCTAAATTGCCCTTTTGGAGGTCGCGCCTAACCTTCGGCGGCGCGTTTTGAATGAGGAAAACGCCTCTTTTTGAGGTAATAAGCCGGTTGCAGGTTTGCAGGGCTTTAACGCTTTCCTCGCTGATTGAATCGGCATCGTTGAAGTCAAGTGTTACGTTTTTTGTGAGCTTTGCCGCCCGGAAAATCTCGTTCTGCAACTGCGGCCCCGCAGCATCGTCGATTTTCCCCACAACAAATAAGGTTGTTGTACGCGACCCTCTGCTTTCTGTGATTCTCATAATAATGAACATACCTTTCCGAGCTATAAAAAGCTCTACGAAATCAGTCAAGCTCTCGAGCGGAATGAATCCGCTCGTAAGCTCTCTTTTAAACTTCACCTCGGTAAATTCTTTCACATTAGGCTTATATACCGGATTGCGGTATATTTTTCTATAACTTTTAATATTTTCCCTATAATTCCTTATTCTTCAACTTCCTCTTCCATATTAAATATATTTAACAAAATTGGTTTTCGCACAAGCTCGTCTCCGCTCTCCTCCATCAAAAAGGTTCGCGCATTTTTGGGTTTAAAAAGGGCGTCTTCATAATCGTCGGCATTTTCGAGCGTTAAAAGATTTGTCAAAGACATAACAACCTTATCGACTAAACGCCCTTCTAAGCTTTCGAAATAAACCTCCGCGTCAATATTGTACTCCTCCGAAGGATTTCGCCCCCCGACCGCTCTTAAGTGTATACCGGTACGCAGCTCCGACGTGTACTCAAGATAATCGCACCAAATCTCGTTGACCGCGGATAAAATGACCTTTCTTTGAACAACCTGAAGCTTTGCTTCACCAAATTTATCGACCGCTTTATTGTATTCGTTTTCCGCGTGATTCTTCCAAATATCCAACGAATAAGGTAAAGCGGCTTCGCCCGTTGCTTTTAAATATTCGTCCCTCTTCTTAAATATAATATCGCGGTGTTTTTCGCCAATCATTGTGAACCTTAAAAGGCGTTTACGCTCTTCCAAAAGACTGCTCTGTGCTATTCTTTGCGTTCTTTCTATTTCTTTTTTGACCTTTTTTGAGGTTATTTCGTCATTCGACGGTTTTGGGTATCTTAATTTCCCTATTGACTTTTTTAGATTATACTTGAGCATAAGCTCATCATCGAGCGCGACAAAAAGCGATGTTTCGCCTACGTCCCCCTGTCTCCCGGCGCGCCCGTTAAGCTGTTGATTCATGCGCGCATTTTCGTATAGGGTTGTTCCGATTATATGAAGTCCGCCCGCCTTTATCACCTTTTTATAATCTGCCTCGTCATCAATCGCGCCGCCTAATTTAATGTCTATACCGCGCCCCGCCATATTCGTAGATACGGTTACCGCGCTCGATTTACCGGCATTTTTGATTATTTCGGCTTCCATTTCATCATTTTTTGCGTTAAGAACCGAAACGGAGTTGAGTCCCGCGTCCCGCAAGGCTTGAGCAAGCTCCTCGCTCTCCTCAATTGAAGCCGTTCCTATCAAAACCGGTTGTTCCTTTTTGTGGATTTGCAATATTTTTTGGGCGACCGCCTTCCATTTGTTTTTTGAATCGTAATGCACTATGAAAGGGTGGTCGATTCTCGCGGACGGGTTGTGCGGTCGAATTACTTCAACCTCGAGTCCGTACAAAAGCTCAAACTCTTCCTCAGAGCTTTCGGCGGTACCCGTCATTCCCGCGATTTCTTTATATTGTCTCGCGAAGAATTGAATTGGAATAATCCCGGTAACAATACCCCTTTCGGTGACCTTTAAGTTGTGTTTAGCCTCCACCGCCGCTTGTAGCGGGCCGGGCAAAAGCCTGTGCTGTGCGATTCGACCGGTCAAAGCGTCTATAAGCTTTATTTGTCCGTCCTTTACGACATAATCCCTATTCTCCTTGAGGTAAAATAAAGCTTTTAAACAGGTGTCCATGTTACAGCGGAGGTCGATATTTTCCTCATTATAGAGGTTTTCCGTATGAAAGTGTTCCTCCGTTTTTTGAACGCCGTTGTCGGTTAAAAAAACGCTCATTGTTTCGGGGTTAATTCCGTAATCGTCTTCGGCAAAGCGTTTTGCATGGTCAAACACCTTCATAAACTCATCGCTTACGGTTGCGTCGACATCTCCCGCTATTACGAGGGGGATACGCGCTTCATCAATCAAAACGCTGTCCGCTTCGTCGAATATTGCAAAGTCAAATCGCGGCGCGTCCTCCGTTCCCGCGTTGCCTACCGTCGACTCATTGTCGAAAACCATGAAGTCGCGCAAAAAATCAAAGCCACATTCCTTGACCGTGCTGTATATAACGTCGGCATTACGGTACGCTTCCCGCCGTTGATTAAACGGCGTTTTCTCTATGATTAACGATACCTTTATGCCCAAAAGGTCGTATACCGGCTTCATCCAATTATAATCGCGTTTGGCGAGGTAATCGTTAAAGGTGAAAATGTGGATTTTACGCCCTTCGCATTTTAGCAAAAATGCGGCAAAAACAGCCGACAGCGTTTTGCCCTCACCCGTTTTCATTTCGACGATTTTGTTTGAATAAAGGGCAACCGCCGCGCTTAATTGTTCGTTAAACGCAACAAGACCCAATGCCGATTTTGCCGCGTTGCAACAAGCCGCCAAGCGGATGTTCCCGTCGCCGTCGGGTAAAGACGCTTTTTTGAGAAGCTCTGACAGATTTTGTTCGGACGACCTTCGTATCTCGCTAAAGCTTAGCCCAAACCTATTCATCGCAGTTGCCGCAGTCGCACCCGCCGTTTATAAAGTCGATATCAAACTCGATTTTTTCTCCGCAATTCGGACAATTAATGGAGCCGTCTTCGAGCATACTCATATCAACCGCAACCGTGTTATTACATTTGCGACAGGTGATTTCGTAAAGGTCATCTTCATCAAAGTCATAATCGTCATAATTCCCGCCGAAAAGTTCTTCGTCTAATTCCTCAACCTGTTCCTCGATATCGGCGACAATTTCAGCCATATCGTCGAGAGTTTCGTCAACAATCTCTAATTCATCGGCGATGTCCTTTAATACGTCGAGCATAGCTAAGGTTAATTTGCCCTCGTTTGTATCGGCGTCAATTTTCATTCCCTCCGCCAACCCCATAATATAAGCAACTTTTTCCGAAATGGTCATAATCTTAAACCTCCTAAATTTTTAAATAATAACTGTCAACTGTCAAGCCCGTTCCATGTATTCGCCGGTTCTTGTATCAATTCTGATTCTTTCGCCCGGTTCTATGAACAGCGGAACCTTAACCTCCGCGCCGGTTTCGAGGACGGCGGGTTTAAAGGTGTTTGTTGCGGTGTCCCCTTTAAAGCCGGGGTCGGTCTCGGTTATTACCAATTCTACAAAGTTGGGCGGTTCTACGCCGAAGACCTTACCTTTGTAAGAAAGCACCATACAAACCATGTTTTCCTTAACAAATTTGAAGTTATCGGTTAGTTCGCTTTTGTTAATCGGCTCTTGTTCATAAGTTTCGCTATCCATAAAATAGTACAAATCGCCGTCCGAATAACTGTATTCCATGTTGCGGCGTTCGATAAAGGCGGGGGGGAATTTCGCCGACGGGTTGTAGGTTTTTTCAACCACAGAGCCGCTTATGACGTTGCGAACCTTTGCTCTTACGAACGCCGAGCCTTTGCCCGGTTTAACGTGTTGAAACTCGACCACCTGCATTACGTTACCGTCTTCTTCAAAGGTAATACCGTTTCTGAAATCACCTGCTGAAATCATATTTGAACCTCCTTATGTTCCTTTAATAATATCCTTAATTATATCTTTTATATACATTTTATACTATTATATGGAAAAAGTCAAGTCTATATATATATTAAAGTCTTAGGAGTTTTTGTGAGGTTTATGCATCCGTTTTTTGTTACCAACGCCATATCCTCAATTCTGACCCCGAATTTTCCGGGAATATAAACCCCCGGCTCTATTGTTACCACCATATTTTCGCGGAGTGTAAGGCTCCCCTTTGCTTTAACGGACAATGACGGTTTTTCGTGTACCTCGAGTCCGACCCCGTGACCGAGACTGTGTTTAAAATAAGACTCGTACCCCCACGCTTCCAATGTGGCGCGCGCTACATTATCGAGAAGCTTTCCCGTAATATCAACGCGGATTGCTTTTAAAGCGTCGGTATTTGCCGACCATACGGCGTCGTATACCCGTTTCATCGCTTCGGTGGGACTCCCCATTACCAATGTCCGCGTCATGTCCGAATGATACCCGTCTACCACCGCGCCAAAGTCGATTACAACGAACTCCCCCTGTTCAAGAGGTTTATCGGTGGGCGTCGCGTGCGGCAAAGAGCTGTTCCTTCCGGAAGCGACAATTGTATCAAAGGCGGATGCGTCCGCCCCTAATTCGAGCATATAATAGTTGAGGATTGCCGCAACCTGTTTCTCGGTCATTCCCGTTTTAAGCTTAGACGTAAGTCGCTCGAAGGCTCTTTCCGCAATTCGTTGTGCCGATTCGATTTTGCTTATTTCTTCGGGGGTTTTGACCGCTCGTCTTTTCTCAATTAAGTCGGATAAGCGGCTTGTCTGAACAAAATCAATCTGCGGGAAAAGCTTTTTGTACATTTCGAGACCCGATATTGTCATTGTGTGACTTTCGATTAAAACCGATTCTATATTATGCTTTATAAAGATGTACTCTAATTGTTCCTTCAACCCCTGATTATTCAAATCGTCGATTAAAATGACTTTATAAGGAGAATCGGACAAAACTTTTAATGCCTTTTCATGATAACGCGAGTCGGTTAAAAAGAAAGAGCGCGTTTTTGTGAAAACGACGATTCCGTAGGACGAGCCGAAGCCAGTTACATAACGGCGGTTTATGGGGGAGGTAACGAGTGCCGCCTGTTGCGAGTCGAATAACGATTCGTTTATAAAGCTTGCGTTAATCATGTTTCCCCCCTTCTTTGTGAATAATACTTTTTCATAAGCGCACAATCCTCCGCCTGTGTTCCGTCGGATTCGCAGACGATAAACGGCTCGGCTCCGCGCGCTAACACCCGGTCTAACATTGGTTCATAATCGGGGCCGTATACGGTATCTTCAAAGGTCAGATGTTTCTTTTCGCCGCCCTCGGAGTATTCAATTTTGCTAAAGTGAACGTGTATTTTTTTTAACCGCTCCGCACCTAATTTGTTCTCAATTTGATTAAAAATATCATCATAATTAATATGCCCGTGTTCTCGCGCATTCAAATGTCCGAAATCGACGCAAGGATACATTCGCTCGTCCGTTAAGCATAAATCCAACACCTCGTCGAGCGTTCCGAGCTGGTTAATCTTCCCCATTGTTTCGGGACAAATGATTATATCCGAAAGCTTAGCCTCGTCGAGCATATTACGCGCTTTTGTAAGCGTTTCGCGCGCGAGCGTCATTGCATCACTTCTGCTCATTTTTGCACACGAGCCGGAATGAACAACTATTCTTCTCGCCCCGATTTGTTTTGCGGTTTTTGCCGATTCGAGTATAATCCCCGCGCTTTTGTTGCGCGTCTCCGGGTCGACGCTCGAAATAGAAACATAATAGGGGGTATGAAGGCTGACGCTTATTTCGGACTGATTCCCGAAAAAATTTTTGACCTCGTCGGATATATTAATCCCCCGTCCGCATTGTACCTCAAAGCCGTTTAGCCCGAAGCCCTTTAAATAAGCGGGAAGGTCTTTGGGGTAGTTAAGCTTTCCGAAGCTTTCGGGTTTTCCCGCCGTTGCGAAAATTATCATGGTGACCCCTTTCCCGTAAAATCGCGGGAGAAAAACGCACTTTCGAGTTTTCGCCTAAGTCTGAACGTCCAATTGCCCTCCATATGAAAGGGTTCGACAAGTATGGATTTTATACCGTACAAATTTGCGCCCGCGATATCCGTAAAGATTTGGTCGCCGACGATTGCGATTTGCGCGCGGGGAACGTCCGCATTTTGAAGCTTTTTTGCCGCCTTTCGCACGCCGAACGGTAACGGCTTACAACCGAACGAGATATAGTCGACCCCCAACTCGCTCGCTAAGGGAGACACCCGTCTCGCGGTATTATTCGACAAAATTATCAGTTTAATTCCGAGTCGACGCATTTCGTCTAACCATTCGGTTACGCCTATTTCTGCCGCCGGACTCCCGTCCATGGAGAGGGTATTATCGAGGTCGAGGATTAGTCCGCGCACCTTTATTTTATATAATAGCTTTTTATCAATACTTAATACATTTTTAAGCCGAAGGGTCGGTTTAAACATTTTTATAACCATGCCTTTCCGTGGAGATTGCCTAAACAGGCTCTGAAGAGTATACGTAAGGCGTGGTGAAATAACACCACGCCGACGATTTTTACTTAAATTTGCGTTTACGAGCCGCCTCAGACTTTTTCTTTCGCTTAACCGATGGCTTTTCATAATGTTCCCTTCTTCGAACCTCGGCAAGAACGCCGTCTCTTGCACATGAACGCTTAAAGCGTTTGAGCGCGGTTTCCAATGATTCGTTTTTACCTACGCGAATTTCCGCCAACCTTTTTCCCCCCTCGCCGAACCTATATATTTTTATCAACAGTCACATTATACAACAGTTTTCGCATATTGTCAATAGGGAATTTAAAATTTAAACGGCGAATTTTTTGTTTAACAATTTTACTTTATTCGGAAAGCTCCTTATCTATATCAAACCTCGGGAAGATTATATCCCCCTTCTTTACGACATAGTTGTATTCGGTGTTCCATGTTCCCGCTTTTTCATAGGTCGTGTCGGCTTCGCCTACGCCGATTTGTTCCCAAACCCGCGGCATTGTTGTCGGCATGAACGCCGCCAATAACGACGAGCAAATTCGTATCGTCTCGAGAAGATTGTACAATACGGTAGCGAGTCTCGGCTTATTTGCGTCGTCCTTTGCTAAAATCCAAGGGGTCGTTTCGTCGATATATTTGTTCGCCCTTCCTATAACCGCAAATATCTCCGACAAAGCCTGTGCAAGCTGCGGAACCTCAATAAGCCCGTCGACCTTTTTTCTTAACGCCGTCGACATATTGATTAACTCGTTGTCATAAGAGTCGTCATAGGGTAGCTTTTCTGAATCGTCTCGCTCAAAAACGGGTAACGTCCCGTCAAAATATTTAATAACCATAGCGACCGTCCGCGAGACTAAATTGCCGAGGTCGTTAGCCAAATCGGTGTTTATTCGCGTTAGCATAAGCCGATTGTTAAAATCGAAATCGCCGTTAAACGGCATATCGCTCAATATCTGATAACGTATTGCGTCCACCCCGTAGCGTTCCCCCAAAATAAACGGGTCTACTACGTTGCCCAAGCTTTTGCTCATTTTCTTACCGTCCAAATTAATCCAACCGTGCGAATAGAGTCGTTTCGGAAACGGAAGCTCAAGTGCCATAAGAATTGCCGGCCATATTATCGAGTGAAAACGAACTATATCCTTTGCGGTCAACTGCATTACGTAGCCGCCGTCCCCGCCCCAATACCCCATATCGTCGTGTCGGTCGTTCTCGTATCCGAGGAGGGTGATATAGTTTGAGAGGGCGTCTATCCATACGTAAACAACGTGTTCGGGGTCAAAGGGTACGGGTATTCCCCATTTAAAGGTTGTTCGCGAAACGCACAAATCCTCAAGACCCGGCTTAATAAAATTATTTACCATTTCGTTTACCCGCGCCGCCGGTTGAAGAAAATCGGTTTCGGTAAGAAGCTTCTCTATTCTCTCGGCAAAGGGCTGCATCTTCATAAAATACGCCTCTTCCTTTGCGTCGATAACCTCTCTCCCACACTCGGGACATTTGCCGTCTACGAGCTGTGACTGTGTCCAGAACGATTCGTCCGGAACGCAATACTTCCCCGCGTATTCGCCCTTATATATAAGCCCTTTTTCGTGAAGCTTTATGAATATTCTTTGAACCGCTTTTTTGTGTTCTTCGTCGGTCGTTCGTATAAAACGGTCATAGCTTATGTTCATAAAGCCCCAAAGCTTTATAAAACGACCCGCTATTTCGTCTACATATTCCTTTGGTGTTTTACCCGCCTTACGCGCACTTTCCTCGAGCTTCATACCGTGTTCGTCTGTTCCGGTCGAAAACATTACGTCGTACCCCTGCCACCTTTTGTAGCGCGCAATCGCGTCACAAGCGACGGTGGTGTAACAATGTCCGATATGGGGATTTCCCGAGGGATAGTAAATAGGCGTTGTTATATAGAATTTTTTCATTCTCGCTCCTTAACCATAAAAAGTCATATACTGTATCCTATACAGTATCTTACAGTATACCACGACTGACGCGCTTTTGGCAATAATTCAAAATATTTTAATGTAATTTTTACATTTTTAATAAAAAAGGCTTGATTTTTTTTAAATTTTCGGTTAGAATGTTTAAAGGCAATTACCGAAAACCTGTTTCGTGTATTCGTCGAGATGAAGATTTCGTCAGACGAGGCGATTTTTCTTTAAATATCCGTTGATATTTAAAGAAAAATCAACGAAGTATGGCGGAATTTTTCAGCCGGCGAGTGCCGGAAGAGGTTTTCGGTGGTTGCCTAAAAGTGGTATAACTTTTAGCTCGACTGATTTCATTGAGCTTTTTACGGCTCAGAGAGGGTATGGTCTTAAAAATGTCTAATAAAATATTTCAAAACGCAATAAACCAACTGCGTGACGCCGCCGAGGGCAAGGAAATAGGGGTTATTGACAATAACGAAACCATCATCGCCTGTAGCGATTCGGACAAGACGGGAACGCGAAGCAATTTTTATGCGGTTGACTTAAGCGATGAACAGGGGTCGGACGAGGCGTTTACTCGCGAGGGATTTACATATAAACCCTTCGGAAACGCGGGAAAGCTTGACCATGCGGTTTTTGTTCAGGGTGATGACGCAGTAGCATTTGCACAGGCGGCGTTGCTTTCGATTTCCTTAGGCCTGATTAAACAGCATTATGACGAAAAATATGATAAGAGTAACTTTATAAAAAATATTGTATTAGACAATGTGCTTCCCGGGGATATAGGGATTAAAACGAGAGAATTACATTTTAACGCGGACGTAAACCGTGTTGTTTTTCTGATAAGTATTGTTACGTCGGCGGACATATCCGCGTATGAGATTATTCAAAATCTCTTTCCGGACAAAAGTAAGGATTTTGTCTTTAAAATTACCGACAGCGATATTGTACTCGTCAAAGAATTGAGGAACAATACCGCCGTAAAAGACCTCGAAAAATTAGCCCGCTCTATATCGGACACCCTTTCGGGTGAGTTTTTCGCAAAGGTCAACGTCGGAATCGGCGCGCCGGTAACGGGAATTAAGGAATTAGCCCGCTCGTTTAAAGAGTCGCAGATTGCTATTGAGGTGGGTAAGGTTTTTGATACGGATAAAACGATTGTGTGTTATACAAACCTCGGGATAGCGCGGTTGATTTACCACCTCCCGACAACACTTTGCGAGACATTTTTACGCGAGGTTTTCAAAAAAGGCTCGATAGAATCGTTAGACCACGAAACCCTTTTTACTATTCAACGCTTTTTCGAAAACAACCTTAATGTCTCGGAGACGTCGAGAAAACTCTTTGTACACCGTAATACCCTTGTGTACAGGTTGGATAAAATAAAAAAGCTTACCGGGTTAGACCTTCGCGAATTTGAACACGCGATTATATTTAAAATTGCCTTAATGGTGCGAAAATATCTTTCAAGTAATCACCCGGCGGGTAACGGAACATAAGGACTGTTTAATATCTTTTTGCACCCGTTATTTTGGTTGGTTTAGAGGATTAATAGTATATGGTTGAACTGAAAAATGTTGAGGTCTTTTATAAGGACAGCGGTGTTGACGCCTTGCGCGACGTTAATATCCGCATTAATGACGGAGAATTTGTTTTTATCGTAGGGGATTCGGGGGCGGGCAAAAGCACACTCCTAAAACTCCTCACTAATGAGCTTTTACCCACAAAGGGGCGGGTTTTTGTAAACGGCTACAATTTATCAAAGCTAAAAAAGTCGAAGGTTCCGAAATTTCGCCGTTCCATAGGAATGGTGTTTCAGGATTTTCGGCTTATTCCCGATATGACGGTTTTCGAAAACGTGGCGTTTGTTTTGCGTATAACCGACAAAGCAAAGAAGTATATTCGTCAGAGGGTTCCGTATGTATTAAATTTAGTGCGGTTAGCGGACAGAGCAAAATCCTACCCGTCACAGCTTTCCGGCGGCGAACGGCAGAGGGTCGGAATTGCGCGGGCGTTCGCCACCGACCCGGGAATCATCATTGCGGACGAGCCTACCGGGAATATTGACCCTCGCCTTTCATATGAGATTGTTGAGCTTTTATTGGACATTAATAAATGCGGAACAACCGTTATTATGGTAACGCACGAACACGATTTGGTTCAATATTTCGGCGGTCGGGTCATTAACCTAAAGGACGGGGAAATCTTTTTCGACGGCTCTATACCGATGGGGGGGAAAAGCGATGAGATGGAGTAATTTCACTTTTCTTGTAAAAAAAGGGGTTCACTCGGTTTGGTACAACCGCCTTATGTCCTTTGCGTCGTTTTGCGTTCTTTTGGTAAGTCTCCTTTTAGTTGGACTTTCCGCGCTCGCGGGCGCAAATATAAATGTTGTTCTCGATTACGTCGAAGACCGAAACGAGGTGTTGGTATTTACCGACGGCGACCTTTTACAAACCGAGACGGCGGAAATATCGGAAGCTTTAATGAGTAGCGTATACACTACGCGAACGGGCGTCAACTTTTATTCAAAGGAAGAGGCTTGGGTCGATTTTAAACAGGAGAATCCCGACGCCGATTTAATCTATGAACGCATGGACTTTAACCCGATGCCCAACACTTTTATTGTCACAATAAGCGATTTAACAAAAATTTCCGACGCGGTTCGCGATTTTCAGCAAATTGACGGCGTTCAAAAGGTAAGCGCGCCACACGATTTTGCGGAATTTTTAATCGGAATACGCAACACCTTGACCATCATCGGCGGCGCGATTATTTTAGCATTAGTCGTCGTCTGTCTCGTAATAATATATAACTCCTCAAGAGCGAGCGTTTTCGCAAGGAGACAGGAGATTAACATCATGAAATACGTAGGCGCGACAAACTCATTTGTCAAAATTCCGTTTTTTATCGAGGGGCTTTTTATTGGAATTTTAGCGGGAATCGCCTCGTGGGGTCTGACGCAGGTTGCTTATACCTCAATTATTTCGCTATTCGGAAACGACGTCACGCTTTGGCGGGCGTTAGACCTCGCAAATTTAATCGAGTTCAAGAGAATTTCGTGGATTGTTCTCGCGGCAAACTGCTTGGCGGGTTCGCTCTTGAGCGGCACCGGAATTATTATGAGCATGGGTAAGCATTTGAAGGTATAGATTGTAGGTATAGACTATTTCAGAGGAATCCTCACCACATACTCCATAAAACCATCCGTTTTCTTCTTTTTTGCCTCACAAGCTATTCCCGCTTTTTTCATCGACTCAATTGTGTGGTTAAAGGTATTAATATACAAAGCCGTCTGTTTAATTATGAAAGTTTTTTTCGTATGCGACGGCTTTTTCGGTTTTAGCATTTCTTCTATAAACCTGTCCGTTGCCGCCGAGTTCAAGCCCTGCATACTGATTCGCTCAACCGCCTGTAGCCGCAAACCGCCGGGGAGACGCAATAACGCCCGCGCCTGTCGCTCATTGAGACGGTATCGCAAAACTGCCGACTTTTCGTCGTCGGTAAGCCGCAAAAGACGCAGCTTGTTCGCAACGGTAGACTGTGCTATACCGAGCTTTACCGCCGCTTCCTCCTGTGTAATCCCGAGATATTCTATTAATCGGCTTATTGCAAATGCCTCTTCGATGTAGTTTAAATCCGACCGCTGTATATTCTCCATTATCGCGAGCAATGCCGAATTTTCTCCGCTCGTCTCCATAATTATACACGGTACGCTCCCCCACCCCGCAAGTCGCGCCGCCCTGAGCCGTCTTTCCCCCGCAATCAACTCGTATTTTTGTTCATGCGGCTGTATCGTTGCCCCCGTTGTCCCCGAAGACAAATCTGATTCGTCTTCGGTTATTGCGCGAACCGTCAAAGGTTGTAGTATCCCGTTTTGTTGAATCGAAACAGCTAATTGTGAAAGCTCGTAATCGTCAAAAATAATTCGCGGTTGTGCGGGGTTTGGAAGTATTTTTGTAACCTCGAGCTCTACAACCTTATTTATCACCCCCTTTTCTTCCGAGTCTGTCTTTTCGGGGACAAGCCTTTGAAATATCATAAAACACACCTCCCGTTGCGGTTTTTATATAGCGGTTTGACTTTTTGTGTGCTGTAGATTGGCGAACAGATTTTTTGCAAGACAAGGCGAATTTTGTACGAATATACGCTTATATTTAAGCAAAATTCAACGCTGTATTGCGAAAAATCAGTCGTCAGGATATAGTATACAAAATGTCAATCTGCTATAATACAATTATACTATATATATTACATATTGGCTATATAAAACTTTCGACAACTCGTCCGCAAATACGACAATGTAAAATAAAACAACCGCTTTTTACGGCGATTGTTTCTTTTTTTTACTCGGCTTTTTTGTTATTAAGTCGAATCCCGTTATTATCAATGGGCGCGTTATAACGGGTTTTTTGTTATATTCACGCGCCTTCTCGGATAAACCGTCGAACATTCGCGAATCTTTTTTATAACAACGAGATTCCTTTTATCACCCGACGGTAGTGTGTAGTCAATCACCTCTGCCACCTCTCCACCAAGTAGCCGCATTGCTTTTTCAGCAGGCGTGACCTCGCTTTTTTCGCCCTTCATTGCAAAAAAAACGCCGCCCACCTTCACAAACGGTAAGCAATATTCGCATAAGGACGCGAGATTTGCGACCGCCCGCGCTACCACAAGCCCGTATGTCTCTCGTTGACTTTTATCGTGTGCAAGCTCCTCGCTCCTCGCCGTAATCACATCACAATCGACCTCAATCTCGTTTAACAATTGTCTCAGATAATCCGTTCGCTTGCGCGACGAATCGAGTAGCGTTACCGATAAATCCGGGCGATGCAGCTTCATAGGTATTCCCGGAAAACCGGCACCGCTTCCTATGTCGAGGACAATTGTTCCACGTGGAACATTATATAGCGTTAGGGGCAACATCGAATCAATATAATGTTTCTCGATAATTTCTTCTTTTTCAACAATTCGAGTGAGATTTACTTTTTTATTGTACTCAAGCATGAAGCTCGTTATTTTATCTAATTTTTCTTGATTGGCTTTGATAAATTCGTCAAACATTCTATCACCTTTTTTTCTTATTGTACTTTTGCTCGTGAAAAAGTACAATAAAAGACGAGGCACACTCCCCCAACAATACCACTTTTCACGAACAAAAAACTGTCAACTGTCAACTGACAATTGTCAACTGCCCGCCGCCAGCCATATCAACAACACAGTCACATCTGCGGGATTCACACCGGGAATCCTACTCGCCTGCCCCATATTCAACGGTTTATGAAGGTTCAATTTCTCTCTTGCCTCTAATCGCAACCCTTGAATATCGCTATAATCAAAATCGGTCGGGAGCTTCTTTCGTTCAAGCTCGCTGACAGAACGTATTTTCTCGTTTTGTACCTTAATATAACCCTCATATTTAATTGTAATGTCGATTTTTTGAACCAACCTTTTTGGAATACTATCCGGCGCAAAGCTTGAATAAGGAATCTCCGGTCGTTTCAACAAATCGTACAATTTGTACGGCTTATCAATACCGTCTATCTCTCCCGCTTTAACGGTTGTTACCTTTAAACGCGTAAGCTCGTCTTCAATAGTCGCTTTTGCTTCAATAAAACGCTCGTATCGCGCTTTTTCCAACAAACCCAACTCGTACCCCGATTGACACAATCGCTCGGGGGCATTATCCTGTCGAATTGCGAGACGATACTCTGCGCGAGAGGTCATCATTCTGTACGGCTCGTCGCACCCCTTGATTACCAAATCGTCAATCATCACCCCTATATAAGACGTCGCTCTGCTCGAAATATACGGCGGCTCGCCCTTTAATCCCCTTGCGGCGTTTATTCCCGCGATAAGCCCCTGTGCCGCCGCTTCCTCATAGCCAGATGTTCCGTTAAACTGTCCCGCCCCGTACAAGCCTTTAACCCGCTTAAACTCCAATGTCGGGTATAGCTCCGTCGGGTCACAGCAATCATACTCAATCGCATATGCCGGTCGAATAATCTCTGCGCCCTCGAGACCGGGAATACTTCGTATTAGCTCCCCCTGTACATCTTCGGGAAGAGATGTCGACAACCCCTGTAAATAATATTCCTTACTGTCGAGTCCCATAGGCTCGATAAACAATTGATGACTTTCTTTATCGGCAAACCTCACAATTTTATCCTCAATGCTCGGACAATAACGCGCCCCCCTCGTTGTCGCCTCTATGCTACCCGAATACATAGGCGAACGATGAAGATTTGCTTTAATAAGCTCGTGTGTCTTTTTATTTGTATGCGTTATATGACAAATAACTCTATTTTGAATAGAATCGGAACCGCTGTCGAAACAAAACGGCGTTATATCATTATCACCTTCCTGAACCCCCAAACCCGAAAAGTCTATCGAGCGTTCATGAACGCGGGCGGGCGTTCCCGTCTTAAACCGCCGCGTAATGATTCCTATTTCGGCAAGCGATTGCGTCAAAAATGTTGAAGGCGCGAGCCCGTCGGCGGCACCGTCATAGCTGTACTCTCCGACGTGGATTCGCCCGCCCAAATATGTCCCCGTCGCAATAATAACCACGTTCGCGCCGTAACTCGCGCCCAATCTCGTTTTTACACCGGTTACTTTTTTATTTTCAACAATGACTTCAACAATTTCCCCTTGCTTAATACTCAGATTTTCTTGATTCTCCATTACCCGCTTCATATAAAGATGATACTGTACTCTGTCGCATTGCGCTCTGAGCGAATGAACCGCCGCGCCCTTCCCTCTGTTGAGCATCCGCGACTGTATCGTTGAAAAGTCCGCGGCCCTTCCCATTTCGCCGCCGAGTGCGTCTATTTCGGCAACAATCTGCCCCTTTGCCGTCCCGCCTATGCACGGGTTACACGGCATATTTGCAATTGTATCGGGCGATAAACAAAAAACGGCGGTTTTCATGCCGAGACGCGCCGAAGCAAGCCCCGCCTCACAACCGGCGTGACCCGCACCAATTATTATAATGTCATACGATTCTAAAAACATAATACAATATATTGTTCTACGTGGAACAATTAAAATATATTTACGATATATTTACGGGGACGGTTATCCCGCCCCCAATAATTACAATCCCTACTGTTCCTAAGAAACCTGTCTATCCCTCTAACCTTAAGCCACCGTCATCTTCCGGTGTAGCTTCAATAACGGGTGGTCTTCCCGCGTCGCGAATATCGAGAAGCTTTGTTTTAAGCTCGTTCTCGATTTTTTGCAATTCAACCTGTGCCTCGCGACGTTTTTCGCGACCGGTTTGTTGAATCTGTAAAACCTCGTCAAGCGTTGAAATCAACGATTGATTCGTATGCTTTAATGTTTCTATGTCCACAATACTGCGCTCGGATTCCTTAGCCGCCTCAATAGTGTTTTGTTTAAGCGCGTCGGCGTTTTTACGCAAAAGCTCATTTGTTACGTCGGTAACCTCGCGTTGCGCTTTAATTGCCGCCTGTGAATGTGCCATACCTAACGCAAGCACCATTTGATTCTTCCAAAGCGGAATAGTGTTCACAATTGAAGAGTGTATCTTTTCAATCATGATATTGTTTGTGCTTTGCACGAGTCTAATTTGCGGACTCATTTGAACCGAAATTATCCGCGTTAACTCAATATCATGTAGCTTCTTATCGAAACGATTACACATATCGGCTAAATAGTTTGCTTCTTGTGCGTCCTCTGCGAGACCCGATTCGACCGCCTTTTTTTGTAGCGCGGGAAGCTCGTTTTCTATAACATCTTGAAGCTTTTGCCGCCCGGCAATAATATACATAGTCAGCTCTTTATAATACTCTAAGTTCTTCTCGTACATTTGGTCGAGCATATGAACATCTTTTAAGAGTGTGATTTTATGATTTTCGAGCGTTCCGGTAATTCTGTCGATATTTTTCTCAACATTTGCAAATTCCGCTTTTTTTAGTGCCATTTTATCGCGTTGCTTCCCGAAAAGTCGCTTTTTACCGGTATCCTCAATTTCGAACTTCTTAAGCTCGACAACCAAGCCCGAAATCATATCGCCGATTCCGTCTAACTCCTTAGTCTTAACATTTGCCAACGCCTGTTCCGAGAAGCCGGAAATTTTCTTTTGCGCCTGTCCGCCGTATTGGAGAATTTGCGCCGAATTTTTTATATCTATTTTTTGTGCAAAATCGGCAACGAGCTTCTTCTCCGCATCTGTGAGCGACGAGCTGTCCGGCATTACCGTTGCGGTATCGGTCACCGCAGTAAAATCGGGTTGCGTAACGGGGGCAATCGGCGTTATTGTGATAGGCGCGCCGTCCTCGGGCATTGTCGCGTCGGTTAAATCGGGCGATTCCGGTTGTTTTGAACCCTCTAATCCCTCTAAACCTAATGATAATTTAATATCGTCCATTATTCAAAATCCTCCTCAAAACTTACTCTCATTTATAATAGTTTGCATAACTGCCGCTTCGGCAGAAATATCCATAACACGGTCTGAAAAAAGATTATCATATTCCTGTTTAAAAACTCCCGTCATTTTTGAGGTTGTTTCCTCAATTTTCGAGAGGGCGGTTCGTATATTCTCGCCCTTGTCCGTCTTTTGTTCGAGTTCCTCATAGGTCTGTAAAAAGCTGACCGTTGTCGGGAGGTAGTAACCTACAAACTGTCTCAGATTTCTGACCTTATCGGGATTTTGTGTAACATATTCCGTAATTTGGTCAAGAACTCTAAGCATTTCCGAGAGCGACCCCTTCACCTTAGGCGACGCAATTGCTCCGGAAACACGCACAAGCTCCTTCTTATTATCAAAAACGGAGCTCAACATTTCGTCGAGTGTCTCGTTACCGGTTGCGCCGGGCTTCTTCAACTTTGTCTTAACGGCTTTTACACTTTTGCGCTCCGTCTCGATGAAATAAACCGGCGCGGGGAACAACCCCTGCGCCAAAAAGAACCCGCCCACCCCCATAATGAGGGAAGGGAGCCAATGGAACGAAAAACAAAGCGCGGTAACGCCGCAAGCGACAAGTGCATATATCGGAAACCCTCTTTTCTCCTTATACATTGTCATAGGCTCGTTATCGAGCGGCATTAAAGGCACCGACGATGACAAAGAATCGGAAAAGACAATATCCTTATTCTCGAGGTCAAAGCTTAATTCGTGCCAATATCTTCGTCTTTTAAAAAGGTTCATATCTGCAGAAACGGCTCTTAAGGGTCTCCCCGTTTTTCTCATAAGCTCTAACATTTTAAACCGAGGGGCGGCACCAAAAAGCTTCACATATTTTTTTGCACGTTCTGCGCGAATAAACATTTTTATACCGGCAACAACCCAAAACACCCAAAAAACAACCCCAAAAAAGATTATGCTTAAAGATGTCGAGAGGCTCGTTGTAAACCCGTTCACGACCGCCAATATAAAGAATAACCCCGGAACAATTATTATCGAAACGGCTATTAACGCCCACCCAATCCCAATATCGGCAGACCGCGCCTTTTTATTAAAGTTCTTGTTCTTATCCATAAAAACATCTCCTCTCCATAACATTATAATATATTATAATACAAAAAACTCCAACTGTCAACTATCAATTGTCAACTCACTGCCAACTGTCAATTGTCAACTGTCAACTACCGTCAACTGTCATCAGTCGCTCAAGAAAGCCGGTTGCGGTTTTTAATACATCGTCGCTCTTGTCGAGCCGAAGGCTTAACCCTATTCTGCCCGTCAGATTAAGCTCGATACGCCCCGTATATTCGTCGGAAAGCTTTGACAAGCCGTCTATGTTCGGTCTTTCCCAATAAAGAATCAAGCCTTTTTTATTTTGCGCTATTTCGGTAATGCCCAAGGAACCCGCCATATTGCGGATTTGCGCCGCTTGAATCAAGCCTTTGACGGCATTTGGGATTTTGCCGTATCTGTCGGTAAGCTCGTCGGCGACGTCTTCCGCGTCCGTCTCGTCGCGTATTTCCGCAATTTTCTTGTAACAGGATATTCTCTGCGCCTGATTAAATATATAGCTGTCGGGAATAAATGCGTCACATTTAATGTCAACGGTACATTCGTTCCTCGCTTCCGATACTTCGTTCCCCTGTATCTCATTGACCGCCTCTTCAAGCAACCGCACATAGGTTTCATAACCGACGGCGGATAAATGTCCGGATTGGCTCTCGCCCAAAACGCTCCCCGCGCCGCGAATTTCTAAATCGCGCAGTGCAATTTTAAACCCCGCGCCGAATTGTGTAAATTCCTTTACGGCGGTTAGGCGTTTTTGTGCAATCTCGGTTAATACCTTCCCTTGATTATATGTGAAATAGGCGTATGCGCGCCTATTCGTTCGCCCAACCCGCCCCCTAAGCTGATGAAGCTGTGCCAGTCCCATTCTGTCAGCATTTTCTATTATAAGCGTATTGACATTAGGAACATCAACCCCCGTTTCGATTAACGTAGTGCATACGAGAAGGTCTATCTCACGCTCGAGAAGCCGCCGCCATACGCCGAGAAGCTCCTTCTCCTCCATGCGCCCGTGTGCAATTCCTATTTTTGCGTCGGGAACCAATTCCTGTAGCTTTGCCGCGCAGGAGGTGATTGTTTCGACTCGATTGTGTATATAATAAACCTGTCCCGCCCGCCGGAGTTCTTTATTAATCGCGCTCGCTATTACCCCGCGGTCATGCTCCGTTACATAGGTCGTAACCGTTATACGGTCATGCGGCGGGGTTTCGATAACGCTCATATCGCGAATACCGGACATCGCCATATTCAATGTTCTCGGTATCGGGGTTGCCGAAAGGGTCAAAACATCAACCCCCGAAAAAGCTTCTTTAAGTCGCTCCTTTTGGGTAACGCCGAACCGTTGCTCCTCGTCAATTATAACAAGCCCCAAATTTTTAAACCTTACATTTTTGCCGACAAGCGTGTGCGTTCCTATTACAAAATCAACAATTCCTGCCTCGAGCTTCTTCATAACCTCGTTCTTTTCCTTTGCCGTTCTGAATCTCGAAAGAAGCTCAATATTAATCGGAAAGCCGTCCATTCTTTGTAAAGCGGTTTGATAATGCTGCCACGCAAGAACGGTTGTCGGACAAAGCAACGCACATTGTAACCCCTCCATTACACACTTGAACGCCCCGCGTAACGCCACTTCCGTTTTACCGAAGCCGACGTCGCCGCATAAAAGCCTGTCCATGGGTTGCTCCGCCTGCATATCCTTCTTAAGCTGTTCAATACATATAACCTGGTCTTTTGTTTCAATATAGCTGAATCGTCCCTCAAACTCCTCTTGCTCGGGGGTGTCGCTTTCGAATTTATGCCCCTTACTTCTCATACGCCTTGAATAAAGCTCAATTAGCTCCTCCGCCAATTCCTCAGCCGCCTTCTTTGCCCTCGCCCGCGTCTTGACCCACGCGTTTGTGTGAAGCTTAGACAGCTTTAAATTTGCCGATTCGGTATTGCCTATATACCGCGCAATAAAGTCGAGCTGTGTTACCGGAACATACAAAACGTCCTTTCCGCCATATTGAAGCTTTATATAATCCTTGCTCACCCCGTCGGAGGTCAGCTTTGTTACTCCCTCAAATATTCCTATACCGTAGTTATCGTGAACAATATAATCCCCAATATTAATTTCGGTCAGGGCGCGTATTGCCTCCGATTTGTTCTTTTTCTTTGGTTTTGCGGGGTTAGCCGCATTAAAAGCACCGTTCGAGCTTGTCGAATGATTTACGCCTATATGTGTAATACAGGCGCATTTCGCCTTTGGGTAATCGAATCCGCCGCTAAGCGTTCCTTTCGTCACAAATATGTGCTTAGAATACACCTTCTTTGGATTATCAGTATAATCTGCGCGAAAGCCGTCGTCGCGAAGGTCGAGCGCAAGGCTTTTTGCCGATTTTTCCGTCCCCGCAAATATAACCAAGGCATAGCCGTTTTTCATATATGCCTTCAAATCCACACAAAGCTGTTTATAATCCCCGTTCCAGTTGGCAATTTGAACCGTGTCCGCCTGTTTCGTTATTGCCCCCTGTTTCTTTGCAAAAAGCGACAAATACGCTATTGTCTTCTCCGAAACAATATGTTCATATTCCGCTTTACCGAGCATATATTTTTCATTGACCTTCCCCCCCGTCTCTAACGCCAACTTAATGTCCTCGTTTAATTGTTCATATGTGGCGCGAAATTGCTCGTCACAGGCGTTGTGTTCGCACACGACGACGCTATGAACATAATCGAACAATGTCGAGCTCGACCCCGTTTCAATTGCAGAATCGACGGCGGGCGCAATCTCAATTTCACCTATTTTCGATACGCTTCTCTGACTTTCAATATCAAAAAGCGTCAAAGCGTCCACCGTATCCCCCCATAAATCGAGTCTCGCCGGTAACGGCGAATTAACCGGGTAAATATCAATTACAGAGCCGCGAACCGAAAACTGTGACGCGCTCTCGACTAAATCGGTGCGGGTATATCCGTTTTCCACCAAAGCAGACAGTAGGCTGTCGACATTCAACTCATCGTCCTTTTTGATATATATTATACTTCTTGTTAATTGTTCCCGTGAAATTGTCACCTGTGACGCCGCCTCGGGAGTAGCGATTACAATTGACGGACAATTGACAGTTGACAATTGACAGTTGACAGTTGATTGTTGAGAGTTGACAGTTGATTGTTGAGAGTGGGGGGAAAGCTTTGTTAATACGGACAAACGCTTATGTTCATATTCGCGGGATTGTGTGTTGGTCGAAATCAAGCTTATGTCATTTGCGGGATACACCTCCGCAATGGCGGACGCAGCCGCTTCGAGCGTGTTTATATCGTCGCATAAGCGTATTGCTTCGTTCTCCGTCTCAACCAACACTAACAGAGGAGATTTGTTTTGTTCGTGCGACATAGCCATTATGAACTGTGCCTTATGGATGCGGGAAAGCCCCGACACAGCCGCGCCGGGGTTTTTTATCAAATCCCTGTACTCCGGGAGAAGGTTCGCTACCGAATAAAAAAAGTTCATTTAATGTAAACCGTTACCGCCTTTGCAACTACGCCCGATATAATTGTACAAACCGTTGCTTCTATAACGGCCTGCACACCTACTAAGGAAATAAAAATCGCGAAGAAATTTAGCCGCGACACACCCTCCATGCCAAATTCACGTAAAACGCTCGGGTTTGAAGCGAACAAAAGTGTTATCCCGCCAATTATAAAAAGGGTGTTCAACAATGATGTTAAAAGCCCCGTCGCGCCGAAGGACAGTATTTTTGTCTTATCGTACTTTTTAAAGCACTCAAATATAATAGCGCATAAAAAGCCTAATAAAACACGCGCGCCGACGCATAATAAAATAGCCAATAACGGGTTCACGCTCATAAATATTTGTGTTTCGGGTAATAAAAGCGTCGTTATGCCGAATACCGCCCCTAATACCATTCCCCCCGTTCTGCCCGTCGTTATAGCCCCGATTATCATAGGAACCGCCATAATGGTCAGCGAGAAAACCCCAACCTTTATATAGCTTATCCCGGTCGTGTGAAATATAATCATTACGGCGATTAATACCCCAAGCTGTGCCAGCATGAGCGTTTTTTGACGAATCGCGCTACTGTTATTGTTTAAATCTGCCATTTTGATATACCCTCCTCGTATATTGCTATCGCCTCATAATGAGTGCAATGCTTTGTTTAAAACTTCGACAAAAATTTCATTTATTTCATTTTTTTTACATTTTTTAAAATCAACAACCACAATTTCACCGCCCGCCGACTCCATTTTCGCTATAATCTCGTCCAACCGTACAGCAATACTGTCAGCATATGAAACATCACCACATTGCTCACAAACTTGAGACGGTACATTTTTTATAATAAAATAACGGTTATCAATATCGGTCATAAAAGAAGTATTTTTATCTTCAAGATTTCCCTTACACATAAAACAATTCATTGTTACCCCCTTCTTGTTTTTAAATCATTATTCCATTTTTCCTTCGTGTCGGGTTCGTATGTAGTTATTAAACATACTACATCACCACTTAACGCACAAAGAACATGAATATAACGACCTTTTTCGTCTAACCCCAATATCAAACAACTCGGATACGGATAGTCGTCGGGATATTGCTCAATTATTTCACCATTCATAATAGCGGCTTCAACATCGTTCATGCTTATCCTTCTTTGTAAGCATCTTTTTATAATATGCTCCTCCCACCGTATTGCGCGTTTTTGGAACATTTGTTTTATATCAACAATATTTATCACGTTCAACTGCCTTTATTCTTCTCGTAAATAATTCTCATTCCCACCGAAACAAGGGCTTTATTTTGTGTAACCTTTCTTTTACAATGCGGGACAATTATTTCCGAATATCCGCCGGTAACTACAATCGAACACCTTTCCCCGATTTCTTTCTCAAACTGTTCCGTTAAACCGTCGAGCATACAGGCGGTTCCGTATATAATCCCGCTTTTTATACAATCGGGCGAATTTGTCCCGATAACCCTACTGAACTCACCCGCCCCAACGAGCGGAAGGGTTGTTGTTGTCTGCGCCATTGTTCTAAAGCCCGCGCCAACACCCGGGGCTAAAACGCCGCCGATTAACGCCCCCGTTTTGTCAATCGCCATAACCTTAGTAACCGTTCCGAGGTCAATCGCAATACAGGGGGGGTTATATAATGTTTTTGCCGCGACCGCGCCGCAAACCAAATCTGCCCCCAATTCTGCGGGGTTGTCGATTTTAATGTTTAGCCCGGTTTTTAGCCCGGGCCCGACCGTAAGCGGCTCAAACGACGTAAGCGTTTTTATGGCGTTGACGAGCTGCGCCGTGACGGGGGGGACAACCGACGATACAATCGCTCCGCTTATTTTCCCCGCCTCAACATTATGAAGCCGCATAATATCGGCGAGCGCGATTGCGTATTGGTCGGCCATTCTCGTCGAATCGGTGTTAATACGCGATTCTAAAACGCATTTGTCCTTTTCAAAAACCGCAAAAACGATATTTGTGTTCCCCGCGTCAACCGTCAGAAGCATTTTTTTCACCGTCGCCGTTTTTTGACGCTTTATCAAAATCAAAATCTTCATATTCCGATTCTGATTCAATGTTGATATAATCGGAATCAAACCCGTGATAATCGTCGTCTTCCTCTGCCGTTTCGAGAAGCTTTCCGTTCACCTTAATCTTTTTCATATTGTTTCTTTTTTCGATAAGGTACCAAAGTAACACAAGTCCGCCCGCCCCGACGAACGACAACAATATACCGAGCGGCATACGATTAGGGAAGAATTTAAACTCAATCGTGTTATAACCCGCCGGCATCATTACGCCCATTAATGCGCCCTCTTTAATATCGACGTTGGTTTCGGGGTCTTTACCCGCAGTTACGGGCAAAATATCCATAATATCAATCTTTTTCCCGTTAAGCCGCGCCGTCCAACCCGGCTCAATCGGCACAGATGTGAACAACAGCATTTCCTCGGCATTGTTTGTCGTAATAACGAGCTTTCTCTTTGTGGGGGCTTTGAAAATCGTGCTTGCGTTAATCTCCCGGAGCCTTGCGATATCTGCCTCTAACTTCTCAATGTCTAAACGGACAATATTCTCCTCTCTGAAATAGACGTTATTAACATCACCCGTAAGCGACAAGGTCATCATAAACTTCTCACCCTTTTTAAAATGTCCGAGAGAGCGAATATGATAATTGTCGGTTTCGTAAACGACCCCCAAAAACTCGCCCGAGCTCGTTTCGTCGTTTTCGTCATAACGCGCTATCCAAAGGTTACACTTGCGCTCATATCGCGTAGGGAAGTACATAAAATACTCGCCGTCCTCATCTGCTATTACGTCGTATTGGATATGCGAGTCGCCCCCCGCGTCACCCCTTTTATAAGCCATCCCCTCTGCCGAGCCTTCCTCAATAAGATTTTGAGGACGTTTATCAATATAGTTCATATGCACAAAGTATTGATTATCCTCATCTCCGAGCATATAAGAGAGAAGCTTATTCTGGTTATTAAAAACGCTGTCCTCATATTCTGTAGATTCAAAGGTATAATCCAAAAGCTTAGGATTAACCAAATAAGCAATCGGAAGAACATCTTCGTTTTCGGTTACGGTAATATCCGCAGAGGATTTTATATTCGAGGTGTTGTTATTTTCACAGGAAAGAATATACTTATATCCGAAAAGGTCGTCTGTCAAAGGGGTGTGTCCCGAATAACGCGACATATGGCTTCGCGCGGCATAGCCTAAGTTTTTCAAAAGCGCGATTGCCTTATCGTTGAGCATACTCGAGCTGTGCGTTGAGCCGTTCATGCGTAACGCCATAATATCACACGCCGAGCGAATATAAGTTTTCTCCATTCTGAAAAGCGTTTTATCCTGTTTATTAATCCGGTCCGTGACCTCTCGAGTCGGTATAATCACCGAATTAAACGACGTTCTCGATGAATAAACAATATCCTCGTTTTGCTTCTCAATACTGTTTTGCGTGTTGAAAAAAAGCTCCATGGCGACCAACGCAACCAACACGGCAGTAACCATATTATGCTTATTAAGCTTTTCTCGTGCCAATATCAGTATGCCGGTAAATATCAAAACTAAAAGCACCGACGGCATGACCGACGAGAACCAGTTGAATACGTCGCGCCCGTTGCCCAAGTCCGGCTTAACCGTGTCGACGCTTTCCCAGTAAACGAGCAACGCGCAAAAGAACGTCGCGACCCCGCCGATAACCTTTCGCGGAATTTTTTGTATATACTCAAACGCCTCCGACGCAAACGATATCATTAAAAAGCACAGCATGAACGAGTATCTGTACGGGAGCCAGTTAGGAACCTGTCCCCCGTGCCACATCATGTCCACCGGAACAATTGACATACAGTATATCAAAATAGCGATAAACACCACCCCGCCGAATCGACGTGCGCGGCGTATTCTGTCGCATAAGAAGTATGCGGGTAAGAGAATAAGCGACATTATTCCCGCATATAAGAACGGCATACCGTCCATTCTGACCGTATCATAGCTGTTGACAAAAAGCTTACGGGTTATTTCAAATATACTAAAGCTGTTGCGGATTGAATAATCGGGATTTGAGAAGGTAAACTTACCCATAGAAAGCGCGGAATAAACCGGAAGGAGTATGAACGCCGCCAAAAGAACCGATATAGCCGCCACCGCCGCAAAAAGCCCCGCCCTTTTAAGAAGAAGAATAAGATTGCTTTTTACGTTTAATCTGCGCGAGGTCAAAGCGTAATATATAAAATACAACGCCGAGAATATCGCAACCATGTAGCCTATATAGAAACAGGTTACGAACGAATAAAAGAGAGAGAATACAAGAAGCTTATACTTGCCTTTTTTCAACAATTGTTCTATTCCCATTACGACGAGCGGCAACGCCATTACCCCGTCGAGCCACATCGGGTTCATTGTTTGAACAATGTTATAAGACAACAACGCATACATTATTGAAAACAACACGGTAGTATGCTTTCTGAACCCGCGACCGACGCTCAAATAAACCGACATTGTGACGCCGATAAAGCCTATTTTTGTCATTAACATCAACAACAAGCCTTCGGTAATATGCGAAAGAGGGAATATCCATACCAAAAGGTTAAACGGACTGAACAAATAATACCCGATAATGCCGACAAATTCGCCCGAAAGGTTGCGGCTCCACGAATACAAAACATCTTCCGCGCCGAATAACGCGTCCTTCATATATGCAAAATAAAATACATATTGTGCGTTTAAATCGAGCGAAAGAACAGATTTTTCACCGAACGGATAAACCTTAAAATATATATACGCCCCCGCCATTACAGCAAAAGGAATCAGAAACGAAAGCCATATCTGTTCCTTTGTTCCGAAAAAGCTTTTTATAGCCGGTATCGGATTTTTTGGTTTAAATTTAAACTTGCTCATTTTTAATATTATTCTCCTTTTGTGCTCTTTGTTTTCTTTGCTTTTGTTGCCTTATTAGTGCTTTCGTTTACAATATAACGCGGTCGGAACTTAATTTCCTCATAAATTTTACTTAGATAATAACCGATTATTCCGAGACCCAACATCAAAAGCGAGCCGATAATCAACAATAAAAGTATAACCGTCGAAAACCCCGCCACCGAGTAACCCGAGAAAAAATTCACGAGGGTTTGTATTCCGAGAACAACCGCAAAAATCATAAAGATAATTCCCATAGCGGTCATCATATGCATCGGGAAATTAGTAAACCCGGTTATGTTCGAGACGGCGAATTTGAAAAGCTTCGAAAAGCTCCACTTTGTCGTTCCGTGAACCCGCGGTTGAACCTCAAATTCCACCACCGCCGTTTTGTACCCCACCCAAGCCGATAATGCGCGGAAAAAAGTAAGTCTTTCGGGCAATTCGTTTAAAGAATCAATCACCTTCCTGTCGAGAAGCTTATAATCGCTCGCACCGTCGAGATTAATCCCCGACGACGATTTCATAAGCCGGTAAAACGTCTTTGCAAAAAGCTTATACAGCGGGCTTTCTCGCCCTCTGCTCGATTTACGCGCCTCAACAACCTCATACCCTTTTTTCCAAAGCTCGTACATTTTTAATATAAGCTCGGGCGGGTGTTGTAAATCACAATCTATGACCACCGCACAGTCGCAACCGTTTTCCCCGCTCTCGTCGCCCCCCTTTGCCGCCGCTTCGAGTCCGGCAAATATTGCCGCCTCTTTCCCGAAGTTGCGGGAAAAGCGCACCCCGCGTATTCTCGAATTTTCCCGCGCCGCCCTCTTACATATATTGTCCCAGGTGTTGTCTCTCGAGCCGTCGTCTGCAAATATAATTTCATAATCGACATTTGCTTTTTCGAGAATTTCCGAAATTGTATCTGCGGCTATGTTTATCGTTTCGCCCTCGTTATAGGCGGGTATTACTATTGAAAGCATTATACTTCTCCTTTTTCTTCAGATGTTGCCTCTATCCGGGGGTTATACGCGACAGCCCCCTTACAGTATCTACGCTAAGCGCGACCAACATATGCTCGGGGAGAATAACATCTATATCTCCCGAATTTGTGCTGACGTTTATTTCCTTGTAATCGGTTATGCGCGGCAAAAAGACCGTAAGCCTGTACCGAAATAAATCGGGCGTAAATATCGAAACGGCAAACCCGTCATCTTGATTAATTGTCACCTCTCGCCCAAATTCTTCAGACTCTTCAATAATCAGCGGAAGCTCGGATACACAAACCGCTTTTATACTGTCGCCGTCCCACGTCAAAACCTCAACGGGTATTCCCGCCGTATTAATGTTTACTATAGGTCGTATGTCGGGGTTCAGCTCAATATATATTTCGCCGCGATATACGCTCGATTCGCCAAATAATAATTGTACCGCTAACGCCAAAACCCCCGATATTAACGATACGCCGATTAATATAAAAAGAAGTTTTTTCTGATTATCAATGCTCTTTCTGATAAAGCTTCGTATATTCATACAGCACTTCCACTTATCTTTTTAACCAAATTTTCGGCTGTTTCGGGAAGAGAATGATTATACCCAACGCCATAGCCAACCCCGCCGATATACAAGAAATCCCCGTCAACAACATTGATAACGGCGACAAATCCGACGCGACGTTGGTGAATAACCCGGTTATCACCGCAATTGCGACGGGAATCGCCAAAAGCCCCGACGAAATCAACGCTATTGAAGCTAATACAGCTATATAGAACAACAAAAACACAACCGCCGAAATCATAAATTTTAACAAAAATTCAAACATACACGAAACCGGTCAAGCTCTCGGGCGAAATAAATTCGCCCGTAAGCTCTCTTTCAACATTTTAATATATTTCGTCGGCGGTATTATCCATGCGCTTCGCCGTCAACGCAAAAAGCGTGAACATCATAAATAAAACACACAGTATAAGCGTTATTCCTATTGTCGTCAATATGCTCGAAAGCTCTATCCCTTCATAGATATTTATACCCGCCGAGTAGTTGTTGACTATTCTATAAGACATTCCGACCAAGCTCCACGGGGTATATCTGTCTATTTCAAATACGAGCGTTATCATAGAAGTGAAAATCGTCTGTCCCGCTAATACATATATAACGGACAAGCCCGGCTGTGCAAGGCTTAACCCTAAAAAAAGGTATAAGCATATAATGAACGCCATTGAGGTTGCGGCGAGTAAGCCGGTGAGCAACACCACCTCAAAGGAATACGAAACACCGAAAATCCCGTGACTGACCGCGTTGACCAAAAAAATTGATACTAAGGTCGCGGCAAACATCATAGGCGGATACATTATAAACTTAGGTAAAACATACCCCGTAACCTTTAATCCCGCCGTCTGCGGGAGAATAATCGAGCGTTTCTTTTGCTCTTGTCCCGCGGTTCCCGTAAGAAGAATTAACACAATTGTCGCCGCCAACGGTATTGAACCCAACGATGCCGTACCGAACATTTCTAATGTTCCGGTATACGCCATCATCAGCCCGCCGTCTCCCTCAAACATACCGAAAAGGTTTCCGACGTCAAAATTCTCGCCGTATATCTCCTGTATGCTTTCTTGTGCCTCGGGAATTGTATCAAAAGCGTCACCCATCAGATTCATAGCCCCGAACATTAACGGAATAAAAAGCGAACAGCCCAAGAAAACGACAATCATTCCTATAAGTCTAAAGCTTCTTAAAAAGAAAAAGCTTTCCTTTTTTAAACCCGCTTTTATTTGATTCATGCTCGCACCCCGTCCCTTCCGCTTAATCCCGTTATTGCAAAATACACATCTTCGAGGGTCGTTTTTTGTGCAATTAATTCGGAAATTTTGATTTTATTTTCATATATGAGGGTTATCAGTTCATTGTATAACGAATCAATATTGTCGGAGCCTAAGGTGACTACGCCGTTCATTCCGTTATAATTACTCGAATTGACCGACGGTAACATTCTCATGGGCGCGGCGGTATCGGGGTGCGGGTCGGCGAGCCGTACCGTTATGTCTTTAGATTGATTACGATACTTTGTCATAATCGAATCAATCGACCCCTCTTCCGCGATTATTCCGTTTTTCATTATACCGATTTTATCGGCTACCCGCTCGACATCGGTGATTATATGCGTACACAGAATAATCGTAACGCCCGAGCTTTTCAAATTGAGGATTATGTTCATAACCTCTGCCCTTCCCTCCGGGTCAAGCGCGGAGGTGGGTTCGTCTAATATCAAAAGCTCCGGGTGGTCAAAAAGCGCGGCGGCAATTCCCAACCGCTGATTCATTCCTCTCGAATAGCCTTTTATTCTGCGCCTCGCCCCCTCGGTCATTCCGGTAACCTCAAGCACTTCCTCAATGCGCTTTTCAACATCGAGCTCATAATCGGCACAGGCGGCAATATATCGCAAATACTCGTAACCGTTCATAAACCCGTATAATGCGGGGGATTCGGTCAGATATCCTATTTTCGGTCTTTGCCCCGAGCCGGCTTCGAACCCGATTGTCCCGCCGTCCTTAGGAACAATGTTACAGATAATATTCATTGTCGTGGTTTTGCCACAGCCGTTTTTGCCGAGGAAGCCGTAAACGCTCCCCTTTTCGAGATTCATGTTTAAACCTTTTAAAACCTCATAATTTTTGTACTTTTTTCGTAAATCGGTTATTCTAAGCAAGATTTCCCTCCCATATAAACCCGTAACGCTTCGGGGATATTCACCGTTCCGTCCTCGTTAAGGTTATTTTCTAAAAACGCGATTAACATTCTCGGCGGTGCCGCCACGGTGTTATTCAACGTGTGGGGATTGTATTTTTGACCGCCGTTTTCCGCGTTTCCGCGGACGCGTATTCCGAGCCGCCTCGATTGTGCGTCGCCCAAATTGGAACAGCTCCCGACCTCAAAGTATTTCTTTTGTCGCGGTGACCAAGCCTCAACGTCAATACTTTTTACCTTTAAATCGGCTAAATCCCCGCTGCAACATTCGAGCGTTCTTACGGGTATGTCGAGCGTTCGGAAAAAATCGACGGTATATTGCCACATTTTTGTAAACCATTCGTTCGACTCTTCCGGGTGACAGATTACCACCATCTCTTGTTTCTCAAACTGATGTATTCGATAGACGCCGCGCTCTTCTATTCCGTGCGCCCCTACCTCTTTCCTAAAACACGGGGAATAACTCGTCAACGCCTGTGGCAGTTGGCTCTCGTCCAAAAGCTCGTTTATGAATTTACCTATCATAGAGTGTTCGGACGTTCCAATTAAATAAAGGTCTTCCCCCTCTATTTTGTACATCATATTCTCCATTTCGGCAAAGCTCATGACCCCCGTCACAACCTCGCCCCGAATCATGAACGGAGGAATATAAAAAACAAACCCCTTATCAATCATAAAATCGCGGGCATATGACAGAATCGCCGAATGAAGCCGCGCTATATCGCCCTTAAGATAGTAAAACCCCGCGCCCGAAGTCTTTCGCGCACTTTCTAAATCTATCCCGTTGAGCTTTTCCATTATCTCTACATGATAGGGTATTTCAAAGCCCTTGTCTTTTATATCGCCGTAACGGGCAACCTCAACATTGTCGGAATCGTCCTTCCCCAAAGGAACATCATCGGCAATAATTTGTGGGATTTTGAGCATTATTTCGCGAATCTGTTCGTTTTTTTCGTTGACCGTTTTTTCAAATTCGGGAATTTGTTTCTTTATACTCGCAACCGACGCTTTTGCGTTTTCGGCATCCTCTTTCTTCCCCTGTGCCATAAACCCGCCGATTTCTTTGGAAATTCTGTTCATGTCCGAGCGACAGCCCTCGAGCTTTGAAAGCCCGTCGCGATATTCCTTGTCGAGCCTAATCACCTCATCAACTAAGCACAGCTTTTCATCTTGATGCTTCTTTTTTATATTTGCTTTTACCGCGTCGGGGTTCTCGCGAAGATATTTAATGTCGAGCATTATTATTATCCTTTCATTAAAAGCCTTAGGAACCTTTATTAGCTTTCAAATTTTCTTTTCCTTAAAATAAGTACGAAGCTCTTCTATATCCTTTTCCGTCATACATCGTTTCGGAAAAACGTGAAACAAGAGTTTGTTTATATACAATATAAACATCTCCGCCGTTTCTTTTGAACAAAGCTCTTCCTGTGATATACAGTATACCGATTTGTCGGGCTTTTGACCTTGTTCGACCTCGGCATTGTTCTCGTTATCACTCCCACTCTCATTCTTTTCAATGTCGGGGGTCTCGGTTATGGTTTGAATCTCAATAGCGTCATTGTTAAAAGCGGCGGAATATTTTTCGTCGCCCATTGTTTCGAGAGCCATAGCGAGTCGTTTTTTTATTCTTTGCGGCTTGAGCCAAAGATTGACTAATAATCCCATAGCCAACCCCGCGCTTATCCCGCCGACCATAACCATATCGCCGTTTATCATCATATTAATTGACAAAAACGTCGCTATTGCAAATACGATTGAATAAAGTATCGCGCTTTTCATGCGATACTTCTTCCAAAAAAGAATAAACGCAACCTCCGTTTCCGAAACGGAAACATCATAATCTATCTTCATTAAAACTCCATTAAGCTCTATTATCTGCATTATCTCCCAAAGAGCATACTCGCGGCAAATACGCCGCAGCCTAAAGAAAAAATAACCGCAACAACAATATCGAATATTTTCCCTTTAACATAAAAAACGGGGATTTGGAGCGACACCGCCGCCGCCAAAGATAACAAAAGGAACGGGAAAAGCGCGCTTAAGTCCGCCCGAAACAACAGCCCGCTCAAACAAAACAACCAGAACCCGCCGCATATAACCCACGCGAATTTGCGCGCGGTCGGTAAGGGATATTCGCGGGTTGCGTTTTCGAGAGCGGAATCGTTCTCGCGCCCCTTGTCCTCGTCGCTCTCGCTGTACACCTTTCCCAAATTGTGCATTTTATCAATATTTTTGTTGTTACGTTCGGGAGTATTCATAATATTAACCGTTCCTTTCCCCTCAAAACAACTGTCAACTGTCAATTGTCAATTGTCCGTCACACATCGAGATTAACAACCGATTTGGCGTTTTGTTCGATGAAATTACGTCTCGGTTCAACCTTATCGCCCATTAAAATCGAAAAAATCTCATCTGCGCTCGCCGCGTCGTCGATTTCCACCCTTTTCATTGTGCGGGTCGCGGGGTCCATTGTGGTTTCCCAAAGCTGGTCGGCGTTCATCTCGCCTAACCCCTTATAGCGTTGTACATCTACCTTAGAATTATTCTCTCCCGCGAACTCTTTTATATAAGCGTCGCGCTCTTCCTCGTCAAAAGCGTATTTGAACTTTTTACCCTTATACACCTTAAACAAAGGCGGTTGTGCTATATAAACCTTTCCGTTTTCAACTAACGGTCGCATAAAACGGAAAAAGAAGGTAAGAAGAAGCGTTCTTATATGCGAGCCGTCAACGTCGGCGTCCGCCATAATAACAATTCTTCCGTAACGAAGCTTTTCTATATCAAACTCCTCGCCTATTCCCGCGCCGAGAGCCTTAACAACGGGAATCAGCTTTTCATTCGAAAAAACGCGGTCTGCGCGAGCTTTTTCAACATTCAACATCTTTCCCCATAACGGTAAAATCGCTTGAAACTCGCTGTCGCGCCCCTGTTTCGCGCTTCCGCCCGCCGAGTCCCCCTCCACAATATAAACCTCCGTCTTCGCTATATCCTTACTGTAACAATCGGACAGCTTACCGGGTAAGCCCACCCCGTCGGTGACAGATTTGCGCTTCGCCTCCATAGCTTTACGCGCCGCGTCTCTTGCCGCCTGTGAATTAATCGACTTTGTTACAATTATTTGAGCCGTTTCGGGGTTCTCTTCAAAATAATAGGTCAGCTTTTCTGTGACAATTTTATAAACGACCGGCCCAACCTCGGGGTTGCCGAGCTTTGATTTTGTCTGTCCCTCAAACTCGGTCTCGGGTAGCTTAACGCTTATTACCGCGTTAATAGCCTCGCGGATTGCTTCTCCCGAAATATTTTGAGTCTGTGTTTCTTCTCCGTTGTTGCCCGCTTTTTTCTTTGCTCTGTTTTTACCGGGCTTCTTAGACTCTTCCTCGCGGTGTTTCTTTACAAAATCGTTGACAACTTTACTTATGGCGCGTCTGAACGCAATTTCATGCGTTCCGCCCTCAATAGTGTGAATATTATTGGCGAACGAACGAATCGTTTCCGAGTTAAAATCATTATTGTATTGAAACGCAACCTCCACCGTTATATCGTCAATCAATCCGCTAAAATATACAACGTCGGAGTGTAACAAATCCGCGCCGCGCTTTTTTTGCAGCCATTCGATATAATCTATAATACCGCCGTCATATGAAAAGGTGTGTTCCTTTTTATTGTTTCCGTCGCGTAAATCGGCAGTATTGAGAATCAAGCCTCCGTTTAAAAATGCCTGTTCCCTCATTCTTTCACGAATGACCGTATAATCATATTCTACGTTGTGGAATATGGCTTTATCCGCCTTAAAACGAACCTTTGTTCCAGTTTTGTCTGTATCGCCTATTACCCTCATAGGTTCTTCATAATTTCCGCCGTTTATAAACTTTTGATAATGAACATTTTTGCCGTCGCTCACCTCGAGCTCAACCCATTCGGAAAGAGCGTTGACCACCGCCGCGCCGACACCGTGCAACCCGCCGGAAACCTTATACCCGCCGCCGCCGAATTTGCCGCCGGCGTGAAGTATTGTATATACAACGGTTGCCGCAGAGATTCCTTCGGTCGGGTGAATCCCGGTGGGTATTCCCCTTCCGTTATCTGAAATCTCGATAACATTTCCCGGTAAAATCGCAACATTTATTTCGGTACAATATCCCGCGAGTGCCTCGTCAATAGCGTTATCCACAATTTCATTAACAAGGTGGTGTAAGCCTTTCGGCCCGGTGGTTCCTATATACATTGCGGGACGCTTTCTGACCGCCTCGAGTCCTTCAAGAATCTCGATATTTCCCGCCCCGTAATCGCCTTCAACACGCGAAAAATCACCCGGCTTATTTATTTCTTGAATCTCGCCGACATTTGAATCCTCATAATGATTGTCTTTATTCTCAAGGGTTTCAACGGTTTTTTCCTCAATATTTTGGGTTATATTCTCGGTGTTTTTTGTGTTTTCGTCCATTTTTATAACCATACCTTTCCGAGGCACAAAACCTCTACGAATAAAAACCTATCCAGCTTCGGGGCGGCAGAGCCACCCCTGCCAGCTTTTATTCAAACCTCTCCTTAACGGATAAATTTTACCATATTATTTACTTTTTTTCAATCTTTTCTTTAAAGTAAGCGTCGAAACATTTGTAACGTAAACCTTATCTTCGTCCTCGCCGCCCGAAACAACCGCAAAGCTTTTCGGAAGGTCGAGCGATACATAATATATTTTTCCGCTTTTTTGTTTGGCTTTTAAAAACTCGTTGACGGCTTTTTTGACCGTTACACGTTCTATATCAAATATTCCTATTAAATCATCACTATGAACGGTAACATCACTCCCCAAATGAAGATAATGAAAAATCTCCTTCATTCACGCTCCATATCCTTATATTTTCTATATCGTTGATTAAATCGTTAACATTACACGATGTAATAAAAACTTGTGAATTAACAAAATGTTTTATAATAAACCGTCGCCTTTTCTCGTCTAATTCGCTCAAAACCTCATCTAAAAGAACAACTGGATTTTCCTTATTAAATTCGCGGATTATTTCCGCTTCTGCCAATTTAAGAGAAACGGCGATACTTCGCAGTTGTCCCTGTGAGCCATAATTTCGTGCAGAATTTCCATTTATAGTGAACAAAATATCGTCTCGGTGCGCCCCGGGCATTTGTGCCGATTGTCCCACTAAAGCGGAGGCCCTCAATTTTTCTTTATACATATTGTATAATTTTTCTTTATTATTACTATCAACCGATGATATTTCACCGTATATGTCGCTAAAATAACATATGCCCAATTCCTCGCCGTCCGAAAGCTCTCTATATATCTTTGGGGTATACTTTTCAATTAAGCACAGATACTTTAATCTTCCGTAGGTTAAATTAATCCCCTGTTTAATTAAAATATCGTCCCATATATCGAGCATTTTGTCCATTACCGGATTGCGTTCAAAATAAGCGGCGCATCTTTGCTTCAAAGCATATTTATATTCACTTAAAAAATTTCTGTGAACGGCGTTTTGCATAATCGCAATATTGTCTAAATAAGTTCTTCTTAATGCGGGGTAACCCTTTATTATTTCAAGCTCGTCGGGTATAAAAGTCACATATTTATATTTTCCGTATAATCTTTTTGCTTTTTCTATCGGAATCGAATTAATTTCCAAACTGCTTTTTTCACTATCCGCGCGATAAGATATTTGGTTTAGCTTTGAAGAAACCGATTCGTTTTCATAAAATAAATCAATCTCTGTCAAAGCTTTATCGTTATCAAACGGAATAATATCGTTTTTTCGAATATTGCGAAAGTTTTTGCCCAAAACGATTGCCGCGGCTTCTAAAAGGTTTGTTTTCCCTTGTGCGTTATCGCCGTAAAAAACATTAACCCCTGAACCAAATTCCAATTCGGCGGCTTTTATATTACGAAAATTCTTAACCCTTATTTTTTTCAGTATCATTATTTAAACTTTAAACTTACATATATACACATCATTATTAAGCTTAACCACATCATTCTCAAATAATTTTTTCCCTCTCATCAAACAAACATCATCATTAACGGTAACAAAGCCGTCAAAAATTAGATTTTTAGCTTCACCGCCGGTTGAAACGGCTCCCGCAAATTTTAAGAATTGTTCAAGCTTAATAAAAGGCGGTTTAATATAAACTTCTGTCATTTTTTACCTCACTTTAGGCAACCTCCGAAAACCTCTCCCGGCACTCGCCTTCAACCGCTTCTTATCGGTACTATTACAAATATAAAATCTCCGTTATCGTCGAGCGGTGTAATTTTAAAAGGCTTTAATACTCCGTCAAAGCTTATCATTATTTCTTCGGTATTAACCTTTTGCAAAGCCTCTAACATGAATCGAGGATTAAAATTAATGTTAAAATCTGTAAAATCACCCTCTTTTATTACAATAGGTATTTCCTCATCAATTGAGCCGAGGGTTGTCTTACACGATATTTTCATAATATCATTTATTATGGAACAGGTTACGGGGATTTTTAATTTATCGCTCATTAAAAGAAGACATCTGTCCATTGATTTAATCAATTCGAGCGGGTTTAATTTTAAAACGCGCGGAAAATCCGATTCAATAATCCTTCTGTAATTAACAAACTTTCCTTCGAGTAATCTCGAAATTAATACATAGTTTCTCTTAGACACACATATTTGATTCTTGTCGACGGCAATATTAACCGTTGCATCATCGTCGCCCGAATCGGAAAGGCTCTTTATCAAAGAAGAAACCGCTTTATCCGGAATGGTGAAGTTTATATTCTCGTTTTGTATATTACAGTATTTTGCGGCTAATCTGTTTCCGTCTGTTGCTACCGAATAAAAAGTGTTATCTTCTATTTCCATTTTTATACATTCGAGTTCCTGACTCGTTCTCGAAACGGCAAACCCCACCCTTAAAAGCATTTCCTTTAAAAGCTTTTCGCTTATATCAAAGGATACGTCTTTTTGGATTTCTATTATATTGGGAAATTCTTCTCCGGATTTACAGGGGAGACTGAGCTTTGATTTCCCCGATGTAATCTTAATGCTTTTACCCTCAATCAATTCGAAATTAACAATATTACCCGGCATTTTCTTCACCATTTCGGAAAGTAATCGCGGGTCGGTAACAACATTACCGTCATTTTGACCGTCAACCTCTATTGATACCCTTATACCTATTTCCAAGTCATAACCGGTAACGGTTAATACATTGTCGGTTAAATTAAGAAGCACACCGTCGAGTATATTAAGCGCGGATTTTAAGGCACAAGCCTTTGAAGCAGATGACACAGCCTCGTAAAAAAAATTTTTGTCCACCGAGAATTTCATAAAAGACTCCTTTGATTTTGAATTTTTTGAATTATTTATAATAAATCATATATATTTATTTGTTGTAGTTATAGTAATGTTAGAAGTGTAGAAAAGTCGAGCTTTTCTTTTTGTACCGCAGAAAAATTTTTAGTTTATGATGTTTAAAACTATGTTGAAAATGTTGATAAATATTGCGTTTCTTAAAATGTTGAAAGGTTGCCGGTTGAAAAACAAAAACTTTGTTAAATTTTTTATAAATTTTCCACGTTCCTTATAGTATCCTCAATAGTGTCTCTGTATCCTTTATCTTTCACAATAATGTCCTTAACCTTATTAATTGCATATACAATGGTAGAATGGTCTCTGTTCCCAAATTCTTTTCCTATTTCCACATATGAGAGCTTTGTTATTTTATGAACGACATAGATTGCGATTTGTCTCGCGGTCGATATATCCGCGCTCCTCTTTTTTGAACGTATATCGTCCTCGGAGATTCCGTATATACTCGCAACCTCGTTTATAACCCTTTCAACCGTTAACGGCGCGGGAATATTCTTTTCGTCGTCAATGATTTCTTCTACTACGTTTCGCGCCATAGTCATTGTGGGGGTAATTCCGGTAACCACCGATAAAGCGTTCATTTTAATAATAGCACCCTCTAATTGACGAATATTGTTTTTTAGCTTCTCGGCAATAAATTCGGCTATAGTATTGCTCATTTCTAAGTTCATAAGCTTTGCTTTTCTTTGTATAATAGCCAATCGCGTCTCAAATTCCGGAACGGCTATATCCGCAATTAACCCCGACTCAAATCTCGTTTTTAATCTTTGGTCGAGATTATTTATTTCCTTAGGGGGACGGTCGGAGGTCAGTATAATTTGTTTTCCGTTACCGTGAAGCTCATTAAAAATGTTAAAAAGCTCATGTTGACTTTCCTTTGCTCTCGAAAAAAGCTGTACATCGTCTACCAAGAGGGCGTCGGCACCTCTGTACTTATTTTTAAAATCCGCCATATTGTCTATTCTTATAGAATTGACAAAATCGTTTATAAAGTTATCGGCGGGGACGAGCTTTATGTCTAATTCGGGATTATTCTTGTTTATTTCGTTCTTCACCGCCGAAAGAAGATGCGTCTTTCCCAATCCCGAGTTTCCGTATATATATAAAGGATTGTAATTATTTTGTTTTTGTCCCCCGGCAACGGCTTTACAGGCGGCATATGCCAATTGATTACTCGCCCCTTCAATAAATGTGTCGAAGGTATGTTGATAATTACTGCTCTCGAGGGATTGTGTAAGCCTTTCTACAATAAGCTTATCGTCCTCTAATTCGGGGATAGGATTTATCACGAGTCTTTGCTCCGGGGAAAGGTCTTCATCACATTGTACCTTTATATCAACCTCAAAGCCTAAAATGTCTTTAAAATGTTTTTTGAATATATGAATATAGTTTTCTTGAATAATTTGTTTGACGAAAGCCGCCTGAACATAAAGAAAAGCGGTATTTCCGTTCATTTTAAGCGGTTTTATAGGGTCAATCCACGATTTTCTCGCAACCTCGGTAATATCTAAATTTTTTTTCATTAAATTGAAAATTTCTTCAAATGAATTCATTATATTAAAGTCCTTTTTGTTTTCTTTTTGTTTCATTACTTTGGCATATACAATCATCATACCATATTGTTGAAGAAAATTCAACAATTTTTGTAAATTTTATTTATACTTGACATTTATTCCAAAAAATGTTATAATATCAAATGATTATTTAATTATTAAGGAATATACAGATTATGGACTTTGAAAGAGATATTGATAAGGTAAAGCTTCACGAAGACGAAAAATTGGTACAGGTTGATATTGAACAGGAAATGAAGCGTTCGTTCCTTGAATATTCAATGTCGGTTATTGTTGCCCGCGCCCTCCCCGATGTACGCGACGGCTTAAAACCGGTTCACCGTAGAATCTTATACACACAATTTGAAGAGGGGTTGACTCACGATAAACCGTTCAGCAAATGTGCTAAGACGGTAGGTGCCGTTTTGGGTTCGTATCACCCTCACGGCGACCAAAGCGTTTATGACGCATTAGTACGTATGACACAAAGTTTTTCGTTAAGATACCCTCTTATAGAAGGACACGGTAACTTTGGCTCGATGGGCGACGATAAAGCCGCCGCCTACAGATATACCGAGTCGAGGCTCGCTCGTATATCCGCAGAAATGCTCGCGGATATAGGCAAGGACACCGTCGATTTTATTCTTAACTATGATGAAAAACAATTAGAGCCGTCCGTTTTACCCTGTCGCTTTCCAAATTTGTTGGTCAACGGTTCAACCGGAATAGCCGTAGGTATGGCTACAAATATACCTCCGCATAATTTGGGTGAAATTATCGACGCGCTACAGCTAATGTTGTTATCGGGTGAAGAAATACCGATTGATATGCTTATGTCGGTAGTGAAAGGCCCCGATTTTCCCACCGGCGGAATTATAATGGGACATTCGGGAATACGCTCGGCATATTATACCGGAAGGGGTAAAATAATACTTCGCGGAAAAGCCGACATCGTTGAAGAAAAGAACCACACCCGTATTGTTATAACCGAGATACCGTATATGGTAAATATTGACCGTATGCAGGAGAAAATGGGCGAATTAATACGCGATAAACGGCTCGATGGTGTGGCAACCTTACGGGACGAGTCCGACCGCAACGGTATGAAAATTGTTCTCGAGTTGAAAAAAGACGCAAACGCAAATGTTATATTGAACAAGCTTTACAGCTATACCCAATTACAGGAGACCGTCGGCGTTATTATGCTCGCTTTGGTTGACGGCGAGCCGCGTATTCTCAATCTCAAACAAATGCTCGAGCATTATATTGATTTTCAGGAACAGGTTGTTGTAAGAAGAACAAAATTTGATTTAAAGAAAGCGCAAACCCGCGCACATATACTCGAAGGCTTTATGGTCGTCGTTGATAATACCGACGAGGTAATAAGCATTATTCGCTCGTCCGACGACCCCGCACAAGCGAAATTGCGTTTAACGGAACGATTCGGTATAACCGAAGCACAGGCGGACGCTATTGCACAAATGAGGATTATTCAATTGACAAAATTAGGCAGAATAGACATAGAAGAAGAATTAGCGGGATTAAAAATAAAGGTGGGCGAATTTGAGACATTACTCGCAGACAGAACCGCGATATTTAAGGTTATTTCAGATGAGTTAGACGAGATTCGTCGCAAATTCAACGACGAACGCCGCACATCTATCGAAGCGGTCAGCGGTGAGGTCGATATTGAGGATTTGATTCCGGTAGAAGAAAGCGTTTTGACCTATACAAACATAGGCTATATAAAGAGACAAGCCGTAGAAACCTATAACCTTCAAAAACGCGGAGGCAGAGGCGTTTCGGGTATGAAACAGCGTGATGAGGACTTTGTTGAGGATATGTTCTTGGCGTCGAGTCACGATTTTATCTTATTTGTTACAAATATGGGAAATATGTACCGCCTTAAATGTTATGAGATTCCCGAAGGCTCGAAACAGTCGCGGGGGACTAATATAGTAAATGTTCTGCAACTACAGCCGGAGGAGCGCATTGCCGCTATGATGAAAACGTCCGATTTTGCCGAGAATAAATTCTTCGTGTGCGTAACAAAAAACGGTTTAATTAAACGAACGCCGCTTTCTAAGTACAAAAATGTCCGAAAAAACGGGTTGCGTGCAATTACGCTCGTTGACGGAGACGAAATCGCGTCGGCACATTTGACCGAAGGGGACAGCTCGGTAATTGTTGCGACCCGAAACGGCAGAGCGATTCATTTTGTAGAATCAATTGTCCGCGCATCGGGGAGAATTGCGCGTGGTGTGCGTTCAATTAAGCTTCGCGACGGAGATTATATTATTGGGGCGGCTAAGGTTTATGATGAAAGCTCAACCATACTCACCGTTACAGACCGCGGCATGGGAAGGCGGGCGGCATTAGACAGCTATCGTAAGCAAAACCGCGGCGGCTTCGGACTTATGAATTATAAGGTAAACGACGAAAAAGGATATGTATGCGGGATTAGAACGCTTTATTCAGATGATGACGTTATTTTGATAAACGACGACGGGATTATTATTCGAATCCGCGCCAACGATTTGCGGGTAATGAGCAGGTATGCTACGGGCGTTCGGGTTATGCGGCTTTCACCCGAGGGGCGAGTTGTGACCTTTACGCGCACCGAGCATGACGATTCTGCCGAGCTTGAAGAGGTTGAAGAGGCAAATGAGGAGGATATCCTCTTAGCCGAACAGGAGGAGAAAAGCGAAAAAATCGAAGCAGAAGCAGAAGCAGAAGCAGACGACGCAAATGACGACGATAACAATGACAACAATGAAAAAGATTCGGATAATGATTAAGGTTATATAGTTGTGATAAAAAAGCCGCACTTCACGCTTTAAACGGCAAGTGCGGCTTTTTTACTTTAATTGATACCGGTCATTCCTTATAATCGTCAGAGCGGTCTGTGCCGAACACATTCTTGACCTCTTCTTTGATATCTTCTGTCAAATTTTCCGCAGTTTCAAACAAATCGGATTCTTTTACATCTTCCTCAATTGAAGATACCATACCTTTAAAATCTTCAAAATCGCGTTTTATATCATTTCTGATATTTTCTCCGGTTTCCTTTACCGCGTCAACGGTTTGTTCGCCTTTTTTTACCATATCCTTTGATTTTATGTCTGAAATCGTTTCACCTAATTTATCCGCGCTCGTTTTTATTGCTCCTACGGCGAACATTGAGGCTTTGCGGATTTTTTCTCCGTATTCTTTTCCTTTAGCCTTTGCGTAAACGTCCGGGTTTTCTCCGTCTTCATTATTCTCGCCTTCGTCGGCTTCGTCAAAATTGTCCGAAGCGTCAAATTCGTAGAAGTCGTCTTCCCCGTTTCTTTTTTCTATTACCTTTTTACCTATGATATAGCCTACCCCAACGAGAGTAGCCACACCGAAAGCCGCCCATGCTAATTTCATTATTGAAAGCCCTCCTTTGTTAATCTCTTATATTATTATATACCTAATATTGGTATTTGTAAAGTGTTTTTTTGATTTTATAAAAAGAATAATAATAATGTTCCCGTATTCGTATTGCAAATTCAAAAAAATCGTGTTATAGTAATAATAACATAAATAAGATAAATTTACCTTCTTTTAAACAAAATTTTGCGGCACGGAAAGGCTTGGTTTCTAAAATGGATTTATGGTTCAGCGAATATCACACAAAAACGGTTCGATTTTCGATTAAAGTCACGAAACAGCTTTTTTCGGATAATTCCGGGATACAAAGAATAGATGTATTCGACTCTGTTGAATTTGGGAGATTTCTCGCCCTTGACGGTTATATGATGTTGACCGAAAGAGACGAGTTTATTTATCACGATATGATTGTTCATGTGCCTATGTCGGTAAATCCCGATATAAAGAAGGTGTTACTGATAGGTGCGGGCGACGGCGGCGCGGTTCGCGAGCTTTGTCGTTATAACGGTATCGAGAAAATAGACATGGTTGAGATAGACGAGCTCGTTGTAAAGGTCTGTAAAGAATATTTGCCAAAGACGGCTTCGAGCTTTGACGACCCGCGATTGAGCGTTTATTATCAAGACGGGTTAAAATTTGTACGCAATTGCGAAAACGCTTATGACCTAATCATTGTCGATTCAACCGACCCCCTCGGTCCGGGCGAGGGCTTGTTCAAAAAAGAGTTCTACGGCAACTGTTACAACGCGCTCACCGATACGGGTATAATGGTAAATCAACACGAAAGCCCGTTTTATGCAAATGACGCCGACGCGATGAAACGCGCCCATAAGCGCATAGTTGAGTCGTTCCCAATCAGCAGAGTGTATCAGGCGCATATACCGACCTACCCCTCCGGACACTGGCTCTTTGGTTTTGCGAGCAAAAAATTTCACCCGACCGACGATTTTAAGCCCGAGCTTTGGAACGCATTAGGACTTAAAACTCGGTATTACAATACAAATTTGCATAAGGGTGCATTTGCCCTGCCGAGCTATGTCGAGGAAATGTTGAGAGAGGTAGAGTAAGTTGAAAGAGAGCTTACGAGCGGATTCATTTCGCTCGAGAGCTTGACTGAAGGTTGAAAGAGAGCTTTTTGCGGCTCGGAAAGGTAAGTACAGAAAATGAAAGAATTAAACAAACAAATCACTTCCGACCGCTTTATAGGCTGTGATTCCGATTACCAAGATGCTGACATTGTATTATTCGGCGCGGGGTTTGACGGGACAACCTCATATCGTCCCGGTGCGAGATTCGGGGGAAAGGTCATTCGCGCCGAAAGCTACGGACTCGAGAGCTACAGCCCGTATTTGAACAAAGAGCTTACGGACATTAAGGTTTTCGATTCCGGCGAATTAGAGCTTCCGTTCGGCAATACCGAAAAAACGCTTTTAACGATATATAAAGCCCAAAAGCAAATTTTAAACGATAATAAAATACCGGTCATGCTCGGCGGAGAGCATCTTGTGACTCTGCCCGCAATAGAAGCTTGTAGCCAAAAATACCCCGATTTGCGGCTTATACATTTTGACGCGCATACTGATTTGCGGGACGAGTATCTCGGCGAAAAGCTCTCACACGCCTGCGTCATGCGGCGGTGTTGGGAGGTGTTGGGGGATAACCGCATATACAGCTTCGGAGTGCGCTCGGGAACGAGGGAAGAGTTTGAGTGGGGCGAAAAACATATTCATTTATCAAAAGAATATGCTATGCCCACAATATCGAGTTTTCTCCCGAATTTTACAGAAGGATTTGACGTCGTTAATAGCTTGGGCGATAACCCGGTCTATTTGACAATAGATATTGACGTTCTTGACCCGTCCGAGTTTCCCGCAACCGGAACCCCGGAGGCGGGAGGGGTTCGCTTTTTAGAGCTTATTCAAATGATTAGATATGTTTGCGGCGCAAACATTGTCGGCGCGGATTTGGTCGAATATTCCCACCCATATGATACAAGCGGCGTTTGTGCGGCAACTGCGGGTAAGGTTTTACGCGAATTGCTTTTATCAATATAAATACAATATAAATACAGGAGATAACAGGAAAAATGAAAGAGTACAATTACACATCAATTGAAAAAAAGTGGCAGGATTATTGGGAGAAGAACGAAACATTTAAGGTCGTCGAAAACTTCGATAAGGAGAAATTCTACGTCCTTGTGGAGTTTCCGTATCCCTCGGGACAGGGGTTGCACATAGGACACCCGCGCCCATATACCGCAATGGATATTCTTGCGCGCAAAAGGCGGTTAGAGGGATATAACGTGCTTTATCCGTTCGGGTGGGACGCATTCGGGTTGCCCACCGAGAACTTTGCGATAAAAAACAAAATCCACCCCGCTAAGGTAACCGCCGACAACGTAAAAAACTTCACGAGACAGGCGAAGGCAATCGGGTTTTCGTTCGACTGGTCAAGAGAAATAAACACCACAGACCCCGAGTATTATAAATGGACTCAGTGGATTTTTCTTCAATTGTTTAAAAAGGGGTTGGCGTATAAAAAGGAAATGGCGGTCAACTGGTGTACCGATTGTAAGGTCGTTTTAGCAAATGAAGAGGTTGTTGACGGAAGCTGTGAACGCTGTCACAGTGAGGTTGTACGCAGGGTCAAGAGCCAATGGATGTTAAAAATTACCGAGTACGCGCAACGCTTAATCGACGATTTAACAGAGGTGGATTATCCCGAGCGGGTTAAGACGTCACAGATTAACTGGATAGGAAGAAGCACCGGCGCGGAGGTGGATTTCACGTCAACCGCGGGAGATATTTTGCGTATTTTCACCACCCGCCCCGACACCTTGTTCGGAGCGACTTATATGGTCATTTCTCCCGAGCATCCTTATATAGACGCATGGAAGGAAAGGCTTTCTAATTATAGCGAGATTCTTGAGTACAAGACGGCGTCCGCAAAAAAATCCGACTTTGAGCGGACGGAAATGGTCAAAGAAAAGACGGGGGTGAAATTAGACGGCGTTTGCGCGGTCAACCCCGTCAACAATACCGAAATTCCCATATTTGTTTCCGATTATGTATTAATGAGCTACGGAACGGGCGCAATTATGGCGGTTCCGGGACACGATACCCGCGACTGGGAGTTTGCTAAAAAGTTCAACCTTCCGATAATTGAGGTGGTATCGGGGGGAGATATCGAGAAAGAGGCATTTACCGATTGTGACTCGGGAATTATGGTCAACTCCGGCTTTTTAGACGGTATGAGCGTAGATGACGCAAAGGTAAAAATAACCGAATACCTGTCGAAACAAAAATTAGGCGAGCCGAAGATTAATTATAAGCTTCGCGACTGGGTGTTCAGTCGGCAGAGATATTGGGGTGAGCCTATCCCTTTGGTTCATTGTGAAAAATGCGGGTGGGTGGCGATTCCCGAAAGTCAACTTCCTCTAATGCTTCCCGAGGTTGAGACATATATGCCGACGGATACGGGCGAGTCCCCGTTAGCGGCATTAGACGATTTTATCAACACAACCTGTCCCGAGTGCGGCGGAGCGGCAAAACGCGAAACCGACACAATGCCGCAATGGGCGGGAAGCTCGTGGTACTTTCTCCGCTATTGTGACCCGTACAACAAAACGGCTTTAGCGTCAAAGGAAAAGCTCGATTATTGGATGAATGTCGATTGGTACAACGGCGGTATGGAGCATACAACGCTGCATTTATTGTATTCGAGATTTTGGCATAAATTCTTATACGATATAGGTATAGTGTCTTCTAAAGAGCCGTACAATAAGCGTACGTCGCACGGAATGATATTAGGCGAGGATATGCAGAAAATGTCTAAATCTCGCGGCAACGTCATCAACCCCGACGAAATTATTCGCGATTACGGCGCGGACGCACTTAGACTGTATGAAATGTTTGTGGGGGATTTTGAAAAGGTCGCGCCATGGAGCATGACGGGGATTAAAGGCTGTAAACGCTTCTTAGACCGCGTGTGGAATTTATGCCGGTTGACGACAGTTGACAATGGACAGTTGACAGTTGACAGTTATAGGAAGGAGCTTTGTTCATCGTTTCATAAAACCATCAAAAAAGTCACCTATGATATAGAACATTTAAAATTTAACACGGCAATTGCCTCTTTAATGTCGCTTATTAATGAGATATACGCGACGGGCGCAATTAATAATGCCGAGCTTCGGTCTTTCCTCTTATTATTGAATCCGTTCGCGCCGCATATAACCGAGGAAATGTTTGAGGCGGCGGGGTTTGGAATTTTAAACGAACAATCGCTCCCTAAGTATGACGAGGCGTTGTGCAAGGACGACGAGGTTGAAATAGTTGTACAGGTTTGCGGAAAAGTCCGCGCAAAGTTAGTTGTACCGACGGGCTGTGACAAAACAGAGGTGCTGACCCGCGCAAAAGAAGCCTTAGGAGCGGCGTTAGACTCAAAGACCATTGTTAAGGAAATAGTCGTCCCCGATAAGCTGGTTAATATTGTGGTTAGATGAAAGGGGTTTAGAAAGTGTTTGAAAATAACTTGATTCGTTTGCCGAAGTGTTTTTGACGACTCACAAAGGCGTATAAAAGGAGTAATGTTGTCGGTATTATATATATCGGCAACACTTTTATACCCGTTTTCGGGTTGCTTTCGACATAACTCCCAAATACGGATATAACCCCCCATAAGCCGTCTTTTTTGACCCAAAAATAGTGTGTGTTTCCCTCGCCGTGTACATATATAATGCGATTATATTCGAGCGGAAGCACAACCTCATTGTTTAGGGTAATAATACCCTCTTTGTCATCTTTTACGACGATTGCCAAGTCTTTTACCGGGAGGTATGCGAGGTTATAATTGTACTCTAAGGGAATAATGAACCTTGTGTTTGTATCGAGTATTCCCGATATACCGTTCTTTCTGACCGTCAAAAGACCGTCCGTATAATTCTTGCTCAAATATCCGCCCATTGAGTCATATTCAATCGGCAGAACAATTTCGCCATTTGTGTTGATTATACCGTACTCTATTTTGTTGTTGCGCCCCTTGCCGACGATAGCAAAGCCGTCCACAAAAGGATGGATTTCGTCGTACACTCCCGTCGGGATAAAAAACTCGCCCTCTTTATTTAAAACGCCGACGCCTTTTTTTATACCGCTTTTTCTGTTTGTTTTGTCGATACTAACCCCATAAAAATCATCGCCGAGTCTCCAAATCCAATCACATTCCAACGGTATTACAATTTCGCCGCTTGTGTCGATAAAGCCCCATTTCCCCTTTTTGCATACCATAGCCAAGCCGTTCTCAAAGCTACGCAAATCATCGTATTCAATCGGTATTACAATCTCGCCGCTTGTGTTGATAAAGCCCTTGCGACCGGACAGTGAATTTCTGTCTCCTATTAAAATTTCCGCCAAGCCGTCATTAAAATAACCGATATAATTATATTCTGCGGGGAGTAAAAGCTCACCCTTCTTATTAATCAACCCCATTTTCCATTTTGACCACTCATACCCCGTTGTAAGCGAATCACCCACATTAACCGTTGCAACGCCGTCGCAAAATTCGTTTACACTTGCGTATTCAAGCGGGACAACGAGCTCTCCCCCCGCGTTGATAAACCCCCATTTTCCGTCCTTGCATACCGCCGCCATTCCGTCGCCAAAGGCTTCAGCCGCGTCATACTCCAACGACACAACAACATTCCCGCTTTTATCAACAAACCCCCATTTCCCGTCCTTGCTGACCGCCGCCATTCCTTCAGAAAATCTGTTTTCATAACGCAGGTATTGTCGTTCATAATCGTAATCATATTCAATAGGCACTACCGCCTCGCCGAATATATTGATAAAACCGCGCTTACCGTCCTTCGCAACCTGTGCGAGTCCGTTACTGAAATCCTCCGCTTTATCGTATTCAAAAGGAATTGCGATTACTCCGCTTCGGTGCAGAAACCCGTATTTATATACCGGCAGTTCATATTCTTCACCGCCGCCCTCGTGTTTTTCATATCTGTCGACAACCATTATAACCGAATAATCGACAACCTTCATACCGTCTTTTGTATAAATATAAAAATCAATCTCTTCATCGTGGTCGGTTTTGAAGTGAAAATATCCCGGGGTAATACGCTCGCCCGTTTTGCCGTTATAAATTCCCGATATATCGTCGTAATCGCTTCTTACCAAAACTAAGGAAGAACCCATAATCGGATATACCCCGTTCGGATAAGAGTCGGGATAGTCTTCGGCGGCTTTTAACGAAGGCTCAAGGATTGTTGTCACAGAGTTATGCGATGCCGCCGAGGTTGTACATCGTGGCGTTATTGTTATTATCAGTATTGAGATTAATAACGACAGAATATTCTTGTGCATAATTTAGGCACCCCCTCTAAAATGTGTTTTTTCACAAGAAAAAAAACAATATATATGATTTTAATAAATTTGCTCAAATTTGTCAATAAAAAAGGAGACTTTTTTGTAAAAAATCTATAAAAATTTGTTGACAAGCTTTGTTTTGCGTGATATAATAACTCCGTAGGTTATTGTATGTTATTCGTTATAATTTCTCGGACGGTACGAGAGAGTACACACGCGTTTTATGCTGGGAGGTAGAAAATGAACTATTACTGTAAACAATGCCATACTAAGGTCATTAACGAAGAGGAGATATTTTGCCGAAAATGCGGGGCGGCACACGCTCACGCCTTTGAACCCGAAAGGGCGGATATTTTAGCGACCCCGATTGTGGCGTCGCGGGACTCTCGTTTTGAGCCGACGGGTTCCGTTGCGGAATCGGCGAGTACAGAAGCGACAAGCATTGAGGCGGCAAAGTCGACAAGTGTTTACGAAAAAAGCACAAAGCTCGTCGCGGTAAGCTTTTTCAAAAACTGGAAAAAGCAGATATCGTTTTTACTTATATTCTCGCTCGTTTTGAGCTTTTTTGTTGTTTATAATAAAATTAAAATTTCCGCCGACACGTTGGATTTAACCGATGTTGCCTCAAATGTACGGTGGGAGTTGCACGATTTGGACGACAGAGTTATCCAAAACGGCGATACGATATATACTACAGAAAAGCTTATAATGTACTGTGAGTTTAACATTTCCGTTTTTGACGGCGATTTTATATTTGCAGAAATGGAAAAAAACAGCGGGAGATACGCCGTCAACTTAGAGGTTGACGAATTGTTTATCGCCACGGCGGAGGGAACAAAAGACGTTTTTGCCGAGGTACCGGGTATAGGTGTGTTCAAATTTGCCGAGTTTGAGGTTGACCCCGCGCTGAAGAAGGCTAATTTGGTGTTCTGCGGGGATTATTGGTACGGAGACGGCGGCGAGTGGCCCGGCGACGTTGAGGTAAACGAAGCGTTCTTGTTCCTATCCTGTGAAATCGACAAAAGCATAAGCAAGAATAAGGACGAGTATAACATAGAGTTTCCCGGTATGTCCGCGCCGTTAGAGGTCAATATATTGAACAACCACCCGGTAGCGAGTATCGAAAAAACCGGTTCGTTTATAGAAGACGGTTGGTTTTATGAGTGGAAGCTCGTTGTTGACCCCGGCGAAGACCCGAGCTTATTCCCCCTTACGGTTGAGGATTATTTTGACAGAACGATTCACGGCTATGTCCCCGATTCATTGCGGATTAAGGGACAAGACCCCGATACAATTCCCGATTTTACATGGAAAATGTTCGACAGGGGTAACGACACCGTTATAGAGATTACGATTCCGGAAAAAGCGGTCAATTTTGACGATTCGGACAACAATAAAATAGAGATAACCTTCACAACACAGCTTTCCGCAAAGGAGTTTACGGGCGACAAATATGACGAATACACACAGGTGCGGAACGAGGTATATTTATACGACGGCGACGACACGGAAATCGACTACGGTCTTGTTGACTTTTTTGTTCCGCCGGACAAGAAAAAGGTTATAAGCAAATACTATAACGGCTCTTCATCAAACGGAAACGGCAATAACACATATTACTGGAACGCGCAAATAACCATGCCCGCCTCCGGCGGCGTCGGCGGCTTGTACGATATGGTCTTTTCGGATAATCTCCCCGAAGGAATGATTTTAGTCCCCGGAAGCCTAAACATTAACTGGGACTCGGTGGATTATTGGGATTTGAAAAGCTCCTCCTATTATTCAAACAGCAGTTATGAGGACGCTTATCTCGACACCTTTAAAAACACGCCCAACGGATACGCAAGCTGGAACGCGTTTTACAACAATTGGCTTTTCAGTAAGCTTTCACCTACCTTGAGCGAAGACTATCTCGACGAGTTTGGCGGTTGGACAAGCATCGGGTATAACCCTCGCGATTATTGGGCATATAACTATTACGAATATTATAACGGAAATAACCCTTATTATTATTGGGGATATAACAATTACAACAGCTTTAAAACCAACCCCGTCTTAATCGAAGAAACCGCAAAGGGCTTTAAGATTTATTTTGACGGATATTATTTCGGGGAACAGTGTAGCAATATTGTTCCCGGTACGCCTTATTGTACAAACGAAAGCTGTCAGCTATGCTTGAAAAAAATGGCGTTCGGAGAATGGTTCTCGGCAAACGGCGGCAGCTACAGCGGGAAGTATAACATCAGTTATCAAACGATGATTGACCCCGATAACCCCGACGTATTCTTGAAAAACAGCAGTAACGGCGAATATGTTCAGGGGTCGTCGGTCGGAAATAAAGCAAAGATTACCTATGACTATATAAAAGGTAAGGACCCGTTGCCCGAATTTACTTATGATGTAAACGACGTCTATGTAGACAACAACCTCGTTGTAAAATACGGTAATATTAATTACAGCGACCCGTACTATGTAGACTGGAGAATATCGGTTAACCCTAATAAGCTCGACTTTAAAGAAGCAATTTTAACAGACCGATTCGGATATTATTACAACAGCTCGGGAAATCTCTATTATGACCAATATTATAACGAGCGTTATGTAGATTGTATGAAGCTCCCCGAAGCGTTGTGGGATTTAATTAAGGACGACCTCGTATACGACGACGAGCGCGACTGTGACATTTATACATTCACGGATACGAGCGGCGTCGATTTGGCGGATTTATTCGATAAGATTAATTTCCAAATGGTCGAGATTCACAGCGGTTATGAAAGCTCGCTCGACGCATTGGATTATGTGACCGAGGTCGTTTATATACACGATGATGAAGACTCGAGAAAATGTGGGTTCGATATAAAAATCGAGAACACCCGAAAAATGTCGTTTTATGTAAAATATTGGCTCTTTGAGGATTCGGAGGACAAGTATACGAGTAGCGGCGGCGCGGGATATTTGCAGAAAAACGGACAGTATTATAACTTTTATAATTCGGTAGATTTGCTCGCAAAAATATGGGTAGAACCCGACCCGTGGGACAACCCCGACGACTATGAAACAATTGTAGAGGACGGCGTTACAAAGATATTAAAAAGATACAAGGATTGGGATTATAACAGCGTTTATATCAGCAGTAACACCATTTCAAAGTCATCACAGTATACCTACGGCTACGACCCTAACTATTTCAGCTATACCTACAATTATGAGGATAACTCAATTAATTGGTGGATTACGGTAAACTCGAATAAAATCAATATGCCTAAGGGAACAAAGGTCACCGACGCGCTTCCCGATTATATGAACTTTGGCGAAAATCCGGAATGTTTCATTTTCCAGGAGAGCTATCCCTATGTAAGCTATTATGACTATGACAAATATATGTTCAAGGACGAAACAAACACATATACCTATCGGGCAAATAATTTGTCGACCGGCGGCGTTTTTGATAAGTTCAAAGACCCGCGCGGTTCCGATGAGGAATTGGATATAAACGTAACCTTTAAAGACAGCAATAAAACCCTCGAAATACAATTTGGAGAGGAAGCGGAGGACGAGGTCTTTAAGGAAAGATACTATATATTAATAAAGACATATGTCGATACCGAGAAATGTCCGAACTTTAAAACGGATAAGACCTTCACGGTCAGCAATACCGTTGAAATCGAACGCCCGGACGGTATTAAGGATTCATATACCGCAAAGGTGTCCGGAATTAACAATAAAGCCATTTCAAAAAGCGCGGTCGTTGAAGGGAACAATAAGATAACCTATACCGTCGGCGTAAACGGAAACGGTCTCATTATCGGGCCCGATTCGAGCAACAGCGAGTTTCCCGAGGGCTGTACCGTTTCGGACAAAATTCCCGAGGGCTTAAAGCTCGATACCGGCGGCGAAGACCAAGATATTATAAGATTTTACAAGGGGTTGGTTTCTAATAGCGGAATAATTACTAAAGGAGACCAAATTACCGACTTAGAGGCGGAGGGCATCGAATGGAGCTATGAGCTTACGACAAACGATTTGAGCATTGCGTTTACAAAAGAAGGCTATGATAAATGCGTCGTTATAGAATACACCTGTTTCGCGGTTACTGCGGGTACGTATAAAAACGAAGCACTTTTACAGGGTAAGGGAATAACCGAAGATGTCGGTAAAGCGAGTACGTCACAATTCCTTGCGGGGGGCGGCGGTACCGTTCTCCCGAAAGCAAAGCTTCAGATAACAAAGCTCGACGCGGATACAGATGTTCCGCTCGACGGGGTTGAATTTGAGCTGTGGACTGTGATTAACGGGGTCGATACCTGCGTCGACCGCGGAACGACAAACTCGTTCGGCGTTTTGACCTTTAACCTTTTGAGTCCGTCGCGAACATATCAGATTATCGAAACCTCTGCAAAAGAAGGTTACGCCGCGTCAACGGCGCAAATAATATACAATAACGGCGTTTCGATAGGTGAAATTTCCGTATTAAATGCAGACGGAACGGTTAGCGGCGGGGTGACAATAGGAAAAGGTGCGGACGATATTCCTTTAACGGGGAGCGAAACGGCGACGGTCGATATAACCAATAAAAGCGTTCAGCTTAAGCCGGTTGAGCTTACGTTAAAGGGAACAAAGAATTTCACCGTAACACATGAAGAAGACCACGCTTCAAACGGCACAAGATTAGAAGCCGGAGCATTTATGTTTACGGTAACCGACGTATACGATAATATACTTTCGACGGGAACAAACCGCGCAGATACGGTCGGCGTTCACGATGTCGACGGTTACGGCGGGGTGTATGCCGGAGCAATAGACTTCTCTTCTATTGAGTTTGTGGCGGCGGGGTCGTATACATTAACCGTTGCCGAGGTAAACGGCGGTCTTTCGAGATATACCTATTCGGATAAGGTGTATACGATAGAGGTGAGGGTTATTGAAGAAAAGGTTTCCGAAGAATTGTATGAACTCGTCATTGATTCGGTTGATATCAACGACGGGGGAAGTCTTATTGATATAACCGCCGATAACGGTGAATCAACGCTTGAGTTTGACAACAAGTACAGAGGGGTTGTTCCGGCGAGCGTCACCGTACAGTTTAACGGTCTCAAAAGCTTTTTGGACGGACACGGCGACGTCGTTTATGTGGGCGCGACACAGTTCAGCTTTATTATGGAGGAATTAAACGAGGATTTGTCATCTAAGGGGACGGGAATTGTGGCTGTCGGCTCAAACGCGGTTCCTACGGACGGTAATGTTAATTCAATAAGACACAGCGAAATTATTTTCTCGCCGATTACCTATACGGAAGAAGATTTCCTTAACGGAGCCGCGTATACAGACCCGGCAAACCCGAGCTACGACTTAAGAAAGTTTTATTACAGGGTTACAGAGGTCGATACGGGTATTCCCGGAGTTGTATATGATAAAATCGTTCACGTTGAAACGGTAACGGTTCGCAGGTATACGGACGCTAACGACGATATTGTTTTAGAAATATACAATATCGGCGACGTCGACGGCGAGTGTAAATGTGACCACGACCACGACGACGTAGATTTTAACCAAAACGTGTTTAAACCCGACAACAGCATTTTAGACATAACGGGTGAATACAATGTTTGCTTTATTAACGCACATTATGCCGAGCCGGTTAACGTCGTAATCAACGGAAGAAAACAATTTAATGACCCCGACGGTAACTCTATACAAGGTCAACTCGAAGCGGGTATGTTCAGTTTTATTGTTAAAGATGAACATGGTAACACCGTTTCAACGGCAACCAACAAGAAAAACGGAGATATAGAGTTTTCTAAGCTACACTTTGAAGCACCGGGTACCTATAGCTTCATAGTTAAAGAGGTTATGCCGGTGTACGACCCCGACACACATGAATACAGCGGGAATTGGAACCCTTATATCAAATATGACCCGACCCCTCACACAATAACGGTTGAGGTTACCGAAGAGGTTATAACGGCGGAAACACAACCCGGTATTATGGGGTTAAAGAGCGTTCTCGTGGCAAATATTATTTATGACAACAGTAAGAATAAAGAAATAGTATTCGTCAACGAATTTGAAGAGGACGGGGATAAACCGTATAATGTCGCGAAGGTTACAATCACGGGCGAAAAATGGCTCTACAATTCCTTAAAAGACGATTATGACTTTATTGACGAGGATATGTTCAGCTTTGTAATCGAGGACATGAGCGATAATGTTGTCGCCGTCGGCGTCAACTCTGCGGGAACCCCCGCAATGATTAATTTCGGCTCGCTTTGGTTCACGGACAAGGGGTGGGACGATGCGGAGGACAGCAGAACCTACACCTATAAAGCGCGGGAAATAGACGGCAATTTGTCGGGGTATATTTACGATAATTCGTTGTACTATTTTGATGTCACCGTCAACAGGGTTCGCGACGGCTCGAATAATGTCATAGATTTGACCGTAACCTACACCTATAGAGTTGTTTATGATATAAACAACAATGAGATTCAAGAGAATTATAAAACAATTAAGTTTACGAATTACGACGGAATTATTGCTTATCAGCCTACGGTACGAAAAGAGCTTATAGGCGAGACGCTTAAAGAAGGACAGTTTCACTTTGTATTAACGGACAGCAGCGGAAGCGTTATTTCTACCGCCGTAAACGACGAAGACGGCGAGGTAAAATTCCCGCTTATCTATTATAATCAAAGGGGAATATACAACTATAAAATTATGGAGGTTGACGGAAACGACCCCGACACCATATACGATAACACGGTGTACAGCTTTTCGGTAGCAGTGTCCGATTTTAACAGCGATAATGTGTTGGAATATGAAGAAAACCTCACCGAACAAGACCCCGTTTTCCATAATAAAAAGTGTACCGTTGACACAAAGCTGAATCTATCCGGTACAAAGGTTTTTGAAGGAAACGACGGTATTTCGCTCGATATTTTCCGTTTTGAGGTTTATGACACCGGAAAAGGCTTTGCACAAAACGGCGGCAATCTTGTGTCAATCGGCGTCCCGGATTCGAGCGGTAAAATTGCGTTTACACCTATTCAATATTATGCTCAAGGTACGCATTACTACCGCATTTCGGAAACAATAGGCAAAATTGCAAATATGACCTATGACCCGTCTGTGTATTATCTCGAGGTCACGATTGACGCGAGCGGCAACATCACGGCAAAAATGAACAAGGATACAACGGAGGACTTGGTCGCCATAGATGTCAACAGCCCTTCGGCACTTCAAAGCGGACTTTTGTTCGACAATCAGTATGTAACCGAGCGCGCGCGGGTTCCGTTTAACGCTAACAAAATCCTCGAAGGAAAAACACTTGAGGACGGAATGTTCGTGTTTGTGGTTGAAAAGAAAAACGATGACGGAAGCTGGACGGAGGTATTGCGCCAAAAGAATTATACCCCCGATGATGAAGACGACCACAGCAAGGTGAGATTCGGAACGATAGTATATGACAAAGCGGGAGAATATGAATACAGAATCCGCGAAATTGAGGGCGATGATGATAATATCACCTATGACGCTCAAGAGTATTGCTTTAAGGTTGTAGTCGAAAACGACAATGGTGTATTAAAGGGTAAAAAAGTCTTTGCCGACCTCACCGAGGTGGACGATGATGAAATAGTGTTCACTAATATATACGATGAACCGGAGCAGACGACCGCGCCCGATACCTCAACCGAGGAAGATACGACCGACACAACCGATGAAAACACGACGGAAACGGACACAACTGCACCCGATACGTCAACCGACGATGTCACAACGGAAACGGATACAACCGTACCCGATACCTCAACCGATGACGACACGACAGAAACGGATACAACCGCACCCGATACCTCAACCGAGGACGATACTTCCGACACAACCGATGAAAACACGACGGAATCGGGTACCGCAGAGTCGATAACGTCAGAACCGATTACGTCAGAGCCGATAACAACAGAAACAACAACAGAAGAAATTACGACAACGACGGACACCGAATCGGAGTCTCCCGGAACCGATACAACCGAATCGGAGTCGCCCGGAACCGATACAACCGAGCCGGCGACGCCCGGAACCGATACAACCGAGCCGGCGACGCCCGGAACCGATACAACCGAGCCGGCGACGCCCGGAACCGATACCTCGGATACGGACACGACGGGAACGCTTTCTGTAGCGTCAACCGAGCCGACGACAACACCTAAAGGCACGGAACCGATATCTAAACAACCTATTGATACAACACCGACGGGTACGACAAATAATATACCCTTTATTACAACCGCGCCCGTTATTACTCCGTCCCCATATGTATCGACCGCGCCGGACGATTATCCCCCGTTTATTGATTTAATAAGACCGGGGCCGGTCAGACCGCCTTCGTTTATTGAACAGATTGATTTAATGTTTGTTGTGCATAAGTCGTTGAACGGTGCGGCTATGAAAGCGGGAATGTTCAGCTTTGTGCTAAAAGATGAAAACGGAAAAATTGTTTCGGTTGGTATAAACGACGCCGACGGTACCGTTAGATTCGGCAGTATCTTCTATACAAAGGCGGGCGTTTACGAATACACCGTATCCGAGGTCAACAGCGGCGGCGGACATCAATATGACGAAAAGGTTTATCCCGTTACCGTAATAGTCAGAGAGGAAAACGGTTTCTTCAAGGGCGAGGTTAAATACAGCGTTCCGAACGGTAAGGATTATATCGAGTTTAACAACAAGTGGGACGATAAAAGTATACCGGTTACCTTTACGGGACGGAAAATTCTCGAGAATAACGCAATGTTAGATAAAATGTTTAGCTTTGTTGTTGTTGACGAGGACGATAAGATTGTTTCGGTAGGTACAAACGACGCCGGCGGAAATGTAAAATTCGGCAACTTCTATTGTAATATTGAGGGCGGTAAAAAGTATAAGCTCAAAATCTTGGAGATTGGCGGCGAGGCGATTGGCGTCAATTATGATAAATCCGTTCTCGATTTACAGGTTGAGTTTAAAGAGGTCAACGGTGTTATGACCGGTTCGGTTGTAAACAGTAACGAGCTTTTGTTTACCAACACGTTTATTTCGACAATAATAACCGAATCCACGAGAACAACCGATACAACGAGAACAACAAGCACCTTAGACACCAACCCGCGAACTAACGTCAGCATTATTATAACGGGAACAATGATATCATTAGGGGCGTTGGTTGTGGCGGTTTTACTCAGGCGGAGAAAGAAAAACGAAAGATAAAAATAACCCCCCCGACTTGCTGTCGGGGGGTATTTTATGAATAAAAATTTTCTTTTTAGGATTAATATAACTTTCGCAAGTCGTTGTCCTCTGCGAAATTCGTCGCCGAGTATAAAAACAAAACCTCCTTATAGTCGGAAAGTTTTATATATTCTTCAAGAGCGGCGTTTATATATCGCATATCTATGACGGTTATATGGCTGTAATGATTTGCTAAAAAAGGAATCATACAATGTGCAAAGCTGTCTTTAAAAAGCAAAAGCGATTTTCCGTTGTCGATATCCGTATAAACGTCCATAATGGGCGAGTTCAACCCCATAAACGCCGCATATTTGTCTTTTTGCTCGAGAAACTCGCGCAGATAAAGCGAATCATATTCTGTGACTTCGCGCCCGTTATTAACCCGCAGACGGAGCGAATTTTGGGAATAGGGCGAGTTCGACGATAGCGTGTAAAATTGTATCACGTCGGGGGTTACGCGAAAGCTGAGCGTTTTGGAAAAAAGCGTCCCTCTAAAATTCGAAGCGGCGTGTTCAACATTAAATCGCCCTAATTCATACGGCGTTATTCCCATATTTATCGCGGCGGCATAATATCCCCAATACGCGCCGTAGGTTGTCCAGTGGTGGTCGGTTCTGTAATAAATATATCTGTCCGAGTTTTCGGAGAGATAGGTCATTACACCTATAGAGGTAAGGGTTTCGAGATTATCATAACAATGTTTAATTAATGCCGCCTGATTCCCCGGCTGTGAATTTGCCGGGAGTAAATCTACATAAATCTCCTGTGCCGTAGGAACTAACATTATATAGCTTTGCGCTTGAGCTTCGTCGTTCATTTTTCTTGCAAATTCATCAACTGCGGAAAGCGTCAAATCTATGTCGGAGTTTAACCCGCGCTCGTCATCGCGCCACGATTGCAGCATTTTGTCGTCAACGATAAAAACGCCGTTTATTTCGGTTTTCCCCTGTAACATTTCGAGTTCGTTTTTCAAAACTATCCAATTTTCCCTCAATAAAAAGCGGTCGGCAAACCATGCGTCGAAGCCGTTCATAAACTGTTTATTCTTTATATTGTTCGGGGATTTATTAAAAAAGGTTGTTGCATATCCCCCGAGGTCGGGTTTAATAAAAGCCGAAAGAAATCTATTTTCGTTTTGCGAAAACGGAGCCGCTTCTTTTGGCATAAGGAAAAATGTTGCCGCGGGGAGCGCGAAGCATATAAGTGTAAAAAGCGCGACTAAGATAATTTTGTGTAGGTTTTTCATATTAATAAATCCCCTCTTTTTAGCTCTTGTTTAGCTAAAAATTAAAATACAAAAACGGGTTATAGCTGGAGTTGACCAAATAAGCCGTACAACTCAAAAATATTGCTAATACAACCGGAATTGTTCCGTAAGCAACTAAGGCGGGAAAGCGCGTATTAAGCGAAGCTATGACATTTTTCGGAAGCTCGGAACAGGCGATTATACATATTGTAAACATAACGCCGTAGTTGATAATCATATATGCCGCTTTTTGGTCTAAGAAAAGCCCGTTCCCCCCTTGTCCGAACATTACGCCTATATATGTTAAGGCACCCGAAAGGTTCGGAAGGTCGAACAATACCCACATAAGCGTAACGAAAAGCATAACATAGACGTTGGATATAAACCAGGGGAGTTTTTCGAGAACCTTGCCGAGGAAAAGCTTCTCCAGAATAATCATAACCCCCATGAATACGCCCCACGCGATAAAGCTCCAACTCGCACCGTGCCATATTCCCGTTAAAAGCCATACAACGCCTAAGTTGATGAGCGTTCTGCCTTTACCCTTGCGGCTTCCGCCCATAGGAAAGTATACATAGCTCTTGAACCAGTTTCCGAGCGTAATGTGCCACCGTCGCCAAAATTCGGATATACTCAACGACGAGTATGGATAATTAAAGTTTTCCGGAAATTTAAACCCTATTATTTTGCCGAGACCGATTGCCATGTCCGAATATCCCGAAAAGTCAAAATAAATTTGAAACGTGAACGCTAATATACCGAGCCAGGCGACCGCAGTCGACATATGCGAGTATTCCCCCGCGACAGCCATGTCCTTGACAGATGCCCACAAAACACCTATGTTGTTGGCGATAAGGACTTTTTTGCCTAAGCCGATGACAAAGCGGCATATCCCTTCATAAACCATAGAAAGGGTGATTCTTCGATTGTCCAATTCTTCGGCGACGTCTTCATAACGCACAATCGGCCCCGCCACAACCTGCGGGAACATTGTGACGAACGCCGCAAAGGTGAGCGGATTCTTCTGAACGGCGATTCTCCGCCGATACAGGTCGATTGTATAAGACAAGGTCTGAAAGGTGTAGAAGCTTATCCCTATCGGGAGGGGTAGGTTTATATTGAAAAGCTCGCGCCCCGCCAATAAATTGATATTTTCGGCAATAAAGCCGCCATATTTGAACAAGCCCAAAAGCGAAAGGTTCATAACCAACGAGGCGATTAACGCGACTTTGCGAATTATCGGCTTATCATCAAATTTGTGCATTAAAACGCCGAGACTGTAATCAATAAGAGTAGAAATGACTAATATAAAAACATAAAAAGGCTCGCCCCATGAATAGAAAATCAACCCCCCTATAAACAAGAAGGCGTTTTTCAAAAATTTTGGGGCGGCTAAATACGCCAAACAAAATAACGGCAGAAATAAAAATAAAAATGTCAGACTCGAAAAGACCATTTATTGTATATCCTTTGTATATTCTTCATACTCTTGTGTACCGCAACGGTTCAATACGTCAAGCAACGCCGTTACCGATAAATTCTCGGGGAGGTTCATTTGCCTTAATAATTCTTTACGCTTTTTGGAAGAATCGTCCCCGCCGATAAATCCGTCTTCAAACAACCGCTGTCGACTGTAGGTCTCGGCGGGTTCGGAAATCTCGGTAACTTCGGCGCGCCGCACGTCGAACTCGGCAAAGATTTTTCTTAAAATGTCGGTTTCTGTGTCCTCAACCTCAAGCATATTCGGCACGTATAAATGTTCAATTTTGCAGCCGTTGAGTCGGTTCTTGAGATAATCGCGGATTTGCCGCCCCGCATTGTCGGAGTCGGTCAGTAGGATTATACCGTCCGTTTCTGCGTAACGGCGGATTAACGCTAACTTTTGCTTGTCCTTGTAAATACCGAAGCCGTTAACGGGAATGATTACCGCGTCTATTACGCTTTCTAAAACAGCACGGTCACAGTTTCCCTCAACAATGACCGCCTGTTTAATTTTGAGTTTATCATTTTTCATTAATTGTATCACAACGTCAACACAATGTCAATAATCTCGCGATTGCCCTTTCCATAATAATTCTGTCGTCAATAGGTGAGGATTTAAGCTTATAATCCGTATCGCACAGTATACCGACACAGGCGCGAAGCTTTGTGGCGGTTATCCTCGTCGCCGCCGCAATTGCCTTACCCACCGCCCAGGTGCGATTAGGGGGATAGTTGAAATCTTTTGCAATTTGTTCTGCGCGTCTTCCCGAAGAATCGCCGATTTTTGCGCGGTAGAAGTCAATAAATGTCGTCGATAACGCCGACATAATGACAACCGGCGGGTTCCCCTGTTCCATTAATTCGTCGAGAAGCAACATAGCGTTCGCCCCCCTTTTTGATGTAATTTCTGTCGCTAATGCAAACACCCCGGAATCAAGTTGTCGCGCGGTGAGCGTTTCGATTGACTTTTTTGTTATTTCGCCCTTATAATCGGCGAACGCGCAAAGCTTATCCGTTTCGACCGCTACTAAAGTGAGATTACGCAAGCATAACCGCGACAACAGCTCGGCATTGTTTCGGGAAACGGAACAGCCGTTTCGTGCGGCTCTTTTTATAACCAAATCCGCCGTTTTTGCCTCGGTCATTTTCTCGAAATTGATAATGCCCGCTTTTTTCTTCCCGACGCTTTTCTCGATACAGGCTATAAGCTTTTTTGTTTTAGCTTTTTTTAAATCCGGCTGAATCCCCGTCAAGTAAATAATGACGCAAGCACAGTCGTCAACCGTCGATAAAACCTTCATCAAATCGTCCAACGACCCCGCGTCCAATTTTTCAACGTCGAGGTCGTTAAGCATAACCACCCGCCTTTCCGCGAAGAGCGGTACCGTCTCTATAAACTCGGCAAATGCCGAAATATCGGGGTTACCCGTAAATTTTGTGAAATTAACCGAGCTTAGTCCGTCGTCATCGTCCGAAAGGCAAATATCGCGAATCCGTTTAGCGTACATTTCTACGAGAAACCCCTCTTTCCCGTATATATAATATATCTGTCGAAGGCTTTTTTGTTTTATTTCTTTGTTAAGCATTTCCTCAGTCATAATTATAACCGTGCCTTTCCGAGCCGCAAAAAGCTCCTGCGAAATCAAGTTGCCTTTAATACCTCTCCAAAATTAAGTATACGGGTTCATAATAAGCGTTTTTTTCGTGCGTCGATTCTGCGGGAACACTCCTCGAAGCGTATATAGTGTAATCGGAGTTAAAGCTTCGTTTGTTCACAACCCTGTTGTATGCAACGGTTACGTCGGCATTTGGTGCGTTATCGTTTGACGCGGGTGTGAGCAACAGCTTATAATTGTATTCGTTAATTATAAGCGTCGTTTCGTTTTTGCAAATCTCGAGCGTAAACACCCCGCTAATGTCATATTTTTCAAAATCATCGGGCGGTATATGCTTCAAAGCGGGAAGCTCAAGAAACGCCGCTCTATTATTGCGGGTTGACCGCAAAAGCGCGACAACCGCGGGCGTTGAGCTCTCCATAGCGAGACTCTCGGCGGCTTTTGGGGTATCCTCGGTAACAATGAGCGTTTTTACCCCGTATTGTTCAACGCCGACCCACGCCGAGGTTCCGTCTGAATAGACGCTTATATACACCTTCCCCGAATTAACAACATTCATTCTGTATACACAGAGCATTAACGCCAAGCCCGCCACCGCTAAACTCGCCGCCTTAATTACTTTTTTAGGGTTTTTATAAATCAACCATATTACAAAAACGGTGATAATTGCAAAAGCTAACCAAAACGGTACAAACCAATAATCTAACGAAATCCAAGCAATTGAACGCTTACCTAAAAAGCTTATGAGTCCGTTAATTATTTTTGATACAATTCCGGCAACTAAAAGCGGTGCTTGTCCGAGCGAAAACGGTAAAGCCGCAAGTAACGCGAACAATATCATTGCACCCGCCGCAATTGTAAAAAACGGCATTATAATCACGCTCGTCAACGGCGACAATATGCTTACCCCTTTGAAAAATATCGCCGATGCGGGCAATACGCATAACCCCGCACAGCTCGAGACAATTAACCCCTCGACAATTTTGTTTAATTTCCTTGAACCTTGTTTTATGAGAGCTAAACAAGAGATAAGCCCAAGGGACGGGCTTTGCTCGTCCGACGGGCGAATCTTGACGTCGAGTAGAGCGGGCGCCAACACTCCCGCGCCGAGGGTTCCCGAGAAGGACATAATCAAGCCCGCGTCAAAGACGGCATACGGCGAAAACAACACAATCAGAAAAAGAGCCGCCCCTAACGAGTTTAACGTCGCGCCCTTTCGCATAAAAAGCTCCCCACCGTAAAAGATTATAAGCATTATTGCCGAACGGACAACCGACACCGACATATTAAAGAAAACCGCTAAAACCAAGACGGTAACGGTTAATACAGAAAATTTTACGCGACGATTGTTTCTGAAAGGGGTGAGGGCGAACGCTAACATAAACATATGCGTAATCATCGTTATATGAAGTCCCGAAACGGCGGTATAATGCGCCGCGCCCGCAATTTTTATATGCCGCATAAGCTTTGCCGGTAAGCCCGATTTGTCGCCCAAAAAAACTGCGCGAAGCAACCCCCCGACATCGTTGGGGAAAGCGGCGTTGACCCTACTGCATATAAAGGCATTATAATCACGAATGTAATCGAGCGGCGTTACCGCACTTTGTTTTATCGGGATTATGCCGTCGGTATCGCCTTTAATTAATATTCCTCTCGAAAGATAATATGAACGCTCGGGAAAAACCCCGACATCGCGCAGCTCCGAAAGCGTTACCTCGGCAGAAATTGTGTCGCCTGCGCCGATTGTATAAGCATCGGGTGCCGTCAATAAAAGCTTAGTAGCTGTTGAAACTTCGTCAATATTCGCTTTAACGACATAGGTCGCCCTATCATACCCCGATTCCTTTTTCTCAATTATTCTACCGGTTATATTGAGCGTTTTTCCCGACATTTCAAAAATCGGTTGTCGAATATTAATATCATAAACGGTAAACACCAACCCGCCCGCCCCAAAAACAAATAAGGTTAAGGCGAGCGGCGCGGCTTTTCTTATTACGCCTAAAGTGAACGCCCCGATTATACATAAAGCACCGATTATCACGGCGGGTAAAGCTCCCGTGAACGCCGCCGCGACAATACCGGCGCAATAGCTCAACCCTATTACCGCAGATTTGTTGCGTATCGGACGCGCTTTTTCGCTCGATTCATTTTGCATTACTTGCGTTACGGCGACCGAAATCACCCAATTTTGTTCCGCCGAGAAGGTGAAAATGTAGGTGTCGCACCGTCTGGTCTCCGTCGCCGAGAACATTTGTCACCATTCTCCACCCGTTTTTGAGGGAGAGGTCGTCGGCAACCTTCTTAACCGTGAGGATTAACTTCGCAATTAAATCACCGTGTTCCGGAAGAAGACAATCCGCACCGTCTATATGCCGCTTAGGGATTATCAATACATGAGTCGGCGCGGCGGGGTTTATATCCCTAAACGCCAAAACGTCCTCGTCCTCATATACTTTGTCTGATGGGATTTGTCCCGAAATAATCTTACAAAATAAACAATTATCCATGCTAATTTACCGTTTCCTGATATTTTTTGAGGTTGCCTAAAGGCGATTATGGGTACAGGTTTACCGCGGCACAAGCCGAAATCCGCTTAATGCTGCTCGGTCTCCCGCCTGACATGGTTCACGGCACAGCCTTGCACGGGACCTGTACCCATAATCGCCCTTATACTTTTAATAATTTTTCAATAATTTTTCATTAGTGCTATAAAAGATTTTGCTTTACTTATTATTATTCGGTCGTTTTCAAACACCAAAAACTTAGGAGCTTTATTTATCTCCACCCAACGAAGCTCGGAAATCTCGCTACTTTGCGGGATTAAATCTTTGTTCTTTTTTACCTTAGCCACAAAATAAACCACAGTTTTTTTAATGTCGCGTTTGAGGCTGTATGTAACCGTTTCGCGGAACCCGGTATCTATAAATACGTCAACCCCCGTCTCCTCCATAATTTCGCGGGCGGCGGTCTGCGCTTCGGTTTCCCCTTCTTCAACGTGACCCTTCGGGAAAGACCAATACCCCGACTTAACGTGTTTAGCAAGCAATATCTCCGTGTTTCCGTGATATTTGCGATAAACTACCGCGCCGCACGATTTTTCGTATACCACGTAATATAGCCCTCCTATCCAGTATGAGAGTAGTAATTACATACAGTATATCATAAAATTTCCAAAAAGTCAAGAGGGTCGATAGCTACTCTTTAAATCAACTATACTGTTGAATATACCGCCGTTTTTTGTGTCCGGCGTGAAATATCCCATGCGTACAAATTGAAATCGTTCACCCGCTTTTGCCGATTCGAGCGATTTTTCTAATTTAACGCCCGTTATTTTTTTTGCGGAATCCTTGTTCAAAAAGTCGGCATAGTTTTCGCCCACCTCTTCCTCCGTAAACAATCTTCCGTACTGCATTATTTCCGCGTCGATACAATGTGCCGCCGAGAGCCAGTGAATCGTTCCTTTTATTTTTCGCCCGTCCGTCGGAACCCCGTTCCCGGTTTCGATATCCGCCGTGCAAATAAGCTCGACAATTTCACCGCTTACGTCTCGAACAACCTCATCACATTTGATAATATACGCACCCATAAGCCTTACCTCCGTACCTGGCTTTAACCGATGAAATTTAGGCGGGGGGTTGTCCGAAAAGTCGGAGCGTTCTATATAGATTTGTTTTGTAAAGGGCATATCGCGTTTTCCCAAAGCGGGGTCGCCCGGGTGATTCGGTAACGAGAAGGTTTCGGTTTTATCGTCGGGGAAATTAGCAATTGTTACCAAAAGCGGCTCGGTTACGGCAACCTTACGAAGCGCGGAAGCGTTGAGTTCTTCGCGCATACAATGCTCGAGCATATCCACGGCGACAACGCTTTGCGCCTTTGAATAACCGGCGCGGTCGAGAAAATCCGCAATTGCCGACGGGGTGTACCCCCTTCGCCTCAACCCGCTGAGCGTTGGCATACGCGGGTCGTCCCACCCGTCAACCAACCCCGTCTCAACCAATTCGCGCAGATAACGCTTGCTCATTACGGTGTGCGTCATGTTCAATCTCGCGAACTCAAATTGACACGGGCGGTTCTCCCTTGTCGGATTATCAAAAACATTATCCACCACCCAATCATAAAGCGGACGATGATTCTCAAATTCAATTGAACAACAAGAATGTGTGATATTCTCTAATGCATCTTGAATAGGGTGGGCATAGTCGTAGAGCGGATATATGCACCACCTATCCCCCTGTCTGTGGTGCGGGGTGTGATTAATTCGGTAAATAGCGGGGTCGCGCATATTCATATTTGGGGAGGTCATGTCGATTTTTGCGCGAAGCGTACACGCGCCGTTGGGAAACTCGCCGCCTTTCATTCGGGCGAAAAGGTCGAGATTTTCCGCAACGCTTCTTTTGCGGTACGGGCTTTCCTTCCCCGCCTGTGTAAGCGTTCCGCGATATTCCCGCATTTCCTCGCCCGTTAGGTCGCAGACGTATGCCTTTTCATCTTTTATAAGCTTAACGGCAAATTCATAACACTTTTCAAAACAATCCGAGCCGAAAAAAACACCGCCCGCGGGTTCCTCACCCGTCAACCAAACAATGTCCTCGCGTATAGCTTTCACATATTCCTCTTCCTCGCGCTCGGGGTTTGTATCATCATAGCGAAGATTAAAAAGACCGCCGTACCGTTTTGCGGCTTCAAAATTTATGCGAATCGCCTTCGCGCTCCCTATATGCAGGTAGCCGTTAGGCTCGGGGGGGAAACGGGTATGAATTTTTGTTATAACGCCGTCGGAAATGTCCTTTTCTATTATATCGTGAATAAAATTAGCGGGGTAGTCCATTATTTGTAGTTCCCTTTCATAGTTTTGTTATTCAAGCGTCTCTAAATGACGTCTGTATCGTTTTGGAATAGTTATATCACAAAAGTATCCAAGTTGTGACAAAAATTCCGATATAACAGCAAATCCGTCTTTGTAGAATAATGAGACTCGTTTTTGTCTGTTATTTACACCTTTGTAATCCGAGGGACAAACAAAAGTTCATTGCGCCCCCTCTCAGTTGACAACCATAATATTCTCGACCGCTTCATCTCTTGTACCCGTCATGAAACAACCTTTTTCCTTTGCGTATAAAATGTATTCGATTATATCGCGCGTTATCAGCTCGCCCGGGGCGGCGATTGGTATTCCCGGCGGATAGCACATTACAAATTCGCCGCAGACACGATTGATACAGGCGGCAATCGAAAGGGTTGTCTTTTTGGCATAAAACGCCTCCTGCGGAGACATTTTCACGATAGGGTTAATATATTCTAAGTTTAACATTTTTGAAGTGACGGGTCTTTTAAACTTCCGTCTTATGTCTTTTAGCGCGCCGACCAATTGTTCTAAGTCGCGTTCGCGGTCGCCCACCGAGATGTATGCTAAAATATTCCCGAGGTCGCCGAATTCTATTTGAATATCGTATTCGTCGCGAAGAATATCATAAACCTCTATTCCCGCGAGACCCGCGTTAAGGGTGTGTACCGCTAATTTTGTTGTGTCGAAATCATAAACGCTGTCTGCATTTATAAGCTCGAGCGAATAGGCGTAATAATCGCCCAATTTGTTTATTTCTTCACGCGCATATTCGGCAAGCCCTACAACCCTCGCAAATATATCCTTTCCGTTAAGCGCGAGATTTTTCCGCGAAATATCGAGGCTCGATAAAAGCAAATATGAGCCGGAGGTCGATTGGGTAAGGTTAATTATCTGTCTGACGTGACTTGCGTCAACATTTTTTCCGCACAATAAAATCGAGCTTTGCGTTAAGCTTCCCCCCGATTTGTGCATACTGACCGCCGCCATATCCGCGCCCGCTTTAATGCCGTTTATCGGCAAATCCTCGCCGTAGTAAAAATGTGTTCCGTGCGCTTCATCGGCTAAAAGGAGCATATTTGCGGCGTGCGCCAATTCTGCGATTCTTTTGATATTTGAACAAATTCCGTAATAGGTCGGGTTGTTCACTAAAATAGCCTTTGCATCGGGATTTTCAGCAACGGCTTTTTTCAAAACCGACAGCTCCATTCCGAGCGAAATTCCGAGGTTTTTATTTAAACATGGGTTTACGTAAACCGGAACACAGCCTATTAACACCATTGCGTTTATAACGCTTCTGTGTACATTACGCGGTAGTATTATTTTATCGCCATTTTTACAGGACGAAAAAAGCATAGCCTGTACCGACGAGGTAGTTCCCCCCACCATAAAGAAAGCATTTGCCGCGCCGAATGCGTCGGCGGTTAATCGCTCTGCCTCGGCAATGACCGAAACGGGGTGACAAAGGTTGTCGAGCGGCTTCATCGAATTAACGTCTGCGTTCATACAGTATTGTCCGAGAAATCGCGTCAATTCTGGGTTCCCGCGTCCTCGCTTATGCCCCGGAACATCGAAGGGGACTACCCGCCGCAATTGAAATTCTTCGAGCGCGGTTTTTATCGGGGTACAGTTTTGGTTTAAATTCATAATTACGGTTCACTTATAAATATTTATTCCCGAAAAAATCTCAATCATTTCGCGCCGTAAATTGCTCGTAATATCCAATCGCTTTTTTGGCGGAAGCTCGTATACATCGGCGTTAAAAAGATAGTTTTGAAGCTCTATATCTTTTATAAGCATTTTTGTGTGGAATATATTCGACTGATACACATTTACGTCTACCGCGTCATAACGCTTTTTTGTTTCGTTAGCTATATAATCTTGAATAGATGTTATTTCGTGGTCAATAAAGACTTTTTCGCCCGAAATATCACGGGTGAAGCCGCGGACGCGATAATCCATTGTTATTATATCCGAATCAAAGCTGCTTATTAAAAAGTCTAATGTCGAAAGCGGCGTTATTTCGCCACAGGTCGAAACATCTATATCCACGCGGAAGGTAGCGAGAAAGGTCTCGGGGTGATATTCGGGGTAGGTGTGAACCGAAACGTGACTCTTGTCTAAATGTTCCACCACCGTAGAGCCTAATTTGTTCTTCAGCATATTTTCTTCGGCAACTAATAGGGTAACGCTCGCCCCTTGCGGCTCATAGTCCTGCTTCGAAATGTTCAAGACGTGCGCGCCAATCATTTCGGTGAGGGTTGTCAAAATAAGGGTAAGTCTCTCGGAGTTGTACTGTTCGTTTATATATTTGATATAGTCCCGCTGTTCCCGCTCAGTTTTTGCGTAACAGACATCGTAGATGTTAAAGCTCAACGACTTTGTAAGGTTATTAAACCCGTAAAGTGAAAGCTTATTTGAGTTGCTCCCCGCCATAGCATTACCCCCCCGAATAATAATGATAAAAAAGACACGCTTTAGCATTATACAACATTCCGGGGGGATTTGCAACATTATTTCGAAAAATAATTTACATATTTATCATTTACCGACACAACATCACAACCCACCCGCGCAAACGCAAAACCACGCTATATGGTTAACTCACCTTGCTATATGGTTAAGTTTATCCAAAAATGCCCACTTTTTGTACATTCTCACTAAAATATCCACAGAAATTTCTACCAATTTGTGCATTGACAAATTAAACTCACCGTGGTATCATTAA